>JAABUH010002815.1_pt1 | contig 16016 bp, 15 predicted proteins | sample 5559121 | NCBI WGS metagenome assembly JAABUH01 (sample SAMN10711871, study PRJNA513364) | rock metagenome | isolation source: Antarctica rocks | place: Antarctica: Victoria Land, Battleship Promontory nord | collected 2015-12-28
CGCCGGAGAACACAAGGTTGGTACCGATCCACGCCGTGCCGTAGCGGATGCCCAATAGCAGGACGGTGACGACCGCGGTGCCGTAGGCCACGAGTTGGACGCGCATCCGGCTCCAGCCCAGCACCCGAGACTGCATCGCCGCCTCGATCGTGAGCGCGAAGACCGCCCCCACCACCAGATCGACGCCGTAGTGGTAGCCGAAGCCCAGCGTGGCCGCCAAGGTCGCCAGCAGCCAGAAGGCACCCAGCGCCCGCATCCACCGGCCCATCGTCCGCGTGTGCACGAACAGGACGACGGCCCAGGCGGTGTGCAGACTCGGCATGCAGTTGCGGGGGGTGAAGGCGTCGAACGGTGCAGCCCGGGCCGAGGTGAATGTGGGCCACTGGTGCGGCCACTGGCCGGAGAGCGCGAACGCACCACCGGACTGGCCAAAGGCGTAGACCGGACCGACGACGGGAAACAGCAGATAGATCGCCGGCCCGATGACGCCGAGCACGATGAACGTGAGAATGACGTTGTGGCGCAGCCACCCGCGTCGTAGCTGGACCACAGCGACAAACACTGCTGCAAGCGGCAACATCGAGTAGACCGCAAGGAACAGGTAGTGGCCCGGTTTGCCCAACGCTGCGAACAACTCGCCCATCACCCAGGAGGGGTTGCCGAGCGCGCGGTCAGCGATCTCGACGTACTCGTCGAGCACCCGGGGACGCACCTGCGCAGTAATGTTCAACCACACGTTGCCCAAGGTGGTCGCCGCGACCAACGCAGTGCCGCATGCCAGGCCGCGCAGCGCGTTCAGCTGCTCAACTCCACGCAGGCGAACCACCGTGTAAACGGCTAGCGCGGTGAGCACGATCAGCGCACCACTACCGAACGACCGGACGTGCCCGTGCACCACGAGGCGCCCGAGCGCCAGGGACACGTCGATGAGCACGGCCGTGCCCATGGCCAGCCAGCGCAGCTGCGGTCGCGTCAGCACCAGCATCAGCGCCAGGCCGCAGTAGATCCCCGTCGCTGACGGTTCCTCGAAGACGTAGCTGCGCAGCAGCAGCACGGTCGGCCCGGACAAGTGCAGCCGAGCGCACAACACCTCGACCCCGAGGAGCACCAACGCGGCCACGGCGGCCCCCACCACGAAGCGCAGCGGCACGTGTGTTCGCCGCTGCGCGAGGGTCGGTCGATCGAGGAGCACAGGTAGACGGTAGTGAACAACAGGCAAATGTTGCACATCCCGCGCGCAACCATCCGATCCGAGGCGCGGACGCGACCACCGCCCTGACCCAGCACCCTGGTGCCGTCCGCATCCGTTGGCTCGTCGTAGGCCCGACCGATTCGGATCCTTTGGCTCATCGCGCCCCCTCCGCCATCGACTTCGCAACCGTCAACACCCGATGGTCACCTATGGAGACAAAGCTAATGTCACCGGCACAGCCGCCCCCGCATGAACGAGAGGTCGACCATCCCCCAGCGTCCCGTCGATACTCAGCAACCGGCTGATTCGCGTCAGTTGCTCCGCGCGGACTGCAGCCGGTGCGCGGGATTGTGCTGCGTCGCGCCGGCATTCTCGGCCTCGGCCGACTTCGCCATCGACAAGGCCGCCGGAGCGCCCTGTCCGAATCTGTTGGCCGACTCCCGGTGCGGCATCCACGACGAGCTCCGTCCGCGCGGGTTTCCGGGATGTGTGGTGTTCGACTGCTTCGGCGCGGGCCAACAGGTCACGCAGGTGACGTTCGGCGGGCAGCATTGGCGGCAGGACCCGATCACGGCGAAGCAGATGTTCGATGCCTTCACCGTGATGCGCCAGCTCCACGAGGTGCTGTGGTACCTGGTGGAAGCCCAGACGCTGTTGCGCCGGGGACCACTGCGCACCGAGGTCGACCGTGCCCATCTGCGGACCGCCGAAATCGCTGGCCTCGATGCAGACCGGCTTGCGGCCTTCGACGCCGCTGCGTACCGGCGGCAGATTGGCGTGCTGCTCGAACGGGTCAGCGACACGGTGCGCGCGTCAATACAACAACCCGCCACGGAACGCCGGGGTGCCGACCTCATCGAAGCCAGGCTCAGGGGCGCGGATCTTCGTGGAGCCAGCCTGCGCGGCGCCTACCTGATCGGGGCGGATCTGCGCGGTGCCGACCTGCGCCACGCTGACCTGCTGGGAGCAGATCTTCGCGCCGCTGACGTACGCGCCGCGGACCTCAGCACCAGCATCTTCCTCACCCAACCGCAGATCGAGGCCGCCCACGGGGACGCGGAAACAAGGATTCCTCCTGTTCTCACCCGGCCATCGCACTGGCCGTCAGCACCATGATTGCCGCCGTCGGGCAGAATGACCACGGCTGTCAACCGGAAGGGGCCCGCTCGTCATGTCCGACGTTCGCGCGATCATCGAGGGAATTTACAACGACGTACTGCGTCGCAACCCGGGTGAGCAGGAGTTTCACCAGGCGGTCCGCGAGGTCGTCGAGTCGCTCGCGCCGGTGCTCGCACGGCACCCGGAGTACTCCCAGCTCAACACTATCGAGCGCATCTGCGAACCGGAGCGCCAGATCATCTTCCGCGTGCCGTGGCAGGACGACGCCGGAACGCCGCACATCAACCGTGGCTTTCGCGTCGAGTTCAACTCTGCCCTCGGGCCCTACAAGGGCGGCCTGCGCTTTCACCCCTCGCTCTACCTCGGCATCGTGAAGTTTCTCGGCTTCGAGCAGATCTTCAAGAACGCACTGACCGGCATGCCCATCGGCGGTGGCAAGGGTGGCTCAGACTTCGATCCCAAGGGCCGTAGCGACGGTGAGATCATGCGGTTCTGTCAGTCATTCATGACCGAGCTCTATCGCCACATCGGCGAATACACCGACGTCCCCGCGGGCGACATCGGCGTCGGTGCCCGCGAGATCGGCTTCCTGTTCGGCCAGTACAAGCGCATCACCAACCGGCACGAGTCGGGTGTGCTCACCGGCAAGGGGCTCACCTGGGGTGGTGCCCGGGTGCGTACCGAGGCAACCGGCTACGGGGCGGCGTTCTTCACGGCCGAGATGTTGGCCTCGCGCAGGAAATCCGTGGAGGGCCAGACGGTGATCGTGTCCGGCTCGGGCAACGTGGCCATTTACGCCATCGAGAAGCTGGCTCAGCTGGGTGCCACCGTCGTCGCCTGTTCCGACTCCGCCGGCTACGTCGTGGACTCCCACGGCCTCGACCTGGATCTCGTCAAGCAGATCAAGGAGGTCGACCGGGGCCGTATCAGCGAGTACGCCGAGAAGGTCTCGCATGCCGACTACGTTTCCGGCGGCTCGGTGTGGGACGTGCCGTGCACCGTGGCCATCCCCTCGGCGACCGAGAACGAGCTCGACGAGGACGCGGCGACGGTCCTGGTGCGTAATGGCTGCATCGCGTCGCCGAAGGCGCTAACATGCCGACCACGCCGGACGCGGTGAAGGTGTTCCAGGCTGCCGAGGTCGCCTTCGGCCCGGGCAAGGCGGCCAATGCAGGCGGAGTGGCGACCTCCGCACTGGAGATGCAGCAAAACGCCTCCCGCGACAGCTGGACGTTTGCGCATACCGAGCAACGCCTGCACGAGATCATGTGCCGCATCCACGCCGACTGCTACGAGAAGGCAGAGGAGTACGGCGAGCCGGGCAACCTGGTCGTTGGCGCGAACGCCGCGGGGTTCATTCGCGTGGCCGAGGCGATGCACGCTCAGGGCCTCGTCTAGCGCCGCTGCTGAGCCTGTGCGGATGCAGCGTTCGCACAATGTTGACAAGCGAATGGGGCTTTCCTAGGGGAGTCCCCTGTGCAACTGCTGGTCATGGCGGGTCCGGGTCGGACAGGTCAGGCGGGTGGTGGATGGTGTTGGTGCGGGGTGTTTGGTCGGGGTCGAGGTGTTGGGGTGCGATCCATTCGACCCGGCCGCCCGCGCCCATGCGGACGGTGAAGCCGTGGTCGGTGATCAGCGGGTGGTCAAACGGGCACACCAGGCACATCTTGTCGACGTCGGTCAGTCCGCCGTAGTGGTACTCATCCAGATGATGCACTTGAGTCCACTGGGCGGGCATGTCGCAGCCGGGCCGGGTGCATCCGCGGTCTCTGGCGTACAGCGCGAGGCGTTGCGCCGGCGAGGCGAGGCGGGCACCGCGGCCGAGGTGCAAGGGTTGGCCGTCGGTGTCGAATAGGCACAGCACGGGGTAGGCGTCGGTGGCCATCGCGAGGGCGTCGCGGATCGGGACTATGCCGCCGGTGGCGGTGGTCGCGACACCGGCCGCGGTTTCCAGTTGGTCGATGCCCATGGTGATCACCACGGTGGCCGGCAAGCCGCGGTTGGAAGGCAGAGTGCGTGCGGCGAGGGCGTTGCGGCACAACGCGGCCAGTGCATCGTGGTTGCGCTGGGCCGCCGACCGTGGGTCCGGGGTGTCCCCGTCAGCTACGGGGCGGCCCAGGGTGGAGAAGGCAGCGTCGACCAAGGCTCGGGTGGCCGGGTCGAGTAAACCGGTGATCGGGCTCATCCCGTCCGCACGCTGCCGGCCGATGTTCAGTGCGCGTCGAGCGGCCCGGTCGGTATCATCGCAGAGCTGCCCGTCCGGGTCGAGGTAGGCGGTAATCCGCTCGGCTACCTTGGTCAGCTCCGACGGTCGCAAACCCTTCGCTTGGTCGACCAGGGTCATCTCGGCCAGTGCGGTGGTGTCGGCATCCAGGGTGTGGGGCAGGTGGCCGATCGTGGTGGTGACGATGCGGGCGTGCTTCTCGGAAATCGTCCCGGCCGCTTGCGCGGCGGCGGTGGCCGGATACACCGGGTCCAATGGTTCACCAGTGATCGAGGTGCGCGGCCCCAACACACCGGCGGCCCGTACCCGGGCTTTCGCCTCACCCACATCCACGTGCAACAACTCGGTCAACAACCCCGCCGTCCCACGGGCCAGCAACTTCGACGCCGTGCCACGGCACTCCAACTCGGTGATCAACCGATGATCCACCGTCGGCAACCGCCGCCGCTGCGCCTCCAAGTCCCGGAACACGGCAAGTACTTCGTGGTCATCGAGCCCATCCAACGACCCCGCCTGCAACACGTCGACCACCCGGGTCAGCTCGATGAGCGCAGCACACACAGCACCGGCCACCGGAGGGTGCTGCCGGTCGACCAACCCTATCGAACTCATGAGCGAATCGTAGCGACAGACACCGACAATCTCTGTCGATAGCGATCGCAGGTCGGACGCGGTGATCGCCTCGCGGTCCGTCCACTGAACGCCATCGGACACGCATTGGCCCTGGCAGGATCGATGACCTGGAGAATTCTGACCCCCGACCGGGCGAGTGCACACATGCCTGACGAAGGCATCAGCTGGAACTACACCACCTGGCTCCACATCGCATTCCTCCTCCTCGCCGCGCTGCTGATGTGGCGGTTCCTCAGCACGGCCGCCAGATGCTCACCATGATGGGCGGCACGCCCAGCGACGGACACCATCAACAACGGGCACGGTCCAGCCGACGACACAGTCGCGCAAGTCCTACCGGGTGACGCGCCCGGCTTGCTCGGGCCTTGACTCTGTGTACCGTCGAGCCATGCAGGCAGCCCGACCGCGGACCACCGCCCGCGCCGTGTTGGTGTTGTTCCTGCTCACCGGTGTGTTGGGCATGCATGCCTTGCCCGCCGTCGCCATGCCCGCCACAGCCTCGACGACGGAGGCGATGGTGATGGCCGCGTCCAATCCAGCAAGCAGCCCTGATGAGGCGACCGGGCACGGCAATCATTCGGATAGCGGCCATGCCGCGATGCATATGTGTCTCGCTGTGTTGCTCGCCGCCGGAGTCGCCGTGCTCCTGGGGCTGCTGGGCGCTGCCGCCCCTGTGCTGCCGCCGATGGTGCATCGGCTCCGGACCACGCAGATCAGTCTGGGGCGCGCACCGCCCTGGGTTAGCCCTGACCTGGCGGAGCTCTCGGTTCTGCGGGTGTGACAGGTCGCTCGGGCACTGCCCTGAGCGAGTTCCGGTGCGCGTTTGGCGTGCCGAATCGACCGCACACCCATCAACTTTGAGGAGTCCCATGCGTATCACCACCTCTCTGCCCACGATCGCTGCTGTCGCCGTTGCTCTTGCTCTGACAGTTGCCGGATGCAGTAGCAGCACCCCCACGGCGGCCAACCCCACTACCTCGGCGACCCAACAAGTGTTCAACGATACCGACGTCACCTTCGTGCAGCAGATGTTTCCGCACCATGCCCAGGCCGTGGACATGGCCGCACTCGTCGACGGGCGCACCGCTACCCCCGCCGTCCTCCAGCTGGCCGCCATGATCAAGGGCGAGCAGAAACCGGAGATGGACACGATGACGTCAATGCTCACCTCCTGGGGCAAGCCCGCACCGTCGGCCGCCATGAACGGAATGGCAGGGATGGACCACAGCGCCATGCCCGGGATGATGAGCGCTGCCGACATGAGCACGCTGTCCGGGCTGTCCGGCACCGCATTCGACCAGAAGTGGCTGAGCATGATGACCGCTCACCACCAAGGCGCCATCACCATGGCCACCACCGAACTCAGCACCGGGTCCAACCCCGACGCCAAGAAGCTGGCCACGAACATCACCTCCGCCCAGCAGGCCGAGATCGCGCAGATGCGCACTCTCATCCACGCCTGACCAACCCTGGGCGTCAGCCGGCGCGAAGCCAGGCGGACTTACGGAGCAGCCGGAGTCCATTGAGGCCGACGATGACGGTGGAGCCTTCGTGGCCGGCGACGCCCAGGGGCAACGGCAGGTGTCCGACGAGGTCCCAGACCACCAGCCCGGTAATCATGGTCGCGGCGATGACCAGGTTGGCGGTCACCACGCGGCGGGCGCGGCGGGAGAGGTCGATGACTTTGGCGACAGTGGCCAGTTCGTCGCGCACGATGACCGCGTCGGAGGTTTCCAGGGCCAAGTCCGAGCCGTGCCGCCCCATGGCGAGACCGAGGTCGGCGGCGGCCATGGCGGGGGCGTCGTTGACGCCGTCACCGACAACCAACACCCGCCACCCGTGCTGCTGCAGGCCGTGGACCTGGGTCACCTTGTCCGCGGGCAGCAATCCGGCGTGCACCTCGGTGATGCCGACTTCCTCGGCCAACTGTACGGCGGCGGCGGCGTTGTCTCCGGTGAGCAGCACCGGGCTATGCCCGCTCAGCGCGATCAATGCTGCCACCGCGTCAGCGGCGTCGGCGCGGACCCGGTCGGTCAGGCCCAAGACACCGGCGGGCGCACCGTCGAGCAGGACGACCACGGCGGTGCGGCCCTCGACCTCGGTAGCGGTGATGACCGCATGAACCGACGCTCGTCCGCTGGCGACGTCGGCCAGCAGGGCCGGGGAGCCGACCCGCACCAGCTGGCCGTCGACCCGGGCGGCGACGCCCCGCCCGGGGGTGGAGTCGAAGTCCGTTGCACCGGCCACGACCAGGCCGCGTTCGCATGCTGCGGTGACGATGGCCGTGGCCAAGGGATGCTCGCTGGGCCGTTCCGCCGCTGCTGCCAAACCCAGCAGCTCGTTCTCCTCCAGCCCGGATTCCGGCAGGGGATGGATCTCGGCGACCCGCGGGGTTCCTTCGGTCAGGGTGCCGGTCTTGTCGAAGGCGACGAGGTCGGTCCGCCCGAGCTGCTCCATCACCACGGCGGACTTGACCAGCACGCCGTGGCGGCCGGCGTTGGCGATCGCTGAGAGCAGCGGCGGCATCGTCGCCAGCACCACCGCACACGGGGAGGCGACGATCATGAACGTCATTGCCCGCAACAGTGTGGGCTGCAAATCACTGCCGAACGCCAAGGGAACGATGAACAGCGCCAGGGTGGCGGCAACGACGCCGACCGAGTACCGCTGCTCGATCTTCTCGATGAACAGCTGGGTCGCGGCCTTGGTCGCGGAGGCTTCCTCCACGAGCAAGACGATGCGGGCCACCACCGAGTCCGACGCCGGACGGGCCACCCGCACCCGCAGCACGCCGGTGCCGTTGAGGGTGCCGGCGAACACCTCGTCGCCGGTCTGCTTCAGCACCGGCAGCGGCTCCCCGGTGATCGAGGCCTGGTCGACCTCACTGGCACCGTCGAGGACTTCGGCATCGGCGCCGATCAGTTCCCCGGGCCGCACCAGCACGAGATCGCCGACCACCAGCTCGGCGGTGTCCACCAACTCCTCACCGCCGGTGTCGCTCAGGCGGGACGCCCGTTGCGGGGCCAGATCCAGCAGCGCTCGCACCGAGTCCGCGGTGCGCTTGGTGGCCACCGCCTCCAACGCGCCCGAAGTCGCGAAGATGACGATCAGCAGCGCTCCGTCGAAGACCTGCCCGATTGCCGCGGCGACGAGGGCGGCCACGATCATCAGCAGGTCGACATCGAGGGTCTTCTCTCGGGCCGCTCGCAGCCCGGCCAGGGCTGGTTCCCATCCGCCGGCGGCGTAACACGCCAGGTACAGCGCCCACCATGACCACGCCGGGGCTCCCGCCAACTGCTCCAGGCCGCCCAGGGCAAACAGCACCGTCGCCACCACCGCCCACCGCAGCTCGGGCAACGTGACGATGCTGCGGATCCAAGCCCTGGTCGGCGTCGACCGTTCGGCGGCCGCCGTGTCAATCGGCGATGCAGACAGCATTGACGGCATCACACTCTCCTGTGGCTTAAGCGGGTCGGAGATCCACTGTACCGGAGAATATGAACATGTCTTCATGCCTCAGCGGGTACGATCGCCACATGGGGCACGGAGTTGAAGGTCGCGACACCCCAGCGGCGCGGTTGGACGCCCAGAGCGCCGCCGCCGTGGCTGCCACCCTGCAGGCGCTCACCGCGCCGAGCCGACTGCTCATCCTGTCCGAGCTGCGCCAGGCACCCGCGTCTGTCACGCAGCTCACCGCTGCAGTCGGGATGGAACAGTCCGCCGTCTCCCATCAGCTGCGACTACTGCGAACGATGGGGCTTGTCACCACTCAGCGCCACGGCCGCAACATCGTCTACTCCCTCTACGACAACCACGTCGCGATGCTGCTGGACGAAGCCGTGTATCACGCCGAGCACCTTCGTCTCGTCGCGCCCGAACGACCCATCGAAGCCGGTTGACCACCTCGATTTGTCAAGCGGACAGCGCTCCCTATTGGCCACGACCGCATAGCCAGGGGCCGACAACGCCTCACAGACGACCAACTCTCGGGCACGCCACCGGTGGGGACCTACTTGGCTCTCACTGCTCGCGCGCACACCGGTGACGGCCGCCCCCCGCCGACCTAGACCATGCGTACGCTACGAGCCGTTCGTGCGTCGCTCGGACTTCTCCGATTCGGCCAGCTTTTCCACCCGGTCGGCTTGGGAGCGTTGCTCGGCTGCTGTGGTCTGTTTCGCCGCGGCGTCCTTGAGCTCCGCGGTAGCCGGTGCCGCCGCCTTCTGCTCCTGGGCGCTGACCTTGGCCTGCTCGGCCCGCTTGGCCGCTTCCGCGTCCTGTTTGCGCTTGGCCGCCTGCTCGTCCGCTTGTTTCTTCGCGGCCGCGGCACGCTGGGCGGCTTGTTGGGTGGATTGGCGCTTACGCTCCTGCTCGGTCTTGCGGGCCTGCTCGGTCTTGCGTTGTTTGTCGCGCTGTGCAGCGACCTGATCCTCGCGAGCCTTCTTCTGCTTGCTCTTGAGCTCGGCGTCAGCGGCTGCGCGCTTCTGACTGGCTTGCTCGTCCAACTCAGCGGCCCGCTGCAACGCCTCGCTGCGCTCCCTCAGTGCGGCACCACGCTGGGCCGCACCACGGTCACCGAGCACGGAACCCACCGCACCGTCGAGCGCACCGAAGGTGCGTTCATAGACCAGGCGCACCGGCGCCTCTTCGGACAGACGGGACATCACCTGCTGTTCGATCAGCTGCAGCGGGAGTCGCACAATCGCGTAGGGGACGCGTAGTACCGCTAAGGGCACACTGCTGAGGTTCATTGTTTTCTCCTTTGTTGCCGGATGGGTGTTCGGGAAAGCTAGGCGTCGCCGCTGAGCTTTTTGGCCTTGGCCCGCGCGCGAGCAGCCTCGGCGTCGGCCTCGTCGGCCTCGCGGACCGACCGATCGTGGGCGGCGGTGGCTTGGGAGGCTTCGTGCGCGGCGGAGGCAGTGTCGGCTTGCCCAGCGGACGCAGCGCGGCGTACCTCAGCGTCAGCCTCCGCTTCGGCCTTGGCCTGACCGGCGGTCACCTCACGCTGCTTGGCCTGCTCCGCGACCTCATGGTGGACGTCCTGCTGCCGCGCGACGGCCTCTTTGGCTGCCGCGGTCTCCTTGGCGACGTCGGCGCGCTGCCGCGCACCGTCCTGGCGCGCTTCGGTGAGTTCCTCGGCGGCCTGTTCGGCTTGCGCGTCGGCGACCGCGCTCGTGGTGTTCGCCTCTTGCCGGTCCTGGGCTTGGCGCTGCTGCAGCTGCCCCTCGCTGGTCAGCGAGTCGTTACTGGTGACCGCACCGGCCACCTCTTTCGCCTTCCCCTTGACCGAGTCCAGCAGACCCTTACGGGCCTGTCCTGCTTTGTCTTTCGCGTTCATCCAATTCTCCTACCGATGCTGCGGGTGAGTGGACGCACAGCGGGCCGGTCAATGGTCGGCCCGCTGTGCGTCGGGGGTTTTCTCAGCTGATGCCTGCGACGCTCTTGGCGATGTCGGCGAGCTGGGTCTGCACGGCGGAGACGATGCCGTGGCGGTTCTTGTGGTTTTCCTCGTAGCCGATGACTGCGCGCAGGTCTTCGGGCTTGCTGAGCTTCTTCACCGCGGTGACCGCGTCGGTGACGCTGAGCGTGTCGTAGTCGCGGATCGGGAGCTCGCTCGAGCTGAGGCTGCCGGTGCGGACTCGGGCCTTCAGCGCGGCCTCGGCCGTGTCTTCCGCACCTTCGTTGCGCGCGGATCGCTCGGCCTGCTTCAGTCCGGCGTTGCGGCTGGCGGCGAAGGTGTCCTTGGTGGCATCGGCGACCTGGGTGGCTTTATCGGCCCAGTCGTCGGCGACCTCCTCGGCCTTGCCCCGGGTCTGCTTCACCGTGGCGACGGCGCGGTTGACTCCGCCCGCAGACCACCGTGCCGGGGAGGCCACGATGCGGGTGGCGGTGCCCGCCACGGCCTGCAGTGCGGTGGGCCGAAGGGCAGTGGGACCACCGAGGGCCTCCTCCGCCAGCACGGTGGACAACCACTCAATAGTCGCCTCGTGCGCGGTCTCCAGCCGCTCGGCGAGCCGGCGCACCGCCGTGTTGCCCGCGGTGCTGGCCAGAACCTTAAGGTAACGGGCCCGGTCGAACAGCTGGTGCTCCAACGCCAGGTCCTCCAGCAGGGCACCGTCCAGCGGTTCTGCCTGCTCCAGGACTGTTTTCACCAGGGCAGTGAGACGGCCCAACAGTGGGGAGACCACATCAGGCACCCCGCCGAGGTCAGACAAGGTGTTGGCGATCAGCCGGGAACGGGTGCTCGCGTTGCGGGCGTTCTGAGCCAGCTCGCGGCGCACCGCGTCGGTGCGGGCCTGGGCCTGGCGGGCCTCGGCGATCTGAATTTCGGTGTGGGTCAGCTGCAGCAGGGCACGCAACTGAATGATCATTTTGCTGGTGTCGTTGTCAGACACAGGGTGTTCCTTTCACGGAGAGCTGGAGCGTTTCAATGTTGGTGGTGCTCCCCCGGCGCATGGCCGCAGCAGGAGACCGCCTGGTTCGGTTGATCAGCGGTGCAGCCCGCGGGGCCTCTGAACGCTGGGCCCCGCGGGCGGGCGGCTAGGAGCCGTCGTAGTTCTCGTGGCTGCCGGACTTGGCCAGGCCACGGGCGATCATGTAGCCGATTGTCAACCACGTGATGTAGCGCAGGGCCTCGGCGGCACCGAACGGGTCCGGGCTGCCCTTGTCGTCGCCGCCGACGACCAGAGCGGTAATGACGACCGCGATCACCGCAACGACATACACAATCAGCTCGGTGGTCTTGGTGGACATCTTGGTCTCGGTGCTGCGCCGCGCCGGGGCATGGCCGGGCGTCGCCTGCTGGTAACCGGCACCAGCATCGGTTCGGGCACCTGTTCCTGGATTGTTCGTCGTCATGCTGCTCCTTAGGAAAATTGAGCGGACAGTCGGCTTGCGACTGTGCTACTGAACCGCTGCCTCTGTTGAGGAACGGCGATCACGTAGTGCCCGGTTGCTTCAGGTAGCTAGTGCACGATCAGTGTAACGCTGTACGCCTACAGCGCACGCATAGGGTGTAAGCGAATCAATCACACTGGTCGACCGGTAGCGTCCCGGGTGGGCGACAAACCGGTGGGAGGAGGCAGCATGGCCGCGGACAAGCACGTTCAGGTGACGCCGGCTCGACCGCGGTTGAGCGCTGATCGGGTGCGGGCGGTGGCTCTGCAGATCGTGGACGCCGACGGTTTGGAGGCGCTGTCCATGCGCCGCCTCGCCCAGGCCGTCGACCGGGAGCCGATGACGATTTACCGTTACGCCCGCAACAAAGCTGCTCTGCTGGACGGCGTCGTCGAGCTGGTGTTGAGCGAGCTGCACATCAACCCGTCCGCCACCGACTGGCGCAAAGAGCTGAGCACTCTCGCCACTGATTTCCGCCGCCTCGCCCTTGCCCACCCACAGCTGGTCCCCCTGCTGGTCACCCGCCCTCCAGCCACCCCACTAGGGCTGCGGCCGCCGGGCACGCTGCGACCACTGGAAGACTTCTTGCAACTCCTGATCGGCGCCGGCTTTTCCCGCACCGACGCGCTGCACGCCTACCGGCTGTTCTTCGGGTTCCTGCACGGAATCATCCTCGGCGAGCTGCAAGAACTCGTGACGGACCCGGCAGAAACCGAAGACCTGCTCCGCCTCGGTCTGCACCGTCTGCCCCCCGAGGAGTTCCCTCAGCTGCGCACGCTGGCCACCGAGCTCGCGGGCTACGACGGCGCCACCCAACTCCGTCAAGGCGTGCAGATGATGATCCTTGGCCTGCAAGCGCACTTTGAACCAACGCAACCATCGACCTGACCGCGACTGCAGACACGCCCGTGGCCGTCCATGTTGGGCCGGGTCAGTCGTCTTCGGTCGGCTCCGGCTCAGGTTGTGCGGTGGCCTTGCGGTAGGTCCAGTTGAGGAAGCGTTCCGCGCCGCGCACCACGTGGGCGCTGCGGATCGAGGGAAAGATGTCGAACGCGTGCTGCGCACCGGCGATCTCGGCGTAGGCGACGGGGCTGTCCGAGGCGGCGCGCAACCGCTGCACGAACTCGCGGGCCTCCGGGACCGGCACCAGGGTGTCCAGGTTGCCGTGGATGACGAAGAACGGCGGCGCCTGCGGGGTGATCCGCTCCAGCGGCGAAGCGTCCAGGAACAGCTGCGGGTCCTGCTTCCACGTCTTCTTCATCACCCAGCGGGCTAAGAAACTGTCCCGGCGCCCGATCGCGGCGGCGGTCTGAGTCTGTCCGGCAAAGTCGTACACCCCGTAGTGCGGCACGCACACCTGCACCGAGGTGTCCGCGCAATCGAAGCCGGGCTGCCACGATTTGTCGTGGCTGGTCAGGGCCAGCAGCGTCGCCAGGTGTCCGCCCGCCGAGCCTCCGGTGACACCGATGAACGAGGGGTCGCCGCCGTAGTCGGCGATGTTCTCGCGCACCCAGGCGATCGCGCGTTTGAGGGCCACCACATGCTCCGGCCAGGCAGCCTTCGGGCTCAGCGGATAGTTGGGGGCCACGCAGATCCAGCCGCGTTCGGCCATGTGCTGCATCAACGGCACGCCCTGCTGCGCCTTGTGCCCGATGATCCAGCCACCGCCGTGCACCTGGATCAACACCGGCCTGCCGTGCTGCTCCTCGGTGCCGTGATACACGTCCAGCAGGTACCGGCGACCGCCCGCGGCGTAGGCGATGTTCGACTCGCGCACCACGTTCTTGTTGGTCATCCGGAACGGCATGAGCAACTGTCCCCACGGCGTGGCGAGGTCGTCGGCGTCCGGCTCGCGCTCCAGGCCGTGCACGTAGTCCACCCCCAGGGTCTCCCGGAGGGCGTCATCCACCTCACCCTTGGCGTCCTGCGCGTCCAGGATCAGCTTGCCGTAGCCGGCGGCGGTCGCGGCGGCGAGCGCGACACCCACCGGGGAGCGCTTGCGCCGGGCCAGTTGCGACGCCGTGTCGATTGCGGTGAGGGCCAATAGGTGCGGCGCAAGCTCCGCGGTGAGCCAACCCGCGAAGAACTCCGGGATCGAGGCCCACGCAGCAGGGACGGGCCGCACCGCGTTGCCCACAAGCCCGAGCTGCACCAACTGCCTGGCCACGAAACTATTGCGCATCAACTAATCCTATCCGGTATGTAGAACTTGTTCTCACTTCCGACTAATATCCTGCGGATGGAACGTCTCAGCGGTCTCGACGCCAGCTTTCTCTACCTCGAGACGCCCACCCAGCTGCTGCACGTGTGCGGTCTGCTGGTGCTCGACCCGTCGACCGTCCCAGGCGGTTACTCCTTCGACAAGCTGAAACACGAGCTATTCCTGCGCACCAGGGCGACTCCGGCTTTTCGCAGGAAGCTGCACGACTCCGCCTTCAACATGGATCACCCCGTGTGGATCGACGACGCGGACTTCGACATCGACCGCCACCTGCACCGCACTGCCGTGCCCGCGCCCGGCGATCGCGAGCAGCTCGCCGAGGCGTGCGCCCACATTGCCGGGCAGCCATTGGACCGCAAGCGCCCGCTGTGGGAGTTCTGGGTGATCGAGGGCCTGGCCGACGGCAAGATCGCCGTGATGACGAAGATGCACCACGCCAGCGTCGACGGCGTCAGTGGTGCCAACCTGATGTCGGCCCTGTGCGGCATCGAGCCCGACGCCCCCCGGCCCGTGCCGGACAAGAACTACAAGCCGCTGCGTGCCCCCAGCGATGTGCGCCTGGCGGCAGAAGGCCTGGGGCACATCGCCCTTCGACCACTGGAAATGCTGAAGCTGTTGCCGGGCACCGTCGCTATCGCCGGCGACTGGATCATGCGCGCGCGTCGCGGCGCGGCGATGCCTCCCCCGTTCACCGCCCCGCGGACCTCGTTCAACGGCACCATCACTGGCCACCGCAGCATCGCCTACACGGGCGTCAGCCTGGCCGAGGTCAGGGAAATCAAGGAGGCCTTCGGAACGAAGGTGAACGACGTCGTGCTCGCCCTGTGCTCAGGGGCGCTGCGCGGCTACCTCCAGGCCAGGGGTGAGCTGCCGGACAGCTCGCTGCTGGCCATGGTGCCGGTCTCGGTGCGCGAGGACGGCGATGTCACGGGCGGCGGCGCGGAGGGGCGCAACGCGGTGTCGGGACTGTTCGCCTCGCTGCCGACCGACGTCGCCGACCCCGTGGAACGCTTGCAGATCATCGCCGGGGACAACGTCGTCACGAAGGAGCACCACAAGACCATCAGCGCCGCGATTCTGCAGGACTGGGCCCAGTTCGCCGCGCCGACCACCTTCGGCCTGGCGGTGCGGGCGTACTCCGGTCTACGGCTCGCCGAACGCCACCCCGTGGTACACAACTTGGTGATCTCCAACGTGCCAGGTCCGCCGGTCCCGATGTACTTCCTGGGCGCCGAGGTGCTCGGGCTCTACCCGCTGGGACCGGTGTTCCACGGCGCTGGCTTGAACATCACGGTGCTGTCCAACAACGGTCATCTCGACGTCGGCATCATCGCCTGCCTCGAGCAGGTGCCCAATCCGTGGTTGCTGGCCGACGAGATGCCCAAGGCGGTCGCCGAACTTCTCGCTGCGGCCCGTAAACGCACCCGCCCCACCAAGAAGGCGCCGGCCAAGAAGGCGGCAGTCAAGAAGACGGCGGCGGCACGCAGGCCTGCGGTTACGAAGACCGCAGGCACGGCCGGCTCAGCTCAGTCGTCCGACAACCGACGCGCAGGCAGCCAGTAGCGCAGGCTTGAAGGTGTCCGCCGCCAGCACGCATGATGCGTGTCCGGCGTCGATCTCGTAGCTCGTGCACCCGTAGATCTGACGGGCGATCCACCGCTGGCGCCCAGGGGCGATCACCCGGTCGCGCTGCGTGATCACCGCCGAGGTCGGCACGTCGACCTCGCCCACCC
>JAABUH010002820.1_pt1 | contig 16010 bp, 20 predicted proteins | sample 5559121 | NCBI WGS metagenome assembly JAABUH01 (sample SAMN10711871, study PRJNA513364) | rock metagenome | isolation source: Antarctica rocks | place: Antarctica: Victoria Land, Battleship Promontory nord | collected 2015-12-28
GTTCTATCGCCACTTGTGTGCACTAGCTGGGTGCATCAACATGATAGTCCTGATGGCCGTCAATCTGGCAAGTGTTTATGTTGGCTACTTGCAGTATGGCTCTTGACAGTCATCACAGATGTGCAGTCTATAGGCCATGCCTGTTTGATTGACTGAATCTGCTATGGCACACTGTGAGTCATACGCTTGTCCTGCTTGCACAATATGCATTAGTCACTGTTGTGCATATCAAGCACAGCTTGTCTGTGAACTTTGTATCTTGGAGCTACAGCAGCCTGTCACACACGGTGTATGACTTACAGTGAAGCCTGTCACTGCGTCTGTACATGAGATAATGTGATCTGATTCAGGTTGGCTTTGTAGTGGGAACAGATGGCATCTTACCTTTCCTGCAGCGATGCCTGCTAGAGCCCTGGTTCATGCTTGGCACATTTGTGGTGTGCTTCTCAGCTGTACAGATCATGTTCGAGTTAAGAACTCTGGAGCAAAGGCGGCGCCCTGCAGTCCAGCCATCCAGTATGCACCATCATGCAGTTACTCAGACAGCACATACATAGGTGTATAATTTGTGCAGCATATAGACCAACACTGTCTATCCAGGAGCCACTCACGCCTTGATGAGTTTACCAAGAACAGGTTTGTTGACTGGAAGTCAGGTTGATGTGCACAGTGTCAACTGGAATAAATCTTAACTTTTGATCCTTGCATTTCACCTGAAGGTGGACACATGCATCAGTGATGTTTGGCTATCCGCATTTAGCTGCTGCTGCTGATTGTGTGAGAATTGTCATGCAGCTTTTGCTGGTGTAACTGATACACCACTGATGCATATGCTGTCTGGCAATTGCAGTTGCAACCTTGCACATGTGCAGCTTGACGTTTCTGGGCACCTTTTAATTGCAAATTTTGAATGTGTCTCACTATGTGGGTTGCTGGACTCCGAACATTTAAGTAAAAGGGCCATGAACGAGTATCTTAGCGACCCTGCATGTCCTCAGGTAGTGTATCTGCATTATCTCAACAATACACAGTACCGGTACCCCACAAAGCGTACTGGCTCCAGAACCACTTTTCGCACATGCATGCAGTCGAGGTTGACCTGGTTGATGTCCTAGTGAACGCATGTTGCTTAAGGCCCGCCTGTTTGTGTTATGTGTCTTCCCAAGTGATGCATCATGATGAGATTTGCGGCAGTCAGCGAGGGACATACGTGGAGGCAGGGTTGCGTATCACCGAGCTTGAGCTGGCTTGGACAACGCGGCCAACACTGCATGGTAGTTGAGGATGACATCTGAAGGTTGCTCTTGGCGTCAAGGCATTTGAGTGTCGAAGGGCATATTCTTGGCAGACAGTGTTCAGAGAAGACCATGCAGGCTCGACAACACAAAGCGCAATCAGGCAAAGGGGCCCGTGCAAGTGGGGCTCTTTTAGCGTTTCAGCTCAGGTGAACACATGCTGTGTTCACATGCATGTGTTCACATGCATGTATTCTCCGCTGCATCTAGCACAGCAACGCAAGGTGCAAGCTGGAAAGGAAGCACTGTACGTCACAGCTGTGGTGCATGGGGCTGAAGCAATAATTTGACACCTGGAAGCCCATGCTTACATCTTCCTGATGACCTACCTTGGCCTGTAGTTCTCCTTCCAAGATTGCCAAGCATAATGTGCTTGATGCTCCTCCCCCACAGATCTTGGTCAGCAGCGCACTGGCAAGTACAGGTACTTTCAAAACCGATCTTGACCCGCATCCCTTCAACAGTTGCTGTGATGAACAGACATCACTGCACAGCAGACCCGTATGCCCTGACAATGTGACTTATGCTGACAGGAACAGCAGAAGACAATGCTGCTGCTAGTGGCAAGGTTAGGCCAAAAAAGTCTCGCTGGGGGCCTGATCAGCCCATCGGTTCACCTATACTGCCGGTGGCAGCATCAGGTAAACCCTGGCCACCTGCCTCAGGCTTCAAAGGGGTAACTAGCCACCGTCCACCCGGTGCGCCTCTTTTGACTAAGGCTGCAAAACAGCCAGATGCAAATGCGCTGCCTTCAAGCAAGCAGTCAGACCAGCCAGCAGCAGACCTCAGCGATGGCAAAGACATCGTCAGTCCTCCTGCCAGAGCAGCAGCTGCCAGCCAAGTGAAAAGACATCACAGTCCACGCAGTCTTGATGTACCTTCTGGCCATTACAGCCCAAAGCCTGACAGGTTGCACCACATCTCCAGTAGTACTAGGCAGATGGCATCAAGCAAAGGCAGATACAGTCGCTCACCTAGCAGGGAGCCCTCTCAGGCCCCAAGCAGAGAACATTTGCGGCCACCCAGCAGAGAGCATTCTCAACCACCCAGCAGGACTGGTGCCATGCTAAGGGATCAGATGAGACCTCCTAGCAGGGAGAATGGCTATCCCAAGGAGCACTTCAAAGGACCTGGCAGGGACGGTATTGAATATTGGGATTATGCAAGACATAATGTTGCGCAAAACAAGCGTCCTCGGTATAATGGTCACTGTCAGGACTACTATGAGCGTGTCAGAGGGCCAGTTGACTACACAGATCATGACCAGATTGCAGCTAACAGAGGGGAGTATGACTGGGGTCTTGCTAGCCCGACAGTCCCTTACATCGGGCAGCATGACTCCAGCAGGCAAAATGACAGGAGCCACAGATCGTCACACAGGCATGTGGTTGTGCAACGCAGCACCATCTTGCACCTCCAGCTGCTGGTGCAAGGCACATCTGTCTGTGCAGCTTGGTCTTGTCCCAAATGTCTTTGGCTGACGTGGCGCGCATGCATTGCACTTCCACAGTTTTGCAGCACTGTTGACAGCTGATGAGCAGGCTGTGATGTCATGTTCCGCAGTCATGTCAGTACAGCCCATGTGTACAGGAGTGATGATAATGGCGGTGGCAGGCAGCCGCAGCGTAGCAGAAGTCATAGTACAACCCCAGGAGGTGGGTCAAGTGGCGACAGGCGCAAGCAGGAGAGGCAGGCCAGGCACCGCAGTCCCAGCCACGAGGAAGAGGGACAAATCACAGATAGGTACAGCTCACATTCTATGCATCCCCCTATCCCCAAGTGTAATGTACTGTCTTTGTTGAGCATGTCTATGTGAATATATCTGCATGTGTATGTTCAATGTCAGCATGGTGCTCTATGTTCCTGGCAGCAACAAAAATGTCAAGGTACAACACATGTGCACACATCAGCCTCTGGCACAGGATCTGTGATTTCTGAATGTCATGCAGCCGTTGCATCTGACTGGTCCCATCATCACTTCGTGATATGCAAATACAGATTTTCTGGTGGTTGCAGGCCAACAACCAGATCTCCTGTCTTAGGGAGGGATGCTCCTAAGCTGCCTGGGCGACAGCTGGAAAGATCACCAGGGCAACTCCTATCTCAGCCACCCTCAGTGTCCTTGTCCGCCCATCAACTTCATCATACAGGCTCACATCAGCCTGTGCAAGAGCCAGCTTCTGCACCTGCCCAGCCTGCTGCTTTTGCTGCCGCTGCTCTTCCTGCTGCTTCTCATTCTGAAACTGCTGCTGTCCAAGCCCAACAGCTGGCTCTCCAGCAAGTTCTGCAGTCAGACCAAGATGTGGGCCAGACAGCTGATTTGGCAGCTGATCCAATGAGTCAGCCAGCTCGTCCTCTTCAGCTGGATCCAGCAGCAGTCAATTTGGTCAAGCCACTGCCACCTGGTGCTTCCACCGTTTCTGCTGGTTTTGCTACAAAACATGCTTCTGCCTCCCTTGATCCGGAAGCCGCAACAGTGCAGGCTGAGCTTCAATCAAACAGGACAGCATCAGCAGCAGAAGTTGACCCATCTGCAGCAGAGCATGCAGCTGCTGCTGCTGCTGATCTGGCAGGTGTCCCCATGACTGATACAGCCAAAGCGTCTGCAGCTTTCAGGATCGCCAATGATGAGCGCAGTCAGTCAGATCCAGACAGGCCGATTCCAAGCAGCCCCAGAGCCAGGCCTGTCCAGTGCAGCCCCAGGGAGGGAAGATGCAGTCCTGACAGGGCTGCTCAACAGAGTCCCAGAACCAAGCCTGGCAGGCGCAGCCCTGTACATGATATTGTCAGGGGTACCTCCCATACTCAGCAGAGATCATATGCTGCAGGAAGGAGCAGGCAGTCTGTGGAGCGTCATACAGAGACTCGTCGTGTTCGTAGACAGTTTGAAGATGCTCCACCTTTATCTGCACATGTGCTTGATCGGAAACGCAGTCAGAGTTCAGATGCACAGACTAACAGATATGCCAAACGCTCACGCAATGACCAATGGCAGCCAGACGTGCCATCCAGTCAAGCGCGTGTGCACAGGTCACGGCAGGCACCACAGCCAAGCTACAGGGAAAAGCAGGTCATCACTATGGAGGTCAGGAGAGAGGCTGCTAAGCTAGCTGCCTTGCGACCTGGAGAACCTAGAGAAAGCAGTCAGTCTGTTTCCATCAGGTCCAGTCAGCATGCAACACTGCCCAATGATGCTCATGCCAACAGGCCACCATCTGAAAGCAGGTTGCCTTCAGATTGGGAGCCTTCCATGTCCATGTCACCATCTCCTATGGACAGGAGAGTCCTACAGCCACAGGGGCCCCACCCCAACATGGAAAAGGGCGGCCATACAGCACCTCACTTGGATGACTGGCAGTCAGACAGATGGCACAATGGTGACAGAGATGTAGTGCAGGTTTCAGGCAGAGCAATGCCAGGCGTCAACCATAGCACACAGCTTGCCCTGCCCTTGTCTCACCTGAGCAGCATGCAAGCCTCATCTTTGTCTTCTGACTTGCACCAGCATGGTAGCTTGGCTCAAACTTCACAGCTCTCAAGTGGTGATCGTGAGTCATTACAGCATGACGCCCCTCATGCTGGTCATCGTCACAGGGGCACCTATCATGACCGTCACAGCCATGATCGGGATGTACCCTTACGATCCAACAGACGTAATGACTGTGGACACTCCTTTCGTGACATGGATAATGGCTATCCCCCACATGTGGCCCGTGTTGCTAAAGATTTGCCCTGCACAGACAGACATGCCTACAGAGCTTCACCACCCTTGACAGAGTCAGACAGACGTCGCCGACATTGCCTGTCTAAATCTGAGCAGGAAGCTGCAGCTCATGTCAGGGCACAAAAACTGGACTGGGACACGGACCAAATGATGGTCAAGCTGCTAGGTGCTTATGGGAAGCCAGCAGAGGCTATTGGTGACAGGCAGGTGCTTGAAGCCATGAGAGATGGTGTGAGGGTGATTGGCAACCTGGATGAGGACAGCAGGGAAGCCTCACCTGGCTTCCTTGTCACACGCCAGGTTCATCCTTGTCCCATGCTGCTGCTACTTTACCTGCTCATCAGGTCCTGGGCACGCTGTATGAGAGCTGCATGTGCAAATTGTTCTTATATCCACTGCCTCTGTCCACTCAAACTGTGCAAGCACAACACCAAAGAACAGCATTGAGTTTTGCTCCTGATAGAAGAGTGCTGCACAATTGTACTTTCGGATTGCTATTATAGCATAATTTGCAATTGAAGCACCAGTCACCTTGAGCTGGATCATTGCTACTTGGCAGGCTATCTGCAGTGCTGTCATGTATACAGCAGTATATGTTATCCAACAAGGCTGCTGAAATGAGTGACGCATCCATTGTACACTGCAGGACCTGCCTGAATGGCTACCAGATGCCAAGAAGCAGCAAGTGGTGAACATGCTGTTTCCTGCTACCTGGCTGCATCAGGACCCCGACTTCCAGCCCCAATGGAAGCTGCCGCTGGGGTGGGAGCCTCCTGAGTGTGCTGGGGATGGCTTGCGGCCCCCTGCTGAGCCTCTGGACCGCACACTGCGAGAAGGGCTGCAGCAGGTCTCTGATCTAAAGGTGAGGCAGATCTAGTACTGAGGCAGCTTCACAGCAGGCTTGTTTGTGCACTGCCTTCTGTTGAGGCATAAATGCTATTCTCTAATGCTATTCTCTAATATGCACTGAACAGGAAGTGACTGCGTATTGATTAGCCACAGCATAGTCCTATGTCTTCAGACCACTACCATGTTGTGCGAATTTCATGTTCCAAGGTTTCATGCCCATCTGAACCGTGAGAAACTCCATTGCATTTAAGTTTATGATGGTCAAGTTTTTCAAAGGGTCAAGGACACAGAACAGGGCCAGTTGCAACGAATGTGGAGTTGGTGCAGACAAATACGGTGACAGTGCTTTTGTCAAGAGAGAAGGCAGAGGCAGGGGAGCCAGGCTTGGATGACAGTCGGGATCCCCGCAGGAGAGCTTGTTTAGGCCGGCCTGCTCAGCCTCTGCTGCTGCCTATGCCGCTCTTCCCCTTCCTGCCTCATCCTGAGGGAGCCACATGTGACTCACCCTCCACCTCCCCTGGTATGTCAAAACCCGGCCGGCTGACATTGAAGTAAACATGCCCATCAGACTACATGCTTTGACACTGGCTACTTCAATGCACTTGCCCTACAATAAATTGTACTGCAATATGCAGTTCCTGCTGTTTGTGACAATGCTGATATGCAGCTCTGTTTCTTATGGTCAAGGTGTGAAATGCACGATGGGATCTCAGTCTTACAGCTTTGCCGATGTCATTTTCCACTATCCTATTGTGCAGCCACAAGTCTTGTTTGCTTGTCGTTATGCTTGCAAGTACACTTGGCAGATCATTGCAAGACACAATTACACAGCACAGCATTTTCATGCAATGCTGGCTGCCACTTGTTTGTTTCCATGCGCAGATGTGAGTGAGGGCTGGACTGGAGGGGCGTCAGCAGGCCCCATCGACCAGCTAGCTCCAGGAGGCTTCCTGTACGACTTGTGGGACTTGTCCCACCGGCCTGCATCCCCTGCTGGCAGCTGGTCCACCACCCCCCATAGAATGGCATCTGCAGGTTTTCTTCCTGCTGCCACTGTCTGCTCACACTTACATGCTCTGCCTGCCAAATGGTGCATGCATTGCTGCTGCGAAGGTTCTGTTTTGCTGTCTGATGATGGTCACAATGCTGGCAAGTGTTGTTAGAGCTTCTTCTTGGAGCAGAAGTCATGGTCAGCAATCAGTGGTAGTGAGCAAAGGAATGTCACACAATGACATGTCAACCTATCCTTGGCAACTTGCTTGGGCAGGCCTTGTCGCAGATGGCAAAAGCGCTGGTGTCTTCCAGGGTGGGAGGAATTTTGCAGGTCAGAGTCAGCATCAGAGTGGGGCACTTGTGGCCACCTGGAGCCGCCTGCTGCTCCGTCCCACACCACCAACACAGAGCAGCAGTACACTGACCAGGTCACCACCACAGCCCAGCCACACTGGCCTCCTCATCTGGACAGCACAGGTCAGCAATGCTTCACCAGTCTTGAGCCTTACCTGGGATGCATTGCGAGTTGCATTGCATCACTTGCTTGTTGTGGGCACTGAGCGGCCTGCTCTTGGAGCTGATTGTGCCTGGAAGCCTTTTGGCTGGACGCCATCAAGACAAGGACGGCTGCAACAACATTCCGGTGGCTGTGTCATAAGCTATACATCTGGTTGTGCCCGCCTCCTAGACAAGTCTGACTCTTGCACTGCACGGCAGTCATCACTACAAGCATATTTGCTTGCATTTCACGGCTGGGGCATAGTGCTATACCAAGCTCTTAAAAATGTTGACCTGCAAAAGCAGAGTGACTAGGATTTGGTCTGCTGCTTGACAGGTCAGCAACATGTCAACATATCTGAAGTGCACCAGCAGCCTCACTGGCAGCAGCAGGATGAGGCGCTCCACCCTGCACCCCCCAGCAGGCCCCCGCCCCCACCCACCCCAGCAACTCCACACCTGCAGCGGCCTGCCTATTACCCAGACCCTGAGCCAGGTCTGCGCTGTCGGATTTCAGCTGCCGTCAAATGTCGAGCATAGCTTCACACAGGAGACCACACAGCATCTGGACAATATTGCAGACTTTTAACACCATGCAGAGCATTGCTCAATGCGTATGTGATGGTCTGTGCTATGACCAGCACTCTGTATGCCTGTGCACACAGTGTAGGAGTTCCATTGCAATAGACTGTTGTCATATCACATGTCTGCTCTGACAAACTGCATTGTATGTTGCAGCGGACTACCATATCCAGTCTTCTGATCACATGAGTCTCGGAAGTTGGAGCTTGGCATCATTGAGACAAGATATGAGATGCGGGAAGGGGGATGCTCTGCCCCACACTCCCATCTTCAACAAGGCAGACGGGTACTGGCTACCTTTGCGAGAGGTATGCACATTGAGCACTGTTTGTTCTTGTTCCTTATGTTGTGTCATGTCCCAATCCTGCTGTTCTGCAAACAGCAGACTATTGCTTGCATGTCTTGTATGCACCTTACAATGCAAGCTGGTCTTGGTCATTTGTTGAACCTGAGTCAGCAGTCACAGTCAAGTTGATGTACACACAGGGTTGCTGGTTGGCTGAGCATTTGCATTGGGCAGGCATTGACCAAATGCTCATACAAGGCGCAGCCAGCACATCAGATGCTGTCACCTCTGCTGATGCCATGACTGATACGGCACTGGAGGAGTGGCTTATATTCACACTGGCCAGCTGTCATCACCAGGCATTGCCTACACCGCAGCTACCACACCACATGGTCACTGCTCACCACCAACACTCCAGCACCTCTGCCACTGCTGCAAGCATTGGAGGGGCTGCAGAGGCGTCTGACCAGGACTCAGCTCTTGTCACAGCTGCAGTACTCCCTTCAACTGAAAATGATGCTGTACTGGGGGAAATGTCCGCCTCACAGCATTGGTTTGATAGCTTTGATCTGCATAGAGCGTATCAAGAAGGAGCCATCAATGGCAGCACAAGCCAATTTGGCAATGATGGCGATGGGAGTGAACGGGTAAGAAGGTGCTGGGGTTCCCCACCCCCACACCAGTACCCAGCCATGCTGTGCGGGGAGCTGTCTCTTGCAGTCATGAGTGGTGTTGCCGGCAAGTCTCTCATAAAAGAGGTGCGCCCGTGCAGTTATATTGCTTCTATCTGCTGTCAACATCATGCTGCCTACATGCAAATGGCTGCATGGTGCATTAAATCTTGTGCATGTTGATTTCTGCAGCTGAACTGTCAACCAGCGCAGTATGTATGCAGTAGACCTGAAGGTGCTGCTTGATCAAGCTGGCGTGCAAACCAAGCAGCACTGCAGCATTGCATTGCTAAGCATTGTTGTACCTGCTCTTGTGAGCTTATTCTGACAGAACATCTTGCACAATGACACGTGGCATGGTAGCTTGTCCACACATTTGACATACGATGAGCACATGGCATTGCACTACTCGTGCAGGTTCTTGATAGAGCCATTCAGCAAGAACTGGACAGAGCCAAGGCAGAATAGTCTGACGTGCTCAGCTTATCAGGATATGATCACAGTCTCCATGTTCAGAGGCAATGCCCTTCAATTGTATATTTGTTTGCATTGCTGGTGGCAGTCCCATAAGTCCACACAAAGCTTGAGCATGTGTAATGCATGGGTACAACATGCGTAGCTGCATGCCTCGTAGAAATCCCGCGCCTTCATCAAGCCAGTGTAAGCCCCTCTGCTGTACTATCAAGATGCAGGTTAGCAGATAGGTCTGTGTTGCGCCATTCATGTAGATCTTCTGACATGCTTTACCAAGTAAAACGTGTGATGTTCCTCTGGCATGTGCTTATACCAGATGCTGGCATGATTGACTGCTCTTGACATAAGCCAGTCGGCCGGCTGTCGATATTTGCAATGTGCGGGTATGCATGACAGCAAATGCTCCCCGTGGAATGGTCTGACGGCGTCACATGGATTTGCAAAGATCGAGGGCTCAGCTTGTTTTGACAGCACAAGTAGTAAGATGACGTGTAAGTTGAAATTTACACTCGTTCAAGCGATAAATTAAAATGTAGTGCTTGTATTAACACTACTGAATGTTATGGTGGGGTGAGCAACTTCTGCTGGTTGATGGAGTCGCACATGATGACCAAGGGTGCTTTTAACCTATGTGTATCATCAAACACACCGCAATAGTCCAGTCGTATCTGCAACATGCATCGCACATACGTTACATACATCATACTAGTACTACAAAAAAATTCAGTGGGCCTTGACATACGACACCCGGCTTGCAGGCTACTCTTGGCATGTGATGGGAAAAGGATTCCAAAACAAGGCCAATCACTGTGATTGTCTACATCCGCAGTGCAGCTCATCCACACATCAAACATCGGGACTGCCTGCATTGGGACTAACATGTGCCAGCCTATCTTGGGTACATGGCAATCCTATAATTGGAAGGTCATGTCAAATGAGCTGTGACAAATCAGGGACCAAAGGACATGATGGTGGAGCTGCAAAATGTTTTTGGGAGGGCAGGCGCCGCTGAGAGGCAGGGAAGGGAGAGGTAAAGGTCGTGTGTTGATGCCTTCAACTCAGTACTATGACAATTAGCAGTCAAGGGGTCTCTTCCTCATACAGGAGAGAGGTTGACGTCATAGGCAATGTCGCATACTCAGCAAGAGACTATGCAGAGCTGGGCAAGGGCTGCCTAGTATTGCAAACATACAAAGTGCAGATGCAGCATGGCGCTCAAGAGCATGTGATTTGCTAGACAATGCCTGTACACAGCTAGGCTTCACGACTTCACGACTGCAAAGCCTGCAGGTCCTGCTCATGACTGCACTCCACCTCTTATCAATGACAAACATGATGTTTGCTATGCTGATGTATCAACCGCATCTGCACTTGCAGGCTCAGCATCTGACCGACACCATGCTGGCTGCTGATGTGGGTTCCCTGTGCTTTGGGGCCCAGCCAGCACCTTGTGCACGACAGGCCAATTTTGGATGGCTGCTGTTGTAGTCCCTGAAATCACACCTGGATCCATTGCAGACAAGCGCAGCTCACCCGGGAACTGCTCACATGAACAGGAGCACCCTAAAGAACAATGTTGAGGCTTGGGCATAGCCAGCATCTGTCTGTACATGCGTAGCTGCTACACCTGTGGTGGGGGCTTCAGGGCAGAGTGTGAGGTGTGACCAGATCCCACAGGCAGCTTGTGTGCTTGCAGCTCAGCTTGTGTGCACCACATAGCAGCAGCTGAGGCATGAGATGACGGTGAAAGCAATGTATGCTGAATGGCAGACAGGTGCGTCATGCCAACTGGCAGTTGGTCATGAGCACCTGATGTGCATTGAGCCTGCAAGCAACACCATTATAGTGAAATGAATACCCCAATAGAAGACAGCAAGAAATAGAAGACACATGCAGCCAGTAGATCTTGTTGCCCCAGCTGAATGCCTTCTGCTGTGCATCAGCAAACTAGGGTAGTGTGCAGACATCAAGATAACATGACTTTGCATGTGGCTGCAGCTGCTCAGCTGCTGAGATTCCAACGTAGGGTGTCCTGCAGTGTTGAGAGGCAGGTAGGAAGTTCAGATAGACAGAGCAGAACACAGGGATGGCTGTCAGTATGTGTGGACTGAGCAGTATGACATTCTATTCAGGCGCTGACAAGTGCAGAATCTCTGTCACTAAGGTGCAAATCTGCCTCAGATTAGCTTGTCAGAGCTGTCAACATGTAGGTTGCATACGCTGCTGGGCCCCAAGTGCCTGCATCTTGATCCTTGTTCCGCCTCTTCAGCTGCTGATGGAGGTGTGCTCGTAAGGAATTTGTGAAGCTTGCTGCGGTTTTCAATGTGACAATAGGAAGACATCGTACCTGTCAACACGATTGTTGTGTTGCCACCCCCCCCCCCTAACCCCCACGGCCCCTCTTCTCCTGCCCCGTCATCAATCATCGAGGCCAGCACAATTGCTGGCCAAGGCAGCAGCAGTCAGGGGCAGCCTGTCAATCAGCCTACTGCCCCCAGTGTCAGGGCAAAGTTAGCGCAGCGCACCTTGCAGGAAGCATTCTGTGCTGTCAAGGACTCTGCTTCCAAGCCTTCCAAGGGCTCTGAGAAGAGAGGTTAGCATGTCATGTAAAATGTGGTCAGTTGCCTACACTGTTTGCTATAGCCCACAGTTTCACCACATAGACATGCAGTTGTGGTGTTGCTCTGGCTGACAACAGTTAGTGATAGCAGTTGTCAGCTTTCCTGCCTGAGAAGCATGTTGTCTCAACAGTGTGCATTTTAGTTGTGATAGTCCTGAAATCTTACTTGCTATGGCTTGCAATACATCACTTATCACTACTGACACCTTGCACATTGTGCTGCAGAGTGTGGGGGACATTCAGTGATAGCCAGAGATGGTTATGTGCCGCAGCGGCACTATTTCAGAAATGTGTTTGTCATCTCACCTACCTCTCTTCTACAGCAGGGCGACTTCAACCGGTTCATGGCATCATTGGTTGGAGAGACAGCTTGTACACATGTGCTGATCATTTTCATCAACATAGCAAATCAGTATGTGTTGATGGAGACCGGTATTCAGGTGGCTACCTGTCCATCATGAACAAGTATTACCAGATCATTGGTCAGTGGGTTGTTGTCAGCCTGCTCATGAGTTAACTTGAGGAGCCATTGGCAAAGCTGCATGCTAGGTTGCTGAGGCTACAGGGAAAAGTAATTTTTCAAGCAGCTTTGCCTGCCTTTTGCTTTCCTTATGTGAGTATACCAAGCAACTTGCCAGTAAGAGCTTGAACATCTGCTGACATAGTTGCGGAGGCAGTGTCAGTAACTGACTTTGCATCAGCACTAGTCTAGTATTGCATATGACATTCTTACAGCTAGTACATTTAAAAAAACCTTTGCTTGGATGCTGCATCGGGCATTGCTGCTGTGCTTCAACCATTTGGTTTTCTGGTGTGTGTAAAGGATTCATGCCATTGCAGGGCATTCAGCATATCTGGGTGGATACCCACTTGGTGCTGGAATGCATCTTGCATGCACCCTCAGCTATACCAGTGTTTCCACCATCAACAGCTTGACCGTCGACTGCCTCCAATTCTGAATGGCATGTACAACAACCAAAGTTGATGACATTCCTGAGCACTGACCGTGGGTTGTATTAATCAAGTGCCCCAATGTCTGCCATGATCATGCATCCAAGCTACTTAAAAATCTGCATTCTGATTCAGCTTTAGTTGGAGTTGCCAAAGCAAGTGCAAACAGCATGATGCCCGTGCTTTTACGCCGGCGCGGATTTAAAATGCGCCCATTTTAAATCCGCGCCGGCGTAAAAAAGAGCATGCTTCCAAACAGCAGTTGCAATGCAAACAATTGTTTGTGGTTGAGACTCACCTTGATTTGCAAGCTCAAGCTTGCGCATCTGTGTCGCAAAATTCCTTTTCTTGTGTAAGTAAGTGTGAACCTTGTCAAGAACTTTCTCCCAGGTCTCGCACTGCCTAACATTCCTGTAAACTTGTTGCCTTGCCTTGACAGTTATATTGACGTCCTGCACACGATGTCAGAAGATAGCTTATCTTGCTGTCACCCAGCAAGCTGAAGCGCCTCAAGGAGGAATTCATGGTACAGGGGAGACTGACAAGCGTGAAACACAACATTGTAGATCTAGACCAAAGATGTTGGCTAAGCCATTACTGCACACAGGTGAAGATGAGCTTGCAAGGTTACGCTGCTGAACAATGATCCTCAAATAGCCGATCAGCCCAAAGCATTGACTGTTGTTCAGAGGACATGTAGCTTGCTGCTTTGATCCCAGCTTAAGAGGCCTACATTAGAGGTGCATGTCAGGCCCCAATTCTGATGCCAAGGCAAATTAGCAGCCCTAAGCCAACCCTCTGACATCAGCATGCAGAACCTCTTGCAAAGTCAAAATGCTGTGCCGCCTGGCTTGACCGTTTCTTATGAATCGCTGCGCACTGACCTAAATTTGCCACGCATTCAATTTGCAGCACTGAGGCAGCACGTCATCTTTCAGTGTGCCTCAGAGCACCGCGACCGCCCAGGAGCCATGGAGGCTACGACCTCAGAGAGGGTGTCAGAGCTCGACGGCTCAGCTCCCGAGAGTACTGACTACGCAAACCACTTCTGCACATACGCTTATCTATATCATCAGGCATGCGCAGGCTCCACGCTAGCCCATTGGCCTTTTAGAAATCGTCTTGATCAGTCAGTAACTGCTCTTGTCCGTAGCGTGAATATGAAAAGCGCATCATTGTATGCTTCTGCATGTTTGCAGAAAGACATGTTGGAAGACCACAAACGTACCGGAGCTTATTACGCAGCGATACGGCAGAACAGGAGACAGTTTGAAGGCAAGGTAGTTCTTGATGTTGGCACAGGGTCAGGCATCCTTGCCATCTTTGCAGCTCAAGCAGGAGCAAAGACAGTATATGCTGTAGAAGCCACTTCCATGGCCAAACATGCCAGAAAACTTGTCGAATCACATCAGGTACTGAAGCATCATTTGCTTGTGCTGTTGATTGTGACTTTCAATGTTCTTGTGACCTTCACCAGCTGTACATGGGTAACAATGATTCAGGTTGCCAGCCAGGGCACTACTTCAATGTTGCTTAGCTTAGCTCTACTTTGCTGTGCAGCTAGGCCATGTCATCAAGGTCATTCAGGGTGTCGTTGAAACCGTGGAAATTCCTGAGAAGGTGGACATCATCATCAGTGAATGGATGGGGTACTTTCTGCTGCGTGAGTCCATGCTGGACTCAGTGCTGGTAGCTAGAGACAAGTTCCTGAAACCAGGAGGAGCGCTGTACCCCAGTCACGCGCGCCTCTATTTTGCCCCAATTCGCTCTGGTCAGACACAACAGAGGCTTGCTGACTTTCAGGTGAGACTGTTGGCTGTTCCCCACGCACATGCTGCATAAGGAGCTGCTCATCAAGTGCGGACACTGGATTGTGAAGATGATTGCTGCATAGCTGCAGAGCACCTGCAGCACCTGCACAGCTTAGCACCTGCAGTTGACATTTTGCTCATCATGAGCCTAGCAGTCATGATGGGTGCCCCTACCACATCACAATGGTGACACATAACCCCATCAGCTGTGAATCCCATCAGCTTGCAGTTCCCTGCAGAACTCGATGGGTGGCTGGGGCGACTTCCTAGGAGACATGCAACGCTTTTATGGAGTGAATCTAGACTGCCTGAATGATGAGTTCAGGCAGGAGCAGCAGGAATATTTCATGAGCACTAGTGCATGGGCAGACATACACCCCAGTCAGCTGCTTGGGCCTCCAGCCTGCTTCAAGCATTATGACTTACTTACAGTGACCCTGGAAGAGATAGCTGCACCTCTGCAGGTATGGTACAGTCTTCCCTACACTATTACAGACATTCAGCAGAATGTTTGTGTGGCATTGACCCCTGCTGCATTGCCAGATTGGGTCTCGGCACCTGGACATGTGATGTCATTAGCCAGTGAAACATGCCATGCGCAGGTTTTGGCTTGCAGCTGTGCACCATGTATCATGCTTGTAGATGGTGCGTTTCTGTAGCAAAATGCATTGGTTGTGTGCAGGAGTCTTTCCGACTGGAAAAGTACGACTCAGGTACGGTTGATGGCTTTGTGGGCTATTTTGATGTGCTGTTCAAAGGTTCTGAACAGAACCCAGCCGATGTGGAGATCCTACTCAGCACAGCCCCAGACCCGACAGGGGCCACCCATTGGGGTCAGCAGAGCTTCACTGTCTGGCCTGCTGTCCAATGCGCCTCTGGAGACAGCATAGAATGCCATATTGATGTGTCAAGAAGAAAAGACAACCATAGATTGATGGACGTGCAATTGCAGCATCAAGTGAAAGGACAGAATGCTCCGGCCAGGGTCAGCAATTACAGGATTGAGTGATAATATTAATAACAATAATTAAAACGCTTTCCAGCTCATGATGAGCTAGGTACGTGCAGGACAAGTCTTGTCTCTCCAGAGCAGCCTGTCTTGTGCATCCCTATAAGGCCTACTAATACAACAGTTTTGACAATCACGTAATGCAACATCATTGAAACTAGACCTAGGGCGGCCAGGTGGGCGAAGCCCCTTGACTTCACCAAACAAAAGCTTCTTAGGCAATCTATTGTTAGGCATCCTGAAAACA
>JAABUH010002821.1_pt1 | contig 16003 bp, 24 predicted proteins | sample 5559121 | NCBI WGS metagenome assembly JAABUH01 (sample SAMN10711871, study PRJNA513364) | rock metagenome | isolation source: Antarctica rocks | place: Antarctica: Victoria Land, Battleship Promontory nord | collected 2015-12-28
CAGGCTGCAGTGCGCGATGGGGGGAGGGTGGCGCAGCGGCCGCACGTGCAGCAGCAAGCCCACAGCGCCCAGCATTCAACGCTTTTGGCAGTGCAACGTCGTTCTGCTGTGGCAGTCGCGAAACGTCGATGTGGCAGCGCAACATTAATCTGCTGAAACCACAGGAAGGCACCTGCAGGCCGCGCAGCGCGGCGGGCAGCGCGAGCGGCAGCAGCTGGCGCGCGGCGTCCGCGCGCGCTGCCAGCAGGTACTTGGCGCCCAGCAGGCCGCCGTGGCGCGCCTCCCATGCCGAGCCGGCCGCCAGCGCGGCCAGCGCGGCCAGCGCCGCGGTCAGGCTCGCGCCCGGCAGCGGCCGCAGCGCCGCGCCCAGCGCCTGCGCGGCCGTCTCGCGGACCGGCGCGACGACCTGCCGCGGGTTGCGGACTGCTCAGGGTGGGATGCAGGTGAACACGAGGCACGCCGTACCAAAGGCCAGCGCGGCCAGCGCAGGAGCAGCTGCTGGCGCGGCGCTCTGCCGCTGCGTGGCTGTCTCACGCGCCAGCGTCACCACCGGCTGGCAGCAAGTGCCTGCCTGCCAGGCGGCCGACCCATCCGGCGTGCAGGGCGACGCGCTGGAACGCGCGCGGCTGCAGCTGCGGTAGGGTTAGGGGGGGTTACCTAGCCCAGCCTGGTGCCTGGCACACAGGCGGCATCACGCTCTGCGCCGCAAAGCTTGACATGGTGTTCATCGAGATCACAAAAGAGCCAGACAGTGTGATAGGCGCACGGCAGCAGCTGTATTCTCCCAGGCTCCATGGTCAGGCTGCGCAAGCCTGCTCGGCGCGCCTGGTCGGACACAAAGTCGCCGAAGCGGTCCAGGGCGAGCACGCACAGCAGGCGCACGGCGGCGTCCTCCAGCCAGACCGCGTTGGCCGCCGCGGCCGCGGCGGCGTCCGCCGCTGTGGCGCCGCACGGCTGCGGCCTCCCGCTGCCGCCCGGCAGCATCCAGCCTGCCGCCCGAGCGCGCTCGCCAAGCCTGAGCAGCTTGGTGCATGCTGCTGGGCTGCTGCGCCGCTCGCGCTGCCATGCATCCATGTGTGACATAAGGCACGAGCATGTGCATCATTTATGCGAGCCTTGTTCAGAGTGATTAGCATGACGTGGACCTTGAATGCAGGAAGCGACACTCCCTCATCTTCAACGTAAAGGGATGGCCAGATCGCCTATAAGATCACATTCCCACATTGAAACCTTTTGTTTTGCGGGCAAGGGCGTGAGATGGTGGCAGGCAGCCGTGCGCACGGCTGCAGGCGCACCAGCAGACATGCTACCTTGCCGCACAACCATGGACATGCTACAAACAAAGTCCATGGCACAGACACTAGAGGGTGCAGAGGTGTCATGAAGCCGCCCACATCGGCCCCAAAGGCGCACCACTGGGCTGCGCAGCCAGCGGCGCCGTCACCGCCGCGCACGCGGCATGCGAGCGCAGTATCTCGCGCAGCGCGACTGCCGCCCCATGCCGCACCTGCGCTGGAGGCCACCGCTGTGACACACAAGCAGCGCCTGGTGCAAGCACTACTGTGAACATCAGCGTGCTCAGGACCTGACACGCGCGGTCCATTCGGCCACTGGGCGCTGAGGGGCTGGCCTGCAGGACACATGCAGGGCTGGCCCGCAGGCTTGCCTTGTGGCCTCCCGCAACCTCCCGCTGCGTTGCTGCCAGGCGCTGCTTGGTTGGGCAGGGCTGCGCGCGTCCTTTGGGCTGCGCATGCGGGGTTGCACATGCGCTCCCCCAGCTGCGCACCTCCCACTGCGCATCTAGCACGTCCAGCAGCAGCTGGCCGGCCAGGCGCTGGAATGGCCAGCGGCCGGCAGCGACGGCGCGCCAGTCCTCCTGGTCCGCCTCCGCCGCTGCTGCCGGGTCCTCCGTTGGGGCCTCCTAGCCCGCCCGGTCAGAAGGCTTCTTAGGGCCGTCTGATGTCAGGGGTGTACATGTGACTGCCCGTCACGGCAAGCCTGCACGTCATGCTACTGCAAGGCTCAACACTGATCAGCAGTCTCTTGATCCGAATCAGGTCCTCCTATGTCGTGATTTGAATGGCAAAGAACATGTCAGAGGGGCATGCAGCAGCCGCACCGGCGCTTCTGTTTTCATGCGCTTGGGCGCCTGCACGGCCTCGCGACCCTGCTGAGACTGGCCGCGCTTGAGCTTGCGCTTCAGCTGGTTGCGCTCCCTCGCGCTCAGCCCTGCGCAGCGGCTTGCAGTCTTTCAGTGCTGAGGCAGCAGGTGTAGTATTAAACTCCCAAGCCCCAAAATGCTGCATTGGGAGTCACAACGCGAGCACAATCACAGCTACGTCCAACACGCGCGCTCTTGAACCCCTTTCACTCTGAGCCCCATGAAGCTATGGCTTACTTTCTTTCCTGCGTCCCTGGTGTAGCCAGACACTGCGGGTTTGGCGGCAGCACGCACCAGCCCCGTCGGCCGCCTCCGTGGCCGCGCCCGCCTGCATGGGCGCTTCCCCCCTTGCCTCGCCCTCCCTCTTAAGCGCCGGCATCCCGCGGGCAGCGCCCGCGCCGCCGCAGCCGCCGCTGCCGGACGGCCCCCGAACGCGCGCCGAGGCGCCGCGCCCTAGCCCTGACCCGACCAGGTCCTCATCGTGGACCAGGTCGGCCGTGTCTAACAGCGCGTCCATGGGGCCGCCCAGGCCGAGGCGCTTGTTGAGGCCGCGGCGCTGCCGCGCCAGCCGCTCGACCGCCGGCAGCCCCTCCTCGCCGGCGCCGTCAAACTCCTGCGCGCGCCCCGGCGCGTCATGCGCAAGCTCCCAAACTGTCTGGACCGTGTGATGCTTGCCTTGCACCGCACGTTAAATGCAGCCCAGGCACAGGTCAAATGAAAGCAATGCTGCTGTGCCAGGCGCTTGGCTGCATGACCGGCAGCCCTCTGCTCTGGCAGCAATGCAACTCTGCAGGAGCTTGAGCGCGCTTTGCAACCGCAATGCCTTCAGTTGGCGCACGCCTTGCGCACTATGCCCGGTACCTTCCCGACTCAGTAAACACCGTGCAGCCGTGTTGAGCAAATGCTGCATTGCATACTCATCTCGCAATCACACACGCAGTGGTTGAGGCGGACGAAGCTTTCTGCTGAGCCCCAAGACTCACCAGCACCCACGCACCACAGCTGAGGAGGCTGCCGGCACTGGCCATGCCATGAGCGCAAGGATGCTGCACAGTGAGTCTGCCTGAGCGGGCCGGCACCTGGCCGCCTGAGGCGAGCAGCTGCGTGCCCTGCGCGAGCACGCGCGCCAGGTCGAAGCCGGCCAGCGTCAGCGCCTCCTCCGCTGCCCCCATGGCTGGCGCGGGCGGCAAGGCCCGCAGCTCCGACGCTGACCGAGGGTCATAGCCAGGGACTGGAGGGCCATGCGCGGCAGCGGCGGCGCGCGCCAGGTCCCCCGGCGTCGGGTGCGCGGCGTGCTCGGCGATGCGGCCCAGGCAGTCGCCGGCCGCGACGCGTGCGTCCCAGCTCTTGTGCCGCAGCAGGGCCTGCAGCTGCGGGCACAGGGGCGGACCGTCTGCCTCAGCGGCGAGCGTGCTGCAGCTGTGACGAGCTCGCCAGCAAAGTGTTCTGCAGCAGGAGATGCTGCAGCGCACGCAGGTCGTTGCTGCCTAGCCCAACAGGGAGTGTGACAGGGCGGTGCGAATATCGGCAGTGGTGCCGCGTGGAGCGAGGCCTTGGGTGCGAAGCTTGCAAGCCCGGGCAGCGCTCACCCGCCTCAGCAGGGCCGGCAGCTGGGATGGGTGCGCTCTGGCGATGCCACTGACCTGCTCTGCAGCTGCCTTGCGGAGCTCGGCAATGGAGCCCGCTGCGCCCAGTCACAAGTGCGCAACTGCGTTAGCACTGCAGTATTTCAATCAATAGTGGCAGTGCCACATTTGCTCGTGCGACACTTGCAGAGCTCTTTCTACACGCCAGGCATGAGCTCGGGAAGTAGAAGTGCAAGTCTGCAACTCGATGCTGTTATGCAAACCGAGTGCAACTGCAACAAAACGAGGCAGTGACCTTCAAGCAGATTCAAGAGCTTCTCAAGGCGACTGCCGGAGCCCGGCAGCGCCATGATGCAAGATGCTGGAAGTGTGTCAACGCCGCCAGGTATGCAGCACGACAACACGTGGCAGCTGCAGCCAGCCCTGCCCTGATCCGCTACATGATGTTGCCCGGCCAATGCTGCACCTTCACAAAAAGGGGTCCAACCAGGGTTGCGCAGCCTTCCCCTTGGTCGCATCAGTTTCACTTGCTGTTGCGAGGGCGAGCGCCTGGCGACAGCGCATTACAACACAGGCTCTTACTGCAAGATCCTTGTGGTGGCACCGTGGGAAAGCTGTCCATAGGCCGCCCTGCTTGATGACGGCATGCTTGTGATGTTAAGAGCAGGATGTGCCACCATTGAACTGGCATGCACACGGCAAAAGCACGTCTTATGAGTGAACTTGCTTAGCTGCTACAGAGGCCGAGCTTTGCGCCGCTCAGCCCCGCGCTCTGCGCGCGGTGCCATGTTCGCAGGGTACAACTACTTCTTGGTTGTCGTGACAGCGGTAGTGTGTGTGCTGGCTGTGCTGGTCGCAGTATATATACTGATTGCCTTTCAGCACCCTGAGGACCGCAACCAGGCCTGGTTCCCCAAGGCAGTGGTGGTCCTGGGCATCTCGCTGGCTATCTGGACTGTCCTGCTGTTCCCGCTGGACGTGGCCAACCGGCAGGCCTGCAGCGCGGGCCTGCCGGTCTCCTACTGCACGTTTGCAATCCCCACCAAGCAGCTGTGGTATGCGTGCTTCATCGCCAACGCAGTGCTCGTCTACGGCGTCATCCCGTTCGCCATGTTTTACTACGAGGCCGACAGCGACGCGTGCGCTGGTTGTCGCCTGCTGCTGCCCTGCTTGGGGCCTGGCAAAGCCTCACTCATAAGACATCCATGAATACATCATTTCTGCCCCGCAGGACAATTCTGCAGCGGTGGCTGGGCGCGGCGGTGTACGAGGTGATAACGGCGGTGTGCATCGGGTGCATCCTGGGCATATGCTATGGTGCGCTGTTTCCATGCCAACAAGCATACACTTGCGAGCCGTGGTGAAGCAGTACTTGCTTGTTAAGCATAAAGTATTCCAAGACAATGCGGATTGTTGCTGTGGGGCTTGCTTGGGCCCCAGTGGCACCTGACAGGGTCACCTCATGGCGCGCGTGCCTGGGCCGGCAGCGTTGGTCGGGTATGTGGAGTACCCGGTGGTGGGGCTGGAGTCGGGCCTGGCGCCGCTGTCGGCGCTGAGCAGCAACGCGACCGCGCTGCTCAACGGCTGCATAGCGCCCGGCACCGGGCCGCTCGCGCCGCTGTTTGCGGGGCGCCTGGCATGCGCCCGCTCGCGCCTGCAGTCCCCTGCAGTGTTGCTCAGCCTTCGCTTCACATGGTCCTTCGAGTGATGCCTCTGATCAGACTACCAGCTAGAAAGTATACGCGCTTTGTGATGTATGCACAATGAAGGCGCTATGCTATGCTTGGAGGCGCTCCAAACTGCGTGACAGTGCCAGCGGATTGAATGGCACCATGTGTACCACAAACGCCTGTGAATCATAATGTGCGGGGACCAGTGCGATGCTGTCAACGGCGATGCTGGAACAGAGATGTGGAAGCAGCGCTGCTCGTTCCCTGTTTACATCATCGCCATGAGTGCAACGGCCGGTGGGGCTCAGCCTCGCTGCCTATGTCCGCCTGCTCACATTTGCCCCCATGTTGAGCTGGGGCTCCAAAGACGCGATTATGTGCAGTTCGGGATCACCTCAGTGCGCACAAGCTTGCACTGGCTGTCCAGGCTGCCTGTGCTGCCTGTCTCAGACCACGGTGCACGGGGCCGGCAGGCTGGGTGCTGTTCATGGTGTTTGCGGGCGTGGGCCTGGTCGCGCTGCCGCTCGACCTGGTGCAGAGCTTCCTGGGGCGCCCGGTGGCCGTCATCACGAAGAGCGAGTACATCAAGCGCGCGCGCGGCCTGGGCCAGCGCGCCGCCGCCGTCAAGGCGCGCCCCTGGCGATGTTGCATGGCATTTGCGCACGCTGTGGAGGAGATGGTTCACCTCGGGTGGGTGCCAGGACCTGCATTTCCTGGGTTTGCATTGCCGGAGGTTGCCACGTGACGTAGCTTTACAACATCAGGCAGGGTCTGCCAGACACGCACTTGCCACAGCATGCATCGCTCTTGTGCAAGCGCGAGGCCTTGACCAAGCCGTGTCGCCTGTAGTGGGGCAGGGTGCGTAGCGCCGGCGCCCGGGCGTGCCAGAGCAGGCGCGCGCGCGCAGGGCGTGGCGGACGCGCTGCGCAAGGAGGAGCGCGAGCTGGGCCGCAATTTCCGCTGGCGCGCGGCCTTCCGCCGCGCGCAGGTGCAGCTGTTGGGCCTGGAGGGCGACTCCAAGGCGCTGGAGGCTTCGTACCCGCAGGTCGGGCTGACCCGCCGGCCTGCGCTCGAGCGCGGCTGCCTGTGCTGCGGGGCCTTGTGCTGCGGGGGCCCTGATGAGCTGCATGCGCGCGCGCCGGCAGGGCGAGGACCCGGACTACGCGTGGGTGGTGACGGTGCTCATGTTCTACCTGCGCCTGGTCTGCGGGGCGCTCGGCGCGGTCCTGTCCGTGTGCTGGCTCCTGCAGGCGCGACGCCCAGTCCAGCGCTCCTGGCACGGCAGTGCTGCCGCACTGAGATGCAGCCCAGGGGATGCGGCGGGTCGGCCGAGCGTCTGTGCGAAAGTGCAAAGTTCGGTGCACAGCTGATGCCTCCATGTCCCCATGTCAGCCTGACATGGCTGTCTGTGCCGGCGCTCCATCTTCAGGATGCCCACTTGCACTGCTTCATGTCTGCCGCCTTGCCCGGGCAGGTGGTGCTGTACCTGTTCACGGACCCGCCCCTGACGCCCTTCCTGAACGGGCTGTTCACGCGGCTCGACGGCGCCTTCCCGCTGTTCGGCACCGCGGCCTTCGCGCTGTTCTGCTTCTACCTCATCGGTCCGCCAGGCCGCCGTCACTCACTTCCTCAGCATGAGCCGCCCTTGTCAAGGACGGTGCCTGATGGCTGTGGCTGCCTGGTCACGCGCGTGTGTTCTACCAGGCCACATCACACTCACATGCCTGCTGCCCCCACGCACGCCCTGCATGTCTGCCGCATGCGCCGCCCCGCCAGGGGCGGCCCCCTCACCCGAGCGCACCGACGGGCAGGCGCCCGCGCGCGGCGGCAGGCGCGACCATCAAGGGCTGCACGCGCGTCGGGCTGCGCCTGCTGGTCTTCACGGTGCACCCGATGCGGCCGGGCGCGACGCTGATGAGCAGCTTCCTGTTCAACGTTGCGCTCGTGCTGCTGGCGGCCAACGCGGCCATCCAGTTCTGCGCGCAGGCGTTCGCGCTGTACGCCAACGAGACCGCCATCCACGACATCTGGGGCAACCAGGCGCGTAAGCAGCGCCGCTTGCTTGGGCTGCCAGTGCCGGGAGGCAGGAGTCGCTGGCGTGTGCTGCTGGTGCTACAGAGCAATTATGCATGACGCGGTCCTGAGCAGCCTCCGGACACCATGCAGTTGGTGCGAAGGCTGTTCGCTGCCAAGCCGTTTATGAGTGCCCATGCGGGTGAGCGAGGCCGTGCTTGTGCATGCGCCGCAGACACGCGCGCGCGCATGCGCGCAGATCCTGAGCCTGATGGGCATCAAGTACCTGTACAGCCTGCACGTGTTCCTGTACGCCATGTTCGCGTTCGTGGCGCTGGCGGTCGCCTGGCTGCTGGCCGCGCCGGCCGCCAGGTGGACGCGCACCACCCGCACGGAGCGCCTGGCGGCGGCCTATGCCACGTGACGCGCGCAGCTACACATGAACGCGCCGGGGCCGGCAGCCAGGGCTGACTCGCCGCACAAAATTACTGCAAGTCATGCTGGCCAGGGAGCAGGTGGATGCCGGTCTGTGCTCCTGGGTAGCGTGAACCATGCGTACGAGCGGTGGCTGAGCTTCGCAAAGACAGTTCTGGAACGGCATCTGAGGTAGCCCTGTCTCAGGGCCACCACGCGCGCGTCCAGTTGAGATGATGAGAGATATGTATAGCAAAGCGCATGTGCACTGCTTCCTTAGCAGACGGTCCAGGACAACCCATTGCGGCATAACACCCCAAAGGATAAGCGCGGCACGAAAGACGAGCACGGGCATACTGCGCCTGCACCGCATCAAGGCCAGGCGGCATAGTGCTAAGTCAGTCTTCATGGCAGCAGCTCTGTTATGCACACATGTGAGGTGTATAGGGTATGAGCAGCCAAGCCCTGAGACTTGCACAGCTGCTCACAAGCTCAACAGAAAGTGCTCCTTCACAGGATGGCCCTGCCTCAATATGCAGTGGAGGGGCACTGGCTTGTGCTTGTCTGCCTTGTCTGTGCTTCCTCTTGAAGTTTGTATCTGATCCACTGATTGGCGTCCTGACCAGCCTCCTCGGAGAGCCGTATGCAACCATACTGTGGTTTTCAGCGGCTTGTCTATGCTGCTGTATTTCTATCTGGTAAGCCCCAGCAGGCACGCAGCATGCACGCAGCATGATGCCTCTCTTACAGCAGTGCTGGTCGTCGCAGTGGCAGGAGCGCAGGTCAAGCCGTGTCAACCTGCGCAAGTGCTGCGCCGTATATGCCATCGCCGCCGGGATCACGCTTTGGACTTTGACGTGGTGGTTGACTGCGGACGCACTGGACAGCCTGCTGGGAAAGCGGCACACAACCCTTGTGCAACTCCTCACCTTCCTGGTGTTCTACACGCCTGCTTCGACTATCCTAGCCTCTCTGTATTGCGCGTGGTGCGTCCCCAGGCGCATGTACCTCCGCGTCTTTCTTTGCTCTTGATCGGAATCGATGTTCATGAGGCCATTGCAGCTTTGCAGACCTCTCCCGTGTGTAAGGTGACGCTGTTCACCACTGCATCAAGCAGCTGAGCTCAGCAAATGCTTGTGACCGTGCACAGGCAAGAGAGGCGGCGGGCTGCAGATGAGATGCGAGTGCAGAGCCTGGAGCAGGAATGTGAGCACAGGCAGCAGCGCATGGCGGAACTCTGTGCATGCCTGCGCGAAGAACTCGAGGCTGACGAGCAGCAAGTTGCCGTCAGCATCCACGCACAAAGCGAGGAGGAAGAGTCTGCACGCCAACAGGAGCGCATCAAGCATCCCCAGGCACAGGTCGGTGACATTCTGTTTGAAGCAATACGCGACCTTCAGCGGTAGGCGCTGTCAAGCAACGGTCTGCAGCCGTCCAACATCTTCATTCAATCGGCATGCAGAGCGGCTGTCTCAGCCTTCACCGGTCTATGTTAGGAACTTTGCGGATGTGCTTTAGCACTGGACAGAGCTGGATCCTGCCTGGTGCGGCTTGTCATCATTCATGTGCACAGTAACTTGCTTGTCCGCGCTTGGCCAATGCAGCAATGCTGTGATGTGTTTGTCATGTTGTGAAGTTTGGTGTAATGGAGGGAATGCATATGATTATGCATGCGATTGCCATATGCAAAGAGTATGTTCCATGCACTCACAGTGGACGTTGATGTATATGGACAAAGTCCACATCCAGTTTGTAAGTGTACATGACTCACAACACAGTGGTTGGCGCGAAGCAGCGCCCAGCAAGCTATCACACGCTCACACTCCGCCTGGCAGGGTCATGCCCTATACAGCCATCAGTGATCTTTACCTCACAGAGCACTTGCAACGCAGCACGCATCCTTCTATTCCTGGAAGCGGGCACTCAGACGCCACAGTGTCCCATCCTGCAGTCTAAATCATGACACAGCAGTGCCAGACATCCTCTACAGAGAGGTGATGGTGAGTGTTCTCCACCGCTCATGCAACATGCTCTGCACCGCTTGGTGCAAAACAAAGCAGAGTGTCATGGGCAGTGACTCACAGCAGAGACCTTATGCTGAGCAGAGCATGTCTCAGGCCAGTGCGTGGAATGCTGTGACCGCTCTTCCACACATGCGCATGCGCCTCGCATGTGTTAGTGTGGTCTCTGCCCGCATCAGGACAGCACAGGCTTAGCTCTTGAGCAGTGGCGCTGCACAGAGGCGACCGAGCTCTGCAACAAGTTCTGGTACAGCATCTGAGATACCTCTGTCTCTGGGCACTAAGCTGTATATGCGCGGGGAACGCACCACGTCCAGTTGAGCAGCTGAGAGACCATGTGAACAACATGAGTGTGTCCTGCTTCCTCAAACAGGGGTCCAGAACAAGCGCGACCCACCACGCCATGACACCCACAGGATAAGCACAGCAAGAAAGGCAAGCAGGGCGTACTGCGCCTGCACCGCGTCAAGCCCAGGCGGCATCCACATGCAGCAGTCTGACAGCGACACTGCACAAACCACCAGATGGCTGCTATGCACACACGCATAACACACACGTTTGGAATCTAATTTTAGGGTATAGGTCCTGACATTTGTGAGCTTTGCAGTGCTTCAGCTAAATGCAGCTACCTACTGGAGCTCAACAGACAGTGCTCCTCTACTCAGATGGCCCTTCGAGATGCAGTGCAGGCGCACTGGTTTGTGCTTGTCTGCTGCGTGCTGTGCGTCCTAATAGTGGTCATATCTGCTCCACTTTCCGGCGTCCTGACCAGCCTCCTCGGAGAGCCATATGCAACCATACTGTGGTTTTTGGTCTGCTCTCTGAGCTGCTGTGTCTCCTGCTGGTAAGTCCTCAGCAGGCACGCAGCAAGATGCCTCTCTTACAGCAGTGCCGGTTGTCACAGCACGGCAGGAGCGCAGGGCAAACCGTGAGTTCATCACCCTGCGGGAGGGCTGCGCCATGTTTGCCACCGCCGTCGGGATCACGCTTTGGACTTTGACGTGGTGGTGGACTGCGGACGCACTGGATGGCCTCCTGGGAAAGCGGCACACAGTCCTTGTGCAACTCCTGACCTTCCTGGTGTTCTACGCGCCTGCTTCTACAGTCCTAGCTTCTCTGTATTGCGCGTGGTGCATCCCCAGCGCGCATGCACCTTCGTGTCTTTGACTTGCTCTTCATTTGACTTGCTTCGCACTGCAAGTCATGCTGATGAGGCCCATGCAGCATTGCAGAGCTCCTTTGTGTGTGAGGTGACGCTGTTCAGCACTGCGTCAAGCAGATGAGCTCAGCAAATGCTTGTGACCATGCACAGGCGAGAGGTGCAGCGAGCCGCTGAGGAGACCGAAAGGCAGAACCTGCAACAGCAGTATGAGCACGAGCGACAGCGCATGGCGGAGCTCTGTGCAAGCCTGCGCGAAGAACTCGAGGCTGACGAGCAGCACTCTGCCGCCAGCATCCTCTCACAAAGCGAGGAGGAAGAGTCTGCACGCCGACAGGAGCGCATCAAGCATCTCCAGGCACAGATCGGTGACATTCTGTTTGAAGCAATACGCGACCTTCAGAGGTAGGTGCTATTGAGCAACGGCTTGCAGCCATACAACATCCACTAGCATGCAGAGTGGCTGTCCTCAGCCTTTCCTGGACTTTGTACGTGACTTCGGGTCATGTGCTTCAGCACCGGACAGCGCTGGTTACTGCTGTGGTGCGGCGTGTAACATGCAAGTACACAGCAATATGTTTGACCAATGCAGCACTGGGATGATGCATTTGTGCATGTGGGCTAATGGTACATGTGCATGTGGTGGAGTTTGGTCTCAGATGGAGGGAGTGCATCTAATCATGCATGCATGCGACTGCCACAGTATGCGACTCGCTTGGTCGCGCTTGGCCAATGCAGCAATAGGTTAAGTGTGTTTGTGCATGTGGCATTTAACGGCCTGATGGAGGGCATTGGTCTGTTGGGTGCCTGTAAAAGCTAGCGAGCGCCTGAAAGCGTTGATTGCAATAGCCACATCTGGTGGCCAGGCCTTAGAGCAGCTTCACGCTGCCATTCTACACAAGAGATTTTGGGCAGGCCGTCTGACCCCGAGCTCAAAGTAAAACCCTCAACACTAGCCATCCACAGACTCGAAGCAATCAGACACTCCATTACAACTTCAAATCAAGTCACATTCTAGGTCAGAGTTCAAGTCTGACCTTGATCCGCCCACGAGATCGAGCGCGAGGGCGGTCGCTCGCGAGAGCCATGCACACGATGCTCCCAGAGCTCGTGTGCACCACGCTCCAGCACGCCAATCTCCCTCGTCATGAACGGTGCATGGTGCCATCAATGCCTGTGCTCGGCGCGGGCCTCCCGCAGCAGGGCCAGCCGCTTCAGGCCGCCCGCGCCGCCATACAGCACCGCGGCGGAGCGGCGCAGCCCGGGCGCGAGCAGCGCGCCGGCCTGCACCAGCAGCCCGCCCTGGCCCTCGCCCGGCGGCCCGGCCTGCTCTCCGCTCAGCGCCGTCACGCGCGCCCAGGCGCCCAGCGGCAGCCGCAGCACGTCGCTGGCATCGGCGGCCAGCTGCGACCTGCAAGGAAGCTCCAGCTGCTTGTCAAGGCTGGCAGGGCGGCAGCCCCAGAGGGATGTGACACAGGGTTGGCTTCGGCACAGGCTGCAGCACGCTTCTGGCAGAACACAGTGTGGATCGTTTGGTATCCCTCATGGGGAGAGCACAGGCACCTCCCTGCACACTAAACATATGCGAGCTCTCCAGGGAGACCGCAAGCGTTCAGACACTCCTGTTGCCTCCCTGTAAGACGCACGCAAAGCTGAAGCACATGCGAGGTGTCCAGCAGGCAGCACCCGGCGCACCAGCCCGCATCGCCATCCGCTTCTACCTGCAGCTGCCCTTTGGCGTCCACGGCATAGGCTGCGGGCGCCTCCGACGCGGCCCAGGCGCCGCCAAGCTCCTCCGCGGCGCAGGCCGCCTGCGCCATGCGCAGGGCCGCATCAGGCGACAGAGATCAGCCCTCAGCAGCCCGCTGGAAGCATGACACAGGGTGCGAGTATACACTGCACAAGGCAGTCCCGGCAGGACATCTCCTGGCACTCACGAATGTGCGCACGATCAGCAGCCAGCTCGCAAGTGCATGATTGCTATTGCCCGTGAAGCAAGTCCCTTACGCCTCACCATGCATAGGCATGCAAGTCACGCTGCCCACCACATCTTAAAACACTCATGAGGCTGTGCAGGACGGTATGCACACAGGCTGGGGCACGCCTGCGTCGCAAACGGCGTCATACCGCCGCCGCAGCCGCACAGGTCTGTTCCGCCGTTGAAGTCGCCCACATGCCGCTCGTGGTGCAACTGCGCGAGGGCGCACAGCCTCACACAGCAGGCGCCACCAGTGTAGTCTGCAATACCACGCGTGTTGCACGCTTCCCACCACCTTACCCGCACACGTATGCAGCGCTCAAGAGCCTGTCTGCACAGCCCTACAATATCCCCGCGAGCACTGCTGGTGTCGTCAGCTGGTGAGGTGTGGCTAGCAGTGCCCGGCACGTCTGAGTCGGCCGGCGCGGGGCACACGCGCGCGCACCTCGACCTGCTGCAGGCGCGCGGGCTGCCCGTCGGCGCGCTGCAAGCGCAGCACCAGGCGCTTGCGCATCCGCACGCCGCCCTGCTCGCCGCACGCCAGGCACGCCTCCACTCGCAGGTCGGCGCCGCCGGCGAGCTTGCGCGGCGCCAGGACGTAACTGCCGTCCGGCAGGCCGGGAAGCGCCTCCGGCGCCCGCGGCTCCAGGCCGCTGACGCGCTCGTCCATGAATGCCACTGCGTCTGCTTCACACTGCGAGGACGCGCGCCGCTAGTGACTGCTCGGCCTATCGCCGCAACACACATCACACGGTGCTCAGCAAATCGCCCGCTCACCCCGACGGTCGGCAGCAGTCGCTTGAGCGTGTACGCCAGCCCCGCGGGCGCGGCCTCCACGCTGCACTGCGTCTGCCAGTCGTACAGCTTGACCTCCCACTCGCGGTATGCGGCCGGCACATACTGCTCCGGCAGCTCCAGCGGCGCGCCGTCCGCGCCGAACGTCGCGGACACGCCCTCATACTCGCCCCGGACTGCGGTGTAAAAGGCCTCCAGCTGCTGCGTGGCGTCGCTGGCGGGCGACACGGCCGCGCTCGCGCGGGCCGGCGCGAGCCGGTGTGCCTGCGCGCGCGGGCGCTTGGCAACTTGGCGGCAATGCTGCGCGGGCGCGGCGGCGCGAGCGCACAGCCCCGGGCACGCCATCGATCTAGCTGTGTGCTAGGTTGCAGGAGTTCCCTTCAGGAGCCCATCCGAGGACAGGCATCCGAGGACAGGGCCCTGGCTAGGCCTACAGCGCCCTGGCACAGCCGTCCCGCCTGACGCGGGGCCGCGGCCGCGCAGCGTCATCAAGACCATCCTGCAGTTCTGCAAGGAGAACTCGCTGCCGGAGTCGTTCGCGGCCATCCAGCGCGAGTGCCAGGTCTCGCTCAACACGGTGGAGAGCCTGGAGGGCTTTGTGGCCGACATAACCGCGGGCCGCTGGGACGTGGTGCTGCCGGCGGTAGCGCAGCTGAAGCTGCCGCGCACCAAGCTGGAGGACCTGTATGAGCTGGTGCGGCCCCGGCCGCCGGCCCGCCGCGACACAAGCCCTCGGCCAAGCGCGCCCTCCCCAGGCGGCCCCCTGAGCTGGCAGGCTTCCAGACAAGGCCAGGGGCCGGCCTTGCTCTGGCGTGGGTGCCGGTGCGGCCCGCACCACGGCGAGCTACCAGCGCCGGGTCCCAAGCTCCGGAACAGAAGCCCGGCGCACGCCGCGCTCATCGGCCTTGAGGCTGCAGCAGGGCGTCCCGGCCGCTGACGGAAGTGCGCGCGGTAGACCGGGCGGCCGGCACGCTGGCGCTCAGCGCTGCCCTGTGTCGGCGCGCTGTTCCCTGCACCTGGCCCCACGGGTGCAGGACCCGGGAGCTGCAAGGGCCAAGGTCAGAAAGCCTACCTAGAGCCCCAGACGCTGCTGACCCCTGCGCGCAGTGGTGCTGGATCGCCGGAAACCCTGCTTCAGACCCCAGGCGCTGCCGGCGTGCGCGCCCAGGTGGTGCTGGAGGTGGTGGAGCTGCAAGTGTTGAGCGCGGGAACCCTGCCCGGAGCCCTAGGGCCCTGCCGGCGCGCGTGCGCAGGTGGTGCTGGTGGAAGCTGCGACGCTGCAACGTCAGAGGGCGAACCCTAGGGTGCGGACCGGCGCGCGCGCGCAGGTGGTGCTGGAGCTGGTGGAGCTGCACGAGGTGGACACGGCGCGCGCGATGCTGCGGCAGACGGCCGTGTTCGCCGGCATGAAGCAGGAGGAGCCCGACCGCTTCCTGCGCCTGGAGCACCTCTGCGGCCGCGCCTACTTTGACGTCAGGCGCGGCGCCGGGCTGCGCGGCTGGGGCTGTGCGCAGGCTGCGAGGCGGGCGTCAGTCACCTGAGTGCACTCTGTGCATGCCCGGTCAGATGAGCATCCGTGATAACATGTCCACAGGGAGTGGGCAGTTCGTTCAGGCAACACGCGCTTTGCATGCATCGTGCACCATGAATAAAGGCTGACGGGAGCCATGCGGGCGCCTTCGCAGCCCTGCCGCGAGCCTGCTTGCGAGGCCGCCCGCGCCGCGCACGCGCAGGGAGGTGTACGGCAGCACGCCGAAGGAGAAGCGGCGCGCGCAGCTGGCGCACGCGCTGTCGCAGGAGGTCACGACCGTGCCGCCCTCGCGGCTCATGGCGCTCATCGGCCAGGCGCTGCTCTGGCGCGCGCCCCGCCCTGGGCCGCCGCCTGCCTGGGCGCGGCCCCGCACACAGCGCGCGGGAGCGCTGCTGAGCGCCTGTCGCCCAGGGGCATGCATGGATGCTATTGTGTGCAGTTTGCGATGCGTGCAGTTTGCGATGCACGCATAGCACATCGACCAGGCCGGCGCCCGTACGAGCGGGGGTGGAGTCCCGACGCTTGTTTCTGCAGCCGCAAGCGAAGGGTGGGGCGCAGTTGCGTGTCGAGGGCGAGGCACGAGCCGCGCTCGATGTCAGGCAAGCTTTCGCTCGACAGCAGAAACTCGTCCAGCCGCGCCTTCGCCGCCCAGGCGCCGCGTGCTGACGGTCGGGC
>JAABUH010002825.1_pt1 | contig 15994 bp, 16 predicted proteins | sample 5559121 | NCBI WGS metagenome assembly JAABUH01 (sample SAMN10711871, study PRJNA513364) | rock metagenome | isolation source: Antarctica rocks | place: Antarctica: Victoria Land, Battleship Promontory nord | collected 2015-12-28
GTGTACTTTTTGCTTCGGGCCTTCGCTGCCGGGGTAGTCTTAACGACCGGGTAGGTGTTGTTGTTGGTGCTGCAAATTGTAGGTTGCGGCTTTATGCATACTGTGCGTTTGTATTTGCAGATATGTGCATGTTTTGGGCGATGCGTACCCCATACTGACCGATGCCTGCCTCGGGCTGTCGACTAAGTATCCATGGGCCATGACTATTGCTACGGCCGCCTCACTCTTCACCTTCACGCTAGAGTGGGTGCTACACAGAATTTTTCACAGGAGGCTTGTCCTCCAAGATGAAAGCAACAGTCGCGCCGTAAAGCCACCTGACGCCGAGGCGCCTGCCCTATCATCTGGTCCCGCTGATGATGTTGTGAAAGCAGCTGACCTCAAAGTCAGACTGAAGACTCTGCAGAATGTTGTCATATCGTACACCTTCGAGGCTGGCATCATCTTTCACAGTAAGTATTGACGCTCATTTCCATCCTTTTGCGCACTTGCTTAAAGCGTATGATAAAGCTTTGCCTTGCATAGGTAGGTTGCCATAAGTTTGATCTACAAGTTCCACATTGAAAGATTGCAGCCTCAGCAATGAGGTTCAAATGTTGTTTGACTGTTCCCTGATTTCTGTTGTATTCTATGCAGGCATATTCATTGGCATAACTTTGGGAATCTCAAGTAATACAGGCACAGTGCAGGCTCTCATGATTGCATTGTTCTTTCACCAAGGAAATGAAGGGCTTGCTTTGGGCGTTTTATTTGTGAAAGCAGGTTATGGCCGACTCAAATACATGTTACTGGCAGCAGCTTTCATTATTGTGACCCCCTTGGGTGTTGCAATTGGCATTGGGGTTAGCAGCAGCTACAACGGAGAGAGCAAGGCTGCTCTTGGCACAGAAGGAGTTTTTGATGCTGTATCAGCAGGCATTCTGATTTACAATGGCTTGTGCGACTTGATTGTACCAACGTTTTCAGACGATGACCTGCCTCAGTCCTGGATGTTGCAAGTTTGCGGTTTTGGGTCTCTTTACTCTGGGGCAGCAATCATGGCGTTAATTGGGAAATGGGCTTAAAATTTGATTGCTGATGCTTGCTAAGTTTGTGGGGGCTCAACTATCAAGCAACATGAGCTGCTGGTTTGTCTCCTAAAGCTTTTGGTCAAATGTTAATACCTATAGGGTGAGGGCATCATTGAATGTTGAATGCAGTCAAATTGGTGCTGCAGCAATTACATAAGACTGTGCTCCTGTTTGTTGTGTTATCTGGATGATGTTTTGATTGAGCAGCTTAAAAACGTCTTTACACCGGTCACTGACAGACTGCCAACAGTCGGTGTGGGTGTTCAAAGACCCTAAATGCTGCCACTGAGAGATCTACACTACATGTAAAAACGAGGTCCCACCTTATCAGGATGGCTGTGGAAAGCTGTTGTACTCATGTTCATTCAGCACTGCCGAGGTCTGATGTTGAGCTTACTTGCAGCAAGTGAAATAATCTTTGTTTCATGTGTCTTCTGTTATTGTTCGTTTCACAACAGTGGCAAACCTAGGCCTACATTTTTTACCGTAAACCCTAAGCAACACTTTTGACATACGTGATCATTCAATGTAGTCTTGTTCCTCTGCCTTCGGCAGGCCAAACAGTAAATGCAGTCCTACAGGGCCGAAATCATTGGGCAAAAGCTTTGTCACCCATCAGGACTCACCCTGTTCGCTAAGCAAAGCCTATCACAAAGAAGGCTCAGGTCCAAAGCCCAAATTTACAGGCTAGCAATAAATGTGTTGCAAAGGTGTAAGATGCCGTGCTAATCCTGATGGAGGCTCCAATCGCAAGAACTTTTAGTACACTAACCAACAATGCACTGAAGATGTTTCATGAAAGCTCACTGCAAATCAGTCGTAGAAATAAATAGCTCGCTCATTTCGAGCATCTGTTTGGCAGTAGTCTGCACAAACACACATTGCAATGCCAAAATGACCAGAATTCAAAGATCTATCATTCGCATGAGCGTAGTGACAGTGCGTAACAACAATGCTCTGCTCTATTTCAGGAAAGTCCATGTTGAACAGCAATGCTACGCTGCCGACCTGTGCCATTTGTTGTTTTGAATATATAGCCTCAGACCATATCGCTGCTCGAGTGGTCATGGCTGTCATCATTTGCCCCGCTATGACTACGAGTATGCTGATGTCCACTTTGGTCACGACTGTGTTCATGACTGTGTTCATGACCGTGTTTGTCACGAGTTGATCAGGTTGCTTAAATGGATGAATGCTACACGTCTTGCTTTTTCTCCCTGTGCTCAGCCCCACATGACAAGACTCTTTTAATACTTTGGAAGATGGTCAGTGACAGTCCGGGAGGGAAAATGCCAATTACACCTTTGGCCAGAGCCAGCGTGTGTGTGACATGCCCTGCCACGTGCCCACCCCCTTTCACCTATATAGTTGTCACCCAACCACTCCGAGCAAAGTTAGTATCCAATCGAGGCCAATTCCTGTGCAGGTCAGTCACGTCGTTTCGACTTGACCGTGCACAGCTGTGACTCTACAGTATTTACAAAGGGAAAAGTGATGTTGCAGGCACTACCTTCTTTCGAGCTGCTGACGAGGGTGCTGAAACAGAGGACCCTCGTCATGTTATTGCGCAGGACCCCAGAAAGGACATCCTCAGAAAGGCCTCTGCTTCGTACAAGCACAGCTTTCTCTTCGTCTGCCGTTGTACCTCTTGATGAAACGGATCATGCTCTACGCTTGACCTCGAAGCACGGGCACGTCAATAAGCGCAAAGTCATCCTTCTGAGACCATTGCCTGAAGTTCAGGGAAATATGCTGCCCCTCCCTGCGCCCCAGCAGGGTTCCCCAGCCCACCCCACGCAATCTAGCAGAAGCAAGAGCTGTTCTTCAGTCAAAGCGTCCTTGCGTAGCTCCAGCCCAACCTCCGTGCTCCAGGGCTTAAACACTAGGAATCAGAAGCCCAGAGGCGACCTTAGCACAGCAGCACAGGCGAGCACACAGGATGCAGCAATCTGTGGGACATATTCCACACCAAGCTCCGTCACAGGACAAGACAGCTGCCAACCTCTAGGAAGCTGGGCCTCCCGTCAGGTTTACCATGACTTGTCCAGCCAGCTGGATTCACCTACGCCTTTGCCAAGTGAAGCCATTTTCAGCAACAGCATAGCCACAGCTTTCATGCACGCACCAGAGCGCCAGCTGCACAAGACAAAAGCTGGCCCTATTGCTCAGCGCATTACTATGCACGCAGCTTGGCACAGAAATTTCAGGCACAAATGGGCAAAGGAACAGAGGCACATGTATCTCTCCGAGGGTGACGAGTGCGACACAGAGGACCCTTGGCATAAGGCCTTTCACATGATTCAGGCAGCTTGCGCAAGGTCTGGTGCCGACATGCCATTGCCTGATCATGATGCCTATGCCTATGATGCAGCCCCATCACCTTTGCTTGATAGTGATGATGTGGATGGCACGTTTGAGTCAGCCACAGCTACAGTCAGCCCTATAGCAGACCTGTGGACTGAGGTCGAAGGGCAAGCACCATCACAGCTGCGCCATGCCTTGGGTGATGCTGCAGCTAAAGCTAGGCTGCTGTTCAAGCACAAGGTAATGACGCCGTGCCCAATTCCAAAGTATTGCATTTTGCAGCTTGAAGGCAGGCTTGATGCATTGCTTTTGTTGCAGTACAGCTTTCAGCTTTTTTTTGTAACTGTGGCGTGCCTCTGTATTTTGGCTGTTTTGCTCAAACATGACAGTACTGGCAGCCTGATTTCCCAGTCTATATTCCAAGTCTAGCAAGCTGCAAAAGTAGCGCTTATTCTAGCAAGCTGCAAAATTAGCTCTCATTCCCTTGCAGGTACGGATTGAACAGGATATTCAGCATGGATTTGCAACTGCAGCTTGGTAGGACACTAGCTGCCTTTCTTTGGACAATGGCATTCATTGTGGACACACAACATCTGATATGCACTTAGAACACGATCGCGGTGTTGTGGGTTAATGGCACGACGGAGGCACTTTGTGACGCCTTCATATGATGGCGTAGGCACTTTGCCTCACCCTTGTGACATTGCGTATAATGTAAGATTGTGAAGCTACAGCAAGTAGTTGCTCAGAGCTCAAGATCAACGCCAAAGCGTTCAAACCCTTTCAGATAAAAATGAGCACCCTGGAGTATTTGTTGTTCCTGACATTGTGAGGCTCGTGATGCATCATCGGATGATAAGGGAACATACTATCAGAGGCGTGTCTACTTTGCAGATAGCCGCTGACCAGGCTGTTGCTGTTTTGCAATGAGCTCAGCGCAAAGAAATTTATCAGCGTGTGAGATGTGTCATGCAAAGCTGCAAGCAGTGCAGTTGGATACCTATCATGCCTTGAAGAGGATTTTCTGAGGTTGACGCCTGTAAATGATACACTCACTCATCAAAGGCTAAGTGTGCAGTGTGAGCACGGTCTGCATGCACACACAGTCATTGTTGATAAATAGGTTGCAGTTTTCCGCATAGACACTGGGACAAGCTGTGCTATGGCAATCTGATGTGATGGTGGCAGCTAAAGCAAATATCGACAAGCTGCAACACAGACATGGTACTGAGAAGTACTTACTTCAAGTAAAGTTCTCAGGGATGGAGATCAATGTTGTCCGGTTAAGTTCTTCCAACAAGACATCTGGGTGTGAAGATATGCTCGGGGTTTCTTATATGCTTTTCTGATTCAAAACCTCGAATGTTGGTTTACGGGAAGGCTACGACATAGACTACTGCCATCTTTATAAATGCTTGCTGTTCAAATTTGGCAGAAGCCCTGAGCACACCCTTGACTATGCCCTGAAAGTTATAGGCAGCTCGGCCGGAATGTAAAGCGACACAGAAAACCATCAGGCTATAACAGTTGAGACAACACTGCCGCTGTAATGCTTAAAATGTCCAGGTGTTCAGAAACAAGAATGCCCTGAACCCAAATAACCCCTTGTGAGCTGCTCCCTGGATGGTGTTGCTGGGGAATTAGTCTGGATATACTCAAATTGGCACCCACAAATTGACCTTGCTCCAGCTTTTGGAACACTCACAACCATCATCAACATAATGGCACTGCTGAAGATGACACTGGCCCTACCCTTGCAACATGGAGCTGAGCAACACTGTTTATGCAACTAGATTGTGACACATAATACACTCCAGCAGACAGCTTGCGGGTGAGCTGACAATTCCAGCTGCATGTGGGTGGACTGACAGGTTGCAGCCAATGACGACTGGCAGGTCATCAAGACTGTTGTAGCCCAGCTGACAGTTTGCAGTCCAGCTGAACTGACTGCTTGCAGCTGAGCTGACCAGTCGTAGCCGATGTGACGCATTCCAGCTGAGCTGAAGCATTTATTTTTGAATTCAGCATGGACCCCTGGATATATTATATATACATATATATATATATATATATTTGTCTGACTGACCAATCACCATTGCCAGATTCCCTGCGTTTTGTTGGATTATGTCATGGTTTGTCATCATGCATCCATGAGTGTGTGTGTAGCAAAACCGATCAAAAACTCCCCTTTACATAAGCATGCTTTTAAGCTTTCAAAAGTAACAGCTGTCTGTCAGCACAATCGGTCATGTAGCACCTGTAAACCTAAGTTCCAATCACCCGTGCTACTTAGTACTTTAAGTAGTACTCCTTTACATAGTTACAGCAGGAGTGCTGAGTTTACCTAGAACCTTGTGAAGTTGTTCAATAGTCAAGCAATTGGATGACGAAAGACTACATGAAGAATGCTGGCCAGTGCTTGGAACAACATGCCATTTTTAGCCTCAATGCTGTGTATAGAGGACCTACGGCTTAGTTCTATGCCCAACCTCAATTTTTGCGGGCTTACTGCCCATTTCTCCAGATCCAATTTCAGAAGATGCATTGGTCATTCCTCTGTTACCTCATACATTACACTCAAATTTCTTCCCCAAAGGTCAGGGCCCCATAATCCTGAGTAGCTCCATATAGGAGGGCCTATCTTGGCCCTTCATTCTGTCGCTTATCAGGTCCAACATCAACCCTTGCAGGTCCAAGCTTGCCCACATGCAAGTGCCTTCGAGCAAGCAATGCAAGAAGCAGAATCTCAGAGTGTCCTTTCCTCCTCTGATGAAGAAGAAATGTAGGGCAGTCCTGCAGTCGTCGTAGTCCTGTGAAGCAGGGGAGAGGTCCAGACAGGAACAAGAAGGTAAAGAGTGAAGGCAAGAGAAGGCAAGACAGCTCTCACAAACCTGAGCTACAGTGTTTAGGTGACTGGTGTGCGCTGAGGTCATACGGACACCAAAGGGTGCAGTCAATTTCTTTATCTGGGCTCCAAGTGGTGTCTAGCCATGTCACATGAGTTCCAGATGGTGTGCGTCAGGCACTTTGCACTCATTTGGTGATTCTCAGGATGGGTTGTCAAACTGGAAATCATGTTTTGCGACACTCATAAACTGCAGTTAGCTGTTGACAAAGTCTCTGTCGGGTCCGTTGTCAGAGTGCATGACAGCGTATTTCATCATGTGCCAGCTGAATATTATGTGTGAAAGGTCATGGTCGTATGGCATAGTCACGTGCCATCCAGCTGTTGGCTGTGCTGGTCTGTGGCCCCTCAAGGCGCTTGTGGACACCAGGTATATTCAAGATGTACATTAGTTTGGTTGCAACTCACCAGTTGAGATTGTGAGGACACATGTGTCGCTTGTCAATGTTCGTTACAGTCCAATGAAGGCAAGCAACCTTTCGGCAATGGATCTCGGGCATGCTTTTATGTGCATATCGCACAGGCGTAGACCATTGGCTTGCTGAGCAATCCTTCTTTTTGCTTTTCCAAATTGGATCAGATTCACATTTCAAGCAGTTCAATGTCAGTAGGATCCAGATCTGGAGACACTGAGCAGTCTAGCTAGATAGCGCATACAGTAGAGAATTTCACAGGGGAGTACTGCAAATGGACAGCTGAAACCTTCTCAATTGCTGTAAATTCCTTCCGCATGCAGGAAGTTCGCCTTAGCTCAATGGACAAAAGGTCTACGACTGTCTTTCGATGTACAATACCAGGAGTTGGCAGATGTCATCATCCACTGTCATTCGTATATGAATCATTTCAATCAAAAATGTTCATGAACTTGCCATCTCAACAACCATGTTTTCCTCCAACGACCATGCAGTAAGGCAGTACTAACAAACGCTTGCATACATGTCATTGATCCATATCTTTCACTACAATTTCAAACATGATGTACACAAAGGTCCAAAAGGGTGCTGCTTTGTACAATACTTTTCACACTTGCCATGTGAGCAGAACTGCTATTATCAGCAGCAAATGCTAGGTAAACATCTTCAATCAATGCACCTGCATAATTAAGAAAATGCTTATTGTTTCCATGCAGAATCCTAGATGTGCTAAGCAGCTTGTTCAAAGCTGTACTATCTGCATAGTGCCAACAAACGGCTAGTTGGACATTCCATTCCCAAGAGACTACAGTGAACCACTCTGGCTTTTGGTGACTAATGAGATTAAAGACATCTTGATCTCCCAATTCAAAATTTAGCATGTTACGCTGCTGCATCTCTTTAACTAGCAACGGGTGCCACACATCCTGCCAACCCACCCTGCGAGCGTTGTCTAGACGCCAGAACCCGACGCCTGAGTTCAACCCTTGACTGTGCATGAACTTATGACGGTGGTCAGATCCTATGTGCAAGCCGACATCAGGCCTATCCACATACCACAGAGTCATTTCTGGAGCGAAGCCAACCAGGGCAGTTGACCCCATTGTTTCCAGAATTTCAACTGCAGAACATATGTCATCTATCACGATGGTGTCTGCATCCAGAAAAATCATTCTCTCCACACATGCCTCCAGGATTTTCGATAAATGAAGTTTGAGTGCGAAGCTGATTCCGCTATCGAAAGGACCCCGTTGGATCCTTACAGATTCGCTGAGTTGGTCTTCTGTTGCCAGCTCTGGCACATCATAGTAGCTGACACGCATCAGAGCATATTCATTGAAAGGCGAAATCTGACCCTTCAACCACTGCTTGTTATCACTGTCACAGACAATATGCAGATGAACTGCACATGTCCGGTGGAAAAGCAGGGACCTTATTGAGGCCAGCAACTGCGTCCGGTGATGGACAGCCGTGATAATGTAAGCTATATCCAGATATTCAGAGGCAATACATGCTTTACCTACGGTGTGTTTGTGAGAGCTCGTACAGATGGGCAACGTCTGCAAAAAGACGAAAGCCAAACACAGGCTTGCTGCTTTCATCGCGAGCCGCGGTATTTGACGCGGACCCAAACAAAGTTTGTCGGCGTGTATGGACATGCCACAGGCAAGCAAGGCCTCTCGAGGTGAACGACTGCAGATAGTGGATACAGCATATAAGTCGATGAAGATCGGTTGCAACGTCGGCGCAACTCCGTGACCTGCAACGGATGCTTACCTGCAGTGATTGCAGATTCGTGTTGCCGGCAATCTTGCCGACTGCAGCTGCTTCTCGCCGATGCTTCCTGCAAAGCAAACAAGGCCAAAATGATGACGCAATTCAGAAACATCGATGGCTTCTGCACAAACAAATTAAACATGCTGCATAGCCGGCGACGGCAACATGTACCCACCTAGAGCGTCTTCGGCACCGACATCTGAATCAGCAAAACCATCAACCATTCTATCCTTGCAGGGCACGTGTTTACCCTGACCAACTGAAGTTGCCCTACCCAACGAACAGTCCGCACATTTCCCCCAGAGATGAGGGGCGTATCGCAAAAATTCCCAAGACCTGTGGATGAAATTTTCTATACTACATCTATATGGTTATCGTCAGCATGCAGTGTGAACTAACATCAACTTGTCAAAACCTATGCCAGCGCCCAGTCGCCACAAGTGCTCTTGCAACCACAGCGCAGAGGTGTTTGAGAATGTATGCAACTGACGTACTCAATGTGCTGCGGTAGCCGGATTTTCAAAATCAAGAGTGAACAAAACAAATGCAGACTGGAAAATTACAGTGGTGCAGGAGAAGTCTGATTGGCTGCCTGAAGTACTCCACATTCGGTTTGGTGCATATCCATGTGGTTGGATTCAGGACTTAGTCAGTCAACAATCAAATTTCAGTGGATTCACAAGTATCACACATAACTGAAGCTAGCTGTAGTAGCGAAAGACAAACTGTTTCACAGCCGTACCTGCAGGCTGTTTTTTACAAAAACAAGTTTGTAATGATTGCCTGCAAAGTACAGCAACCTGACAGGCCGTCTTGGCGCCTTAATGCTTTGACTACGTGCTAAAGTCCTCCCCATACCTGCAGCCATACATGTGCATATGCAGGGTGCCCACTGTGCTTTGATACTTGCCAATTTGTGTCAATCTTTGGCACGCACGCTCAATGTGTCTGTGCAAGCATGGTGTTGTTGCAGTAGTGCAAAACCAGACAATGGACATTGAGGGTGCCAGCAGCAAAGGTGACCTCACCTCTGGAGAGGTATAAGTGCTCTATCGCACACCCACAAGTAAATCAGCAATGGCATATGTAGCTGCCTCACTTCAGTACCATGTTTCCAGCGGGGCTCTGCTTGGATAAAAGATATAACAGTATGCATGACAGAAGTGCTATGTCAAGGCTGGAATGCGCATCAGGGCACACCACGTTTGCACCACTTTGTTTCATGGTTCAGTGAATCACGGTTCACTGAATGAAAACAGTCAACATTTGGCATGCTCACATTCGTTTTGCCAGCAGTGTCAGTCGGTGCTGCTGCATATGCGCCAAGACATGCAACATTGCTGTAGACTTGCCTGCCACCCTCTGTGCCGTCTTGTACACATATATACGTGTGTGCAGCGTTTTGCTAAGAACAGCAGCCCCACCTCAAATCCCCAGAAGCTTGCGCTACCCAGACCTTTGCAATACCTCGACGCAAATCTTGCATTACTGGAGTTCCGTTTGCGTATAGGGCCAAGACTGACAGCCCGTCTGATGCGCATACTCAAGACAATGCTTCTGCTTGTCGGCACAGGTACCAGCTGATTTAGGGTGTAGAGTTTACACGCATGTCAAAGGAGTGACTTCTTGAGAAGTAGAAAGTTTTAATCAACAGTTTTGTTGCTGTGTTCCAATAGACAGTGAAAATGTGGGCTACGCTATCGTTCAAGACACTTTCCCCTGTCCATTCAACTTTTGGTATATTGGACCGAGGCTATACCGCACCTTCCAATGGGACCTTCTGTTGCCTCCGGGGAGAAGACCGCTTCAAACTCCTTTTTCCGCTTCTCAGAGCGACACAATGCGTTTCTAATGGCAAGCCGCAGCTCATCTGCAAATGATCAAGACTGCAGCAGATGTGATTGCAAGCTGAGAACTTTGTGTGTGGATCTGGTTATGATGCAGACTCAGACAACATCTTTGCGCATGATGAAAATCAGGCAAAAGACTGCACCACAATAGTGCATGAGGGTACACGCTCATGCAAGGCATTCAGCATGACCGTCTGCGACTTATCATAACATTTTGGTTGACAGTCTTTTGCAGTACATTCCCAGCGACATGCATGTGTCGCAGCATAACAGCTCTTGACTTGACAGGCAAAGTTTGATTCTGCATCTTTGCAGTCAGACAATGAACCTGCAAGATGCCAAGCGGAAGACTTGCACATCACCTGCTTCTTGTGTTTCTGTCTCAGGACACATGAAGATTCCCTTGTTTCGTGAGAGACCTTGCGCCTGCACGGGAATGACGCATGTTGCACTGATGTCATCCCTGACATCTGACGCTCATGCATAGCAAGCCAGCATCCATTAGGCAGCTGAGATGTGTAAAGACGCAGCACTTGCAATTTTCTGCTAAGGGCCACAAGGTTTCTGTATCAATCGCACCAAAGCTCTGAACATGCAGCGGCCGTCCCCATAATTTTGAGCATTGCATAGCCTGTCTGCAGCTGTTTGGACCAGCGGGTCGTGAGTCTCTGTTATGTTGTGACAACCAAGCAAAAAGCTCAGTACAAGTGAAATAAATTCAGTTGTCGAGTTATTATCACCGGATTTGGTCAGCATTGCCATGTCCGTTTTCTAAGCCAAGCTCCCTTGGAAATCGAAAATATGCTGTTGAGGAACTTGACTGATATGCTGCTGGTATTGCAAAGGGGGTTTGCCTTTATACATCTACATTGGCTCGAAACATGACCACAGCTTCTGCTTGATCAAAAAGAGCTAGCAATCTCTTCTGTCAATAGCCTTGAAATATGTCATGCAACCTTTGCAGCTTTGTGTGCGTTCAGTGAGTATAATTGAAGAGCCGTTGTAGCTGTGTCCTATCATCAGCTTTTCCTGTACCATTCGGACTACTTTTGGCTCAGCTGCAACTACATCAACCTGTCAGCTCATTTGAAGAGTGCCAGCTCTGTTGCAAGCTGTCAGCTGAGCTGCAATATGTCTGCTCGGTGCTGATTGTCAGCGGAAGGAAAGCTTGTGCATGCAGCAAGCCTCTTTTTTGCCAAAGAAAAATAACAGAATGAATACTTGAATATTTCGAATCACAAATCTCTTTAGTTGAAAGATTTTTGATAAATTTGACAATAAATTAAAAATCGTAAGACAAAGTAGACTGCTACAACCTTCACCGTAGACTGCACCAAGCCTGTTGAGGATAAGATCATGGACCTTGCTCAATTTGAGAAGTTCTGCTGGACCGTATCAACGTTGATGGCAAGACAGGTGAATTCACCGATTTGAGTGATCCGCACCTTGTGGAGAGTTGCATTCTTTCTTTAATTTATACAATCAACCCTGCAATGAGACAGCTAGCAGTCAACAGGTATAGCTAGCAGCTTTGAGGCGTCAGTTTCTGAATCGTCACCTACTCACAGAGTGTTCCATATCAACAAGTGTGTTGGGCGAGACGAATAAGATTCAGAAGGACAAGACAAAGCTGTCTGTCACCGCTGAGCTCCCCATGTCCAAGAGGTACATCCATGCATTGTGCCAGACGTTATACGCGCAGGTCTCTGGACAATCATTTGTTGATGCTGTATCATCATCTTCAAACATTGTGTTGGCTTGTGCAGGTATCTTCGTTACCTGACAAAGAAGTACCTGAAGAAGCACAATGTCAGGGACTGGCTACGAGTGACTGCATCAAACAAAGACAGGAGGTCGGCTCTTGGCAATTTCTAACTGATATCATGCGTAACTTGTTCTGTCTACATCAATTGATGTTGAGCAATGAGGCGCATTGCAGGGTGTATGAGCTGAGGTACTTCAAAGTCGCTGACAATGAGGGCAAGGACGAGGAGTAATTGTCTCTTGTGTAATTTACATAACGCTAATGAATGCTGCATAACGTTGCAGACTTGTATTCTGAAATGTTTTGCTAGACCCTGCCCAAGTCACTGATCCTTGTCAAGACGTGCCCTTGAGTACGTTCTAGGCACTTTAACACTGGATCGTGTCAAAAGCTGTCTGGAGTCTGTTTGTAAAGGCTGCATTCATTCTGCATATCAGATCACCCGACAGGCATGACAAAATGCCTATGTGCTACCACAATGCGTCCACTGCATTGCTCATTCAAAAAAGCATGCGCATGCATGTAGCTATGTATGATGCATCCTGGTCCAGAGCAATCTTGTGGCTGCTTATATGTTGTACATTGTAATCATGGTCTGGCAGAAACAGTGGAAGGGCATGCCGACATGGTTGCAGCTGTCCAAGCAAGACGTATGTGCCATGCTGCATCTTCCTGGACAGCATGCGCATGCGCCACACTGTACTAGATTCTAGCCAATTTTCCATGTCAACAGGCAACAGTGTGAAAAAGATCACAGCTGCCTGCGAAAATTCATCACCCAAATGCCAAACGAAGTGGCAAAGCGCGAAGAAATGCCGCAACCACTTATGCAGACAAAGCTTGGAGCAATCGAAGGGCGTCCTCCGTGAGCGCGCTGCGTCAACATAATCTTCAAGCGTACAAGCCGCCGTGTGCGTTCCAGAACAGTTGTAAAGTGCAGACCTTATTTGCAATCAACCGCTCCTTCTCGCGTTGAACATGGCGATGCAACTCAAGCCACTGCCGGTTACACTGCTCAGCGGATTTTTGGGAGCTGGAAAGACGACGCTGTTGCAGCATATTCTGGCTAACAAAGCAAACTTAAAGGTGGCTGTCATCGTCAATGACATGGCCGAGCTGAACATCGACGCCGCGCTGATCAAACGTACCCACTTGGTGCAGGTCGGTCCGCTGCAGTAAAGTTTTCCTGCTGGAGCTCTGCAGACGTCGCTTGCAGAGTGAATGTTAGCATTGTTCTCTGCTGAGCACGCAGGCTGAACAGAAGCTCGTAGAAATGCAGAACGGTTGTATCTGCTGCACCCTGCGCGAAGATCTGCTCCTAGAAGTCAGCAATTTGGTGGCCCAGGAAGCCTTTGACCACCTTGTCATCGAGAGCACAGGAATCAGTGAGCCACAAATGGTACAGTCACAAGAGCGAATACGTTGGGTTGCTTCAAGCATCAGTCCTCCAAATACCTGTAGCCGCACAACAGTGTTCGGCAACACAAGCAGCCTGCCTTGCAAAGCTCATTCTCCCTCTGTTCTGCAGGTTGCAGAGACATTTGATATGGACCCAGCAGAAGACGGTGTCCCATCCTTGAAGGGCAAAGCCCACCTGGACAACTGTGTTACAGTTTTGGATGCTGCAGAGCTTTTCAACAATCTAGCAAGCATCAAGTCACTAAAGGTCAGTACACCTATGCACAACGCTGCTGCTATGCAGCAAAACTTAGCTACCTCGCCCATGCAGGAAAGGGAGAAAGGAGTCACAAAGGAAGATGACCGAAACATTGCTGAGCTGCTGCTGGACCAAATCGAGTTTGCAAATGTCATCTTGCTGAACAAACAGGATCTTGTGCTGGACAAAATCAGCAGGCAAACATTGATGGCTACTATCAGGACCCTGAATCCTGAGGCAAGTGTTCGATTCACCACAAAGTGCAAGGCAAGTACACCCTTCTAGCTGATATGTTGCTGGCGCTTGCACTCATTGTTGCATGGTGATGCCACTGCAAGATACCATGTCTTTGACAAGCAGTTTTCTTGAAATCTGCTGACAAACAAGACAGCAGACTAGCACTTCAGTTGCAGAACCCTGCCAGGATGTTCTGTTAAAAGACCCTGCAGCTGCATGGAGTACCCTACTTGTAGCAGGTGCCCCAGTAGAAGAACGATTTACACATGGTTTAGACATATCATTGCTTCAATTTTGCTTTCAGAACTGCTATGACATGCAGCATGCAACGCAGCACAAGCTCATGTTCACCCCATTACAATGTTCCTTGGCTTGTTAACGCTTGCAGGATACACGTAGTGTCGTGAAATATCCTGGAGTCTTTGCTACAGCATCAGACTCTTGCTGACTGCCACCCCTAATTTAAGCTACTCAAGGTGCATATGAGTAATGCCTGCTCTGCTGGTGTACTGATGGTGTATGCTGGTGCAGGTTCCCATGAAGGAGATTCTGAACACATCCAATTTTGACATGGAGAGAGCGTCTGCATCAGCAGGCTGGCTGCAGAGCTTCCAGAACCAGTGACAGGCGAGGCTATGGAATACGGCATCACAAGCTTTGTTTACAGGTATCACTCCGATGCAGCTGTAGCATGACTGCATAGGTGAAAGGCCGGTCAGAAATGTAGTCCCCAAGTTTGCATGAGCTCATTTGCCCTTGCATAGGCCTGGGTGGCAGCATCTGGCTTTCAAATTCTTATAACGATGGCTTGTCATCTGTTGATCATGCCTCATATTGCTCGCCCCTAGGCCCAAGCTGCTGCTTGAATTGATTATTAAGCACTCGTCCATGCTGCATAAAACGCTGTTGTGTAGCATGTTGTGGATCTGATTCAGACCATGTTACACCATGGCTCTGTGGCTACGCTGCCAAGGACATCCTTGGTGTGGTCGCGCAATGTGTGGCATTTGGTTGCAGAGCGCGCAAACCATTTCACCCGCAAAAGCTGTATGATTTGGCTGTCAAGAACTTTCTTCTGCAAGAGACTGAGCTATATGAAGATGTGGACACAGAGGAGAAGGACAAAGTACAGGAGGTATCAGCACGCATATGTACGACCACTGCAATAGCAATGCATCAGCTTGTATGCATGGCCCTGCAGGTTCAGCTGAAGCTGGTCTGCATGTGGTCTCTACTTCGTCCTACATATAGTATCAGCCTGTGGTGCTGCATGTGATTCTATGTGATGTGATTACACTTCTGCATCCTCAGACAGCCTAGAGTAGACCCCACCAGCCATATCTGCATTGGTTCTTAATTTTTTCTCAACCTGATGAGCTTTGACAAAATGATCTTGAGGACCTGAGTCTGGATTGTGTGTAATTTTCATAGCAGGTAGACAGCAGAGTGACTGCTGCCAAGCCTCTACACCTGCAGCAGCAGCATCTCAGCCGGACCACCAGTTACGGCAAGGTACATAAAGTTTGCTGAACACTTGCTGAACTTGAGCACAGCATTTGATGCTCATGTCTTCGGCTGCTCATGTGTCAAAAATAGCTGGTTTGCTTGACTTTGAAGCTGCAACAGCCATGCAGATCTGAAATCACATTATTTTACAGGCAACGAGACTCTTGTCAGCACCTGGTGATGGTCCTGGCACAATCAACTGCGTCTGGCACAACCTTTTGGTCCCAGAAAAAGACATGAAAGCATTGTGCTCATTTAGAGCTGCCATATTTGCTACCTGCCACACGTAGGCAAAAGGGCCTCATGTCTGTACGTGCTCCATTGAAACCCCGCCAAAACCTGGAAGCACAAAGTTAAGGTTGATGAGCACTGCTGTTACTGCCTGCAGATATTCCGGTCAAAGGGCTTTGCATGGATTGCACGGCGTGATGAAATGATGGGGGAGTGGAGCTCTGCAGGAAACATCCTGAAGCTGACTTGTGGAGGGCCCTGGTTTGCTGCCCTGCCCCAA
>JAABUH010002827.1_pt1 | contig 15970 bp, 12 predicted proteins | sample 5559121 | NCBI WGS metagenome assembly JAABUH01 (sample SAMN10711871, study PRJNA513364) | rock metagenome | isolation source: Antarctica rocks | place: Antarctica: Victoria Land, Battleship Promontory nord | collected 2015-12-28
CACAAGCCCAAGCCCAACCCCAAGCTCAAGAACACAGCCAAGGTTACCACCATCGGCATCAATTCCACCGCCAAAACGAAGCCATGCGTCAGCATGAACTACAACAACAACAACAACAACAACAACAACAACAACAACAACAACAACAACAACAACAACAACAACAACAACAGCAGCAGCAGCAGCAGCAGCAGCAGCAACAGCGTCAAAACGACCACCGCTTGCAACAAGAACGCATGCAACAGGAGCGGAACTCGCAGCCGGACCGGAACGTCCAGATGGAAGCAATAAGAAGAGAGCGAGAAGAGGCGATGAGGAGGAGAGAAGACGTGCAGAGAGACGAGATGGGGAGGAGGGGCGGCGGCGGCGGTACCTATACGCCGCCGCAGGGGCAGTATGGTGGGATTGGTGGCGGGTATGGGGGGGAGAGGGGGAGATATGAGGGGAGGTGAGGATGCGGGGGTGGGTAGGTGCAGAGGCGTTTGGAGTGATGCTGGAGGTTTTCCACAAGGCGTTCTGAGGTGCGACGGGAGCAAGCAAAGCAGTAGAGTGTGGTGGTGTCTGCAAAGGCGCGCCTAAAGGCATCGACTTTTTACCGAGAGTGTGAGAAACAACTGTCAAAAACGAGTCTGCGATTTACCTTCAACTTTCTTTTACAAAGAGGCCGAAATGATGAAATACTGTAAACGCCATCACGACCTTTTTCCATCTCCATTCATTCCCCCCTTCTTCTTCTTTTTCTTTTTTTCCTTTTCTTTTTTTTCCTTGTTCGAATTCGAGAATTCTTCCCTTGTACCTACCTACCTACCTACCACCTACCTACCTACCTACCTACCTACTTATTTAGCATCGTGCTCATATCTATATCTATGTATATGTATATATATATAAACACCCACAGCAAGCGAGCCAAAAACACCCAGCTACACATGCACACACACACTCAACACACAGAGCACACCACGAATCCCCATAGTAAAAAAACCTTGAGGGTCTTCTTCATTTGCTGCGTGCGTGCGTGCGTGTGTGCGTTCTAGGCTCCCCCTGGTTGGAAGGAAGAAAGAAAGAAAGAAAACACACACACACACAAACGCTAGGATTATACAGTACATACATAGATCCCTCCCTCACCCTTTTATTTTTTTATATAGTTAGGGGCGGAGGAGAGAGATCTCTCTTCATTTTGGTTCAAGATGTTACGAGGGGGGGACTGCGGTAGTGCCTCCCTCCCCCCTACCTTTTGTCCCACATCGCAACAACAACCCAAAAACTCTGTTTCGTTTTTTTCTTTTCTTCCTTTCGGTTTTGGGGATTTCGGGTAGGAAAATGTTGTTTTTTCTAGTTCGGAAGTGGAAATGGCGATATACCCGTCTCTTAGCTCGTTGGTCGCTTCTCGTTGCTCGGACGCTATAGTTTCTGCGTTTTCGGGAGTGTTGGTGTGGGGGACGGAGAATGAGATGGCGCGATGGGATGGGAGTGTTGTTGAGGGATGGGAGGTAGGAGATGCGGAGACGGGAGAATGGGAGGACCGAGAAGGGGGGTGCCCAGGGCTTGGCCCTAGCAGCTGGATTGAAAGAGCAAATAGCGTTATGAAGCAAAGATCGAGTATCACAAACGATCCAAGCCCCCCAATAAAACCTGCTACCCCCCCTCACCGCCCCTTCCCCATTAGTTCGACCCCTTCTCTCACAACCCCCACCAAACCCCCAGTCTGCACCACCTCGCCTCCCCCTCCCGCCAGCCTCCACTCCACCTCCGCCAGACCCTGCAGCCAACACACCCTCGTCTGGGCCGGCACCTCCAGCTTCCCCAGCTCCTCCGCCAGCGCGCTGAGTATATCCGCTAGAGCGAGGCCTTGAGAGGATTTGAGGGAGTTGATGGTGGAGAGGCAGGAGGTTATGTCGGGGGTAGAGAGGAGGGTGGAGAGGATGAGGGCGATGGAGGAGGGGAGGGGGGAGGCGATGGTGGTGTAGATTGTTGCGTTGGTGATGGGGTCGCGGATTATGGTTTTGGGGTCTGGGGGCGGTTGGCCCTTGAGGTGGAGGGGGGTGCCTGTTTGGAGGGTTAGTTGCGATATGAAAAGGTGGGGAAAAGGTTGAACTGGGGGAGATCGAGGCGTACTGCTGGCGTGACAGGCTTGGAGGACATTCAAAGCTCGCCGCATGTCGCCTTTACTTAGGCGGACAAGACTCTCGACGGCGTCGGGCTCGATTTTAACTTCCTCCTCTTGGATGACGTGGTCTACCAGCACCCTGATATCCTTTTCTTTTAGCGGACTAAATCTAAACCTCGTACACCGGGAGAGCAGAGCAGGACTGAGTTTATGGGTATAGTTTGCGATGATGCAGAAACGCGTGTTGGCGGTGTATTTTTCCATTATGCGGCGGAGGGCCATTTGCGCGGTCGAGGTCATGGCGTCGGCTTCGTCGAGGATGATTAGTTTGAAGTGGGCGAGAGAGGCGTGGGAAGAGGAGGTGGGGGCAGCCGTGAAGATTTGCTTCGTGCCTGGGGCGTTCGTAAGCATAGGGTTGGGTAATGGTAATTACAATGAGGGATGTGCGTACTTGCAAAGGTCTTGATCTGCTCACGGACCACATCAATGCCTCTGTCATCGCTGGCATTGAGCTCCAGCACCATCTGCCGTATATTCTTGATGCCATATATTCGCCGCGCTAGTGCCAGGACTGTGGATGTCTTGCCTGTTCCTGGTGGACCGTACAGTAGAAGATGAGGTAACCGCTACAAGTATTCAGCTTGGTGCTGAAGAACAATACTCCCGAAGACTAACGTTTGTGTCCACGAATCTATTTATGGTGGCTAGGATATCTTGGTGTCCTGACACATCTTCCAATGTATCAGGTCTGTACTTTTCTACCCTGCAATGATCAGACTCGGTTTAAGGCAGCCATTGAAGGTGATACCAATCACCAAGGTAAACTGTCTTCTGCCTCTACAGGCAGATTTGCGGCGCTTCTCTTTTGTTTTGCAGTAGTATTGTCGGAGCTGAACAAGACGGACGGCTTGGCAGGGGTGACATCCACGTCCATTTCATCTTCATAGTCTGACATGTTGGATTTCGTACAATGAGATTGTGACTGCAAAGGTGTTCTGAAGTTGGACGTAGAAGTGAAACGCCGCGGTAGTTTGGGAGACGCGAATACTTTGTGTGCAGGTGAGGACGCGTCTGATTTAAGATGGTCTCTTTAGGCGTTTCTAGTGTCTGAAATGTGAAATCGACCTAACAGTACTGAACGGTAATTTTCAAACCCATTCGAAATGGCTGCCCAGAATATGTTGTCCAGAATATTGGCCTAGAGTGTTACATATTACAAAAGGAACACCACCTCAGCATATGAGGTAGTAAATGATTACCTATGTAATCGAATCTTTATAATGTACCTGAATTAAGGTACTGAACCTAGATTTATTGAGATGCACGTCGAAATTGAGTGGAAATCCTCAAAATACCTAATCAATATCAGTAGTGTTACCCCACACTGTTAATCTTCCATTCAGTGCTTCATCCAGTGCTTCATCCAATGTTCCACCAAGTGTTCCATCCAGTGTTCCATCCAGTGCTCTATATATGCTCCACTCAGTGCTCTATACTTGCTCTATCCAGTGTTCTATCTAGTGTTCGATCCAGTGTTCGACCCAGTGCTTCATATATGCCTTCACTCAGTATAATCATATGAGCAAAGAATAGACAAAGATAAAAGAACTGAATTTTATGTTCGATCATGAGATCGCGGGACGGGAAGTCTCGTTGCAATTGCACCAATCGGATTGAAGATTCTTCACATTTTATTCTATTATATATTATAAGCACCTAAGGTAGGTAGTGGTCGCACGACATCTGCATCAGACAACAAGGGAAATGCTTCTTTCACTTCGACATTCAACCTGATTCCAACATCACGACGGTCTCGCAACAACACACCCCGCCATAAGATTAATTTGATATTAGTTTTGCCCAATCAATTCTTACTCGGAGTTTTCCATACTAACCTCCCGCACTTGCAAGCCAGGGGTTTGGAGAAGATGCCGGGCATAGAAAATGCTCCGCGTCCTTGGGACGGAGGTTCGCCGCACATTTCCCGGTTGGTTGATCTTTAACCACTTATCAGCTGGATTGATAAGCTGGATCTGCCTGCTGACCAACCTGCCCAGAACATAGGGCTGTGCGCTTGAGCCAAAAGCGCATGGTACGAAGCTGTCAATAGCCCTGGATTAGCTACTACCTGTCAACCAACATTCATTAGATATATCCATAGCTTACTTTATTAAAAAAAACAATGAGTTCTCATCACAACAGTCCATTTACAATATACTAGCAAGACCAGAATCAAACATGGCCAACCAACTCAAGCCGATCAAAGTCTGGGGTAGAGGCGGCCCCAACCCGCCCAAGGTCGCCATGATCCTCGAAGAGCTCGGGGTCCCCTACGAAGCCGAATCCGTCCCGATGACAGACATCAAGAAGCCCGATTACCTCGCCATCAACCCCAACGGCCGGCTCCCATCCATCCGCGACCCCAACACCGGCATCACCCTCTGGGAGTCGGGCGCCATCGTCGAGTACCTCATCGAGCGCTACGACATGGACCGCAAGCTGAGCTTCGAGCCCGGCACGGCAGAGGCCTACCACGCCAAGCAGTGGCTCTTCTTCCAGGCCAGCGGGCAGGGCCCTTACTACGGCCAGTACGGTTGGTTCCGGCTGTTCGCGCCCGAGGAGCTGCCCCTGGCCATCGACCGGTACGCCAAGGAGGTGAACCGCGTCACGGCCGTGCTGGAGGAGCACCTGGGCAAGCAGAAAGACGGCGAGGCGTGGCTCGTGGGGGGCAGGTGCTCGTACGCGGACATTGCCTTCCTCTCGTGGCAGATGACCATCGCCAAGGTGACCAAGAAGGAGGAGTACGACGTGGACAACTATCCCCACGTCAAAGCCTGGCTTGCCAGGATGCTGGAGCGGGAGGGCACTAGGAAGGGGTATGAGAGCAAGCAGGTGTTGCACTAGAATGTCGCGACTATCAAGGTGGTATCAGATGCCTGGCTCACTCTATGATCTTGCAAAGGGAGTGAACATGATACTGCATTCATTGCACCTTGAAGGGGCCTGCGTTGCCACCGCTAGTCTATTCAACTTACGACGGCGTAGCCGAGATACGCTTCAAAGCTTCTCGCTGGGAGGATGCCGTAGCAATGAGACGGGGGCGTGGAAAGAGGTTTTCAGCGAGCTTGGAGCGCATCTCTTGGGAACGCATCTCTTTTGGTTCGTAACTTAGAAATCTCTGATATTTCCACAGAGATACTTAGATCTGTTGTTAGCCAGTATTATATAGCGCTCGTTTTGTTTGATGTTACAACCGCGGAAGAGTAACCCGTTGATACAGAAAAGCTATTCGAATGGGAGCGGCTCCGATGTGAAGGGCCTGACCGAGCGTTTGGCGTGAAGTAATTTGGACGTGGGATGAAGGGAGCTCTGAAGATGTTGGCTTCGTCGTTCCGATATAGAAACGGTGGAGTGCCTGGAGGCGCGTTCCGACATTGACCGTGTTGCTATACGTCGTCTCATCTATCCCTTCGAAAATCGGGGCAATCTGTCACAGCGATCGGCTATAACTCCGTAGACAGGGATCTCGCTCGATGGAGATCGATGGTCTGAAAACGTAAATTGCCCACAGTTTTGCAAGAGCCCAATTAAATGGTTATGCTTTAGCTTCCCAATTTGCAACGGGCGCCTACCTCTGTCTGAGCGCTTGAGGCAAAAGCCCCACTTTCTCCTTGAACAATTTCTCTGCCCCTACCCATACAGGCGCTGTGTCCTTCTCTGGTAGCTGGAGGAGACTGGGCAAAAGTGCTTCACTAAACGCTTCGGATGCCTCTCGCGGGAGTAGAGATGGGAGATGATCTGTGGAAGTTGCAGAGTCAGCATAAAGGTGAAAAATGCACACCAAATTTCTGAAACAAAACTTTTTCGTCTAGAAATTACCGAAATGAGGTCATTGTTGCTCAGAGGTGGGCTTACCTATAGTGATATAGCTAAGGGGTGGGTCCGAGAAGTCCGGCAGGGTGATAGTCGGCTTGTTGAAGTAGGTGGGCTGGTTGGCAAAGGGGATAGGATTGTGAGGATTGGTAGTGTCGCAAGAAACATCACATCTAAACGAAGTCTGAGCGTTAGCTGCCTATTCTGACCAAGATGGCGGTAAGAGAGCATGGTCTCTGGGTGATTCGCTGCCAGTCCGTGGGAAGGGGATGAGAGCTGCTCAAATTGTATAGAACGAAAGGTTACCTACACAACACTAAGATTGCGTGTTCCTTGCTTTAAAAAGTCCGTAGAAATAAAAGGAGGAATAGGCTCGCTCAAGTAGATACAATTAATAAAGGCGTCAGCCTCCTTAATTGCGTTATACGGTCCAGGCTGAGCCGTCTCGTCCTAAGCGAATTTCGGGGTCAGCATGGGATTTTATGCTGTTGTGAGCTCCCGAAACAGAGCTTTTTGCTCTTGAAAACCATCGAGTAGAGTTAAAGGTGCTCAGGACTCCACTGACCATGTCCCATTTCAAAATCTGTTCTTCCGGGATGCCAGCTTGTCGACAGCACTCGAGAGCCTATGTGATTTTGAAATTAGTATGTTTATCCAGAATAACATGAGGCCGACTGACTCCTTTTCCACATCTGCCCAAGGCTCCGATAACAAGCACGCGCGGTGGTTTCCCTTTGTTCTTTTGCACACCTTTAGAGACCTGCCCCTTAACCTCCGAGTCTAGATCGCTTTGACTCTGATAATGACCCTTGCTAGGTAAAGCTTCCTTGTTACCGTGTTCGAGTTGCCATGCCCAATCCAGGAGAGCCAAAGCCGCACCCGCATAGCCCGCATGAAATCCGAAGGCTGCCACTCTGAGAAGATATAGTGTATTAGCTTTGTCAGATGACATTGTTTGAGAGCAAGCCGGATTGAACCACCGCCTGCCCTTCTCATCGGCGAGGAATTCGAGATCGTAGAGAGTGCCTCCACCACGAGGAAAGCGCCCCAGTACCTCCTTCCAGCCACCTTGGTTTTTCTGGATAGAGATTCAATCATCAGCTACCAGGATTGATAAGCTTGCGAGGAAGTTTACGAACATAGCAATGGCTAAAGGCGACGTGGGTATGCTAATGTTTCGTCAGATATTGGCTTCCATGACTATCCTTTGAAGCTTGCCTTCAGAGGAAAAGGGTCCTTGTCCTCTAACTCTTTTAAGCCAATGATGATGTGGTCTTCTGGTGCGTTTGACCATGATCCTTCCTCCACTAATGTAGCCCCGACGGAGGCGAACTCCTCATCGTCAAAAATTCGTTCAGGACTGCGCTCAACGTTGACCTTGAAACCTTTGTCGAGTAATTTCCGCGCTACTGTTGGTGTGAGAGCGCTGCGGTGCTCAAGTGGCTTGGTTTCGGATCGGAGGTGAAGAGTCACAGGAGCCATCTCAAATTTATGGAATTGTGGACGTGGTGAGAAATGATTATGGTGCTTGAACGATGTTGGTTGCAAATTTTGGTAGTGTATTTTGAATTCGCGCTAGTGTTTCCATGTATGTAATACAGTGGAGTCTAAAACTTCACATCGATAAGTGGACAAACCACATACAGAGCACTGAACAGACCTACTAAGAGAAAACGACCGAAGCGACTCGTCGAAACGTGTTATCTAATTCGAGGCACGTGGTTTGAAGTGGACGGTATGAGTACAGGCTTAATTTTGCTTCAGTACACGATGATGGTTAAGAAAAACCTATCAGACCGCCTGGGAATCTTAAAGTCCTTGTTCTTTCATGAAGACGCAACACCGTTTTCCGGGGGTTTTAACAGCATAATGCATTACTCGTTAAGAAACAAAGAAAGGAACAGCTAGATCAGGGATAAAACGCCGCGAGCTTTGGCGCGCAGCGCGCGTCAAAATGCAGATCATCTATTTTCTCTAAGCCCTATAAGGCATCGTGACAGACAGAGCATCCTCAACCCCAAGCACCACCACATCCCAAATTCCCCCCTCTCAACATGCCCGTACGTCCAGCCCCAACCATTCTCAGTCCCAATCCTCTAATCCCCCCCCAGGCCTACCACTCCATATTCCTCCAAGACCAAGACGTCCGCGTAATCGGTAACCCCCCCCCCAACAACAACAATTGCCCCCCACCTCAACCAGCTAACCCCGCCCCACCAGGCAACTTCGCCCTCCTCCCTCTCCGCACCCGCACCCGTGGTCCCGCCTACACGCTCCCCGCCCTCGCCCCCGGAACATCAGACCTGGACATCGACCCCGACAGCGAATCGTACGACCCGCTCGACGAAGTGCTCTCGCTGTTTCGCGCGAATACGTTTTTCCGGAATTTCGAGATCAAGGGGCCGGCGGACCGGTTGCTGATTTATGGGATTTTGTTTGTGAGCGAGTGTTTGGGGAAGATCAAGGGGGGGATGGGGGGGAAGGAGGCGGAGAAGGTGTGTGTGTTTTCCGTTTGGAAGGTGTGCTGTTCGCGATGAGTGAGGGGGTGTGTGTGTGGGGGGGGGACCCGGGGAGGGAGGTGCTTGCATGGGGGGTGTTTTGCGATGTGGGAGAGAGGGGGCTAATAGGTGCTTTTGTGGGGATGGGTTAGGCATTATTGAATACGGCGCTGGACCAATTTGCGATTCCGGGGGATGCGAGTTTTCCGCTGAATCAGGCGTTTGAGGCGCCGAAGGACAGGCAGGACGCTGAGACACTTCGACAGTATGTTTTTCATAAGCGTCACTTACACGAAGTTCTAGGCTTACGGTGTACAGGTATTTGTCACAGGTGAGGCAGGAGCTGGCAATGAGGTTACTGGCACGAGTGTATGCTGGGGGACCTACGCCTTCAAAGGTAATGGCGGAATTTTCTCGATTGAGTACTGGGACTGGTTGCTGATATCGTTTTAGTGGTGGTTAAGCTTTACTAAGCGGAAATTCATGGGCAAATCTTTATGAGCGAGAGCCTAGATTAGTCCTAATCGTAACCTAGGGGTGTAAGGATATGTGCATCCTTGCTCCAATCGACATGGACTATTCCTAGTCCGCTTGAACTCCAGCGATTGGCTCGGTCCCTGTCTCCGCAGAAGCTTGCCGCTGTGAAGAGGCCCTCGTGCTATCTTCACCTAGCTTTCGCCGCTTGTAATTTCCTCTTGCTTCGACTTTGCCTTCTGCTGGTAGGACTCTCGTAGCCGTAAATAAGTATCCTTCTGCACCTCCTCGACCTGTCATGAGTGGATGTGTCCTACCTGGGAGGACCTGCCAAGGCTTACAGCGTGCCGTTTGAATCGTTGGCGTGAGTAACAACGTAGGATCCACCGGAAAATCTTCCGTTGGTAACGTGTCTGGCTCTGGCGGGTTTGTCACAAACGCCGTCCGTCGCGCTGTCGAGTAGTAATCTGCTAGTTCTGCAAGTGGCTCGATGTGTGGCGAGTAGATGACGACTTGAGCTGCACCTCGGAGGAGAGGAACTGTGTGGTGTAGAACACTGGCAAGATTCATAACTGAGGCGACTATCAAGCCATCAAATCCACCTGCACGAGTTTCGTCTACAATTGACTTGACACGTTCCCACCGTCTGCGCTTCCGATAGTAGTTACCTCTCTTTCCGCTCTTCCAGCTGTGGAGCACCTCATCCGAGGCTAAATCTGGTTCCCTGTATGCGTTGTCTTCTGTGGGTGCTAATAGCTGGAGCCACGAGATAGTCTTTAGATGACGTTGCAGTGGATGTGAAGAGACAGGGTTTGCAGAATCAAAACCAAAATACCTTAGCAATGAAAGATTTGGCTGAGCATTTGCATGGATGAGTGTAATCGTGTTCGAGGCTGCGAGTGTCGAATATACATGGTTAGCTGCAGAATACGGCGGTGTAGAACTGTGCTGGTTTATAGAATTGCCGTTCGTAGCAGCTTCCACGTCTCCCTTGTCCACGAATACTCTTTTCTCTGTCTCTAGAATTTGTGCCTGCTGGGGATCGAGGACACCCAGTTTCTCACTAAGAGTAGCAACGAGCAAACCCCCAGTTTCATCAATTATCAGCCACCTTCCTTCTCCAGCTTTGCCTGCTGCCTGGTCCATATCTTGTATCTGATGTGGTAATGCACAATGTACATTCGACCAACTTCCGATCAATGCCAGCATTTCCTCTCTGATCTCCATTATCTTCATCGGTTCCTTCTCCAATAAAATCCATCTCGCCAAGAGGGGTACATCCAAAGGTAGTACAGTAAACCTCCTCATATACTTTTTTGTCTTCCTCAGCGTATACTTGGCGAGTGCGAACGCAGTCTTCTGGTCCAGGGCCGAGTGCGACTTGAGTATTTTTGCGATTAGGTCTTTTCCAGAGCCCGCTCCTTTGAACTTTAGAAGCTCTATTTCCTCCATAGTCATGCGTTGGGTGCCAGCATCATCAACGATCTCACGATTCGTCCGTATTATCACTTCGCCGCCTTCGCCAACTACTTCGTATTCTACTCCATTCTTCCCACTACTTGTCTCTCCCTCACTTGTCGCCGGTGGTGTGGTTGTCGCTTCATCACCAATATTTGCGTACAGTTCTGCTGCAGGGACTACCCGTAAGCCTGAGCCTGTCGCGACTTCATCTTTATCGAGGATCTCATAGGTGAGGTGGTAAGGACGACCAATGAGATGGTTGGCTTGGAAGTTGCCATACTTGCCAAGGGATATTGTGCTTCGTAGATTATCAGCCAGTGAACGCGAGGTTGAAGGGGAAGGATGAGACTGCTCACTCATGCTACATGACATACGTGTTTGGCACGACCTCAAGGACTAAGAGTGTATCCGATGGTAGTCGTACCGCAACGTAAACGTTAGGTCTCACAGCGTCTGGGAGCATCTCCGGAATTTGCGAACAGCAACTGGGCGAAGAGAAAGAAGCAAACCTAGTTCTTTCTGATACGAATTCAAGCAATGATACGGTACTAGCGGCTCGGCGGGTAGCTTATCGATTAGCCCGCCGTTGCTTGCGAAGGCAAGCAATTGGACGTCGTAAGGACGCGAATCTACTTACATCTCTTCTTCCACCTCCGAACTTGATCTATTAACACTCATTGCGGTCCTGGGGTACCTGCATAAGCACTGGCTCCTTGCTGTGATCGTTGAAACGCCCTAATGCTCTCGACTTCTGCCTGCCGCCACTGCTTATTGCACCGCCTCTTCCAAATGTAAGGTCAAACGTAGGTCTAAGCGTTGAACAGGCAGTACTGGTGTTTAATCGCCTCTTTCTTCCTCACTCAACAATGACAATTGAGGCTTATCCTAACAATTCATATTCTCATTCTACAACCACAAGTCCTTGAGGAGGCGCTCATTCTGGGACTGAGTCGTCCGCCTACCTTTCCAATGGTCAAACGGAAGCCGGTCAATGTTGGCGTGCACCGGACCTCTAGTGGTCTACCATATCCGGTAACTCCAATCTCACCGAAAGAAGTAATAGTAGAAGCTCCGTTGCTTCCTCCAGGTCCCGAAAGGTCCCGAAATCCAAACGCAAGGCTACCGTCGCAGGTTACCACATCTGACATGGCAAATTCAACGAGCGCCTGGGCAAATGATGATACATTCCGGGGGGGAATAAGCCGTGAGCTGCCGCCTGCGTTGAGGGTGGGAGAAGGAAGGCAGCTGATTGATGGTGCTCATGGACAAGGTGTTCTGCCGCCCTCTTCGCAATATGGGCCAATGGACGATACGCCGAGATCCTCGTTCGAGAGCCATACGTCTGCGCGGCTGCTTGCAAACAAAGAGCAAGTTAGTAAGTCAGACCAGAACATACTCGGTTCTACTGTTCAACACCATAATCCAAACAACCCATATACTCGCCAGAGGACTACCGATGGTGTACAGCCACAAGGAAGCAGTGCAGATATTTGGGCTGATATCGCAGGAAGCTCGTCACCGCGCCCTCTCGAAGCAAATTACTCCAGTAGGTTGAGTTAGCAGCAACAGACAAACAGCAAGCATTTGAGACTGATCAAAAACTTAGATCAAACATTGGGCATTGAAGCTTCTGATTTATCCGGCGGACTCTCCGAAAGGTCGCCATTTGCTGAACCCTGGGTCGGCTTGAATTCGTCCCCTGCACAAGATCTTGTCGCACCAAGTCTAGTTTCCCAGTCTAGCACAACTGAACCAATGTCTCGTAATGTTGTAGGCAACCCATTTTCTACAGATGGATCAGAAAGCTATCACGCTGGTGAGCTCTATACCGGTGCTCGAGTATCAAATGGTGCAGTCCATGAAGTGCCTAAAGCACAAGAACCAGATATACAATCATTAGACGGAGCAGCAAATATTACATCCCAAGATCCTAGTGATGCAGGTAAGAGGCTTCCGACGGTCCCTTATAACGATGAAGACCAAGGACCAAATTTACCATCACGAACACCCCAAGAAGTCGCAGATACCCTTCCACCAACGCCTCCACGGCCTGAAGTGATGGATTTCAGTGCTCAGCCAGAACCTTTACCGCTTGGCCAGACAAGTCCAGGCAAGGGTGGCAACCAACTGTCCGAAGCAGTAAAGCAGCAGAACAAGGCCAAAAAGCAGAGAAGCGAGACATATCAGATTAGACTCGTGAACTGGTACGATGCTTCATGTTCTACCAATCCTCGGCGGTCACCAATAATGGTTCAAAATGCAAATGGTCCCTGTCCGCTACTCGCTCTAGTAAATGCCCTTGTACTGTCAACCCCGGCAGACGTTGACACGGCTCTCGTAGAGACTCTCCGAGTTCGTGAGCAAGTTAGCTTAGGACTACTGCTCGACGCTGTTATTGATGAGCTTATGTCTGGTCGGATGGGGGACACAGCGCAGGACCTTCCTGATGTTAGCGATCTTTATGCGTTTCTTGTCACGCTCCATACTGGCATGAATGTGAATCCACGCTTTGTCACCTCGGAGGCAGGAATGCCCAACTTGATGGACGCTCCAGCTTCCGAATCGCCAATCACACAGCCCGAACTCCGAAGACCAGGGGGGTTTGAAGATACCAGAGAGATGAGACTATATAGTACGTTCGCTATACCACTAATTCATGGATGGCTACCGCCCAGAAATCATGCGGCATTTGCAGCATTACAACGCTCGGCGAGGACATACGAAGATGCCCAAAACCTTATGTTCATGGAGGAAGAATTGGAGGGAAAGCTTCAACGTCAAGGACTCGACCAGCAGGAGCAACTTTTGCTGGAAGATATCGCCAGCGTCAAGTACTTCTTATCATCCTCTGCTACACAGCTCACAGGGTATGGTCTGGATACTATGATGGATGCTCTTCCACCAGGGTCAATTACTATACTTTTTCGGAATGATCATTTCAGTACTCTGTATAAACATCCCAAGTCTAGTCAGCTTTTCACTCTTGTTACTGACATGGGATATGCTGGACATGATGAAGTGGTTTGGGAGAGTCTAGTCGATATCAGTGGGGAAGGCTGCGAGTTTTTCAGTGGAGATTTCCGATCCGTAGGGCACAATACAGGAAAGCAATCCTCGCAGTCGAATGATGCTGGTTGGACAACGGTATCACGGAATACCAATAATAGATCGCGTCAGTCGTTGCCTTCGAATGGAACACAACCGCGGAATCTAGCAGATCCTTCAACCAATTTCCCGCAACTATCTTCGTTATCTCTGAGCGAAGCCAACGGACCGCCCAAGTCTCCGAATACCGAGCAAGAAGACCATGATCTTGCCTTAGCTTTACAACTCCAAGAGGAAGAAGAGGATCGTGAGCGCCGTGATGCTGCAGCTCGCCGCCGGGAAGACGAACTTTCCCAAGCCTACCTAGAGTCACAGGGGCCATCAGCCCGGCGCGGGCCGGTTTGCGCATCAGAAGTCCGTCCTATCGTCCCTCCACGAGAATCTAGGGCCGCGAAGCAGCCTAACGCCGGTGAAGATACGCCGCCGCCAACTTATGAGCAGGCAGCGAAAGTCCCTGCCTACCATCCTCCTGAAGATGAGCCCCTGGCAGTTCCTGGAAGAAATAGCAGCTTAGCAAGACCTCAAGGAACACGGCCAAGGCAGTCCAGTGCCTACAGCCAGAGTTCTACTACGTTTTTAGGATCGCCTTCGACACACAATACAAATTTTGTGGGGTCATCACCAATACGTGGTAACCATGGCAGGAGGAGTAGTGCTAGAGGGGGCCTATCGGGCGGATTTGAAGGAGCTCCTGGACCGTCCCAGCGAAGGAATGGATACCAAGGGGCAGGAGTAGTCGCAGAGGATGAAGATCGGAAGGATTGCATTATCATGTAGGCGACTGAATTCTATTAGAAGCAGTGACTTTAAGGACGGCTAGGAATAAACTGGTATATGGCAGTGGCGCATAGATAATGATGGTTGGTAGCACTTGGAATTTTGATACCTCAGCCTGTAGCAGCAATTTTTTCCCCCTCCTTCATTTTAACGTGCTTATAGAGTCAAAGGCTATGAAGCACAGCAATACTTATTATCTACGTACATGCACACAGAGTAGTATTTGACGATGTATGTAGTGTGAAAAAGCTCTCTGCGCGAAACAGGCCCTCAGAGCTTAAAAATCACATTGTTGTTTATTCTAGTAGTCGTTGCAACCTGAATTCACTTTCCATACTCAGTCAGATGAGCTCAAGGAAATTCTACTGCAAGCAGTCGAGTCAAATCCTAGATAATCGCTGCAAGAGTACCAACTTTAGAAAATCTCACGTGATTCGTCGGCCAGTCTTACCAACTGTATGAAAGCTTTGCGACATCACAATACTCAAACTTCCCTCACCATATCCTCCTCATCAACTCACTCGAAAAGCCACAACTTTAACTGTCTACTCACAGGTACAGAGTGAATCTGACCTGTAGCAGGGAAGTTTCGTTGCCATTGAAAGTTCTCACTCAACCTCCCAGTATGCAGCTACCTTACGTGGTAGAGTAGCTCCCTCAGCATGGCTCTTTCTTTTCAAGGAAGATCTCTCGAGGTCCAGGTGAATATGTTTTCTGGCTCACTTCAGACCAGCGACCTGGATCTCCTGAAGAAGACTCCTACGACCATAGAGCCATCATACCTGTCTCGGTCGATGCTTCACCGTGAATGCGCCTTCCAGTCACGTGGACCATCTGTTTCCAATCTAACCCGTATCCGGGTTAGGGCATAGAGTATTAGCGAGGACATCCCTTAGCGGGTTTTCCGACAGGTCATAACAATCGAACCGCCTTGCCATCTTCCAACCTACGTTATCATTAACACGAAAAAACTTCAACATTTTGCCATTTCTTGTCACCACCTCGGCCCAGTCTCACGAGTATTCAGTTGTAGTCGCGTATCCGCGAAGATTACCATCAACCGAGCAAATCTCAACAAAACAACAATGGCTGGAGGTAAAGGCAAATCTACAGGTGGAAAGGCTGGTCCGAAGGAGGTAGCAGGCAAGAGCCAGAAATCACACAGCGCGAAAGCTGGCCTACAGGTCAGTATTCTCCGCTTGGATGGTTGGTATGGCATCAAATGCGCCATCGATCGCAACCTGCTGCACCGAACTCGCGTCATGAATGGGAAACGGAATCGGGCTCCACGACCGACAAACGCGTCTGCAATGCTCGCAAGACTATTTATATATCTTTGAGCTCTAAACGTTGTTTCGACCTTTCTTCAGGCGCGATCCTTGCACACCAACCTCGACCTCGATCGCAGCCTAATTTTCCTGGGTCAAAGCTGACACTTCCTGAACCTCTAGTTTCCTTGCGGACGTGTCAAGCGTTTCCTGAAGAACAACACGCAGAACAAGATGCGCGTCGGCGTCAAGGGTTAGTACTCAGTCCCGTATTCCACCCTGTCACAACTTCGCTTTCCAACCTACCCCTCCTTTACCACCCATCGTCCCGGATTTTCCCAGAATTTAGCTAACCATCCCACCAGCCGCCGTCTATGTCACCGCCGTTCTCGAATATCTCA
>JAABUH010002829.1_pt1 | contig 15939 bp, 17 predicted proteins | sample 5559121 | NCBI WGS metagenome assembly JAABUH01 (sample SAMN10711871, study PRJNA513364) | rock metagenome | isolation source: Antarctica rocks | place: Antarctica: Victoria Land, Battleship Promontory nord | collected 2015-12-28
CGCTGGCGACAACATCCAGACCAGTGAACCGCTTGTTCCGTGCGTCATAGGCGCAGCGTGGCACTGAGACGCCGGTCCTGCATCTTCCCTGTGCGAACGCCTGGTCACGGCACCTGCAGCCGCAGGTTCACACGTCGTTATACCGTGATCCCGCCGGTGGCCGACGGGCCCACGGTGCGGCCCGTTGAGTGCGGCACCAACAGCACGTCCGTGCAGATTGTGGGCGGTCGGCTGCTGGAGCCGGCGGGGCCCTGGACGGAGGGCCCCGCGGCGAGCATCTGAGCAACGGATCCGTGCCGGTTACCGATGCACGTCCGTGGTATCCGTGCAGGCTAAGCCGGGGTGTAAGACACCGTGCAAGAGGGTGCGCGGGAACGCTGGAGGTCGAAGGATTCTCCGGTCGCTAGGCGCATCTGCAGCTGGGTCGCTTGAGCATCCTCGGGTTCTAGCGGTGGTCGCATTACCCCGGTTGCACCCGTGCAACGGCTCCCGAAGCGCCACGCACCTCATGGGCGAGGACCGTAAGTCAGCCTCCGGGACAGCGGTTGTCGCCTCCGCTGAGCTCTTGACATGCCCCGGGTGCTCGGGGCGCGGGGGTCTCTGGCCGGCCGTGGACCGACAGCGTGATAACCACGGCTGACACAAGGAGACCGGCGGCTACTCCGAGGCTGAACAGCACCACCGCCCCACGCCGGCGTTGCCGCGCTGCGCACCACAGCCCCAGCGCAGGGAAGGCCACAAGTGCGGCCACCGCACCAGTCCACAACCGGGCCGAGAGCGCCTGGTCGGCGGCGGTGGGGAGCTCACCGAAAAAGGGTGCCCCGACGATGAATCCGCCGTAGGTCAGGACCGGGGGCACGCCGAGCCAGCCGAGGACCGCCAGCACCATCACGACGTCCGGCCACACGGGTCCTCGGGCAGCTCTGTCACTCATCCCGACGCCAGGTGTTGCTGTCGGGGCATTAGGCGAGACCGCCGACGTAGACGCCCTGTCGGGAAGGTCCCCGATCCCCGCGAGGCGGTTGCCGTCGCTGCCGGCGAGGTCGACGCCGACAAGCGCGGGCATCTTCAGCAGCGGTCGTAGGTCGGTCAGCGGGGTTGGCCCCGATCGAAACTTCGGTGCAGAACACGATCCGCACCGGCACCTGGGACCCCACCACCCACACCTGGGACCCGACCGCACGAGCGTCCCCTCCTCGGTGACACCACCGTCCTGGGCTGCTGCACGAGTAAGTGACTATGGAGCCAATCGCTGGTGGCTCGGCGCTAGTCGTGTGAAGGGTCAGGCCAACGCTGTCAACAGCAGGGCTCTCGGCCGATCCAACGGGCTGACCAAGTCCTGGACAACATCCTGCATCGGTTGAGACCACTCCGGGTCGGTCGTCGCGAACACAACCTGGTCGGCCTGGGCGTGGCTTGCGCCGGTGAGGGTCTTGCCGACCTCGGCTTTTGCCTCCCTGCCGCTGAGCGTGCCGTTGCTCTTGGCCTCACCCGCCGACAGTTTTCCCTCAACGAGACAGAGGAAGTCGAGCTCCAGCTTGCGCTTCCCGTCGCGGACCAGCTCGACAGACCACAGGTGCCGGGCGTTCTCCGAGCAAGCCCCGAGCTTGGCCAGTGCCAGGGTCGGGACGCGGACGTTCTCGAGCAAAGCCTGGTATACGAGCTCGTCGAGCCGGTAGAACCAAGCCGGCTCGTGCGGCGGCGTGTCGCACCACGAAGCGCTGATTAGGGGCTGGGAGAACGAGCAGCGGGGTCAGGCGAACCTGTCGTCGACGGCGGCCAATGGCTGGAACGCGGTGAACCGGCAGCGGGAGCACTTCAGGATCAGGCCCCTGGTGAGGATCTTCGCCACGAGCAGGCGGTCCATGACGGCCCGTGTCCCGCGGACGGTCGCAGGGTCACCGTTGGTCCGGACCCGGACCAGGGCCCGGCATTCGAAGCTTCGCAGGTAGCGGCGGCGGGAGTCGCTCAGATGGACCCGCCCGGCGCCCTTTGTGCTGTCGAGGAATCCGTCGAGGATCGCGGAGGTCGCGGGGTCGCGGAGCATGTCGACGAGACCGGCCAGGCCGCCGGCCATGTCGGCGAATCCTAGGTAGAACCGGCCCGCGTCCGAGAGTTGCCACGTCATGCCGTCCGGCAGGAGGTGGTCCAGGAGCGTGCCGAGGTCGGGGTCACGCAGCGACAACCCGGTCAGCGCGTGATCGACAAGCAGCCCGGCCGGAAGATCGGGCTGAGCACCCCATGCTGCATGGGGCCTCGCGCCGACCGGAGCGACCTGACGACATTCCGCGGGCATGTACCGAGTGGGGCGTTACCCTGCCAGTTCGCTCTGCCACGGCGGATCGGCGCCGGGCCGGGACACGGTGACCGCCGCCGCCGCCGCGGCGAATTCCAGCGCCGCGGCCCACTGCTGCTGCTCCAGCGCGCGCACCCCCTTCTGACTCAGCGCAGCAGCGCCGTGCAACCACGCCAGCAGCGCCCCGTGCACGGTGTCCCCCGCGCCGATCGTGTCGGCGACCTTCACCGCGGGCGCACCCACCTCGACCACCCCGGTGTCGGTGTAAGCGCTCAGTCCCGCGCCGCCGCGGGTGAGCACCACCGCGCCCACCCCTGCGGCGAGCCATTCCTGCGGGGCGCCACCGAGCCAGGTGGCGTCCTCGGCGGAGAGCTTCAGCACGTCCACGCTGGGCAGCCAGGAACGGAAGCGCGCCCGGTAGGCATCGGCGTCGTCGATGAGCAGCGCGCGGATGTTGGGGTCGAGCATCGTGAGCGTGCCGGCGGCGTGCTCCCGGTGCAGCAGCGCCTCGTACACCGACGCACCCGGCTCCAACACCAGGGACAGCGTCCCGAAGCTCACCGCGGCCACGTCGTCGGCCAGCGGACCGGGGTCGGTGACCAGCCGGTCCGCGGTGCCCTGCACGTAGAAGGAGTAGCCGGCCGCACCGCCGGGACGCAACGCGACCACAGCGAGCGTGCTCGGCTCGGCGCCGCGCTGCACCAGGTCGGTGTGCACCCCGGCGGCTTCCACATGCCGGATCAGCGCCGACCCGAAACCATCGGTGGAGATCCGTGAGCAGAACGCGGTGGGCACCCCCAGCCGACCGAGCGCGACCGCGACGTTGAGCGGACCGCCGCCCAGGCGTGGGACAAGTGAGGCCAGCGGCTGCGCAGCGACCGGCACAAGGTCTACCAGGCCTTCCCCGCACACCACCACCGTGCTCATCGGGTCCCTCCCCCGTGCTCAGCTTGCCGCCGGTTCAGCGCGGCGTGCTCACTTCCCCCCCGCGTTCCACGCGTCTCGGGCGCCGCCAGTCGGGGTATGAGCGCGGTCCTGCCCCGCGGCGGGGACGAAGGCGCTGTCGACGTCAACGGGACCAAGTGTGGCCACCCCCGCCAGATCCTCGTGGTGCGGGCACGCTCGCGCGGGTGGCGACGAAACGGTCCGCGACGTCGCGCGAAGTGCGGCTGTTACGCCGAGACTGTGCGCGCAACATCGCGAAAGCGGTCTCCGCGTCGACCTGGTGCAGGGCCATCAGAATACCCGTCGCCTCGCCGGTCCGGCCGTTGCTCGCCAAGGACGCCTCAAGGATCGCCGCCGCATCATCCACGGATGGCGGGCGGTTCCCGCCACTGCAGTTGCGCTGTGGCGGGCGGTCGGCCAGGCGTTCCTGCGCGACGACGGCGACGGCGCGCTCGACCAGCAACCGGGCGATGGTGGTATCGGCGGGGCTGGCGTGATGCGCACGCCAGGTATGCACGACGATCCCGGCGTAGTGCGGGTGGCCGGTTACCGGGGTGGCCAAGATCCGCGTGCACACGGTGCGCGTCGCGACCGCTCCCGTTGCGCCCAGCACCCGCGACACCACCGGCGCTACATCCGGGACTACGCGGGGGCAGCTGATCCGGTAGGCAGCCTGCTCCTCCTCGACGATGTCCACCGTGCACGCATCGCTGAACGCACCGATGCTGAGCTCGGCGAGGCCGGAGAACACCACCACCGCCGGCTCGGCGGAGGCGATCAGGTGGCGGAGCGCAACAGTGATGTAGCGCGGCTGATGCCGTACTCGCGGGCCAGTGCGGTCTCTTCCTCCCTCGAGCCGGCCCGCTGATGCAGCTGGTCCCCGGTGAGGGATCTCTTGCGGCCGTGGTAGACGCCGCGCGCCTTGGCCAACGCGATGCCTTCGCGTTGCCGCTCGCCGATGGGCGCCCGTTCGGCGAAGGCGCCCATGACCGAGAGCAGCAGACTCGCGGGCGTGCGTGTACCAGGTGGTCTGGTCCTCGCGCAGCTGCGCGGCGTGTGGCGCGGTGAGATCCAGTTCGTAGGCCACCCCGTCTAGCCTCAGTCCCCGATGCGGCGTCCGGTCTCGGGGTGGAACAGGTAGGTGATGCCCCCCTGCTTGCGCAGCGTCACCCGCTGCCCGATGCGGGCCGGCGCACGGTGCGGGGAGCGGGCGACCACCGCCGCTGGCCCGCCGTCGAGGTCGGTCACCCCGGTGCCGTCGAGGTGGGCGTAGAGGTAGGACTCGTTGCCCAGCTCCTCGACCAGGTCGACGGTCGCCGGGAGGCCGCCCTCACCGGCGTCGTCCTCTCCACTCACCTCGAGCTGCTCGGGGCGCAACCCCAGCGTCACGGTGTCCAGGTGCTCGGCGGCCAGCGCCGTGAGCTGGTCACGCTCCAGCGGCATGGCCGACCCGCCGACGTCCAACCCTCCGGAGCCGACGCGGACCTGGAGCAGGTTCATGGCCGGGGAGCCGATGAAGCCGGCGACGAAGGCGTTGACGGGGTGGTCGTAGAGCTCGGTGGGCGTGGCGAACTGCTGCAGCTCGCCGCCGCGCAGCACCGCGACCCGGTCCCCCATCGTCATGGCCTCCACCTGGTCGTGGGTGACGTAGACCGTGGTGGTGCCGAGCCGACGCTGCAGGGCGGCAATCTGGGTGCGGGTCTGCACCCGCAGCTTCGCGTCCAGGTTCGACAGCGGCTCGTCCATGCAGAACACCTGCGGCTCCCGCACGATGGCCCGGCCCATCGCGACCCGCTGGCGCTGGCCACCGGAGAGCTTGCCCGGCTTGCGGTCCAAGAAGTCGGTGAGGTCGAGCAGCTTCGCGGCGTCGGCCACCCGGCGCTTGCGCTCCTCGACGTCGATGCCGCGCATCTTGAGCGCGAACCCCATGTTCTCGCCCACCGTCTTGGTGGGGTAGAGCGCGTAGTTCTGGAAGACCATGGCGATGTCGCGGTCCTTGGGCTCGACCCCGACCATGTTCTTTCCCCCGATCTCGATCGCGCCGGCGTCGATCTCCTCGAGCCCGGCCAGCATGCGCAGCGCGGTGCTCTTGCCCGACCCGGACGGGCCGACGAGCACGACGAACTCGCCGTCGGCGATGTCGAGGCTCAGCGAGCTGACGGCGAGCGTCTCGGCGCCCGGGTAGACACACGACGCGTCCTTGTAGTTGATGGCAGCCATGGTGGTTCTCCTTGTCTGAGTTCGAGTCCGGGCAGCTACTTGATGGCGCCGAACGACAGCCCGCGCACGAGCTTGTCCTGCGCAACCCAGCCGGCGATAACCACCGGGAGGGCGGCGAGCGTGGCCGCCGCCGAGAGCCGCGCCCAGTAGAGCCCCTCACCGGTGATGAAGCCGACCAGGTACACCGGGACGGTCTGGGCCTGCACCGCGGTCAGGTTCACCGCGAAGAAGAACTCGTTCCACGAGAAGATCACGCAGATCAGCGCGGTGGCCGCGATGCCGGGCGAGACCAGCGGCAGGATGACCTCACGGACCGAACGCCACAGGCTCGCCCCGTCCATGCTCGCCGCCTCCAGCAGCTCACTGGGGACCTCGAGGAAGAACGAGCGCATCATCCACACCGCGATGGGGAGGTTCATCCCGGTGTAGAGCACGACCAGAGTCCAGATGTTGTCGAGCATCCCGATGTCCCCCACGATCACGTAGAGCGGGATGATCGCGGCGACCAGCGGCAGCATCTTGGTGCTGAGGAAGAAGAACAGCGCGTCCTTGGTGCCCTTCACCGGTCGCAGCGACAGCGCGAACGCCGCCGGGATGCCCAGCAGCAGCACCAGCACCGTGGCCATGACGGTGGCGAACGCCGAGTTGGCGATGGTGGTGCCCAGGCCCCCGGAGAACACGGCGCGGTACTGGTCCAGGGTCGGGACGAAGAACAGCTTGGGCGGGTCGGTGTAGGCGTCACCCTCCTGCTTGAACCCGGTCACGACCATCCACAGCACCGGGAAGAAGAAGCCGATCCCCAGCGCCCAGGCGACGACCGTCCACACCGTGCCCATCGTGCTGCCGGTGCGTCGGGGCTTGGTGGTGCCGGCCGACGCCGTCGTCGACGCGGCGCGCGACCCCCGTGCGGGGTTCACCGTGGTGCTCATCAGGCGGCCTCCTCGGTTCCGGTGAAGCTGGTGAAGATCAGTCGCAGGGCGAGGGTGGCGACGACGATGGTGGCCACCACGGTGACCACACCCATCGCGGCCGCCTGGCCGATGTCGAAGCCGAGGAACGCCCGCTGGTAGATGTAGAAGGGCAGGTTCGAGCTGGCTACGCCGGGACCGCCCGAGGTCATCATGTACACCGCGTCGAAGGTGTTAATCAGGTACACCGCGCCCAGCACCGTCCCGAGCTCGATGAACCGGCGCAGGTGGGGCAGGGTGAGCTCGCGGAACACGTTGAACGCGCTGGCCCCGTCGACCTTGGCGGCCTCGATGATGTCGCGGGGCATGCTCTGCAGCCCCGCGAGGATGAGCAGCATCATGAACGGGGTCCACTGCCAGACGAGGTCGATCATCACCGAGGTGAGCGGGAACTGGCTGACCCAGTCGGTCTGCCCGGCGCCGAACGGGCTGAGCACGAAGTTCACCAGGCCGAACACCGGGTCGAACATCGTCGTCTTCCAGATGAGCGCGGCGGCCACGGGGGTGACGAGGAACGGCGTGATCAGCAGGGTCCGCACCACCCCTCGGCCCGGGAAGCTGCGGTCGAGCAGCAGCGCGAGGAGCAGGCCTAGCACCACCGAGACGATGACGGTGCCGACGATGAGGATGACCGTGTTGAGCGCGACCGAGCGGAACTGGCTGTCCTTGACCACGTCGAGGTAGTTGCCCAGGCCGTTGAACTTCCGCGACCCCGGCCGCACCAGGTTCCACGACTGGGTGGAGTAGTACAACGTGAACAGGAACGGCACCTGGGTGACGACGACCAGGAAGACGAGGGCCGGCAGCAGCGGGCCCCGCCGGCGCCAGGACTCGGCGCGCGAGAGCGTGTCGCGTCCCGACCGGGTCGGTGGCTGCGTATCGACCCGGGTGCTCCCCGCGGCCTCGGTGGTGGTCATTTCCCCTCCTGCTGGTAGGTCCGGCCCACGACCTGGGCGTACTGCTGGGACTGGGCGAGCGCGTCGGACACCGAGGTCTGCCCGGCGATCGCAGCACTGATCTGCTGGCTGACCCGGGTGCCGAGGTCCTGGAACTCGGGGATGGTGAGGAACTGGACCCCGGTGTAGGGAACCGGTTTGACGGTGGGCTGCTTGGGGTTCGCGCTCTCGATAGACTTCAGCGTCAGCGGACCGTAAGCCTGGGCAGCCTGGGCGTACTGCGGGATCTGGTAGGTCGAGAGGCGGCTGCCAGGTGGCACCCGGGACCAACCGAGCTGCTCGCCCACCTTCTGGATGTAGTCCTTGTTGGTCATCCAGGACACGAACTTCCAGGCCGCGTCGGCCTGCTTGGTGGTCTTGGGGATGCCCAGTGACCAGGAGTAGAGCCAGCCGTTGTCGGCCTTCACCGCGGTCGGCGCCGGGACGTAGCCGATCTTGCCGACCACCTTGCTCGACGACGGGTCCTCCAGCACGGAAACCGCGGAGGTCGCGTCGTACCACATGGCGGTGTTGCCCTGCGAGAGCTGGGTGGCGCACTCGCTGAAGCCCGCCGCCGCCGCGCCCGGCTCGCCGTGCTGGCGGACGGTGTCGACGTAGAACTGCACCGCCCTCTCCACCTCGGGGCTGGTGAGCTGGGCGTTCCAGTTCTCGTCGAACCAGCGGCCGCCGAAGGCGTTGATGACGGTGTCGAGCGGGGCGAGCACCTCACCCCACCCGGGCTTGCCCCGCAGGCAGATCCCGGAGCGGCCCCCGGGCTGGTTGAGCTTCGCGGCGAACCCGGCGACCTGGTCCCACGTGGGCTGGGGCGGCATCGTGAGCCCGGCCTGCTCGAAGAGGTCCTTGCGGTACATCAGGAACGAGGACTCGCCGTAGAACGGCACCGAGTACATGCTGCCCCGGTAGGACAACGAGTCGCGCAGGGTGGGGATGAAGTCGGCCGCGTCGTAGCCCGGGGTCTTCGCCGCGAGGTCGGACAGGTTGGTCAGCCACCCGTTGGCCGCCCACATCGGCGTCTCGTAGTTGCTGATCATCACCACATCGAACTCCCCGCCGCCGGTCGCCACCGACGCGGTGATCTTCGCCCGCGCCTCGTTCTCCGAGAGGCTGACGAACTTCAGCTTGATCCCGGGGTTCTCCGCCTCGAACTGCGGGGAAAGCTTGACGGCGTCCTGCATCTGGGAGTTCGAGACGATCGCGATGGTCACCGTCTTGCCACCGCCGCCGCCGATCGAGCCCGCGCCGGCACAGCCGGACAGGGCCAGGGTGCCGACGAGCGCCAACGCCACGGAAAGCTGTCTCCTGAGACCTCGTGTTCTGCGGTGCATTACCCCTCCTCCACGTCGTGGGCGCCGCGGGACCGCGTCGCCGGGCATCAGCCGTTCACCAGCACCTGGGCGCTGTGCATATCGGTCACCAGCACGGTGGCCAGACCACCGCGGAGCGCGGCGCGGATCGACGTGTGCTTGCGCCGCCCGCCCGAGATCAGGATCGAGACCGGGCACGCCCGGACGGCGTCGAGGCCGACGGAGACCGTCCGCGCGGGCATCGACCCACCCACGTCCGCCCCGTCGGCGTCGAAGAACCGACCGCCGATCTCCCCCGCCGCGCCCAGCGCACTCACCTCGGCCAGCACCTCCTCGTCGAGGAAGCTGCCCTCGAACAGCGTGGTGGCAGCCCCGACCGGACCGAGGCCGAAGAACATCACCTCGGCCTCACGCCCGGCGCGCAGCGCCCGGGAGACCCCCGAGTCCCGCTCCAGCGCGGTGACTGTGGCCGGGTCCGCGTAGAGCGGGGCCAGCAGCCGCAGCGGGCTCGCCTGGAGCCGATCGGCGCACTGCGAGAGCACGTAGTCCGCGCCGGTCTGGAAGTCCGCTGTGGTCATCCCGCCGTCGAGCTGCACCACCCGCGCGCACCGGCGGGCGCGGGCGGGCAGCGCCTGGGCCACGGCCACCGTCTCGGGGCCCCACGTGAACCCGACGGTGTAGCCGGGCTGCAGCCGGCGGGCCAGCACCGAGGCGGCACCACGACCGACCCCGAGGTACCCCGGGTCCCCGTCGTCGACGTTCCGGGAGACGACCATCGCCTCGTCGAGGCCGAAGATCCGCTCCAGCTGCTGCTCGAGGTCGGCGTGCACGGACCCGCGCAGCTCGAGCGGCACGGTGACCTCGATCCGCACCAGGCCCCAGGCCCTGGCCCTGGCCACCAACCGGCCCGCCGTCGGCCGGGAGACCCCAAGCCGGGTGGCGATCTGCGCCTGGGTGGCCCCGTCCAGGTGGTACATCGTGGCCGCACGCAGCGCCAAGCGCTGCTCGTCAACGCTCGCGCGGACGCCCCCCGCTGCCGCCCGCTCCGACACGACGGCCGGCAGCGGCTGGGCTGCGTCCGCGGTGGGTGCTGCGGTCATCCGGAGCTCCTCGTCGAGCCGATGCCAAGCCGATACTGAGCAAATGCTCACCATCTGTTCATCTGCTCAGTACGCTAGCATCCGTAGTGTGACGAAGACAACACCCACCGCGCTTGCGCAGGACCCTCCCCGCTCGATGCAGGCCGCGGTGCTCGTCGAGCCGGGCCGCATCGAGGTCCAGTCCCGCCCCGTGCCGGAGCCCGGCCCCGACGACCTGCTGGTGCGCGTCGCGGCCGTCGGGGTGTGCGGCTCCGACGCCCACTACTACCGCGAGGGACGCATCGGCGACCACGTGGTGACGGCACCGCTCGTGCTGGGCCACGAGGCGTCCGGGGTCGTGGCGGCGGTCGGTGCCGGCGTCTCCCCGGACCGGGTCGGGCAGCGGGTGTCGATCGAGCCCCAGCGGCCCGACTGGAGCACCGAGGAGTCCCGGCGCGGGCTGTACAACCTCGACCCGCACATCGAGTTCTACGCGACCCCACCGATCGACGGAGCGCTGTGCGACTACGTCACCATCGGATCCTCCTTCGCCCACCCGGTCCGCGACACCATCTCCGACGACGACGCGGCGCTCTTCGAACCGCTCTCGGTGGCCATCGCCGCGGTGCGCAAGGCCGCCGTCACCGGAGGCTCCCACGTGCTCGTCACCGGCGCCGGGCCCGTCGGGCTGCTCACCGCGCAGGTCGCCCGGGCCTTCGGAGCCACCGAGGTGGTCGTGTCCGACGTCGCCGAGGGTCGCCGTGCCCGCGCGACGGAGTTCGGCGCCACCCGGGTGCTCGACCCCACCGCCGAGGACGTCACCACCCTGCGGGTCGACGCGCTCATCGACGCCTCGGGGGCCCCCAGCGCCATCGGCTCCGGCATCCGGGCGGTCGCCCCCGCCGGCCGGGTGGTCCTGGTTGGGCTTGGTCATCCCGAGATCTCGCTGCCGGTCTCGGTCATCCAGGAGCACGAGCTGGTCCTCACCGGCGTCTTCCGCTACGCCAACACCTGGCCCACCGCGCTCGAGCTGGTGAGCAGCGGCCTGGTCGACCTCGGTGCCCTGGTGACCGCCCACTTCGGTCTCGACCAGGTGGCCGAGGCCCTCGACCACGACCGTGACCCCAACGCCGTCAAGGCCGTGGTCACCCTCACTCCCACCGCCACCCCGCTGGAGCAGCCATGACCACCGAGAATGGTTCGAGCCCGGTCCCCTTGCGCGCCGCCACCCTGACCGACCTCGGCGACGCGCTCGGCACCCCGACCTACGACCGCGGTGCGGTCACCGTCGGCATCGTCCACCTGGGGGTCGGCGGCTTCCACCGGGCACACCAGGCGATGTACCTGGACCGGCTGCTCAGCAACGGCGAAGCCTCGGACTGGGGCATCTGCGGGGTGGGGGTGCTGCGCGGCGACAGCCGGATGGCCGAGGTCATGGCCGAGCAGGACTGCCTCTACACGCTGGCGCTCAAGCACTCCGACGGCACGTGGGAGACCCGGGTGATCGGCTCGATCGTGGACTACCTGCTGGCACCGGAAGACCCCGAGGCGGTGCTCGCGGTGATGGCCGCGCCGAGCACCCGGATCGTCTCGCTCACCGTGACCGAGGGCGGGTACAACATCGACGCCACCACCGGGGAGTTCGACACGGAGGCTCCGGCGGTGCGCGCCGACCTCGAGCCAGGTGCCACCCCGGCCACCATCTTCGGCCTGGTCGTCGAGGCCCTGCACCGCCGCCGCAGCGCGGGGACCCCGCCGTTCACCGTCATGTCGTGCGACAACATCGAGGGCAACGGCCACATCGCACGGCGGGTCTTCACCGTGTTCGCGCGGCTGCGCGACCCCGACCTCGCGGAGTGGATCGAGCGCGAGGTGCACTTCCCCAGCTCCATGGTGGACCGCATCACCCCGGCCACCACCCCGGAGGTGGTCACCGAGATCACCGAGCGGTTCGGCGTCGCCGACGCCTGGCCGGTGGCCGCCGAACCGTTCGTGCAGTGGGTGCTCGAGGACGACTTCCCCACCGGCCGGCCTGCGTGGCAAGACGCCGGGGTGCAGCTGGTCGAGGACGTCACCCCCTACGAGCTGATGAAGCTGCGGCTGCTCAACGCCAGCCACCAGGCGCTGTGCTACTTCGGCTATCTCGCCGGGTACCGCCTGGTCCACGAGGCCGCCCAGGACCCGCTGTTCGCCACCTTCCTGCGCTCCTACATGGACGACGAGGCCACCCCAACGCTGCAGCCCGTGCCCGGGATCGACCTCGAGGAGTACAAGTCGACGCTGCTCGAGCGGTTCGGCAACGCCGAGATCCGCGACACCGTGGCCCGGCTGTGCGCGGAGTCCTCCGACCGGATCCCTAAGTGGCTGTTGCCCGTGGTCCGCGCGAACCTCGCCTCCGGCGGACCCGTGGCGCTCTCCGCCGCCGTGGTGGCGAGCTGGGCCCGCTACGCCGAGGCCGTCGACGAGCAGGGCGAGCCGATCGAGATCGTCGACCAGCTGGCCGAGACCCTCGTCCCGATCGCCCAGCGCCAGCGCGAGGACCCCACCGCGTTCCTGGCCAACCGAGGAGTGTTCGGAGACCTGGTCGACGACGAACGCTTCGTCGCCGCGTACCGGTGGGCACTGGACTCACTGCACCACAACGGGTCCCGCGCCACCCTGGAGGCGCTGGCGGGCAGCTGAGGGATCAGCCCCTAGCCGCGGCGTAACGCTCGCGCACCGCCGTGTCCGGCTCCACCTCGCGGCGCTCGGTGCCCGGCTGCGGCCAGTCCGGCGGGGCTGCACTGCCCGCGAGCACCCAGGCGGCCTGCCGGGCCGCGCCGTCGGCCACGTACTCCCCGGCGGGTGGCACCTCAACGGGGAGCCCGAGGACGGCCGGGGCGAGGGTGCGCACCGCCTCGGACCGCGCGCCGCCACCGACCAGCAGGATCCGTCCGACCTCGACACCCTGGGCCCGGAGGTGGTCGATGCCGTCGGCGAGGCTGCACAGCAGACCTTCGACGGCGGCGCGGGCGAGGTGGCCCGGGGTGGAGGTCGCCAGCCGCAACCCGTGCACCGAGGCGGTGGCGTCGGGCCGGTCCGGGGTCCGCTCCCCCTCGAAGTACGGCACCAGGACCACCCCGTCGCTGGTGGTCGACAGCGCCAGCCGGGAGAGCTCGGCGTGGTCGACGCCGAGCATGCTCGCCGTCGCGTCGAGTACGCGGGCGGCGTTGAGGGTGCAGACCAACGGCAGGTGGTTCCCGGTGGCGTCGGCGAACCCCGCCACCAGGCCTGACCCGTCGGCCGGGGCGACGGTGGACACCGCGCACACCACCCCGGACGTCCCGACCGACACGACGACGTCGCCGACCCCCGCCGACAGCGCCAGCGCCGCCGCGGCGTTGTCCCCCGTCCCAGGACCCAGCAGCGCACCACCCACGGTCTCCCCCACCGGTTGCGAGGGTTTGGCCACCCGGGGCAGTCGGGGCCGGCGGCCCAGCGCCGCGAGCTCGAGCAGGTCGGGGCGGTACTCGCCGGCGGCAGCGCAGTAATAGCCCGTGCCGCTGGCGTCGCCGCGGTCGGTCCACAGCGACTCGAGACCCTCCGCGCCACCCAGCCGCCAGCTCAGCCAGTCGTGCGGCAGGCACACCGCGGCGGTGCGGTCGGCGGCGTCGGGCTCGTGGTCGGCGACCCAGCGCAGCTTTGCGGCGGTGATGGCGGCCACCGGCACCACGCCCACCGCGTCGGCCCAGGCCTGGCCCCCGCCGAGCTCGTCCACCAGGTCGGCGGCGCTCGACGCCGAGCGGGTGTCGTTCCACAGCAACGCCGGTCGTACCACGTCGCCCGCCGAGTCCAGGCACACCAGGCCGTGCTGCTGCGCGCCGACCGCGACCGCGGCCACGTCGTCGAGCCCGCCCGCGGCCTCGATCGCCTCCTGCGCCGCCGCCCACCACCGCGCGGGGTCCACCTCGGTCCCATCGGGGTGCGCCGCGCGGCCCTGCCGCACGAGGTCACCGGAGTCGGCGTCACGCACGACGACCTTGCACGCCTGGGTGGAGGAGTCGATGCCGGCGACGAGTGCCATCGAACAAGTGTCGCACCCTCGGCTCTCGTCGCGGGGTCGACCAGCCGCACCGGCCGGCCACCGGCCCGACAGCCGGCGGGAGAGGGTCGACCACGACGACGTCTGACTCGGCATACGGCCCCACGCAATTGCTGACCCGTACCCGGGCCCGCGCCACGAGGGATCAGCGAATGTTCAGCTGCTCGGCGAGGTAGTCCAGGACCTCAGTCGGCGCGTCCGCGGGTCAGCCAGGAACGTGCCCAAAAACATCAGCGTGGACAGCTGAACCGCATACCAAGCCGCGTGTGCGGCAACCTCTTCGACGCACCCGGCAAAGATCATGTCCCGCCAGCGCGGCCCGTCACCCACGTCGTTGTGGAGGTGCTCGCCCGAGAGCGCAGGTGCAGACCGGCCTCGACAGGCGCGACCACCGCTTGACACACAGCAAATCGTCCTGAGACCCGCAGGCCCGACCTCACGCGCCCAGGACGACAACCGCGTCACCCCCGTTACCACCACGCTCAGCCGCGAAGAACCGGTATGGCGCGCACGGCGTTTGCGCCGACGCCGATCAGTTCGATCCATAATGGGCGAGTCGAGGTCCGTTACCGGTGTCGCTTCATCGACGCCTTCACCGTGTCGAGCGCTGCGTCCGAGCGTGGCCACGAATAAGCGACGCCGAGTGGTACACCCCCGTCGTCTTTGGTCGGGGGCTCCGCCCACGCCGTCGTTACTGCGGGCCGGCCTTTTGCCGGGCCGCAGTAACGAGGTCGGCGTAGGCAGAGGCGACCGCGGTCGGGGCGCCGACTTCCGGCCAAGCGGTGTGGAAGTTCATCTGCGACTGCACCGTGCTCATCGCTTGGGTCAGCTCTCGGCGGGCCTCGGAGGAGCCGTCCTTTCGGCGGATTCGGTACGGACCTTCGAGGTAGTCCTGGACCGCCTGCAGGGCGTGGGCGTACATCGTCGCCCGCGCCACCTTCCGGGCCTCCCGCTGCTGGACCGAGTACCCGAGTACCGCGACCATGGCGGCGACGAACGCGCCACCGACCCCGGAGAAGACAACGTTCATGTCAGCGTGCTCTTCATCTGACGTCGTCGGACCCGCCGCGAGACGCCCGGCATTGCAGTCCGTGGTCTGGTGCGCGCGCGGGATGTAGCCGCGGGGGCGGGGGCCCCGTGCGCCGCCTGGGGGATCGGCCAGGTCCCGATCTCGACACCGTCCTCGTCGACGCCCCCGGTGTGGCGCCAGTACTCCTCGGCGAACAAGTGCACGGCAGTGATGTCGAGCAGACGCTGCAGCCCGTCCGGGGCGGTCCAGCGTTGCTCGGGTGGGTCGAACGGCGCCCACAGGCACAGCCGTTCGTCCTCAGGCATGCGGTGCGGGGACCGTGCACCGGGGTCAGCGAACACTCGGGGGTAGTCCTCCGGTGGCAGGCCGTAGCAGTGATAGGGCGGGATGCGGTGGAACTCGACGGTCACGGGCACCGGGTCCGAGCGGCCGACGACTTCGAGGCCGGAGTGGTGATACGTGAGCAGGTCCTGGGTGTTCACGGCGAGGGCGTCGCCGGCCTTGCGGACGGCGTCGCGCTGTAGAAGCACGCTCCAGGTCGGGTCGTCGGCGACCCACGTGGTGCTCACGGCGCCCACGACCGGACGCTCGGCGCAGTTCGGCGTGCGGGCCCGCTGGTGCCGATCGCCGCGACCGGACACGTCCGCGGAGCCACGTGCTCACGATGGTGGGCGGCCGCCTCCACCGCGGTTCGAACACGCAGCGACACATTGTCGTGGACCAAACCGGGACTGTCCACAACGGCAGCTCGCCAGACTTGCCCTGCTTCGCCCCATGAGCCTGACAAGGTACCTGGTCACCTCACTGCGTAGGTGAGCTCCGCGCCCAGGGATGCAGGCAACATTGAACACGGTCGCCGAGACGGCTGATTTGTTTAATCTCGGCCGATGATTGTGGTCGATCTTCACTGCATCCCGACAGCTTTGTAAGAAGAGACCCGCGGCGGTACATCGGTTGGGACGTCGGTGGCGCGGCAGGCAGTCCCCGAGGGTGTGCCTGGCACCACCACCTACAGGGACCCCAGTCACCAGCCCTATTACGGCATCTCTGGATCCCTGAG
>JAABUH010002831.1_pt1 | contig 15924 bp, 15 predicted proteins | sample 5559121 | NCBI WGS metagenome assembly JAABUH01 (sample SAMN10711871, study PRJNA513364) | rock metagenome | isolation source: Antarctica rocks | place: Antarctica: Victoria Land, Battleship Promontory nord | collected 2015-12-28
AAACGAGAACGCGTACTTGGCACGAGAAGGAGGAACGCGAAAGGGACGCGTTCGTGATAAGGAAGCGTTGTTGACACGTAAGGTGGATGTCGCTCTTGTTTCATGACACTTGTACTCTGAAACGAGGTTCGACCATGTTCTTGTTCGCCGAAACAAGGCCACGTCTCGCTCCATTGTACCCAACACGCTTCCCCTTGCCTACGACGAAACGCCATTGATCTCGAAACAAGACAAGGTGAAGATAGGCCAGGAGAAGAAGGTATAAGAGAGATGAGTCGAGAGACGGAGAGAACCAGCGATTCGACATTAAAATTCATTGAAAGTCAACGATAGTCATGTAGTTACCTAGCTTTGCCGTACTTGATCTAGCACTTGCACTGTTAGCCTACGCTACTCGACCGGCACTTAACTCGGCTACACCCTCGCGTGTCCTCGAGTTATTCAAGCTAAGTTCGACAACGGTAGCCTAACTTCGCAGAAGCCAAGTCAACCGTCGATGATTCCAGGAGCTGAGCGTCGGGCCATACTGCTGGTCGACGTAGCACCGTGACAGCGTCTCAGTTTCGTGACAGGACCATGCATATTGCTTGCGTGCGAAGCGAGCATTACACATTTGCCATAAGCTTCGCAATGTGGGGCGGCTGGCGGTTCGATGGTCGGTCACCACCAGAGATGACGGATTCCTACAACGAAATGGCGGCAGCCGTTTGCGATGAAGTGCAGATGAGATGAGTCGGTCTAGACATGTTTCCGGCTTGAGAACTCGTAACAGTGACAGCACAAAAGGGAGTAGCTGTGACCCAAACCTTGAGGTTCGCTTAAGTTGGCCGTCTGCAGCTATCCAGAAGTGCAACGATCTTTCGGGGCTCGAATGGCTATCACATCACTACCTGTAATCAAGCGGGTGGATGATTCAATAACGCCCACCTCAATGCTGCTATGTCATGCATCAGAACGAATAATAGCTATCATACACCTGCTTTTTCAGCTGTCATCGGCGCCCACGCTTGCGTTCACCTTTTGGTTCCTTCAGTGGAGAAAAGTATTTCCTGAAATATATAATCAGTCTCGTTATTGTGGTCACTAACCCATAATCAAATGTCAATTCTTCGTGCTTCTTAATCTTCCTCACTACAATTTACATGAGCTGTATTCTCTTATATACGGAATATACCATACAGGCGACAAAAGCGATCCTGTGGTCTCCCAAAACATGAAGAACTAGTCTGGGTGAGGTCTTGTTCATGATGTGATGTACGAACCTCTGGGAACACAGTTTGCGACGTGGGTCGGAGAAGTATTGTTGACGTGGCCTGGAGCATTATTGATGAATCGAGATACATTGCCGAGATGCGCTCCGTCAATAAGATATTGGCCATTGAGCTCGAACAGGTAGTTGCGGTTGATCTCGTCCTACTACACATTAGTTGACTGCGTTCCGATAGGTGCGATCCGTCACTTACGTAGATGAGTCTGCTCGAGGATAGCGTCAGTATGACTAACAGGAGGATCGATCGCGCACCCTCGCTTGTTCGCCTCGCCCTGCTCGATCAATTCGCCGACGTATTCCGCTACTCGCTTCAGCTGAGAGCCACTCAGATCAACTGACTGATGACAGTTTGGCCTTTCTCGATATCCTCTGCGGCGAATAGACCATAGCCGGACACCGTACTGATGCCGACACGCAAGGCCTAGCTTCAGCTCCGCTCCATTGAAGATGACCTACCGCCGACTTGCGCTGTTGTATTCGGACATTGCTACAGTTCATCCAACCTCCAGTATCGTCGGCTGCCGCATCGTCCCAGAGGTCATCGCTCGTCCATCCTGCATTAGGCCGATCTTCACTCCGCTGAAGTGCGTATCTGGTCAAGTCTTCAGCTGTTGCTTCTCCACATTCTTTCGCTCACTTCGCCCCGCAAGGCAAGCAGAAGTCCGGATCACACTCTCGTCCCGCTTTGAGGCATTCGCACTTCCCGGCAACACAGATTGGCCCGTCTCGACCTTTGTTCCCTTGCGATCTCCTGCACGAGCAGCCGCGGAAACGCCTTTCGCAGTCTTGAGGGCACTGCGTAGAATCAGCGGGGTCCAGCCTTATTGAGAGCTCACAAAGCAGGTCCGTTCGCAGTACATTTTTGCCCTTGCGCAGAAACATCCTCTATCGCCACTCCTGCACGGTCCAGGGTGAAGGCAAGCATGGCTGCTCGACATCATAGATGGACGAATATCTGTGATCAGCTAAGGCAGGCCGATATGGCTCACCAAATATCGGTTTGGCGGAGCCAGGTGTTTCTGTGAGTATATGTAATGGGTTACTGGTGCCCGTAACGCCAGCTATTCTAGCGGCGGTTGTCTGCGGCAGTGAAGACGGCAAGGCGATGATTGGGGGAGCCTGAGGATCCAAAACGGAAACAATCTCCAAAGCGATCTACGGCCGTTAGATAGGCTGATGGCAGCCCAACTTACATCGAGACACGACTTGGGCGCAAACATGGTCCGCAGCTCGCAGCTGTCGATTCTACCCTCTTCATCCTGCCCTTCGGGATTAAGCAGATCGATCAGCTTGGAGCGCTCGATGTCTGGCCATTGAGTGTGGCGGTCCTTCTCCGTATTGAGATCATAGCGTAGACGGCAATGGTCAGAGCATGGAGATGCTCGATGGAAAGATCCAGACGAGGGAAAGTTAGAGGGTTGTGGGACCGGTAAAGGCGGTAAGATGTATGCTCCCGCGTCATTGACTTTTCACCCGTGAGCGCAAAACATATTGCTGAAGCGAACAGCTCACTGTGAATAGTGCAGCCTACACTCTGACATTGCGCATGAGGACACCACAATTCCTCAACATCGAGTCGGCCCCTAACTTCCTCATCCGGATCAACAGGCAGGGGTTCTTCCCATCCCGACTCTTGCGGTGTGCTTACGAAGGGCGGAAGGTCTCGCTCTATCTCGAGGTCCCTGATCTTCGCACATCTCATCGGCAATGTTCTGGTCGCATCGATAGAAACATCGTCGACATGCTCCGCTTCAAGCCGCTTCAAGGTTTCGACAAGAATGATATCCACTGCGACCCATGAGCGCCAAACTCGATGAGGCAAACTCACCGTCAGAGTCCCTTCCAGGTTGTTTCCAGGAATAGCGGTATTTAAAATGTTTCTCATACACCTCGGAGCGGAACTGGTCGTTCTCCCCAAACGTTGGATGAAATGGAAGGGTTTTTTCCTCGGGTTTCAACCAGCTTTTGGCGATGTAGCTGCAGAAGGTGTATTGCGGCAGGCGGGTGCAGTCGCTCTTGAGAATGGCCGATCCGTCTCTGGGCGTACCGGAAACACGATGAAGGGTTGTCTTCGAACCAGTGACCGAGGCTTTTGCGATGAGATTGGCCCGAGCGATCGGAGATGACTCAATGGTCGCGCTACCGACATCTGCGGTGGATGACTCAGCAGCATCTAGACCGGAGCATCCTCCCTCAAAGTCGCGCAATCTCTGCATCGTGTCCTCGTCTCGATGCACAGCGGCATGGGCAAGCTGAGCATCGTCTGTCGTGGTGACGCTAGCCGGTTTGGTAGCGTAAAAGTCACGCCAGGTGCTATCGAAGGTTTCGCGAACTTGTCGCTGGATGGCGGACTTCGGAAAGATCATACCTGAGACTACATGAGTCGCGGTGTTGGGTCAAGATTCGCTGTGAATGGGGATGAAACAGGACGAGGCAGGAAGGAATGACGATGAAACCAGCCGGAATCTCGGCAAGCAAGCTTATCGCGTTTTCTATTTCCCCCTTGTTTCCATTCAGAAATCCCCAACCTTCGCATTTTTTTGTCGCTAAGAAGAGCCTCACAGTCATCACGATCGTCTGTCAGTTCACTCGTCTCGTCACACAACGGCTTTGAGATATCCCTTTAATAAGGGGGTTTGGGGCGACTTGCGGATACCGGACTTGAGCTATTCTCGCCAATCTACCGGTGTCACTCTTTCCATCTGTTCAAGCGCACGACCAGTCCTCGAACACCCCAGCTTACAAGGAGCGCTTTTACGACCATGCAGACCACGAAGTCGGACCTGCTGTTCCAGACGACGAATCAGTTGACCGCATCCGTCAACCATGAGCTCAAGTGTGTCGCAGCGAGAGAAGTTGGATCGCCCATTCGAGTATCCGGCAAAGTGCTGGACTTTGCGATGTTGGGGGACGAGGCATGGACGGCAGAGTCGGGTTGGCAGGCGAGATGTTTGAACCTTATAGTACGTGCTTGTTAGCAGGTGAGAAGTACTGACTAGCAGTCAGGAGAGACTCGAGTACTATACAAGGGCCATCAAGGACCTGTCACCTCGGTCGCACTAAAAGAGATACAGCCAATCGATGGCTCAGCACGGTGGCTCGCTCTGTTCACTGGTTCTTGGGATAAAACAATACGAGTCTGGGACGCTGAGGTTCGTCCTAAGGACGTCAAACGGGAAAAAGGGGATCGCTGAAGCGCATGCAGTCCGGTAGCATGCTTCACATTCTAGAAGGTCATGCCGATTTCGTTAAGTCTCTCACCATTCTCCCCTCATCGGATCTGTTCCTCCTCTCAACATCTTCAGATAGGACCGTACGGCTCTGGGACCTGGCACCTTTACTCGTGGGTGGTATCCCGTCGAGCATTCAGACCATACGAGATCATCATACTCGTCCAGTTGAGTGTGCCACATGGAAGCTAGATTACGAGACCGAGGAGTCAGTGGATGCGAGGTTGACGGTGTGGACGGCCGACTCGCTTGGAGTCATCAAGCGTTGGCTTCTCGAAGGGAGGGCCTTAAGGTTCATAGCGGATGAATCCGGTCATGAGACCAGTGTAGCACGCATGGTAGTCGGTGATGATGGCCTCTGGAGTGGTGGGTCGTCCGATGCTTGGCCGAGACTAAACGGTATAGTCTCAATGGACAAGACCGCCACATATCACGCCTTCGACTCTGTGAAGCCCGCTACAATCCCCCATAGCGGTTATGTCAAGTCTGTCCTCCCGATACCGAGTGCGAGTTCTGGCAAATCGCTTGTCCTTACCGGTTCCGAAGACGAGGAAATACGCGTGTGGGACGTAACCCACTCTCCAGGCGCTCCAGCCAAGCTACTCTCGACCGTGTCAGGCCATTGCGGCGAAGTCTCGGTGATGAGATGGTGGCAGAGACAATCTGTCGCAGACGGCCGACCCGCTTGGGTGATCGTTTCCGGGAGCTTGGACGGAACGCTGCGAAGATGGACACTACAAGGTGAGAATACTGATACTGTACCGCGCTGACGGGTTCTGCAGAGATCCTTCATCCGATCGCACTCGACTACAACCCGGTCATAGACTCACAAGATTCAGGCATGACAGCAGAGGAGGAGCAAGAGCTGGCCGACTTGCTTTCAGACGATGAAGATAATCGATGATGGTACAACCAGAAAAGAGCATCGTAAAAGAAGCAGATGTTCGATCGCAATCTACTGACTGGAGCACAGCGAAACGCCGAGCTTGATTCCGATGCGATGGGAGAAAAGGCAATGCAAATGTCAATCCATGCTATTGTGATGCCCTTATGAAGCCTTCTAAACCCCCGTTGACCCAAAGCTCCTGTACACTCCGTCCAACCTTAGCCGATGAGTAATGCTTCTCTCCTTCATCGCCCATGATGACCGTTGCTCCTCCTCTTCTCGTATCTACTCTGATCCTCCATCCTTTTGGCACTACTGTCAGGTCACCATTCTTCCCTCCTTGACCCCGTACACCATGTTTTGCGAACCGTTCAGTCATGTCTTTCAGCAATTCTGGCGACTCGACGAGGATGACACCATTATTGATGGCATTCCTTTTGAAGATATCGCCGAACGAGCCGCATATGACGAGAGGTATACCAGAATGTTTGATCGCTGTGGCAGCTTGTTCGCGGGATGAGCCAGTGCCGAAGTTGTAACCGGAGAGGAGGATGGTCCCATTCTTGACGGATGAGGATGTATCATTAACGGCGTCCGAACGGAGAGCCTTGACAGTCTCTGCGAAGGCAGGATCGTAGTTCTCTGCCCAGAATCAGCGTATTGTCATCACTGGAGGATCGAACTCTTTCACCCATGACAACCTCAGCTTGCCTTTGCGGAGTAATATCGTCCTGATACGTGTACTTACCCGGGTACATGCCATCCGTGGATAGGTTGTCCTGTGGGGCGAATACCAGCGGGCCTTCGAAATAGTCGGGGAACCCATCCAGCAATGGCTCCGGAGACGAGTCTTGGTCCGCCGATGACTGTCCAGAACTCTCATCTGCGTTGACGATCGAAATTGTAGGGCTGTCATAGCGCGGCAGGCCTTCAAGGTTCAGCGAGTTCGGACCACTTATGAAGCCGTTCATCGCGGATGCGGCGACCACAGCGGGTGAAGCAAGATATGCGAAGGCGTCGGGGTGACCCATTCGGCCCTTGTAATTCCGATTCGTCGCACTTATACCGACCTCGCCCTTCTCTAGCAGGCCAACGCCTAAGCCTATACATGGACCACAACCCGCTGGTAGTGTCTTGGCTCCAGCGTCAACCAATGCCTGCCAATCTCCGGCGGCCTCAGCGTCCTCTTGGACGCGGCTGGACGCCGCAGCGATGTAAAACTCGACGCCAGACGCAATCCTCTTACCCCTCAGCACGTCGGCAGCAGCGGCGATGTCGGAAGCTCGAGAATTGGTACATGAGACAAGGTAAGCTTTGTTGATCCGGATCGGAGGATCAAGCAGTTTCGGGAGTGGTTGCGCGATTTTGACCGAGTTAGGTCCGGAGACATGTGGTACAAGCGTAGATAGGTCTAGGGAGAGTCGCGAGGCGTAGTGGGCACCTGGATCCGCGACCGGTTTCTCCGCAAAAGCGTCATGTAAACGCTCAGGATTGAGTCGCGGATGCGGAGGGGTCGATTGTACGGGATCTGAAGGGACTGGAAGAGGAGCAGAGGATGATGAGCTGGGTTCAGTAAGGAAACGCTTCAGGTCCGTTTTAACGAAGATCGCTTCGTACCACTCTCGGAGCGTGTCATCCACCGGGAATACCCCAGCGACAGCTCCCCATTCGGTGGTCATGTTGGCGATTGTCAAGCGTTGATCGATGGGTATGTACTTAATTCCAGAACCGGTGAATTCGATAGCGGCATTTAATACCTCGTCCTTGTTGAAGAGGCCGGCAAGGGCGATAATGACATCTTTGCCGGTAACTCCAGGTGCCAATCCGCCATCAAGGGAGACAGAGATGACGCGAGGGATCTGCCACCAGAAGTTGCCTGTTGCCCAAATACCACTGCAGCTCATTCAGCAAGGGTCAATCCTGAGTGGTTTTTCGTTCCACTCACGCAGCGTCGGTTCGGACGATGGCTGTGCCGAGACAACCTACTCCTCCGTAGTGATTACTGTGGCTGTCGCTGGCAACGACCATCTTCCCGGGCCAGGCATAACCCTCCTCAACCACGATTTGGTGCCCAATCCCTCGACCGGCTGGATAAAAATCGACCTCATGCTGTTTCGCGAAAGCTTCGATCTTTTGATATTTGGCTTGATTAGTGGCCGAGTGGTTCTGGACATCGTGATCTAGAGCGAATACTGGTTGTCGAGGATTATGCAGGCTAGAACAAGAGAGGGAGAGGAATTTGGAGATGACCGGTCCGGTGTTGTCATGTGTCATCCTGAGCGGTAGACGGGTAAGTCATGAAGCGAATGTGTTACTGTCAGAAACCTCTCACACATGTTCTGGTCTAATCATAACATAATCCCCCGCCCTGACCTTTCCCCCTGGCGGCAAGTCAATGGCATACTTCTGGACAATCTTCTCGATGACCGTCTGAGGGCTAGATACGGTGGCATATTGACGTGGGAGATTGCATAGGCGAGGAGAAGTCAAGTGACGAAAGTATCGCAAGATCATCGGATTCACTTTATGGGACAGCAGCCGTCCCCTCGGTCGCCCGTATGGCCGATTGGGAGAACGTTCGGGGAAGCAGAGGAAACGTTTGAATGGACGTAATAATGATGCTGCGAACCATTATTTTATCAATGGCGGAGCACGCCGCCTACAAGAAAGCCCAGCTACTGTAGCTGTCTTTTGCTTTGGGGAACAGTGTCGGAACAGTGTCGCATCATCAACTTCTACATGACTGATAGACTTGAACTTTTTCACCAGCTTGTCAGCAACAGCCGGAACTTCTTATAACCGCCCCCTAATTAACTCCCTTGCCCGGTTCAATAAGCACATCTGACCTTACGATCGTATTGGTGACTCCTTGTTTATAAAGGGGGGCTCAGTCGTAATCAACTCGCTAACCCCTGCCTTTTTAACACAATGAAGCATCGTGACCGGTGTGATGTACCGACTCCTTTCACGGAAGGGTCCGTACGCAGAGAGGATCTGCTTAGCCTAGGTGCTCAGCTTAAGACACGTCGCCAAGCAGTCCCCTCCAGCCCTTCGCTTTCAGCTTTCCAGCTTTGTCCCATTGCCTTAGTAAGCGCATTCATGACTTTATGAATCAGCTCTCTGACGTAACATGTCAGGTAGTCCCGTCTTCACATCGTCCGAGATGTTCCAAGTTCCTCCATCTGTCAGATACCACTGTCTCCATCACCACGAATTCTGATACCGGGTCAGCCTCGCAAGCGAATGGCGGCGCGAGCAACGCGCCACCAAACCCGAGTCCATCCAATGCAGGAGGATTTGAACCTTCTGCCCAACAAGGTTCCAGTGGTTCGTCCAGCGGGTAAGCCTTTTCCGATTGCGATTGTCTCTCCAACAGCCATGTATAACAGAAGCGATTCGGATGATACGGGAGCGGCCAACCCATCAGGTAATGGTGCTCCGCCCCGTCTAGTGCTGGCACAGAGGTGGTATCTGGCTCCAACACCACTACAGTCACGTCGTCCGCTCAGGATGGCGAAGTAGCCGGTAGTGCATCCGACGTGAGCTCATCTTTGACCGACTACCATTCCAGTCGCAGAGTGGCGAATCTGGAGAAATTCAGGGTAACTCTCCCTCAGCTTCCGCCTAGGCGCGGCGCCACCAAGCGGATCCATCTCTGTACCGACAGTGTCTGCAAGCTTGATCAACGCGTATGTTTCGGGGACTGCAGGTTCGACCGCATCCAGCAATAGCGCCTCCAACTCTCCACCGATGCAGCTCGGTACCTTGCCTATTGGGAGTGTGTGAGTTCCTCTCTCCGAGCTTTGTGCATGATCCTGTACCTGACAGCTTCGCGTTAGTTATGCGGAAGTGTCGGGCTGCCCCAACTCTACTCAGCTTCAAAACGTGACTCACCTCATCCTCGGTACGCACCTCACCTATGGACCGCTACTTCCATCTAATCCTTCTAGCATCCGTAAATCTCACTTCGAATCCATTGAAACTCCCCGCCGATGGGAATGGTGCCACTTTCGACCTGACCAAAATAGGTCAACTCAAGAAAGAGAATCCGAACCTGAAGATCATAGCAGCTTTCGGAGGTTGGGGCCTTGACGATCCTTTTCGTCCCGCCGTACAGACGAATCGGACTCGAGCAGTATTTGCACAAGAAGTCGCAACCTTTCTCAATACGACCGGTTTCGACGGTGCTGACATGGATTGGGAGTGAATTCGAATTTACAGGCTCTTTTCCTCGCTGAGTTGCGATCACAAAATAATTTTCCCGTCAATTATGGCCAGAACCATCTCACTACTCGTAAATACGACCCCTCCGATGGTCTTACTATATGCTATTGCTCGCCGTCATCAGGACCGCAATCGGGGGTGACAAGATTCTGTCCATCGCTATGCCAGTTCTGTTAGGGATTCGAATCAGGGCAAAATCGGATATTCCGGGACTCGAACCCAGATTAACGTTGTGTTAACCATTACACTAAATACCCCTGGGAGTGTATTTCTAACAAGTTCGTCCTGTCGATCGTTCAGTGTACACGCGGGAGACGCTACAAGGGATCAACCAGACTGTTGACATGTGGAATTTGATGACATACGACTACGTCAATCGACGAGACTCTTCCACCATTTATCATTGTGATGGATGACGTCGTCAAGTATTACAGCAGCCTTGTAACACCCCAAAATAACCTCAACGTAGGCTTCCCGATGTATGCGAGGTGGTTCACCCTGCCATCCAACGATACGAGCTCATGCACTACCCAACATCCCATCAGTCGTCCCATGCGAGGTTACGAGAATGCTCAGACTGGTACGGACACCGGCACGTCAGGCACTTTTCGCTTTTAACCCGGAGATCGGTACCGGATCACCAAATGGGGCGAACAATGCTCTTGTCCAAGCCTCTTAGTCCCACATACCCGGAGGTGGAAGTGATCAGAGTACCAGCAATTCGACAGCATTTTCATCGGCGTACTACGGTTCGACTTCCGGCACCGACATTTTTTGGTCGTGAGTCAGTCCTAATGATATACAGCAGACGTATGAGAAGTACGAAAGTCAGGTTGGAGGGATGTTTACCTGGATTATCAATCAGGAATGGAGTCGATTCTCACGACTTGGGCTTATATTCGCACAGCTAGGTATATCCGACTTGGGCCAATCTACGGAAAACGGTGGTCGATCAATACAAGTGATCATTACGGAGCAAAAGATTGCTTGATGAGACGGAGTACAATCTTGATTGACGCTTGTCTCACGCGAAGTCTCGTTCGCGCAACGTTTCGTCGATTGCTGCGCCAGTTCTGCTACAATGGAGCGTATGCATCTGGGTTATATTGGCCGGTCAATTGATATTATTTGGAACTTGATGAGCGGAGCAATACCCGTAGTACGAGCAAGGGACATGCAAGGGTATTCATCGCAGAGCTGCTAGCCCTTTACCTTTCTCAGTCCCTTCATTATTATTGCACTGTCCCACTACGTCTCTTTTATGATCCAATCATTTGACAAGCAATGCATTGAGCGCCTTTTGGAAGTCGTAGTCATTAGCATCGAGAGCTTCAATGGATAGCGAGCGCGAGAAGCCCATTGCGCACAGCTGAGAAGAGATAAGCACCGAAGTTGGAAAGGATATACCGCTGCACACCTTCTTCACATCCTCGAGGTCATCCGCCTGGGGTTGAGTCTCGTTCACCTCCGGTGCCGGACGTTTTGGTAAGGGCGGAGCATCGGTAATCATCGTCTTCGCCGGTGGAGGCCCTGGTGGAGGGGCATATTGCGGCTCTGGCTCGGTTTCAGCAATGGGCGCTGGATGAGCGGGGACGGTGCTGACAGCAAAACACTTTAGCTGACTCCGATGCCAAATGACAGCGCTTACGTAGGCTCAAATTCGCCCCTAAAGGCGTCATCAAAGGAGAAACCTCTCCCGCTTGAAGGCTGTACCGCCGATTGTGCAGGTACGGGTTGTCCGATCGCTCCTCCCAGGCCCCATCCTTCGTACGTTCTAGGCTTCGGAGGAAGCATATCTGAGCTTTGTCCACCAAACGGCTGCTGTGTGGGCTGTGGGGACACCATCTCGTAACTTTTCGTAATGGAGGTCGAGTTATCAGAGCCAGAATTGGGTTGCGATGAAGGTTTCTCGAAGTCATCGTCAAAACCGGCAAACTCGTCATCGAAGGCGGACGGAGCGGTTTGACCAATTCGTTGCTGTACTCCGGATCCCTGTTCCACCTGGGCAGGTGGTAGGTCTGAGAAATCAAAGTCATCATCATCATCGAATCGGCCAGCTTTTGGTGCACTGATGGGCAACGTTGAGGCTTCCGGATAATTATTTGACGGTGACGCCACCGGAGCGCCGAAGGGGTCAAAGTCATCGGCCAGTGCAGCTGTCGGCGCAACGGTACTCGCCGAACGGCTGGACGGCGGAGGAGGCGCACTTCGTCGCATGCTACTGAGGCCATCTTCGGAAGGATTGTTTAAAGGTGGCGAAAACATTGGGAGCCCAGGAGCAACTCCAGCCGCATTCGGCTGTGATGGTAATGTCATCGCGCCGCCCATCGGCTCCCGATCCGGCTCCTCGAATGCCATGCCGGTACCTTTGTACCCGTTCCTCGGGGCTTCTAGATCCTCCGGTTCGTCCTCCTCTTCGGATGATACAGGATCATCCACATGGGTGTTTGCAGTTAAAACGGGTTCACCAGCGCGAGCAGTAAGCGAATCGCGGGACTCGATTGATGGAGGAGCCTCAGATACAGGAGTATGCGGGATGCTCGAAGGTGCCATAGCCTGCGTCGACGTACTCCGCTCCGCTTCAGGTCGTAGACCTACGGGTATTGCTGATTTTGGGATGCCTGAAGGAATGCCCCCGATGGACGCCACGTTGATATCGGGCTGTCCAGCATTGGCATCGTTGAAACCGGCGAAGGCGGAGTCGAAATCACTAGCAGGCGGGACTGGTTCCGATGCGGGCGCCATGTGCAAGTCTTCGGTAGGAGCGATCGCGTTGATGGGACCTGATGAGGAGGAATCACCAAAGCCAGAGTCGAATTCCGACTGGAAGCCCGACTGCTTCGTACCAGAAGTTGCGGGGACACCGAAGGGATCATTGTCACGACCCTCTGTGCTCTGCTGTCCTAGCCCGGTTGAGCCGAATGGATCGGTTTCGGTGACAGACTTCGTCTCCGCTGGCTTTGCTTCCGGGTCAGAAGAGACGACGTCCTTCGCCGCATTGTACAGCGTCTCGGCTCCCGCTGCTACAGCGCTGGCTGCCGCACCGACTACCGCCCCAGCACCGACTATCGCAGTCGTTCCAAACGCCGGGCTTGTTGCCGGTGGTGTCGAAGCGGGAGGAGCCGTAGCGCGGGACTGCGAGCCTCGAGCGAACAGATCGAAGGGGTTTTTGGATCTCTGGGACATTCCCGTTGGTGTAGGACTCAGTGCACGAGGTGTGCCGGGGAGGGGGACACCGGCAGGGGTCGTGAGCGTCGTCGGAGAAAGAGGCCCAGTCGGTTCAGGTGATTCCCGGGAGCTGACTGGAGCAGGCTCTTTCGCTGCCTCCTCCTCCTCTTTGATTTCCCTTTGGATCGAATCGCGCGATCCCTCCGCGGTTGAGAGCTGTTTCTTGGCGATGGTCGCCATTCCCTTCTGTTGCCTCGCTTCCTTCTTCAGCTTCTCCAACAACAGCTTCAAGCCCGTCTTCCCATCCTCAATCTCCTTCATTCTCGCCTGCAGCCCTCGCACCTCCTCCTTGTCTCGCAGTAACCCCTGACCGAGCTCATCCTTCTCCGAGCGCATGCCAGACAAGTCGCTTTCCGCAGCGATTACATCCTCATTCAATCGCTGTAGCCTAGCTTTTTGCTCGCTTACGCGAACGCGAAGATCTGCGACAGCTTTCGTCTCCGCCTCATGCTTCACGCGAGCTTCGGACAGCTTGGCTTCCAGCTCTTCGATCTCATTCGCAGATGTTCCAGCGGATTTCTCAAGCTCTCCTCGGGTATTCGACAAGTCCGTGACTGATCGAGTGGTATTAGCGAGTTGATTCCGCATATTGCCGATTTCTGCCGAATTGTCCGGAACTGGCGTGGGCTCTGCGGAGTCGTCACCAAGGAGGTCGCTCGGGGGAGGAGGCGAACGGGCGGATTGAGCTGATCGTCAGCGACACCACAAGTTCATTTACTCACCGAAAGCAGTATATCTATCTGGAGCTTGCTGACCTGTCGGTGTCGGCGATATCTGACCTTGACCGGTCGTCTGCGCAGTCATACGTCTGGATGGGGGTTGAGCCAGGAAACTAGTCGCCTGGAACGCTTGTGGCTGTGGAGGCGGAGGTTGCCTCGCGGGCGCTGCAGATGGGACTGGAGCTGCCGCTGGCGGGTCATCGAAGAGATCGAATAGATCTTTGGTGTTGCTACTCGGACCTTGTCCAGACAGAACCTCTTGCGATCCTGTGCCATATTCGTTACGAAGTGAAGGCGGTATCAAGCTGTTTGGGAGAGTCGCAGGAACGTCCCGACCAGCGAGTCTCGAGTTGATGAGATACATGGCTACAGCAAACTCGTCCCGCGTCAGCTTGCCCTCTTGCCGTATATCGGCAAGATCCCTAACACGTCAGCGAGAGAGATACTAATAATTACGTACCATATACTAGCTAGCACACCTTCATCCAGTTGGCTTTGCAGCATGAACGGAACTGCGACCTCTCCCTCGATTGTGCCTTTCTTCTGAGTGTCAAGCTGGGTGAAGAATCGGTCCGACGTCGCCTTTGCTTCAGAGGTAACATCCCATTGAGCCGTCTGAGTAGCCCCTCGTTTGGAGGTCCCGAATGAGGAACCTGGCGCGGTATATGCTGAGCTTGTGGGTGACGCAGCGGAGAAGGTTTTGCTGGCGGAACGAGGTGGTGTCGGCGCAGCAGGCTGTCCAGTAGTACTCTGACCGGTGCGCTGTGGTTGCATAATCCCCGAACCCGGTGCACCGCCTGCATGTTGTGGTCGAACGGGACTAGGAGCACCACCGGTATTTTGGACTCCGACAGGACTGCTTGATATCCCGGGTGGAGCTGGACGCCCACCGGAAGCATGCTCATATATTCCTGGAGGAAGAGTAGGTCCCAGTTGGAGGGATGGATTTCCCATACAGCTTTGAATCAGGAACATGCCGATGATGAAGTCGGGGAGATCCAGAGATCCGCGGTTCTGGGTGTCCGCGAGATTCCTGTCTTTAGTCGTGTCCAACCCGATTTACTCACCAAATCTGCCCAAGTTTCTCATATCCAAGCTGGCTCTTGACGAAGACATCCCTCGCCTTATCCCCAGAAATCAGGCCATTCTGCGGTCCACACCCGACGAAAATCCTGGTGAACTTAGTCCGATCGGCGGGAGTCAAAGCGGGAAGGGATCCGCCTGTTGTATTGGCGGTGAGAGCGGGAGGTCGCTGTCCGGTGGTTTGTGCGGAGATTGGTACGTCTGGTGGAGGCGGTGCTTGACCTGCAAAGGTCGGAGATGGACCACCTGAAGCAATGAGGTCGACTCGGGGATGTATGTGTATTTACGTACTCTTGGCAGTGAGGGATTCGTCCATGGCTTGGTTTCCCTTCTGCATCCAGCCTATCAACCTCGCAGCCTTGTACCATCCCTCTCGAATAAGAAAGCCATTGTTTTCGGGATCTGATAATGCCCAGATCTCGCCTAGCGTCTGTTGCGATAGTCCGGACGTTACCAGGAAGGGCAGAGCGTCTTGACCAGGTAAGACGCCAGCCTTGCCAATGTCAGCACATAACCGGGGTAGTCCAAGCCACTCACATTGTCCTTGTCGACGACGGAAAAGAGCCTGTCGAAGTACTGCTTCTGTTGGGGAGCTCGTATCGAGATCAGCTTTTCCCAGGCATAAGATACCAGATTTCCGAGCTTGACCTACCGTATACGACAGACATGGCTTATCCAGGTAAATTTGTTTGCCGGGACGCTTTGTATAAGAGATGTCGTCGCAGCTACGGAGAGAAACTCAATCGTCACCTAGACTTATTCAGAGATAGTGAGCGTCTCGAAGCAAATGAGTTTTCCCGTTCAGAGAGCTAGGCCTGAATATAGAGCATAATCGGCATCAGCCCCACAAGGTCACTCAGGCGGGTCCCGGGGACTTAACTGGAGGGACCGGATACGAGAACAGGAACCGCTTCGGAAGCAAAAGTGAGGTATGGCTTTCGGTAAGTTAGGGCTCTTCGTCACCACTTTGCTTTTACTATGACGACTGCAGAGCCTTCTTTACCAGCGAGTCAGTCAGAACCACCTAGATCGTCGACAAGGTGGATCGCTCCCGGCTGGATAAGAGGCTTCTACGCTCGCTTCCCGCTGATCGTACATGAGCAGGAGGATGAGCTGTCTTGGCAGAAGGAGGCGAAGACAGGACAATCTAGCTGTTCGCTCTGGGTAAGTCTTGCTTCAAATTCAATCTGACCGTTCACAGATCCATCCAAGCACTTCGTCCCGTCATCCACGTCACCGTTCCTGGGCATCATCATCGCCAGTATCCCTTCGTACCCAGCTTCT
>JAABUH010002833.1_pt1 | contig 15911 bp, 17 predicted proteins | sample 5559121 | NCBI WGS metagenome assembly JAABUH01 (sample SAMN10711871, study PRJNA513364) | rock metagenome | isolation source: Antarctica rocks | place: Antarctica: Victoria Land, Battleship Promontory nord | collected 2015-12-28
ATTTCAACAACCCCCCCCCCCCCCCCCCCCCCCAAAAACCAAAACCAAAACCAAAACCCAAAACCCGGCTGCCCAACGCCCTTATATCCAACCTACCCCGACAATGACCGACTAACAATACTCTGCTGCACCTCCTTGGTAACATTAATCCCTTTCTTCGGCAAATCCCGCTCAGGCCCCCTCTCCGACGCCCGACAATCCGCAAACGAGCCGCCATAGATCGTCATCTCAAACGTCGCGCCCAGCTCCGAGAGCTCGTTCATGCGATGGAAGCCATTGTCGCGGCCAAACGGCGCGTGCGGGTGCGACGGGTTGAGCGCGTCGGTGGAGCCTTGGGGGCTTCGCTTGCGTTTGCGCATCAGGCGCAGGACGAGGGGGGTAAGGCAGGGGATGCAGGCGCAGATGACGCCGAGGCTGGCTTCGACGCAGGTCCAGATGGCGACGTTGACGGCGAGACCTGGGGTGGGGGGTTAGTGGGGATTGTTGTGTGGGGGGGGGGAAGGGGGGCGTACCTGTTATGTCTTGGGGAACGAATTGGCCGGTTAGGACTATGCGCATGGTACTAGCTACGCAGACACTAGGAGGAGCCATGGAATGTCAGTGGTTGACGTTCGGGGTTTCGGATTGGGGGGAGCCATACACGCCTCCTAAGAGAAAGATGACCGACAGTCCAATCTTCTTCATGGTGTCAATGCGTACACTCCAAACGAACGGAAGTGGTATCACGAGGACCGCCACGTCCGTCACCAATTGCATTGTAGATCCGAATATATAAAACACGTTTTTGTTGATGCAATGGCCTTTAATGTTATCATCCCAGAATTTACTGATCGGCGTACAGGTATCGATATCGACGATTGTACTCGCAATGGCGAAGCTCCACATGATCCCTCCAGTGATGCATGCTACAATACGCATCCGGCGATGGGGGAAAAGGCGAAAGTAAAATAGAAGCAGAGAGGTTTTGACGGCCGGAAGCGTAAGTTGCCAAAAGATTTGAGTAAGCCATGCGAGCTGTCAATCAGCATGGAATGGTTTTCCAGAATCTTCAACAGCGAACGTACTTGGATAACATGCATTGCATTGCCTCGGCCAACAATATCGATATGTTGTCCCAGCCCGAATTGCACCGCTACCATCGTATCAGCTCAATACTGATGTTTTCCTCAATGCGTTTTATTTTACCTAGCAGTACACAAATGATAGGGCCAAAGGATAGCACCTGTTGCATCGTGAGCCTTCCATGACGGACCGAACAAGAAGCGGTAGATTCGAGAAAAACGGACCAAAGCCACAAACGCCATATAATCGTCGTACCAGTATCTTGCCACCGATATCCTTCGTGCCAGTAAACGGAGCAAGAAGATCGCAGTGGACAGAAACACCATCAGGCTGAGGGTCGTGATTATTCGGACCTGGTTCGAGTTGTGGGCCTCTCCGCCGAACTCCATGGCTCCCGAGGACTCGCGGACTGGGCTTTCCTGTGATGTGTCTCTCGTAAAGACCGGTAAGACCATCAAGCTATCTCCATCCTCGGAAGGAGTACTGAAAGAGCGTATAAGACGATCAAAGGAAAGGCAGACGCACTACTCTATGGTACGTGATAAAACGCTTTTGTGCGACGTAACAGCTTCGAGGCAAAGTGCATTGGTGCAGAGATGGAAGAGGCCGGGCATACAAGATGAGTGAGACGTACATCTCAGGGGGGGCAGTCCATTCGTATCGAACCAGAGGGAGAGGCAGTTTTGGAGTGCTGACAACCGATTTCATTGGGTGTGCACCATGCACCGCACATCTCATCCTTGCAACTTCCGCACAGGGTGTTGGGCACACCCATTGGGGAAAAAGATGCAAATGAAAGCACGTGATTACTGCCATGCGCTGTGGTGATTAAACAACTCTGTGCTCTTTTTGATTCGTGTGCTTTTCAGCTCGCTCAAGGAGCCATGGATGAGATCCTTTAGGCGACCAGGTGCCAAAACTCTACTCTAAGACAAGGACAAGGGCTGTGAAACACTACTTGGCCCTACTTGTACTAATCCGTACTGTGCTAGGTTTCCAGAATGAACACGGGTCCATCCGCATCAATTGGAAGTAAAGCCTTGCGCTTGTGATACCTTAGGTAGGTGGCGATACCTACAAGTAGGGAGGAAGTGGGCCGACCCTTCCCCTTCGACCTCCCCGGCACGCTTCATCGTTAATGGCTCGGTCGGCTTAGCCTTCTGCGATATTCTAGAACGGAGGCCCAAGTCCAACAGCATAAGGTAATCAGCGGCTTGGGGAACATGACTGCTCGGGTTTTCTTATCAGCGTTCTCAACACCGAGTTGCCGTACCGTCAGCAAAAAGTCGTGCCCTTTTCTATTATTGTTAGCTTAAGCTGGTTTATCCTCAAAGCAGCAACTGCACTTCAAATTTGTACCCCACTGCAACAGTGCAGGAGAAAAGGGACTTCGATTAGAAATTCCTGGCGAAGGTAAACTGCTTTGTTCCAATCCAGGCTCGCGACTCGAGGAGGCAGATACTGTAGATGGGACAGCGCACCAGCCAACCCCACGTAAAAGCAGTTGGTTGAAACACTCTCGATGGTCAGCTTCAATGCTGGTTGAGGCGGTCGGTGCAGTCGCAACAGCTTGGAGATTTCTAGATTGCTACGAGACCATCCATGTCTGATAGCTTTTGTTGCTGACAAGTTGACTAAATTCCGTATCAACGAAGCTGTTGCAATGACAAATATTCCGAACCTCGCCAGTGTCATCACTGAAGCTACAAAAGTCTTGTCCACGACCGATGGGGGTCTCACTTCGCGGGCACGCACAGAATTGGCCACGGCTTGTGCTAGGTTAATGGCCGTTGTAGAGTCTCCGGTCGAAGCAATTTTTAGAATGATGATGGCAGTCAGTCTATTCTTAGGACTATCTACAAAGTTCAGAGGTTGATGTGTTCGCCAACAGCCCCATACTATTACTTGCGTGAGGATAGCAATAGAGATGAAGCTCTTTGACGCCCTTGGTTCAGCTGCGAAGAAGTCGACCTCACTCAATGAGCTTGCCGAGAGGACGCACGCAGATTCTGCTCTACTCGGTCAGGCTCATGAGCTCATTAAGCCATAACAATTGTTGATATATTGTATTCAGAACGTATAATGAGGGTACTCGTCGCAGCAGAGGTCGTGATCGAGGTGGCAGAGGGCGAGTACGCGACTACTCCAATAGCCAATCTTCTAGTCGATGCTTCGCCTATTCGAGACACGGTTACCTTCATGTTTGTACTCTTCTTTCACGCCATGCTGACTGACGCTATAGACTAAGTGTTCTTCTTTAGCTTCGACGACCACACATCGGTACTTGTGGCGCTACCCAAGTATCTATTCGAAACTCGTTTCAAGAACCCTACAAACCCTCATAACGCTCCATACCAATATGCTTTCCGTACTCAGCTGCCATTCTTTGAACACATACGGCAATTCCCAGAGCGCTTACGAGTCTTCAATTCGGCCATGACAGTCCAACGTGCAGGTCGCGGGGAGGACTGGTTCAAGTTCTTCCCTGTTGAATCAACAATCTCCAAAAATTTCCCCTCAGATGACAAAGATGCTGTATTGCTCGTTGATGTCGGTGGCGGCGTAGGTCATGATCTTAAGGCCTTTAAAGCTCGATTTCCAGAGTTGCCAGGACGCCTAGTGCTTCAAGACCTTCCTCAAGTTATTGAGAACATCGCAACCATACCTGATGGCATCGAACCTCTTGAACACGACATGTTTACCCCTCAACCCATTCAAAACGCTCGTGCATATTATTTGCGCACTGTCTTGCACGACTGGCCTGACTCTTATTGTCGCGACATTCTAAAAAATATAACATCGGCTATGGGTGTCACGTCCAGACTCCTGCTAAACGAATGCGTCCTCGCCGAGACCGGGAATCCTCTGTTTCCAGCACAATTAGACATCTCTATGATGATGCATTATGGGTCAATGGAGAGATCGAGAAATCAGTGGGGAACCCTTCTGGAAGGAGTTGGGCTGGAAATTGTAAAGGTTCATGCTGCAAGGGAGGCACGTCCAGGGTCTGAAAGTTTAATAGAGGCTATGAAAAAGGTACGATAGCTGAGAGATTGGTTTATCCAGTCCATTCAATGGTATGTGGATCGAAATACAATGAGTATGGATTTCAATCAGTGCTGACGAAGTTGATTGAATGCAGAATCCTTTGACTGCAATGGACTTACCGTAGGAATTAGCCTCATTAATCAGGCAAGCCATACGTCGTCCAATAAACATGCTATGATCACATGATATGCAGAAACGAGCTGAGCAATGAACAACAATCAATCTACAACGGGATTACATGAAATGCTAGTTCCCTGTTTAACAGGAATGTCTTTACTTCGTACTTGACATCTATTAGCACATAACCCGAGAATTTACGCTTTCCCGGCCACAGAGCGAGCGACCTGCTTGATTTGGGTCTAATGTGTTTCCATGGATGTTGGATAGAAGTGATAAAAAAAACATCTGCTTTTCCGGGATTTGCTGTCTAAACATATATCAGTCAGCAGCAAAGATATATCTGGCTATATTTCTGAATTGTCATCATTTGGTCCTACGTCTCTTGAACAGAAACCGTCTCGATGATGCAGCGGACAGAAGTCAGGGATTTCGCGCGCCACTGTTGCTCTGTTCTTTCCCTGGTAGATGAAAAAGCGGAGGCAAGCGTGGCATGTTGCGGCGAGGCTGATATTGTGTGCTCTGCTCTTGGATCATCATCCCCGCTCTCACTGCCGCCCCCACAAAGCACCATGCTCGCATTGTAGACGCGGTAAATTCAATCGGGCCGCCTCTTTTCTTAGTTAGGGCAGGAGAGCGGATAATTACTGCAGTAACGGTGTAGGGGTGGATGGTGTCAGTCACAGTAGGTGAGTGTGCGGCACGTGGTTGGAGATTGTGTGATACTCCGTTGATGTGTCGGTTACTGTTCGCCTTCTTATGACCCACAGCATTATGTATGCTCTGTCTGAGGTCAGTTCGTTCTTGCTTGCGATTCCACTTTGATTTAGATATATTCTTTCTTGGGCTTCCTTATTTGTTATAAATCCCGTTATAACGTCTCGCAGTGCGGTAGCAAACACTATCGATCACGATATAAGAGCTGATTCAGTTCCTTTGCCCGAGATGGACCCGAAATCAGACATGAAGTCCACTGAGCAGAGTCTCACTGCTTTGGCGACACGCATGTCTGACAATGACTCTCTCGATTCCCAACCTCGACGAGCTCTGCAAAAGCCACCCAGAAACTCAGTCTTGCTTCGGAAAGCCTGAAGATACTTTTCAACGAATCGTATTTTTGGTAAAATCCTGATTCTCTACCACTATCTTTTGTCTTTCTTTGCATACTTATACAGGTTTTTGATTGTTCCAGCCCCTTCAAAGTACAGTTGTTCGCATTGTACTGGACCTTGGCTTGTTCGAGAAATGGGCACAGGTTAGGCCCGCCGGCAAGAGCATACATGAACTCGAGAAAGAGACGGGTGCGGATCCTGTATTACTGAGTGTGTCTTCCCTGACTTAGTCTGAAAGAGTTTCGAAAGCTGATGCAAAGTAAATGATGTCAGTCCGCCTTGTGAGATACCTTACAGTCACAGGAGTCGTTGGATCGAGCGGATGATGGTCATTATACGGCAACGCCAATCTCCAAGGCTCTGTCAGACCCGATACCACAAGCTGGTATGAATCACTCGTAAGCATCGTGATTTTCAATACGATGACTAACTACCATTTCGTCATTCTGCAAATTGCCAGCGTACTTTGCAAAAACCATGTACCAGAATCCCGCCGATGCCTTGAACGGTCCCTTCCAGTACGCTTATGACACTCAACTACATGGCTTTACGAGGATCATGCGGCCGGAAAACTCGTATTTCCTCAATAACTTCAATACCTGGCTGGTTGGTTCCTATGAGGGAATACCCAACTGCCTTGATTGGTTCCCTGTGGACGAACAAGTCGCAAAAGGCTTGGACAGCGATGACAAGGCCGTCACTATGATAGATGTTGGAGGGGGTATGGGACATGAGCTCCTGGCACTGAAGAAGGAATACCCAGAGCTGCCCGGCCGACTGGTTCTCCAAGATCAAGCGGAAAACATCAAAGGCGTCCCCGAGACTATAGTGTTCGAGGCCACCGTGCATGACTTCTTCGCCCCACAACATGTCAAAGGTGAATGCATCCTCAACCTGTTTTTGCTATAGAAATCAATCCGCCTACAGTGGCAAGAGTATAATACTTCCGAGTTATTTTACAAGCCCGGCTCATACTCCAGAACACTATCCCGGGCGATGCGCAAAGGCTCTTCCAAGATCTCGATCAACGAGATGGTGATTCCTGATGTTGGGAGCAGCTGGAGAGCCACGCAGTGTGACTGGACCATGCTGGCTTGTCTATCTGCTATGGAAAGAACAGAGCAGCAGTGGCGCGACCTTTTGGCTTCTGTGGACTTGAAGGTGGCTAACACATGAACGCATCCTGCTTCGACGGAGAGCATCATTCAGGCGGTAAGAGGCGTAGAATCAAGGAATGGCAGTTCAGGGATTGCAGTTGTATTTTGATGCTCGATGATATATTTTTTTGACACCATATTTCGGAATACCCTTGACTAACCCGATTTGGATAGGCCCTGAGCATCACGTGCATCAACATAAAGTTGCATGTTGAAAGTTAGCGCCGCCCCGCACCCTTGTAATTAGGTCATGCTCATTCCGTACCTAAGGTACCTTACCTTTCCTTTACTGTACCTTAGCCTGAGACGAGCATGCTGCATGCATGCTGACCACCACACTGCCTTCAAACGTGGCACAGCTTAAGCTCTGAAGTAGCCACTGCTGCTCGAAATGCTGCCAGTTGAAGATGAAATCACGACCCAGGCTATCAACCAAATATCTTCCATACAAGTCTGTTGACTTCTATACCTTGGTTCTTCTCTACGAACTGAATCCCTACGCAATGATTCCAGGCGCTGTGGATTCGTGGCGCTCTGGTGCTCTTTGAGTACGGCTTAGAGTACGGAACACAGAGAATTCAAGCGGTGTGTATGCTGCATGACCTAAAGCATGCACCTAAAGCATGCGCAGACGTTTCTCCTCAACAACAAGAGTGCTAGTACATGGTGAACGAGCAATATCCCATTCTTTCTGGTGCTTTCTCGTAAATACTCGTCGGCCAAACTTACCTGCTGCCTACGAGTAGCTTCCCAGAAACATGGATCTACAGTACACCGTACTGCATGGTACAATGCAGGCTTGCAGCAACAAGCCCGGCAGGGAGAAATACTATGTACATAAGGTACTACCTACCTGAATAGGTGTGACTGGGGGCTGACTGTTGCATGCCTTGGCGAAGCACATGCTATATCATATATGCATCTAACTGTAAGGTAACCCCACCTTTGATGAAGGCCGAGGCCCTTGATTGCCTACCCAACAGCCATCGTCGCGAAGCTCTCCATGAACCTTTTCATGCATGATGCAGTGCTTATTCTTCGCATGCTTCCATACGAGTATCGGAGGTAGATCAGGGAGCTGATCCACCCGGACTAATGCTATCTATCCAATGCGAATCTTTGATCTTACAGTACCGCACGATAGCCTGGTAGCTAACCATTCTGTTCACTCTATGCTGTGAATTTCCCTTCTCTGTATGTTTCTAAACTCCGTTCGCTTCTTCAGCTTTACTAGGCTTCTCGGAGTTAGCCCCACATAGGGATGGCAGAAGCGGTTCCCACCAAATATCTGGTCCACAGCTTTCCATTCCCAGGAATCATGCATGACAAGCATTTCGAAGAGTGTTGTTGCAGCAGCACGCCATGTCTCACGCATATGCTTCTCGCTGCAGAGTATCTTACCATCGATTGGGACGCTTTTCTTCATATGTACCTCAGCGACGACTAGCTCGTTCATCTCTCCCTTTCCTCAATCACCACCGACCGACCTTCAGTGACAACCCCCCCTTACAATCTTCTAGGCGTAGAGCGAATACCACCGCGGCGCCCCGCGACCCCGCTACGCAGCATTCAGCCATCCAGCCATCTACAAATACCACAGCCCAATACAAGCTTCCCGTCACGGGAATCCTCTCACGCCTTCCTCCTTCCCTCGTCCCGTATGCCGAGCTCATTCGACTCGAAAAGCCAACCGGCACTTACTACCTGTACCTGCCATGCCTATTCTCCACGCTCCTTGCTGGATTACTGTCCTCTCCGGTTCCGGCCCCCGGTTCAATTGTGGCTACGAACGCTCTGTTCCTCCTCGGCTCCGCGATATTCCGTGGCGCTGCTTGTACCTGGAATGACACCCTTGATCGTGACCTTGATGCCAAAGTCACACGCACAAAATTGAGACCACTGCCTCGAGGCGCCGTTACCGCAAGCCAAGCACATACGTGGACAGCGGTCCAGCTGGGTGCCGGAATGGGAGTTCTCGCGGCTGCTTTCCCGTTCCCGACCAGCGCCATATACGCTATTCCTTCGGTCGTCATCATCGGTCTCTATCCTTTAGCAAAGCGGGTGACGCATTACCCGCAGGTAGTTTTAGGATTTGCATGGAGCTGGGGCATAATCATGGGCTTCCCAGCCATGGGCATTGACCTGTTTGCTCCCGAGAGCTCCACCGCGCTTGCTGCAGCAGGCACGTTGTACGCTGCCAATATTGCATGGACAGTCCTCTACGATACCATATACGCGCACCAAGACGTCAAAGACGACACTAGAATTGGGATCAAGAGCATGGCTGTAAAACATGGCGCAAAGACCATCCTCACAGGCTTGGCTGCTGTACAAGTGTCCCTACTCGCAGTAACAGGGTGGATCATTGGCGCCGGACCGGTATACTTTCTGGGGACTTGTGGTGGAGCTACGACCGCCTTGGCAACAATGATCGGGCGCGCCCGACTGGACAAGCCCGAGAATTGCTGGTGGTGGTTCAAGTGGGGATGCTGGTTTACGGGAGGAAGTGTGGCGTCTGGCTTGATGGGAGAATATTGGTTGCGGTGGAGGAAGCAAGAAGAACAGAAGCATGTGGAGGATAGGGACGCGACTCTCAGGCTCCAGTAGTCTAGACTTCGAAGAAGTGGGAAGGAGCAAGTCTGGAGAGAAACGCTAAAGGGCTGGGTGGGCTACATACTGGACGATGGATTTAACACGTACAAAATATTGAACTAGCACGACAGCCATATTACTCAATCTTTCGCTGCGCTCATTTGAAAGATCTCCCGTGTACTCCCAGTAATCTAGTCCGAAGACATCTCATTCCCCGTATCATGATTAATCCAGCACATTTGGCAAGCCACCTCTTTGCGACTCATCTTGGGGTCGAACAAAGATGCTCACAACAAGCCGCTTGCGGATCTCGCAGAGTTTTGATTGGGACCGTTTCACCCGAGTGTGCAGCTGAGATCGAAGTAGGATGGGCTGGCTCTAACCCTGCGCTTCTGGGTTGGTTAGCAAATTGGACCGAGAAGCTCTATTGGTTGAGGGAATTGAAGGTCGCTGCGTAGGGAGTAAAGGATGGGGCAAATTGCGGTTTCTTTTTGGCTCGATGTAGAATATGGGGAATCTGGATGGGCGTAACAAAATACTTTCGTTCTCCTTGTTCCGTACTTTTTCCGACGTAAAGTTACGGAAAGTTTGCGGTGATATGTACAAGCTCATGGAAAAATGACGCCGCTCAGGCAATGCTGAAGGACATTTCTCACAAAGCTCTTACACTTTCCCTGAATGATCCTTGCAAAACGTTGCCATGACACGGCCGGTATGCAGTGTTGCTATTGTTGGGTGTGGCATTAGCGGACTCGCTGCTGCAATCGGTATCAGCAGGGCCGGCCACAAAGTCATCATATTTGAGCAAGCAGCAGCCCTTAGTGAGGTACGTCGACGCTGTCTCTTGCGGCGCCTTTAATTGTCTAAGAACAAACGCTGCATACAAGATTGGGGCAGGCATACAAATCCCTTGTAATGCGACACGCATCTTCAAAAAATGGGACATCCTAGAAGCAGTCCAGTCTCGTTCTCTTAGGCCGTCGGGCATTGTTCTAAAGTCTTATCGAGACGGCACAGTCCTTTCAACTCAAACTCTTGTCCCCTATGCCGAGGATAGATATGGTGCGCCGTATTTGCTGGCTCATAGAGCGGACCTCGTCAAGGTCCTTGCCGATGAAGCTTTTCGTCTAGGTGTAGTCTTTCGATTTGGATCGGTAGTCACTGAGCTGAACGCAGTGAAACCGTCGATTCTCTTGAGAAATGGCGAGGAGCATCGAGCGGACGTTGTTCTTGGTGCGGATGGGCTCAATTCCACTTGCCGCATAGCGTTGCTGGGACAAGCACATGCGCCGAGTTCTACGGGAGATATGGCCTACCGTTTCACCGTCAAAATCGACGATATCATGCGACAAGAAGACCTCTGTGAATTACTGGATGGATATCCTGTTATATGTTGGATGGGCCCTTATGCTCATGCCGTATGCTATCAACTTAAGCAGGACGGACTTTGCAACGTCGTACTTCTCTGCCCAGACAACATCACAGAGATAGCCACCGTCTCAAAAGCAGATGTAGAGGAGATTAAAGAGCGTTTCAGCAATTGGGATCCCAAATTGAGAAAACTTATTGAGCTGGCCACTGGCGCACTAAAATGGAAATTACAGATCATGGGGCCATTGGACATATGGAGCCATTCAAGTGGGCGGTTTGTCTTGATTGGAGATGCCTGTCACTCAACGCTACCATACCTGTAAGTATCCTCTTTCGTATAAAACATGTTATACTAATGCAGACATTGTCGCAGTGCCCAAGGAGCAGCACAAGCGGTAGAAGATGGCGCCGCACTAGGCGCTCTTTTTGAGAACCTAGAGAATACCAACCAGCTACCACACCTCATGCGAATCTTTGAGAAGGCCCGGAACCCTCGGACTACCCGTATCACAAACGACAGCACCTCCATGCGAAGCATATTCGATTTGCCGGACGGTGAACGTCAACGAGAGCGAGACAGGCAATTGACAACAATGGAGCCGTTTGTAGGATATCCCAATCGCTGGGCAGATCCTGAGTTCCAGCAATGGCTGCTTAGCTATGATGCCGAAACGGATGTGCTTAAAGCCTGGCAGATGTATCAGCGGAGAAGCTATTTGTAGATTTGCATTACGGGTCGTCAAGAACCGGCAGCGCAAAGGATTGTCCCATTTCCAACCTTCTCTCCTATCGTGGCATAGCATCTACCATCATGATACTGAAAGGCGGTTCTAACTTTTGGGCCTCCTCGGCCTCGCACCTTTCTTTCCCCCGTACTAGGTCAACCCTTTTTTGAATCTGCTCGATTCGCCATATTTATCCTGCACGTATCTCCAAGTCCACCTGAGTCTGTTCTTGCCTGTTTCCGATTAAGCTAGAGTACGCTTCTTTCCACGGTAATCTCAGAAGCCAAACAGCAAAGCTAGACATTAAAAGTATATAGAGGGACTGTTATGGCCAAGGCACACCATGGGGGTGCAGACAGTTGGCAAAGAACGACCGATAGCCCAATATATCATGCCACCCGTCGTCGTTGGTGCCCATCCTGCCGTATGCATACGAAGAGTCACGGTTTGCACGTTCATATGCTCCTTTGCTCAAATTCTTTATATCACCACATGCCTTGCAACGATACCCGAAATAAATTCATGATATTTACTTCCGGAAAACAAAGAAGTCTACTTATTCACGTCTATATATTTGACAAAAAACCCGGATAGTGTTTGCTGACTTTGACCTCTTTTGCACTTTCCCGAAGTTGAGGATACATATATCGGAAATCCTTTGGGGTTCCGTCGGTGGCAAACGGTTCCAATAAAGTTCCATTTCCCAATAGAGCAAAATTCGGATGAAGAAGGGATTTTGACTAGGCTGGAGTGTTGCGTTGCCTCGTGGCGTCTGCACCATTTTTGGGCGCATGCCGTAAGCAACCACAAAGTAATGTAGAGGCGTTTACGTCTGATGCCGTGTTGGGCCAAAAGTATATCTGCGTCTCAGCTTGCCCGGTACGATCTTTTTTTGAAGAGGAAGTGGCCGGTCTCATCGTGTGTTTTGTTGCGGGATCGGTGCTCCTTTGGGGTTTGGTGAGGCGTGTAACCCGGGAGTTTTCCTATGCGATGTAGTGATTTTTTGGGACCCTGGTCGTACCGGTAGGTGCTGGCTCCTCTTTTTTAAAATTTCTCCACAGCCCTTTCGAAGAGTGTGAAGTATCAGTGCGGCTCGAGTCAGTGGTGGAAAGCTACTATCAGATCAAGCAATTTGTTCAAGCATCGAAACTCGAGGTTAGTCAATTTCATTTATCGCTTTTGTTCAACCTTTCTTATCGAATTATCTTCGTACTCAAAGTCGAGATTAACGGATTATACTATCTCAGAAAAACGAAGAGCCTACTTGATCATTTTAAACCATCTCTTGCGAGAGATCCTTTGTTTGTTATAGTGATTTTCGTGCACCCTTCTTCAAAGATGGCTAGGTACGGCCAAGACGTGAAGGCCGCATTCTTGTCTCCATAAGAAGTGACATATACCTCCATTAACATCACCCATGCTTTCAAAAAATTAATTTTTGTTCCCCTTGACCTACAGTAATTCAGCCCGTCACCGAACCGTCCTATACAAATTTCTTTCCTGCCCCATCAAAATATTCCCAAAATAAAAAACCTTCGAATTCGATAACGCCCCACTTCATAACTGTCTAACCCTACCATTATCCTCCGAGCATGCCGCTGGACGACGATTGCCTGAATACGAAGGTTTTGGCATCATGATGGGATTCGGCAGGAGCGGTGCCGCAACCCTACATAGGGGGCTTTTATATCATCCATGACGTTTATTCCGACGAATGAGCTCGGTTGGGCTGCCGCGAGCCCAACGATCGAAAGGTGTCTGCTGAGGGCAAGGGCGTACAGTACATGCGCAGTTCCCCATTCGTTGCTGAGATCGCTGGAAGGTGTCATGGAGCTTGGATTAGGGGCGCATGTTTTCGGCTTACGAAGGTTGAGGATTTGTTCCGGTTGAGGTTTGTTCGGGGCGGTGAAAGAGCGTTGAGTGCAGGGCTATGGTTGGGGAGGGGGATCTGTTTGTTGCTTTGGTTTACCTCCCTCTGTTTTTGGTGATCGCACTCGAGATTGAATTCCCGTTGGGGAGATGTAGATTTTTTTGGTTATAAGCATAATTGTGGTTGACGAAGCGAAGAAGGAGCATTGGCATGTTGAGCCAGGTACAGGTGGGGGGGTTTCTGCATATACACTTGGAAGCGTTGTGTTATAGAACCGAAAAGTAATTATCACATATTACGATTTCCAGATATTCGAGTATACAAAGTCTTCCTCGCCCCGACCCCTCCACCCTCATCCCCCCCTCTTCCACAGTGAAGGATATCTGGGCACGGTTCACGGAGGTATCGTTGTAGAGACTACAGGTCGGCAGACCAACACTAAAGCTCGGTGGACCATGCAAAATGTCCGAGCATGGTCAGGTAACCATGCGCATAATTCCGCTTTCCTGCGCTACTGGTAATGTAATCTAAAATCACAGAAAACAGCATTTAATCTTCTAAAATATATCACATCAATTCTATTATTCTATTGATAATTAATCAATAATTGATCAACAAATAATAATTGATCAATTCATTATTAATAAGCGATTAATTATGAACTTATGATATCTTCACATATGTTGCTCTTATTATTGACATATCATCAAAATTTCTTCTCAGACATAATCTCATTCTGTCACGATTCTAGCCTTGCCAGGCTCAGCCTTCTAGCCTTACCAGGCCTATCCTCGCTCCGTCACCTTGACTAGTCCCTATTGGGCCTAGCGTCGGCTGAGAAACACACATATGTAGCCAGCTTCTTTCCCGTAGCTACCTTTCTTCCTTAGCATTTATCTTCTAGTTAAATGACACCCCTATCTGACTCGCTCTAGGCAGGCCTCTAACATTAGATAAATGCTCACCATCTACTATTCTGCTATCGACGAATAGACGATACGAAACAACCTATTCAGTAAGGAAAATTTGCAAGGAATTCTTCAAATTTGCATCATCATTTTAGGCCGCAAGGGATTCTTCGGTTCTACACTCATTTTCATCATTCTATCCGCAAGAGATTCTTCGGATAAAGCACTCAATTATTATCTGAAATTCACAAGAGATTCTTTGAATTTCCACTCATCAAAAAACATCAATTCAAAACATCAACCCCTCATCTACTCTTATCTCAACAACTTCTATCTTCTCTCATCATGACACGTGACGTCGAGTCAGTTGAGCTTCGAACAACTCGCCTGCTTAGAAGCACTGTCAATAGAAGAGTTTCACTTCTACTCATCGATGCTTCAGTCAAAGCTGAGAAAGCTGTCATCTCATGAAACATAAACATCGAAGAACAACTGTTTCATTGAGTCAGCAATCAACTCGACGAAGTCATCAATATGCTGAACGAGCTTCGAAGTCAGCGAGACTTGACTCTACAACTCAATGAACACTGACTTCTCGTACAAGACGATCACAAAAAGAGAGCGAAACAACTAGAAGTCGCTTTTGATAAAAACGATGAGCTAGAGAAAAAGATCAATCAGCTACAAGGCGAGCGATTGAACTTCAGAGCGAAACAACGTCAAGCTGATCGATCTATGCTTCGTCAAGATACTCAGTCAGCTGAACAACGAGTCAATCAGAAAGAAGCTTCGATTCGTCGCTCTGAAGTTGAACGAAGCTCGACTTTCGAAGCTCGCTCTCAACGAGAATCTTCTACTCTATCTGATAACGAAAACGAGAATGATCATCACAAGTTCGTCAAGCTTTCGAATTCACTCATCTTCATCGAAACAGATGACTCTATCTGAGAGACATGAAACATCAAAATAGCTGACAAGCTCGATGTCAACGCGAATCATTATTCTACTGAAAAGATTCGTATTGTCTATGTGATTTTCAGACTAGAAGACGATGCTGATCAGCAAATCTATGCAAAGCGTCGTGTTGATGCTTTCTCATTCTATCAATCACTATCAGAGCTACTGAAACATCTGAAAGAAATTTATGAAGATCAGAATCTGATTCGAAAGTGTCGTCGCGAATACGTCGCTCTGAAGCAGCTCAACAAGCTTTTCAGCTCTTTCTATTCAGAATTCACTAGAATATTCAGCTTTCTGAACTACGACGATGTCACTCTGATGAACGACATTCAGAATAAAATCAACAATCGTCTTCAGAACGCGTTGTCAGTTTGTTTCATAGAGTTTAGCTCGCTTGATAAGCTCAAGATCTTTCTTCAAGATGTGAATAACAAACAACAAGTCAATTATCAGCTACGTGACGAGCAACGAACAGTCAAATCGATAGCAGCTTCGAAAAAACGTTTTGTTTCTTCGTTGACATCAGCTTCAATCTCGACTACTAGCTATGTTCGATTCACTACTTTTTCCACTCTCGAATCTGAATGATCAAGAATGTCAATCATCTGCTTCAACTGTAAAGTATCGAGTCATCTTTCAAAGAACTGCTCTCATCTGAAGACTAGTACTTCGACATCTCGTGCATTCATCTCTCGCCTCAATGAGATCATCATGTCGAAAGAAGAGAAGAAATTATTTACAGAGAAATCGAAGAATGAGACAAAAAACTAGTGACTTTCATCAAAGGCGCGATGAAAGATGTGTTAATTTCTTCAACAATGAGCAGCTCAAATGACTTCTTTGCTTTGAAATCTTTGACTATTGAATGTGTACTATCTAGCAATGAAATTAGTTACTCATTAAAGTCATTGATTGACACTGAAGCAGCTGACTATTCGTTCATTGATGAATTAATCGCGCAGAATGTTTGTGATCATTTGCAAATTGAA
>JAABUH010002834.1_pt1 | contig 15908 bp, 17 predicted proteins | sample 5559121 | NCBI WGS metagenome assembly JAABUH01 (sample SAMN10711871, study PRJNA513364) | rock metagenome | isolation source: Antarctica rocks | place: Antarctica: Victoria Land, Battleship Promontory nord | collected 2015-12-28
TCACAGAATCGTAACCCAGAGCTTAGAAAAGCGCAGGCGAGGGCCAGGAGGGTCAACAGGAGCGCACGCAGGGGTCCAGGAGGCGCTAGAGGGGCGTGGAGGAGTCGCTACCCCTCCTGGAATCCATGAGGGGGCCTAGCGCAACGCTCACGCCCACAATACATCGTCCTACCGTGTACGTACTAGTGAACGATTCCTGGTAGGGGTACCCCTCTTGGAATCCATGAGGGGGGAGGTGTGAAATAGCGTGGAGCCGCTGAAAATCGGCGTGTTACCGACGTGGGCCGCGCCGTTGCGAGTGAAGAAGGCGCACGAAAGAAAGGCGCTACCATGGGGCACGCCGGCGGGCAACCTATAGCGATCGTGAGCCCGGCCTACCGGGCTGGTAGGTCATGTCCAGTCGTGAGCGCGGTGCTGCTCGCGCAGTTCCCGCTCGCGCCTCAGATCGCGCAGCTTTTCTATGAGCCACTGCCGCGCCAACACCGCCGGCGGCACGCTCGTTTCCTCGGAGTAGAGCTTGAGCTCCTCCCCCCACTCGTCGGGCAATCTCACTACCGTCTGAAAATTCATGCGCTGCTCCCCCTTCTTGGGCCTCGGCATCAACACCTCCCGAATTATAAACTGTTATCAGTTGCTCGTAACTGTTATCATCAACTCGTAGCGGTAGTGCAATAGCTGCGAGCTACCGGAAGCATACGTGAAGGGAGGTTCTCGCCGTCAGAGCAGTTCGGCCGGTTCACGTCGATGTATTGCCCCACTGTAGTCACGAAAGGCAGATCACCATGCGTTTCACCATTCCGTTTGCCGCCCTCCTCGCTGGAAACAACCCGCCCGCGCCGTCCGAAGATCCCGTTACCAGCTTCTTCAAGACGTGGAGCGGTCACGCCGCGGGCTGGATGCCCTATCTCATCATCATTGCCGCCGTGCTCGGGTTCGTCCTCTACACCATCGGCCACAATCGCGGGTGGGCACACATGCGCGAGGCGCTCGCCGGCGGCGTTCTGGTCATGGTCATCATCGCGCTCGCGCCCACGCTGTTCTGAAAGGGGCTGCCCCATGGCACACCGTGCCACGACGCTTACCTACGTCGATGAAACACGCCGGCCGCTGTTCGGGCTATCCTTCGTGGAGGCCGGCGTGGTGCTCGTCGCCTACATCGTCGCCCACAAGATTCTCGGCACGGCCTGGCGCGGGACGGCCGCGCTCGTCGTGCCCGCGCTGCTCTGGCTCGTGCTCGTCGCCACGCATAAGGTGCGCGTCGAGCCCTACCTCGGCCAGGTCTACGGCTACCTGACACGCCGCGTCTTGGGCGCTCCCAAGATCGCCATGCGCCCGCACGCTGTCATCGAGGTGGACGGCTTCACCCGCGAGGCCCTCACCGAGGATGAGCAGGATAGCCGCGTGATCAACCGCCTGCAAGCGCTGATTGCCAGCCTCGGCGCCGGCGGCGCGGTGCAACTGCTCGTCACGAACAAGCCGCTCGACGGCGCGCTCATCGTCAGCCAGATCCGGACGCGGCAACACAGCGCCGTCGGCCCGAAAGCACCGACGGCCGCGCTCGCCGAACTCGAGGCGCGCAAGGAGATGCGCCTACAGCGCGCCCCGCTCACCGGCAACGATCCGCGTTTCTACCTGGTGATTTACGAGCCGGCCCGCTGGCGATCCGTGCCGCTCGCCGGCCTGTTGCGCCGACTGCCGGGCTTGGAAGGGCTCGCCGATGCGGACGCGGACGATGTAGGGCTCATCGACCTGGTAGCCGCGGTGCGCGCGCAGCTCGCCAACATGGGGCTATCGGCGCGCGACGTGGAGCGGATCGCCGCCGTTGGTGGCTCCATGGCCGGCGAAACGCTCACAGACGTCGGCCTGGCCGATGGGCAGCACGCCGCGTCGTTCTACATGCTCATGCCGCCGGGGCTGACCGATCCCGGCTTCATCGACGCGCTGGTGAACATGCCCGGTGCCTACCGCCTGGCCGTGTGGGCGCACGGTCTCGACGCGGACCGCGAGCGCACGCGCCTGGCCAGCATGCAGCGTCAGAACGGCGTCGCGATCTTCTCCGGCATGATGAAGTCACCGACAGGCCCCTCGGCCGAGCAGCTCGCGGCCGTGCAGGAAACGGACGATATGCTCATGCGCTTGCGCCGGCCGGGCGAGGGCGTCGTGCTGTGCGGCCTGTACGTGACATGCTTCGGGGCCACGCCGCAGCAGGCACGCCGCGCCGCACGCCGCGCTAAGGGGCTCATGCGTGGTGTCGTGGGCGCTACGCCGGCGTCGGGCCTTGGACACCAACAGCCCCTGTACATGTCCACCCTGCCCGGCGTGGACACCGCCCGGCGTGTGTGGCGGATGCACGCCGAGACAGCCGCCAACACGTTCCCGTACAACCGCTCCAATCCGTCGACGCGGCGCGGCTACGAGATAGGCACGACGGAACGCGGCGAGCTGGTGCGGCTCGACCCGGCCGATCAGTCGCTACGCAACGCGCTGTTGGTGATCTTCGGCCTGTCGGGCATGGGCAAGACGAGCTTTACGCTCAAGCTCCTGCTGCTGCACCTGCTCGCCGGCGGACGTGTCACCGTCATGGACCGCTCAGGGCACTACGGCCCGCTGTGCGCCCTGTCCAGGGGTGTCACCGTGGACACGGCCGAGGAGCTCGCGGCCGTGCCGCTGGACTGCCCGATGGTAGTCGTGGACCTGCGACGCGTCGCTACCGTGTCCGCCGAACTGCGCGCGGCCGTCGATCGACGCGTGCAAGAGCCCATGCCGGACGGCCAGCACTGCTTAGTGCTCGAAGAGGGCTGGCAGTTCGAGTACATGGACGCCGCGCTGTGGCTCAATGACCTGGCGCGGCGCGGCCGCCACTGGGGCGGCTTCGTGATCTACATTAGCCACGATCCCGAGGACCTGCTCAATAACAAGATCCTCACGAGCATGTTTAGCTCGGCGGCGACGAAAGTCGCCTTTGCCCTGGACGATAAGCAGGGCGTGGCGACGGCCCTGGGCCAGGCGATGGGCCTGACGCCCAAGGAGATACGCGACGTGAAGGCGCTGCGGATGGGCCAGTGCTACATCATGCGCCACAACAAGCTGCGCGGGTCCATCGTGCGCGGCGCCGTGCAGGTTGACCAAGACCCTGACGAGCAGTGGCTCGCCGTGACTGATCCGCGCGCGTGGCAGTACCACCGCCGCGCCGAGGAGATCCGCAAGCGCGACGGCGACGTGTGGGGCGCGATCCGCTACCTGGCTGACAACGTTCCTTGCGTGGACACCGTAGACACGTTGGAGGAGGTAGCGGTATGAGGATCGCGCTAGGGGCGCTGCTGCTCGTCGCCTTGATGTCAGTGGCGAGCGGGACCGCGCTGGCGGCCGCTAAACCACCAGCCACGCCGACGGACACGCCGACGGCGACGAGTACGCCGACGGACACGCCGACGGCGACGAGTACGCCGACGGCGACGGCAACAGCTACACTGACGGTGACGAGCACGCCGACGGCGAGCCCTACGGCGACGGCCCCGACGGGCGCCTACAGTGGGACCGTGCCGTTGGGCAGCAACGATCAGGGGCCGGGGTGGAACTTCGGCATCTTCTCGCTGCACTGGTTTGACTTCTTCGGCAGCATCGCGAGCGGCGTGGTGGGTTGGCTGCTCGGCGGTGTCAATGCCATCGTAGACGGCTTCACGGCGATCCTCACGGCGATTGTGCGCGTCGATAGGTGGCCGCTGCTCGCCGCGTTCTTCACGTTCCTGCTGGCCGTCGCCGGCGGCGCGGCCGGCGCGCTCTGCATCCTCGGCGCACTGCGCTATTACCGCTCCCTGTTGCCCGGTGGCTCGGCGCTCGATGGAGCCGCCGGCCTGGCGATGCTCACGCGCACGCTGGAAACGGCCGCGCTCCTGCTCGGCTTGGGGTGGGGCATCGGGCAGCTACTGGACTTCCTACAAGCCATCGGCGACGCCATCGCTGGGTACAACGCCATCGACGGCGCCGGGTTACTCACCAGCATGGTGGCCGTGCTCATCGGCCAGGCCGCTAACCCCATCGGGGCGCTCGTGGGCATCGTTGCCGCGATTGTCTACGCGCTGATCCTGCTGGTCAAGATCGGGTCCGTGGCCGTGCTCGCGTGGCTGTTCGTGGTGTCTCCACTGTGCGCCGCGACGTGGACGCTCGGCAGTGGCATCATGGCCGGCTGGCTACGGTCCTTCGTCAGCGTGGGGCTATGGGGCGCGGCGTGGGGCGTGTGGCTCAAGATCGCGACGGAAGTGCTCGCGGACTACACGTTGCCGCCCATCTTCAAGCCGCCCCTGGTGTTGGGGCTGCTGCTGATGGGGTACGGCGTGCCGCGCATGGTTGACCAACTCCTGCAGACGAACATGGCGCGCGTGGGCGGCGCGTTCAACCTCTCGGGCGCGGCGATCAGTGGCGCGATGACTGCGGCCGGCCCAACCCTACGCGCCGGCGGCGACGCCGCGCTAACCATCGCAAAGAGGGCGATCAAATGAGAGAGCAAATCAAGCCCGTCGTGCGCTTCCTCCGGTGGTACTGCCAGCCGCCGGATTTCGTCCGCGCCGTCACGTTGCAGGGCACTGTCGCGGCGCCCGCGCTGTTCGCGGCCGCGCGGGCCGTCGTGGCGCTGGCCGTGGTGTTCGCGGTGTTAGAGCGGGTCCACGTCGCCCCGGTGCTGCAAGATAGCCTCGGCGTCGTGATGGGCCTGTCAGCGACTATCGCGTGGGCATGGAGGGGAGCACGGCATGGAATGGGACTACACGACAATCGAACTCGACATGGACAAGAGCCTACAGCAGTGGAACCGCGTGCTGTACGACATGGGCGCAAGCGGCTGGCAGCTATCGGGCACGCTCCCGCTGCTCGGTCAGTCAGCCTTCGGCGTGCCGACGACGAAGGGCGCGCGGCTCATCTTCATGCGGCCGAAGTCACCGAGCCAGCCCTGAACGTCGCGGCGGGCTCACTCACCCGAGGGAAAGAGAGCTAACATCGTGCTCACACAGGCGCTCTTTCCTGTGTGAAAACAGCCAACACGCGACTAACAGGCGCGCGACGGGTGAGCAAGGGGAGTGTACGACGTGGCAGTGCAAGACGAGCGGAAGCAACAGGCGTTCTACCTCAGCGAGGAACTGCGCACGGCGCTTAAGGCGTACGTCGATGCGAACGGCGGCACGCTCTCGGACGTCGCGGAGAAGGCGCTACAGCAGTTCCTCGCCGGCGCGGCGGCGGAGCAGGTGGCCGAGAGGGCCTCACCGGCTATCGAGGACGCGGTAGGGCGGCGGATCGCCGAGGAACTGCGCACGGCGTTGCACCCGGTCATGGCCGAGCTACGGGCGGTCCACCTGGAGGCCGCGATGGGCCGGCTGGAAACGTACGCGCACATCGCCAACGACTACGGGCAAGAGGAGGCCGACAAAGCGGAGACAATGGCACAGCGGCACGCTGAAACGTCCCTCGCGCGTGGTGAACTCAGACACATGCAAGTGAGGGTCTCGTAGAGGCATCACGCACGTTTTAGCAATTACTCGCGTGACGGGGGGCATGAGCATGGCCGAGGTCATCATCGACGGGCGCTACGTCCCGGCCGGGCCGTGGGCGGCGGACAAGATCAAGAGCCAGGTGCAGCATCTCAAGGCCAGTTTCAGGACTGGCGAGCGGCACGAAGAGCGCGCCATGTTCGGACCCGAGGGCGACGTCGCCGATCAAGCCGCGGCCCGCGCACGCCTCGCCGCCGCGATCGGGCCGCGTGTCGTGTTCCACCGGCTCATCCTGGCGCCCGGTCCACGGTATGAGCTACAGCGCGTGGCCGACTTGCAACACTGGACGCGCCTGGTGCTCGCGGATCTCGGCCGCGAGCTTGGGCTACACCTGACATGGGTAGCCGCGGTGCATCGCAACACGGATCACCCGCACGTCCATGTGCTCGTGGCGGGTGCCGCAGTACGCGCACAGTGGCCGCGCAAAGGGGCGACGGCCGGCGTGCATCTCTTTCGCGGACACTACACGTTTCTATCGGAGCGCGCCGACAGCCGGGCGCGTGAACTGTGGGAAGACAACACCTACGAGACAGCTTGAATTGAAAGGGGACCACTATGACTGCTCACGCACGGAACACCACAAGCCACACCTACGGCTCCAACTACACGATCATGCCGGCGCATGTCACGATCACGCGCGCACAGCTAGACATGACCCGCGCGCACGCTGACGCCGCGCCACGCGAGCTACGGCCGCTCTACAGCTACCAACACTACGACGACGCGGTAGCGATCTATCGCCGCTGTGCTCACCCGATTGATGAGCATGATACGTGGGATCTCGTAGGCGCGATCCTCTTCGCGCCGTCGCCCGATCAAGCGGACGCGCTGGACATCTTCGCATTTGAAATCTCCGACGGCTTCGAGCGGGGCGACGTGGAGCGGCACATATTGATGCTGTTCGGGGCAGACGACTGAGGGAGGCAAGGCGATGAAACGAGCGAAGGTCTACGCGGCCGGGGCGCTGGTGATAGCGGTGGCGCTCGCCGTCGCGCTCGGTCCCGCCGGCGGCTATCGCATCGCCGTGGCCACGGCGACGACAGGCTACGAGACCGCGTACGATGCGGTAGCCTGGCCGGCGGTTAATGGTGTGCTCGTCGCGCGCGGACTGCACGCCGCGCGCGCACAGGGAGGCGTCGGGCAGCTCGTCGTACACGCGCGTCCGCTGCACTTGTCCGGTGTGACGTGGGGCTACTGGATGCGACACGGCGCCGCGTGGCGCTACGCCCTGCTACAGCGCCCCGACGGCGCGGCCGTGCGGGCAGTCATGCCGTGGGAAGTCGGGGCCGTCCTGGCGCTCCTGGCGTTCATCGCCGTGCGCCTCGGGCTAACGAGCATCGGCATGGCGCGGTTGCGTCCATCGACAGTCCACGGCTCGGCGCGGTGGGCGCAATGGCGCGAGCTCGCCGCGATGCGCCCGCGCCGGCGCGCGTCGTCATTCATCCTCGGCACGGTGCGGCACGGGCTACGCCGTCGCGCCGTGGCGCTCATCGGCGGCGAGCAGTACGTGAACCTGCTACTCGTCGGTCCCGCCGGCTCGGGCAAGTCAAGCGGCCCGATCAAGACCAACCTGCTACGCGAGGATGCGAGCCGCTCCATCGTCGTGACGGACCCTAAAGGCGAGTGCTACGAAGACACGTCCGGGGCGCTGGCGCGCTCACATGACGTGCTGCGCCTCGACTTCCTCGACGCCGCGCGTAGTTGCGGATGGAACCCGCTGGCGACGTGCCATGACTACCTCACCGCGCGGACCTTCGCCGATACGTGGATCGCTAACACCGGCACTGACACGAAGACGCCGTACTGGCAGAACACGGCGGCGCTGCTCATTACCGCGACGATCCTGCATCTCGACACCATCGCGCGCGCAAAGGGCCGTGTGGCGACACTGCCCGAGCTAGCGGACTTCCTCACGCGCAACAGCATCGACGCCATCGAAAAGATGCTGCTGCATAGCCCTGGCCCCGAGGCGTGCGCCGTGGCGGGACAGTACATGCAGAACACGGCCGGCAACGCGTCGCTACGGGCCAGCGTGGGGAGCGAGTTCCACCCGCGCTTTGCGCTGCTGAACGATCCGCGCGTGCGCTCCATTACCGAGCGCAACGATGTCCACGTCGCCGGCATGGCCGATCCCGCGCAGCGCCCCACGGCGTTGTACGTCGTGCTGCCACCGGGCCGCGATCGGTTGCTCAAGCCGCTGACGGCCGTGCTGTTCACGCAGCTCTTCACCATCCTGCTCGACGTGGCGCGCACGTCGCCGAGCCAGGCGCTCGCGCGGCCGGTGTTCCTGTACATGGATGAGTTGGGCACCATCGGCGAGATAGCCGAGCTGGCCGGCTGGCTCAACGTCTGTCGTCAGGCCCGCATCGGGTGCGTCGCGGCCGTGCAGACACTGGCGCAACTGGCGGCGATCTATGGGCACGACGGGCGGCAGACGTTGACGGCCGCTTTCTACACGAAAGTCGCGCTCGCGGGCGTGGAGCAGGAGGACGCGCTATGGTTCAGCGCGGCGGCGGGCCAGGCGACGGTCCGGCAAGAGAACGTGGGCGAGACACAGGGGCGCGGCATGTGGCGCGCGGATCGTGGCAGCCGCGGCGTGTCCGAGGCGGCGCGACCCCTGATCTACGCCGATGAGATTAGCGGCATGAGCCCGCGCGAGATGCTTGTGCTCATGCGCGCGCGCCGGCCGTTCAAGGTCCGGCAACTGCGCTGGTACACCGTCCGCTCGCTGCGCCGCCTGGCGGCGCTCCCCACGCCGGGAGAGGGGACCCCCCCTCATGGAATCCATGAGGGGGGTACGCCGAAGGTGGAAGCAACGTCCGAGCTGGCAGCAGGGCCAGCGCCGGCGGCTGCCGGTGGCAGACCCGTCAAGGTAGGCAAAGCCCTGGACTGGACACACCTTCCATGACCAGGACGGCGGCAGGGTTATTAGCGACTAATAACGGGCGGCAGAGAGCCGACGACGCGGGACCGGGCAAACCAGAGCGTCAGCAGAAGGCACACCCTGGCTTTCAACTCCACGGGCAACATCGCTGTTTTGAAGCTCTCGACGTTGACGTGGCCGATAGAGAGGGGCTTATGGTAGCGTTCCTGCTGGGCGAAGAGCGTCGCGGCAAACATGGCCCCAAGCGGTACGAGCACGGCCTTGAACGTTGCCGTGAACGCATTCAGGGCGCCGCTAGCGTCGTCGAGTGCGGCGAAGAGTTGCGCATCGTCGAGCGCGGCGACAGATCGGCGGAAGGAATCGAGCGTGAGGCCGTCCAGGAAGCTAAGATCGACGGCAGCGGCGGGGCTGCGCGCGTCGATCCTAGCCAGCATAGGGCTTGCGGCCACTACCGCCTGTTGCAGATCGCTCGCGTCATCCTCGCCCCAGCGTTGCAGGCTCTCTTCGGCGTCGCGTACAACGTCCGCGAGCATCTCACGCAGCAGCTCGGGCCGGATTCGTTGGCCGTCGGCGATGAGGGCTCGCGCGGCGGATTCGAGGGACCGATCGCCCTCCTGCAGGGCGTGCGCGATGAAGAGGGCGCGGTCGAGCGAGTCGGCCGGCCACACCTGCACGCTCCCCTTGCCCGGCCCCATCCCGCGCTTGCGGGCAGGGTCCATGAGGCCATATTTAACCCAACGGGCCAGGCGAGTGACCGTCACATCGACCCCCCTGCTGGCGCAGGCGTCGATAAGCTCGCGTGTAGTTGCAACGTCGCCGAAGCGGAAAGTAGGCGTGTTCATGCACCGATTATAGGGCTAAATGGATTGCAAGTCAACGCGGACAACGGGAGTTGATAAGAGACTTGCTATCTGAGGCGAAAAGTGTGAGACTAGAGGGAAAAGCAATACCGGCACTTCTCCTGCAAGTTTGGCCGCTTTTGGGGAAGCACCGGTTTCAAGCCCGTAGAACAACAGGGGGACCATCCCAAGTTGTTCGTTCGGATAGTTGTAGGTTAGCACAAGATCGCGCGAGGTCTCAATGGCCTGTAAGTCGCGCTACTAGCCAACACCGGATCGGGCACAACCGGCTACTAAACCGCCGGGCCTAGACAGGGACCCGCGAGTAAGGGATGGTCCCCCTTACTCGCGGGTCCCTCGTTTTGCCAGGGGAGGAGCCGCCGCTATGAGCATCGCAGTCCCGACACAGCCCGTCATCGTTATCACCTTGACGGACATCGACGCGGAAGCGTCGGCGGCGATCTGGCCGCGCCGTGACTATGATGCAGGCACGCTCGCGCACCTCGCCGATCTGGTGGAGGATGCGCGCGATAGAGGCGGTAGCGGTGTGGCGCTCGATGCGCTGGACCCGATTTACGTCGCCGAGGCGCCGGGCCTGGGCTACATCGTTGCCGATGGCCTGCACCGCGCCGAAGCACATCGCATAGCCGACTTGACACAGATCAAGGCTATCATCCTCCCCTATGGCACGGACGCCTATCTGTTCGCCTTACAGCAGGCACGGAACGCAGCTACAAAGCTCACGACGAGCGACACGCGACACAACATCTTCGCGCTCACCGACGACAGTGCGCGGAGCCTCACTCAGGGGCAGATCGCCGCGCTGGTGGGCGTGACGCAGGGTCGTGTAAGCCAGGTGGTCAAGGAGCGACTATTAGGGCCTAATAAGGCCACACCCGAGGACTGCGGCAAGCCTAAAGCGGCGGCCGTGCCGCGACGTTTAGTAGCGGCGGTGTTTGCCATGGCGGATAGGCACGTAGACGAAACGACGTGGGAGAGTGCGCTCGTGGAGCTCGACGACGTGGTGCGCGAGGAGCGGTACGAGGAGAAGGACGTTAAGGCCGTGTTCCGCGAGATAGCGGACCTGTTGAGACAGTGGGGAAAGGCCGACGCTTAATCGGCCTCTAAATAGCTGAAACCCGTTCCCCAATGCTTGGCGGCGGAGGGAACGGGTTTCAAGGAGCTTCAGACATGAGTCTAACATCGTACGACATGCCGCGCAACAGTGCGGTACACAACAGCACGCCCGCACAGTGGAAACGCGTTACTAAGCAGACCCCGTGCGAGGTCTGTAGAGCTAAGAAGCTTTGCGAGTACACCGACGACGGGTGGCTGCATTGCTTCGACGACACGGCCGCACGCGCACGCGGTGGCCGTCCGTGGGACAAGCGCCAGGGCGGTTATCTAATCAAGCCCGACGAGCGGCCGCGCGCGATGCGTCTTCTACCGTCGCAGGCAGAGCTGACGCCGGTAGTTCCGCCCGATCCCGAGCCGCCGCGCGCGATCCCATCCGCCGACGCGGATACGCGGGACGCGGTATACACGAGCCTGTTGGAGTTGTGTCCTCTCACAACGAAGCACGGCCGGCTACTCACTGGCCCTGAGCACGGCCTCACGCCCGAGCAGGCGCGACGCTACGGCACACTCCAGAGCAACACGCAGGGTGTGTGCGCGACCTTAGAGCAGCGCCACGGGCGCGACGTGCTGCTGGGCGTGCCCGGCTTCATCGAGAAGGATGGGCGGATTGAGGCGCGTGGCGCCGGTATCATCCTGCCAACACGTGACGTGCGCGGGCGCATCGCGGCTATCGACGTGCGCCGCGAGCATCCCGAGGACGGCCAGGCCAAGTACTTCAAGCTATCGAACGGCTCGGCCGGCGGGCCGAGCTCGGGCACGCCGGCGCATGTGGCGCGGCCGCGCGAGCTGCGCGACGCGCGCACGGTCTACGTCACCGAGGGCGTGAAGAAAGCCGACGTCGCGGCCGATGCCCTCGGCTGTGTCGTGATCGGCGTCGTAGGACATGGCACATGGCGCCACGCCTTACCGGCGCTCGATGAGCTAGCCGAGGCGGGCGCGAGCGAGTGCATCATCGCGCTCGACCGAGACACCAATCCAAAGACGGTTGAGAAGGTCGACGACTCACGCCGGCAACTGGCGGCGGCGACGGTGGAACTCGGGTACGCGGTGCGCCTGGCCGTGTGGGACGCGGCGACGGCTAAAGGGCTCGACGATCTGGTGCAGGCGGGGCTAACGCCGATGCGCGAGCGCTACCGGCCACTGCTTGCCGACGGCGAGGCCCACGCGCAGCTCGCCGCCCAATACGAGACTGTACGAGCGCGCGAGGCCGATGTGTCGCGCCTCATGACGATGCCCCATATGAAGCCGACGGATAAGGCCGTCGTGCATGCTGTGTGGAACGTCACCGGCCAGTACCCGAGCGCATGCGGTGAGGAGCTGCCGCCCTTGATCCAACTGAGCCGCGAGTATCTCGCGGGCCAGGCCGGCGTGTCCGCGGGGACGGTAGGCAACGGACTACCGGACCTGGCGAAGGTAGGCATCATCCGCCGCGAGCTGCGCTACGATCCTGAGACCAAGCAATCTATGCTGTGGCTCGGGGCGGGCCGGCTGCCCGAAACGCCGTGGACGAAAGAGGAGCTGCAGACGCCTTCACGCGCGAAGGATCGGGAGCGTAAGGTGTGCCCGAGTTGCGGTAGCAGCCATCTCGCGGTGCGCAGTTATACCTGCGAGGACTGCAACGCCGTCTGCACGCCCGAGGAGGCCAGCGACGCGGGTGAGGCGGCGGCGCGGGCGGCGCACATCGCCGAGCGCGAGCAAGACGCACGCAAGCAGGAGGGCGGCGACGCGGGTGAGGCGGCGGCGACGGTGGACACAGCGCTAGACATACAGGGACGCGTCATCGACGTGGCGACGGGCGAGATATTGAGCGACGGCCACGCCACGCCACTGCGCGCCGACTCCGAGGCGTGGGACTGCGACGCAGCCGATGCGCTCATCGAGTGGGCGATAGCGAAGATAGCCGACTCTTACGATGAGGAGCAAGGCTTACCGCCGGGAGACGCGGCGATTCAAGAGCGCATAGACGATGCCTACAGCAGGCATGATATGGAGGGGCTGACACGGCAGGTTAAGGGCCTCCTGGCTCTCTATGGCATCCGTGAGGAGCAGCCGCGCCGGTGTCCATGCGGGCGCAGGGGGCAGACCGATTGCGCCGGTGAGTGCCCCTTTAACAGCGTGAGCGAGATGCTCTCATGACCGCCCTGAGTGGCCCAAGCGCGCCCCGCGCCCCGATCACACCATGTGAGGGACACGTGTTCACGGAGGCGCAGGTGGTGCGTCTGTGTGATCTCCTCGTGGAGCTGTTGGAGGATGTGTACGCCGTGACGCCACCCGCGCGACGGGACACGCTCGACATTCTGTACTGGCGCTGTCGGACGCGGTTAGAGGCTCAGCTAGATGCGTGGGATGTGGCATCATGAGCGCACGACGATGATGGTAGGAGGTATGACGATGAAGCGGATTCTTGCAATATGTGGCGTGGGGGCGCTGGCGCTGGCGTCGCTGCCAGCACCCGCGTTGGGGTCGTCAGAGGTCAAGCCACTGACAACGAACGATGCCACGGAGTGGCGCCTTGGCACCTTCGGAGGGCCGGGCAGCACAGAACGCCCGGCCACGCTGTATGAGGTTCAGCGATGCGTCAATGTCAACTATGTCTGCCCGGGCGTCGTCGTGATCTTCTGGACAAGCCAACAGGTAGCGACGAGCCCCACGGTTATTCAGACCATTTCCAACATCAACCATGTGTACCGAACAGGGCTAAATACTTACCGCCTGGCTGTTACGACAGGGAGCGCAGGACCAAGCTGCAACAGCCCCAACGCCCCAGCATACTGCGCGCATGCGCTGCACGACGAAACGCTACAGGTCAACACATGGACGCGGACCGTTACAGGAGCGGGCTTTTAGACAGCAAGGAGAAAGGGGAACGATCATGGGTAATTGGTGGGATGAGGGCTTTGTGAGCCCGGTGGGCCACTACGGCGCGGATGCGGGGTGGTTCGGCAGCTTCCACGACATCGAGCGCGGGAACGTCTACTCGATGGCCGACGGCACGCCGCTCACGCTGCCCGCCAACGCGACGTACAACCCGGACTACTCGACGCAGTACAGCGCCGTCTATGACACGGCGGACGGCCACGCGCTCAGCTTCATGCACATTAAGAATCTGCTGTACGGCACGACGAAACCGACGCCGGAACCCGCTGGGTTCCAGTTCGCAATCGACAACCACATGCCGAGTAACCAGTGGTACACAGGCACGACGATCGACGGCAAGCGCTCCTTGCCGATGGTGGAGGTGGACGCGCCCGGAACCGGTGTGGTGGAGCTCGGGGTGTTCGACACAGACGCTCATGCGTTCGTGCGCAACAACGGCGGGGACATTGCCCCCTCCCGCTGGCCCGCCATCCTCGGCGCGGCCGGCTCCGGCTCCGGGGCGACGCCCCAACCCGTGAAGCCCGGTGGGAACGGATCAGACCCGTTTAGCGGGTGGCCCATCGATCCAGGCGCGTGGGGCACCCCGTCGACCAATCCGATTTACAACGCCGGCGCGCATCCCGGCGACACCAAATATTACAATGCCGGGTTAGGGCCCGATCCAGCGGCGGCGGTCAGGAGCGGGGCGGCCGGCATCGCTGATGGCATCCTCAAAGACGTGTCGCGCTTGGGCCTGGTGGCACTGTTTGGCGGGGCCGCGCTGGCGGTCCTGATCCTCACCGTTAAACCGTACGTCAGCTAAGCGCGCGGCTAGCCGGCGAGGAGGCGACGTACCAGGCGCAGCCATAAGGGGCGATGGGGCGCGGGCTGGCGTGTGGCGAGCTGGGCCTCCAGGTGGGCGACACGCTCGCGTGCCGCGCCGAGTTGCTCGCGCGCGTTGCCCAATTCCGTGCGCGTCGTGTGGAGTTCGTCGACGAGTGGCACGACGGCGCTGCGCACGACCTGGTCAATGGCGGCTTGCAGGGTGGACACGCTGGACACAGCGCTGGGTTGTGTCCAGGTGGACAGGTGAGTGTCCACCGTACCCTCGCCGGCCGCTGTAGCCGCCCCTTCACCCTGCCCGCTCTCCGGCGATCCGCCTGACTGGGCGCCGCGCCAGCGGTCAAGCTCGGCGCGTGTGATGAGGTACTGAGGGCCGTGCTGCCCGATGGCGTAGGTGTGTTGGAGCTTGCCGGCGTGGATCGCGCGCCGAAGCGTCTTGACAGAGCACTCGGCATAGGTGGCGGCAGCTTGAAGCGTGAGCTCCTCACCGTCGGGGCTGTCCATGCGAGGCTGTTCAGTGTCCACGGATAGACTGTACATCGTGCGCTAAGCGGTTGTCTAGATGTCTTTGTTGGAGTGGTAAGGTGGAAAGGTGTTGAGGTGACAGATTGCTGAAGTGGGGAAGCTGATGGAGGTCACTGAGCAGACTGCTATTGAGCAGATCAAGGCGCTAGAGCGCCTGTTAAGAGAAGCCTTTGCCCGACAACTCCTTGCCACTCATGGGGCCGATTGGGAAAGCGAGCTATCAACGAAGGTACGTGATGCCCTGACGGGCATTCGTGAGGATGAGCGTAAATCGCGTCCTCATGCCCCTGATGAGCATAATCTTCTCGGATATGCGGGGTTCCATCAACTTAAGGCCGTGGGTAGGCTCCATTGGAAGTGTTGTATCAAGGGGCTTGATTTATGGGCGAAAGAAGACCTTGCAATCCTGGAGCTTGACCGACTTCACGCTGTTCGTAATCCGGGCTCGCACAGCCGCCCTATCTTTCCCCACGAGTACGTGGAAGGAGAAGGGTTGGCTCGTCGGCTTCGATTCGATGTAGAGCGCCAAAGGCGAAAGGCAGCTGCAGTGGCAGATCAATACTGGCTGTACATCGAAGAGGCCGAGGATTCTCTTGGCAATCGTGCTGCTAATCCCAGGGCGGATATTCTGGTGGAGGTTGACGCCGCGGGGCCGATCCTGGTTGGTGATACCGTCACAGTGCGGACACGTGCTTTTGACCCATGGGGCCGGAAGCTACAGTACAGGCTAATCACCTCAACAATGACGGCCAACCCAAAACGCACCGATTGGCGGGATTTGCCTGAGTTTGAGTGGGCTCCAGAGGAGGCAGCGCGTCATGTAGTCATCGACATCGAGGTTCGCGCTATAGGCGAACCGCACGCGAACCCGGGTAGTTCATATGACACATTTGCGCGTTTCATCTACGAGGTGCGCCAACCCGGACTTTCCCCGACTACGTAGACTAGCTTGTGAGTGGCTGTGAGCAAGGCCAGCCGCGGTTACTTGAGCGCTCGCAGGGCGCACAGTCCGACGTTTCGTACTAGCGACTCCTCCACGCCCCTCTAGCGCCTCCTGGACCCCTGCGTGCGCTCCTGTTGACCCTCCTGGCCCTCGCCTGCGCTTTTCTAAGCTCTGGGTTACGATTCTGTGATTTGGGGCGAACGTGGTGACGTGTCTACCGGTCCTATTGAGAAGTGACGGTGTTCCTGCGAGAATCGCAGGCTACACGCGACTTTGTGCGTGTTTGTTGCCATAAGGGCGCGCGAAATGCGGTGGGAGTTGTCGCGCAGCGGCGACTTGCG
>JAABUH010002836.1_pt1 | contig 15895 bp, 14 predicted proteins | sample 5559121 | NCBI WGS metagenome assembly JAABUH01 (sample SAMN10711871, study PRJNA513364) | rock metagenome | isolation source: Antarctica rocks | place: Antarctica: Victoria Land, Battleship Promontory nord | collected 2015-12-28
GCTTCTCAAAGTCTTTTCAGTCGGCTTTTTGCAAATTGTATGACGCGTTCAACGAATTTTCGACCAACTTCACTTTTTTCGTAACTATTGTAAATAGAATTACTTCATGATCGAATTCTGTGTCTGCGTTCTCATCTATATGTCAATTCTTGATGTGATTGCGCATATTCTTTGATGCGAATGCTAAATCAAGTATCGAGCTTGACTGACTCGAATAGCTGTGATATGTGTTTATATCAGAAGTGTTAATCAGATCGTACTTATGTAAATTTACCCACTTTATTAACGCTTTCGTTCTAATAGAGTTTGAAATTTTTGCGTTTCACCAGCTATGATGTGCATTAAAATCTTCGACGATAATAACTTTTTGCTCAGAATTTAGCATAACTTTTGCTAATTCTCGCTCAATCGTGTATAATTGCTTGTTATCTGCATTTTGTGACTTTTCGTTGTAAATATTGAACAATAAAATTTCTCTCTGAATTTTATTGTTCGCTATTGATATCGCTTGCATATCTTCGCTATTGACTATGTCTGATCTTGATGTGCATGTAAATTTCTTTGCGTTTTTCGCAACAAATATCAGTACTCTGACACGAGTATTCTGAACATTTGATTTGATGCAGATAAACGACGAATGCGAAATTGTTATATTCTCGTCTCTCATTCACGATTCTTGTAGTATAACAATATCTGCCTTGTTTTTCGCAAATTTCATGCATGCATGCATAATTTGCGTTGACCTTGCGCAATTGTGCTGTAGAATTCGAATATTTGACGTGTTTGCAAAGCTTTCGTCATTTGCGTTGTTTTGTGACATTTCGAATGCAATACTCATTATAATTTCGTGACTAGATGATCTTTTTGTGAGCTAATAGACTGAGCTGCCTGATATGTTTCGCACATTGCGCTGTTTGCGAAGTGCGCATTTTGACAGTTGCAGCATCTAGAAATCGTGTGATTGCATGATTGCTTGTCTTCGCACGTAGATAATTGACATTTATGCTTTCATGTTAGATGATTTCGTTCACAAAACAAGCATCTTGATGATTTATTGCACTTGTTCTGCAAATGTTCGAATGTTTGACATCTCTGACACTGATCGCTTGATCGATAATCTCGATATTCGGCCGTTCGATATGTTGATCTCGCTGCTAGAACCCGTTTTTTCAGATGTTTTTGTGCTTCGACTTCGATTTTGAACGTCAGTATCGTCGAAGCATGATTCTTTCTTGCTCTATTTTCACCTTTTGATAATCATATTGAATTGATTATCAGCTTCAATTCAGAATTGTACTTCTCTAGCTCGATTCTCAGATATTTCATTTCGATCTTCATGTTGAAGATATTGATTTTCAGACTGTGTATCACTATCTTGTATCATTTTTCATTCTTCTTGATACTTTTGACTTCGAATATATGCTCTCATATATTTTTTTGCTTCAGTAGAGCTTTCGCGATGTATTTCTCTGAAATCGTTAGAGCAATATTGTTATCTCTTTGTGTTTTAGTCACTGTAGCGACTATTATGTCAGACTTTGCCTTCTTCAGTGCGTTGTTCACTGCATTGCGCATTTTCATCGCTTGTAAGATTCAGTTCTCATTTTTCGAAGTGATTATCAATCTTCTTTCGCGATATGATATCTCTTGTGACTTTGACGAGGGTTTTTTGATAACCAGGTTTCATTCGTCTGCATTTGCATTCGCATTTGCATTTGTGTTTGCATTTGCATTTGCGCTTGTGACTTGAGCTGCTTTTTGCACATATGTGAGCTTCTGCGTTGATTTTTGCGAATTTTGCATGACTTGCGACGTTTGCGAAACCTGCGCCTTCTGCGAGGTTTGCGAATTCTCTGTCATTTGCTTTGCATTGATTCCCTTTTTGATGTTTTCAGCATTTTGTTGAACCAATTGTAGAATGATCTTCAGTTTGTTGTTTGTTTGACTTTGAAGTCGATCAATTTGCTTCTGAATCGAGTTTTCTATACTTTCGTCGCATGCTCTTCGAATGTAGATTAAGCTATGATTTATAGTCTCTTTCTGTTCTGATATTGCTTGTCTTAGCTGATTGACTGCGAATTCAATTCTTTCGCGCAGTCTCTTTATCTGCATCTCTTTAAAGGTGGCATCGTAGCACTTGCTAGTACTAACTTCGATGCTAGCTTCTTTTTGCGAACTTTTCATCGCTTTTCGCTTTTTCATTTCTTTGAATTTCACAATCGCTCGTGTTTGCTCTTTTTGCTGCGAATTTGCATTTCGCAGATTGAGTTGTATTCTTGTCGTTGTGCGCATTTGCATGTAAATTTAGCATCAATGCGTCGGATGAACTAAACATGTACTGCGTTTTTCTATTTGCTGATGTGAACGATTTTTGTTGACTGCGAAATAACTCGACAATGTCGTTTTGCAGTTGTTTGCTTGTTGACGAACTCATGCTAAGTTCGTTTCATAGATCTGTTTCAATCTCTAACGTTGACTTTTTGATTTCTATCGTCGACGTTTTGAGTTCTGACGCTGAGCTATTGCTTCTGCTGAGTTTCGCGTTACTATTCGCGAAACGGGGCGAGAAAGAGCGCATAAAGCGGCTCTTTATATTTCTTTTCATAGAGGGTTTTTTCGAGTTTCGAGCTTCGGGCTTCTAGACAATTCACTTGGCATCACTTAAATATTTCTTTAATCTCTTACTCAGAGCGTTTCACGTAGGCAGTAACTCTAGTGTAGAGGTTTCCCAATTTCTATTCCGAAACCTGCAATAGATCGTCTTCTATTATCGGCTTATGTCAGACGAAAATGATATAAATCTAGTCTACAAGAATCTAGATTACTCTTTTTGATAGAAAATGCTTGACGCAATTGCTTTATATCTCGTGTATCAAAGTAGTCGCGTTATCTCGCTCAGAATAGTAACGACTGATCTCGACTTATTGTCTTGCGCATCAAGAAAAGGTAAAACAGATAGTGATTTGATAAGAAACGCTGTACTTCTCTGAAACAATGTTGTTTCCTGTGCGATCTTCGGGCGCAAAAGAGTTCGATTTCGATTTTTGCGTCAGTACGCAGTCTTCTGTGCTGTTCTGAAGTCGATTGATGACTTGTTCTCTTCGTGTGAGTTTGCTCTTCGATTTATCAATCAAATTACTGTCTGAATTGATGATGATTCTTTCTTCTGCGTTGATGAACTTTCGTTTCGTCGTCGATTTTGATCTGCGTAAGCGCGAAAAATTTCGATTTTCGATTTTTGACTTGCGACGCAGTCATCTGTGAAGCTATTGAGTCGAATAGAAGCTTGTTTTGATCATACGATTGTGCTCTATAACTTGCCGATCGATTTGATATATCATATGCTTTGATAGGTCGCTGTCGCGAAATTGTTCACGAACCTTTTTTATGTATCTTCGTCACACTCATTATGAATCTATGCAAGATTCTATATACTGTAGCGAGCGCTGCGCTAGCGCAGCGCTTTTTTCGCATCAAAAATCGCTGCTTTCTGCGTTTTATACTATAACTATTTTCAATGTGAAAACTCTATGAATTTATTTCTTTTCTATTTTCTCTCTCTTTTATTTGATTCTTTAATGACATCACAGCTTGAAATTGATTCAGTATACTCATTGAAAGTATCATTTAAATGATCATCGTCGTTGCGCTCATGATTTTTAAAAGCTTTCTCAAGTTCATGATGTTCTCTTCTCATTGCATTGCTTTTCATTCTACTTTTCATCTAAAACATGTTAATAAAATGTACTTGATTAACATTTGATCTTTGTTGCATTTACATGTCATCATAATGACATCAAGTACTCATCTCTTATGTAGAAATTGATTGAAGTCAATTTTTCTCATGCATAGCTGCGTCAATAATGCATTGTGAAACTTTGCATGATTCTTGTGCAGTTGCAGATGTCGATGTGTCATCTTTGATGTCAGATATCAAAAATGAACTTTGTTGAATTTCTCTTTTCAGACTATTCTTCATGTTTATCTGATTTGTTTCTGTATGAGTGTCAGTCTCATCATCACTTCAATGCGCTGATGCTCAGTCAATGATAGAAACAAATCATGTGCATCATTAATCATTTTGTTCATCACTTTATTTTCAAGTACTTCTGCATGTCTCATTATTCAATGTAACTTCAACGTGACTTCTTAAGATTAAATGCTCTCATGTGCAACTTGAACTTGTTGCAGACGTGTCTGATCTTTTGTTGATATCATAACTTTCACTGTTTTCAAAGAAGTCTGATTATCATTGTATACTTTGTATATTTTTTCATGACATTCTTGATTCTATGTCACTACGTCTGCGCGATCAATTCTTTCAATTCTTCATGATGAGTGATGATTAAAATCAATCTTTTCAATCTTTTATTTAACTCTCAGTTAATTCTCATTGCAGTCATCGTAACATTTTCTCTACTGTTACTATCATTTGAGTAAACTCTTTGCTTCAACGTAAATATGTCAAAACAATGTTGACTTATTGATATTTTCTTGTTTGCAACTATAACTACTCTTGATGACTCTGATCAGAAAATTATCATGTAGAAATGACTTCACTTCATCTTTATTTATTCAAGTGTTTCTTTCATTCACTTTCACTTCAGTTGCAAAGACATTTTATGCAGCTTTGATTTTCAATTTCTTTTGAGTATCAAGTTGTTGCAAATTCAATGCATCATCATCTCAATAACTTCATCTGATTTTCAAAAGTTCATGTTCATTATTGACTTTTATATCAACTTTCGTAGATGAATATCTATCAATGTTGTGTTTATTTCTATCTGTAAAGTCTTTATTGATGTCACATAATAAACATTAATGATTTGTTGCAATGCTCTTTCTTGTACTGATTTCAGCTTGACATTCAGATCTTTTCAATGACTCTTCATTCTTTGTGACATGTATCATATGATGACTTCATGACTAAGCAGAGAGCATGTCATCATGAAGTATATTTACTTTCTCATTATCATTGATGAGTCTTAAGTAAATTTAATGATTGTTTGCATGATCTTTTGTTTAATCACTAGTTTTGCTTTAACATGATGCATGTGAATTACTCATTTCAGCTTGAAGTTCAATTGAACTCTCAAAACTCTAATATTTGATTTCAAGTCAATCTGATGTTTTATCAGCTTTACATTAATGTTTATATTGAATTACTTAAAGATTTTCATAAAGTGAATCAGCTTATGCTTTGTCTTTAAAAACTTGATGTCATGCGTTTTTGATCACTATTCACATTTATCATAAATCTTGCTAAGAACTTTGCAATTATGCTTCATAAACTCTTCATATATTAAAATATTAATGTCGTTTATAAAATCTGTGAAGCTTATTCTTAGTTTGATGTCATCACATGCTTTTAGCAAGTTCATGTTGTAAAACAGATATAATATTGATGATAGCAAAGAATCTTGTGATATGTTGATATTCACACTGCATTTAATCATCATGTAATCATCGATTGTGATCATGATGCATCGATTTCTCAGAAAGTTCTTCACAAATTTGAGAAGCAGTCTGAAAACTCTTCTCTTTTTCATGTCATGCAAGAGTCTGTTATGTGCTACATTGTTGAATGCACTCTCTTCATTCAGATTCAGCAATGAGACTACTCTTCTTCTTGTATCACTTCATACAATGTGTATCTTTTCTATAATCAGTTGCAAAGTTGTATTTGTTGATCTGTGTTTGCAAGTTCTCATTTGAATGTTTAATATCAAGTTGTACACTTTTATAATATTTCACAAATGTTCAAATATGATGAACTTCAATATTTTATTCAACGTGTTGAGTAACACAATTAATTTATATATTTTTGCATTAAAGTAATTCTTCTTATTTGACTTTTGCATCACTATTGTGATTGCATTCTTGAACTGAGTTGACTGTATTCTCTTCTGCAGACATTTTTCAAAAAAAGAGCATATTTATTCTGATGCATTGTTGACGAGTCTGCGCATTATTTTATTTATGTATTCTGTATATTTTGAAGTCTTGTTGAACATCATTTTGTAAATGACTCTTTTAATCTTGCAATGTGTCAGCAAAGCATCATTCTCAATCAAGAGCGAGTACTTGAAGTTTTCTGTATTCAGCATGAAAATCTTTGAAGATGATGAAAAGTGAATCTGAAACATCATCTTCATTTTATTCTGTGCTGTCGTAGTGATGTTGAAGCACTTTGACTTGATCAGAGAAAGAATTGTCATTTGAGTCAATGTGTTTGCGATTACATTTCTTGTTCATTTTGTAATTTTGAACAGTTTTCTTGAAAATTGTTCAACATTCTGCATGATCTCTTGATATTCACTGCATTTCTGTTTTCTGATGATCTTGCTCTTTTTATCACATGCTTGAATGTATTCTGTTCAGTCATCAACAATTTAATAACTTCTTCTTATTCATCACATGCTCTTGATGATCTTCATACACTTCTTCATTCATTCTGCTTTGATCATTTCATGTGATCTTGCTCAAAGAATGAAAATCTCAATGATCTTCTTCAATGCATTCAGCAATTGCTTAGTGTACTCATTTATACATCAACATTTCATCTCATGATTCAACAATGATTTTGACATTTGTTCTTTCAGAATATTGATGAACTTCTCTTCATTCATTGTTTTTCAGTTGCAACGCGATTTTCGCGCTGACTCTTTGCAGACTCTGAGATTTATAATTGTTTGTATCGACAGATGATCTGAGAAGTTTTTCATTTTTTCATTGATTTCACATCGTATTAATTGATTCATAATGTCATTTGTCGTAAAGATCAAATCTATTGTCGTTTGAGATCTCTGATAATCTCTCGTAATCATGTTTCAAGATAACATCAGCAATGCATTAACATTTATGATCATTTCAATTAAATCATTTGACAATAAATGCTGTCTTGAATAGAATGATTTTTCTCATGTAAGATGATGCAGATTGAAGTCTTTTACAAGAACGCATTCTTTTAACATGTGTAGCATCTTTTCAATGTTTGAAAGACTTTCTTTTTCATGAATGACTTCATGATCTCTGAGTGATGAATTGTATGCTTCGTGAATGTGTATAACTTTCTGAGTCATCTGTGTGTTGTCTGTTAATGTCTATAACATAATTGTGCTTACATCTTTGAAGTATCATGTTGAATATCAAATGTTGCTGTCAATTCTCTTGTTTATGTAGAAACAAATTCTACTCTCATTATTCTTCAGCATGAAGTCAACAGTTACTGAGCAGTACGCTTTGAAATTCTTATCAAATCATCAGAGTTCTTGAAGAATCAAAATGTCATAATTCTTTATCTTTTTCTCATGTAGTAATACTATTATTATCTCTTCTCTGAACTTGTGAACGTTGTACTGTAGTATTCAAAGCTTCTTTTGCTGAAACATTAAAGTTTACATTTAAAGCTGTTTGAACAGTTTGATGTTTTCTTGAGCATTTGCAATGTGCTTACTTCTTTTGTAAAATCTTCAAAAAAAGATGATACTGAAATTGATGTGATTGATGTTGACTTCAACTCATTTGTTTTTGACTTCTTGACTAGATGATTCAATATAGTGTTTTCGAATGTAATAATCACATTGAGCAGATAATTTTCATTTGTTGAGCGTTTCTGTTTTCTCTTCAAGTCATTGTTTATCAGCAATCTCAGATTGATAAATGTCTTTGTGAACATCTTTAACATCATTGCTTTGAGTTTTTTCTGTTCTTGTACGACGTGATATAAAGATCTGTATTTCATGACTCTTTTTATTCTCTCTTTTTCAATCTGTCGTTTATGACATTGAGAATCAAAGACTTTGTATATACTTCAACATGTTTCACATTTTCAGTGCTTTGAGCGATGATTTAACACACAGTAAACGCATCTTTGCTTGTTTCTGCATTCATATGTTTTATGATCATAGTTTTGATACTTTAAACACTGATGTGTTCTACAACTCAAATCATAAAACTGCGTAATTTTTATATTAATCTTATGACATATTCTTTTGTTAATTAACTTGTTCATTATTTCAGCACTGACTACGCATATCATTCGCAAGATGTATTTCTTCTGTTCACTATTCTTTGTGAATCACTCAACTTTTTCAATCATTATCTTCAAGTGTATGTCTTTGTTGATCTTGATGAGTGCTTTTGCTCTCTTCTTTTCTATGTCTTTAGACATTTCTTTAATTTTAATTTCATGTATCACTATTTTAAAACTGACTTCGCGCAGACTTGCATTCAATGAAATCTCTTTGATTCAAAAATCGTTTTTCTTCAATATTTTCTTATTATCTTTTATCTTGATTCAAAATATCAGTAAATTTGATCATCTCTTCATAATCTTTATGTTCTTGCGTGTCAATAGCATCTTGTCGACATCAATTTCTCTTACTCATCTCATTATGTTTTTTGTTGTTATCATTCTGATTCTCTTGATCTTCTCTTTCTCTTTAATGAAGATTTTAATCTTAAATTTCTTGCAATGATTTTGCACTAACGACGCAACGTCAACGCTGAGAACAAGATGATTCTCAAACGACATCATTGACTTCTCGTTTGCTCTCTTTGCTCAATTGTCAATATGTTTCTTCTTCTTCATGAACTTTTTTTCAAGTTTGCTTATTATTTTTTTCAATCTCTTCAGCTGATTCTTCATGCGTTGATTGACAGTTGATGCAGCAACATGTTGATGCATCAGCTTTTCTATCATCTCTGTCAATCTTTTCATCTTTCTTCAGAGCATCAGCTTATTGTTTTTACGTTTATTGAGTCTTTATCAAAAATATGTTGTATACGTTGCATGCAACATACATAAAACATGATCTTTATGCTGATTTTTCCCTTAGATTCAAGAAGTTACTCAAAGAGAATTTCTTGCAACAAATTCACAGTTTAAGATGAATGAGATTTCTCACTGCTCAAATTTCAACAGTGTACTTCTTAAACATGAGTTGCAGACGTTTCATCTGCAATACGCATGTATATCACAGTCAATTTCTTCTTTAATCACATCAACATATGTTACTGTTCTTTCAAACTATACAAATGATGTTTTCAACTAGAAATTGATTTTATCATCAAGACATTCAAGAGTCAAAGCTAAGTGAAGAAGTGAGATTCTCAAGATTAACAGTCATCATTATTGTATATCACGTCTTGCAAACGCTCGCTTCGCTTGAAAGTGTGCAACTCATCTGTTTCATGTTATCTGTAAAAATCTTTCTCATGCAGATCAATCATGTTTTGCAAAGATGTTTATATGTTACACTTCTAATCAAACAGCATAGTTCAATCATTCTTTACTAACTTACTTATGTTTCTCTTTTCTTAATGAAGTCTTTTCATCAGCGTATTGCTCATGTATAGAATGTTTGTGTCTGAACGTCTGTTAAATGATATTAATGAGACTTTTGAGTTTGCTCATGTTGAACTTAACAAGTTTCATGAGTTGTTCATATTATAGTAACAGACACGCAGTCTTAACAAGATTTATACGTAGTTAGCATGTAAATTTAAAGAATGTTCATGATTCAAATTCTTTCTGCTAATCATTCTCAACAAATCAAACATGAGAATGTTCTGTTTCAATTCTTGTCATTGCAATGACAAGATACTGAATTGAATGATTTTCATAAGTGATTTCTCTCGTAGTTCTGCGTTTTATTTGACTTTCTCATCTGCGTGCAAATTGCTTTTGTAACATGCGCATTGAGATTATCAAAGTCTGCGCAATCGCGAAAACTCTGTATGCAATCAACGCACAGCGCTTCATCATCACGCAGTATCTCAATGTCATTCAAACTTTTGATAATCTTTAGACTTTACTGTAGCTAAACAGTAAATTTGTAGTTAGCATTACATACAGATGAGTTTCATTGCTGATCTGTTTGAAGATATTCTTTCTCAATATGATGAGAATGAGACTCTTCATTCAGTCACTTACTTTTTGAAGAAGCATAACTCAGTTAAGTGTAACTACGAAATCTACGATAAAAAACTTATGATCATTGTTTATGCTTTCGAGAAATGATGATTAAAGCTTGAAGACTTTATTTATTCTGTTGAGATGATCATGAATCACAAAAATCTTAAGTATTTCATGTTAACTAAGTAGTTAAGTTGTCATTAAGCTTGTTGAAGTGAGTTTCTGTCTAAATTCAACTATCATATTGCTTATCATTTCAACAAGATTGGTGATAAGTTGAATGCTTTGACACATCACTCAGAAGATTTTTTTAAAGAGAAAAATACATTTAATTCTTAACATCAATATTAACATCAGACAATTCTGAAAACTTATGTTTTAAATCTTGATATTGTTAAAAATCTCATTTTCAACATCTTCAACATCAAAGTCATAAAGCTTCAGTCGCAAATCATCATTCTAGATTCAATTCAGTTACATTTATTCTTAATTATCTCAGCATTCTTACAAATTTTAGTTTTTATGAATTTAGAAATTAAAGAATTTAACGTTGAAAACATTAAGTCTCAGCTAAATCAAGATACTCTGAATCTTGATGAAGATTCTGCTGACATTCTCACTCAAACATTATGAAAGTAAATTGAAATCAATGACAAATTTGCAACTCAGATAATTGAAGTGCTTTGCAATGAAGCATGATATCACAACAAGATTTCTTTAGTTAAGTGTAAAAAACATGAGAATCATTTATACTTTCAAGAAAGAAAGTATGTATTCAACTCAGATAAACTATGTCTTTGTATCATTCAGCTCATTCATGATAATATCATTAATGATCACTCAGAAAGAGCAAAAAGTTATGAACTGATCAGTTAAGTTTACTGATAATTAAACATTTATAAATATGTTCAACATTTTGTATGAAATTATCACATGTACACATGTTTCAAACTCTTTAAATAACAAACTTAAAAATAATTGAGTTCTTTTTCAGTTTTTGAACGTTATTAATGTGATGTTTTCATGAACTATGTAAATTCTTTATCGCTCAGTATCTTCATGAATATTACATATAAATATGTTTTAATCTTCATTGATCATTTTATCAAAATGAGACATTTAATTCTCATTACTTTTATGAAAGTTGAAGAAGTTATTAACTGCTTCTATGCTTATGTTTGAAAACATCATGATTTACTTGAGTTCTTTATGTCTGATCGAGACACACAATTCATTTTCAATGTCTGAAAACATATGTGTAAAATGCTGAAAATAAATGCTAAGTTATTAATGATATATCATTCTGAAATCAATGATCAAATTGAGAGAATCAATACTATCATGAAGCATTATTTTCAAGTTTTCATTAACTACATGCAGAATAACTGAGTTAAATGACTTTTTGAAGTTAAATTTGTCATCAATAACACATCATCATTAATCACTTTAACATTATTCTTCTTGATCAATTCAAGTCAAAACTTACATTTAAACTTCAAGTTTTTTAAATTTTTGCTCAAGAATTTTACATCTTAAACTTAAGACAAGTTAATCAATGTTGAAGAGTTCATCAAGAAAATAAAGAAATTAACTGAGCATTTATGTGATGAAATACTTATAGTTCAGATCATCTACAAATTCAATATTAATCTTTCTTGTTATTCTTGTTTTAAATACTTTGTTGAAGATGAAGTCTGACTGAATGTTTGCAATCTCAGCATCACTCATCTCATTATCAAGTTAAATGATTATAATGTTGATTTTTTCAAGATCAAGTGTATCTTTAAAAATAATTATCTGATCATTGAATTAAATCTTTCAACATTCATGAAGATTCATTTAATCTTTCATGTCATTCTTTTGAATCATATTGCAAGTGACTTTCTTTCAAGTCAACATCAGAAACTTTGAAAACTCATTATCATTAAGAATGACGAAAGATTCTGATATGTAAACAGCATACTAAACTTCAAGCATAATAAATACTATAATTCACTTCTGCTCAAGTATTACATCAATTGAGAAAATTACTTCTTTACTTGAAAGTCTTTTCATCTTTTGAATAATTGTGAGCAAGTGCTTGATGAATATCATCTCATCAACTTTGTCGTTGAAGAATCACATATATTATTATATGTGATGTTTTAATGTCAATGTCAAAAATTCTAAGTTTAATCTTCATCATTTTAATTCAATTCAGATCTGACTCAAATTTTGTTTAAATTTAACTCAAATATCTTATTTAAATCTGATTTAAATATATTTTAAATATATTTTAGTTTTGCATGTACATTATTACATTAAACTGCATTTCATCTTTTTCTTACTCAGATCTGACTCAGATCTTGTTTAGATTTAACTCAAATATCTTGTTTAAATTTGACTCAAATGTGACTCAGATGTATTTCAATTTTGCTGTGCATCATCATGTTAAAATGCATTTCATCTCATTTCATCTTTCAGATCTTATCAAGATTTGACTCAAATATCTTACTTAAATCTGATTCAGATTTAACTCAGATTTATTTCAATCTTGTCTGTACTTCATCACATTAAAATGTGTTTACATCAATTCTCATTTCATTTCAATCTTCATTTTTAATTCTTTCTCATTTCATCTTGTTTTTTTATTGTTTCACAGAAGCTTAATCTTGAAAAGAAAAGTTATTGTCATGATGTCAAATCATTAATTCAATTTAAAACATAAATCATCAATATTTTAAATAATCTTGATTCATTGAATTTGTTTTGCAATTTAATGAATCGAGTTATCAATTTAATCATCATCATTTTAATCTAGTTTTAACAATTTTGTTTTAATCATTTTAATCATGTACATAAACTTTTACAATCTTAAGTTAATAAGACTATTGTTTAGTCTTGATTCTGCTCAATTCATGTATATAAAAATCAAATTCTCATTCTTTTCTTTTGCTTTTTGTCTTTCATCTTGTACATTATTTAATGTATTATCTTGTATCTAGATTTTATCAAGTCACTTAAGTTAACTATGATCATCTTAAGTAGTAATAATAATATTATTCTTTTATATTGATAGTTTCTAGTCTAGTCTCTGACAAAATAATGCATTATAATAATGCATTTAATTATTTACTAATGATTTTGTAATTTATTGCAATTGTTAAAAAATCATTGCTTTAATAATTTTAATATATTTATTCTTTTCAAGATAAAAATGATTAATATTTTTGCATTGATGTTATAAATAAAAAGTGTTTAACATGATAATTTTTTTTAAAAAAAAACAATGCTTTGAATTTTTCTAAATTAATGCAAATGACTAAAAATGTTTTTTTTCATGCTCAATATTCTTGATAAATATTGATTGAACTTTCAATCTTGTTAAAAAAGTATGTTAATGAAATCAATTACAGATAAGTTCAAAAATGATGAAATAAATAATGTTAATAAAGTATTATAATTAAACTATGAATTTAAAGATTGATAATGAGATTCATCTGTATATGATATCAACTATAAATCTTTTGATTCTATTTTGTGTTTGAATAAAAGTCAGAAGAGTCAAGAGATTTCAATTCGATGCAGTTTGAATGATGTTAGAATGTTACGTGATCAGAAAAGTCATCATGCAGAGTTTTTATTCATGTGACAACATCTCTTTTAACAGTCACAATTAATTTATGAAGAAGATTAATGACATGTTAATGTCAATAAAAGATGAAAAGATACTACTAGTGAAAAAGAAAACTCAGATGAAGAATCTGCAAGTTATGACTACAAGTGATCAAAGAATTTGCGACTTATTGACTATGTTAATATCGAAACATCTTCATCACATCAACAATGTCATCAAGTAATTGATGAAAAGATATTAAATAAAATAGTCATTTCAAGTATTAAAAGATGTGATTACAGTGCTCAAAGAAGTAGTGACTTGTTGATCATGCTGATATACTGAAAAAACTTGAACTCATCTTCTTTACTTGATGTCAAGTCATTCATTTATTCACATGAAAAATTGAGAGTTCAAGAGAACAATCAAAACACATTCTCTTTCATTGATCAGAGTCAAACATCAAATGATTGCAATTGCACATTTATACTAACAATTCATTTAACATTTACATGACATAAGTTAAATCAAAAGAAGAAAAGAGTTACTCAGTACAATCACACTTTATCTTCTCATCATGTGTATCTTTCTTTCATCACATATTTCTCTACTCAATGAATGACAATCATTGAGTAAGAGAACACAGCTTTACATATGTTACAATCATGAACATCATGAATGCAAAGAAAACGTCTTTCATCTTTGAATCAAGAATCAAATCAAGACATCATTGTATAGAATATCATCAATGAAGAGCAGAGCAAAGATGATGTGTCATAATTAAACAGCACAGACACTTTCATCAAGAGTTTACTTAAGCATCATGCGCTGAATAGAAGCTATAAATTCATTACTTGATAACACAGTGTTAATCTCATTGTTTTGACTGCGTGAAGCAATTGTATAAATGACGAGTGATTTTCTTTCTCAGAAAGTTTTGTTCACTCGATATAAATAGCATAGAGTTTCTCATGAGTTGAGTTTAAATCATTGTCACAAAAATGTATAAATTACAATCACAATCACTATGAATTTAAATTCAAATAAAATAATTATTGAATTCTGAAATATTTATTACAAAGAGAAGAATTATGATCAAAAGATTAATGAGTCTGCTGATTTATTTCAAGTATCTTTGAAGATTGTTTTGATGCAAATTTATTCATAAATCTGCAATATTACTTCATTTATTAAAAGTTTTACATTTAAAGTAAGTATTTATTAAAAGTACAATTGAGTGATTATGATTGTAATTTATACACTCTTATGACATCAGTTTAAATTTAACTTATAAGAAAAACTATGTTATGTATATTAAATGAACAAAATTCTTTAAGAAAGAAAATTACTCATTGATTACATGATGACTTTGCATCATTGAAACAGTAAGTTTTAAAACTATGTATTAAATAATGAATCTATAACTTTTATTCAGCGTGTAATGCTCAAGTAAACTCTTATGAATGTCTGTGCTGTTTATTGTAATGCATTGTCTTTGCTTTGCTCTTCATTGATGATATTTTATACAACAATGTTTTGATTCAATTCTTAATTTAAAGATGAAAGATGTTTCTTTATACTCATGATGCAAAAACAATCACAACGCACGCATCATAAATTTTGAAAAAGAGCACTACAAACAAGACAGAGTGAATCTAGAAGATGATTGAATGATAATAAATTGCATGAATTGCAGCAATGCTGATTCAAAGATGATTGCAAGCAACGTTGATTCATCACAAGAAAACAAAGATGCAAAGTCGAAATGCTTATGTAATGACAAAAAGAACATTACTAACATTATTGATTTACTAATAAAGATATCAACGTTAAAGAAAGAGAAGAGCAAAGATCATTCATGAAAAGAGATAGCATTGAAGCTGATTCAACATCTTCGACTCAACTCAGAAGAAAAACATCACGTGAATCAGAATGCGTTCATCACGAAGAATGTACAGAAACTGAAGACATCAATTCAACTGTTTAACAAGCAGTTGCATATACAGAAAAGCATGTGTCTTTCAACGAAAATCACGTCATGAGCGAACGTGACAAGAGAAGAAATAGCAACGAAGAAGCAACATTTCAGAAATGATTCATCATCGCTTTGCAAAAGATGAGAAGTCATGATTAAAATAATGAACAGAAGAGAAATAAAAGAGATACAGAAGAAGTCGATTGAACAAATTCTACAGAGAATCGCAGACGTGTCAACAGATCAAAGAAATCTAATCATGTCACTTCGCAAGTTGAGTAGCGATAACATTTTTCTTCATGCAGTTAGCTCAGATGCTTAAGCAAATCTGAAAAAGACTCAGATATGAGCAAAAGAAATTACGAGTTCAACATGCATAACATGTTGAATCTTCGCAATGCTGACA
>JAABUH010002838.1_pt1 | contig 15884 bp, 22 predicted proteins | sample 5559121 | NCBI WGS metagenome assembly JAABUH01 (sample SAMN10711871, study PRJNA513364) | rock metagenome | isolation source: Antarctica rocks | place: Antarctica: Victoria Land, Battleship Promontory nord | collected 2015-12-28
CCGGCGACCGCACCCAGGTCGCCGCCCTGGCCAAGCAGATGCAACAGGTTACGGGCAACACGGTCGAACTCGCTTATGTCGATCAGGGCTATACCGGCGACAACGCCGCAGCCGCCGCAGAGCAGCATGGTATCCGGCTCGAAGTAGTCAAACACCCCATGGCCAAACGAGGTTTTGTCCTGCTGCCGCGCCGCTGGGTCGTCGAACGAAGCTTCGCCTGGGCCGCACGCTTCCGCCGCCTAGCACGAGACTACGAACGGCTCGACACCACACTCAAGGGATTTCACTACCTCAGCTTCGCCTGCATCATGCTCACAAGAATGTTCCACCTACTCAACTCGTAAAGGCGTTAACAGCCTCTAGTGGACGTCCAGTTGGGCGAGCCTAAAAGTAGATTGTGATGACGGGTGTCCCACCAGAGTGGGATTGCAGTTGCCGTCGGGCCACACCATACTTTCACCTGCAATGATCGCCGAACGCTTAAGGCGACAAGAACGAAGCGTTAGCAAATTCACTCAGGCCAGTCGATCTCGTTACGTCTTGAACCTCGGCTCGCCGCCAAATCTTGAGCAAGAGCTAACAAACTACGACCTCCGTTTCACTCTTCGCGTAACTACGGTAACGCGTTGAAAATAGATGTTCTGGCGTCTGCATGAGCCCCTATTGTGAGTAGCGGGAGTTCTCCTCAGAGCTATGTCAAGATCGATCCCTACCCGGCCCCTAGTCCTCTGTTACGGCAAGTACACAAACCTGCTCGAAAGCCGACGCCTGCTTCTTGAAGGGATGGGCTGTGAGGTGGACATCGCTGCTCGCCAAACTGATTTCCAAAGATATTTTGATAAGCAGCCGAAATACGCTTTGATCATCCTCTGCCATACGATAGCCACTGAAGAGCGATTTTCGATTGAGAGCCGGTGCCGAGCGCAAGGGAGTAACACCGTGGTTTACTCCCCCGAAGCCTTGATGGACCCCGAAGAACTCACGCTGAGGGTCAGCGAACTCCTCGATCGCAGGGCTGTGCGAGGCACGGTGGCGCGTTAAGGCACTGAGCAGCGTGACGCTGCTGCCGATATTGCTCTCGCACGTCACTTTTAGAAGGCACTGGGCATATCCTAGCTTGGCGCTATGCACCAATCGTGGCGCTTTCGCGCATCGAACCAAGGATGGGCCCTGGAAGTGTTTTGTATGTAGAAGATGATCCTCAGCTTCGCAGCACGTTAACCACTATTCTTGAAAATAGAGGCTTTCTGGTCACTGCGGTAGGTAGCGTACCCGAGGCCCTGGCCAGCATCAGCAATCTACCTTTCGACATTCTTTTGTCCGACCTGAACATCGGGGAGCCTGGCGACGGCTTCACCGTTGTTAGCGCGATGCGACGTGTCCAGCCGAATGCGTCCACCTTCATCCTGACGGGCTACCCGGACATCGAAACGGCGGTCCAAGGCATTCGGAGTCAGGTCGATGACTATTTCTTGAAGCCTGTGAACATCGACGCTCTGCTGGAAACGTTGATCGCCGCTCCGTGGAAGCTACACGGACCACGCACCTTGCCGGCCCGCAAAGTGTCGGAATTGCTGCGCACTTCGAAGCAGTTGATCTTGGCACGGTGGCTTGAAGCGGTTGAGAGCGAGCCCGAACTGACCGAAATCCGCCTCACCAAAGAGGAACGTGCAGACCACATCCCGGATATGCTCGACGCACTGGTCCAGCAGATTGAGAGCCCAGAAGGTGGGTCCCTACAAAGGGAAGAAGGCGCGCGGAATCATGGGCACACTCGACGCGGTCAGGGCTACTCGATCGTCCAGTTGGTGCTCGAAGCTCGCATTCTGCAGCAGACCCTGACTTCACTGGTCGAATCCAATCTGCTCGGCACTGATTTCAGTACGCTGGTCCGAGACATTTTAGTCATCGGCGAGTTTCTCAATGGCGCTCTTGAGATCTCCTTGCGGGCCTACCAATCGCAGGTACCGGTGCCACTGCCGGCATCGATTTCGGCGCTCTATCAATCGCCTTATCTGGGTCTGCTGATTGTTGGAGAAGACCGGGTGATCGACGCGAATGACGCTTTTCTCCGAATGATTGACCATACCCGAGACCAGTTGGCCTCCGGCGTCATCGACTGGCCGGCCATGACGCCGTCGATGTACTACGACGTTGAGCAGGAGGCTGTCGCGCAATTGCGGGAATTCGGTACCTGCGCTCCATACGAGAAGGAGTTTGTCCGCCCGGATGGATCTCGGCTGCGCGTTCTGATCGGAGCGGCGCGTCTTCAGCCCGATCCGCTGCGTTGGGCGGCTTACACGCTTGATCTAACCGAACAGAAGCGTGCGGTCGCGGCAGAGCAAAAGGCCAAGGCTCTGGAAGTAAAGTACCAGTTGGTTAACCGTCTGGCCCACGAGATCAACAATCCACTCGCAGCGATGACCTTCACGCTGCACCTGCTGAATACCTATGCCGACCTGCCCAAATCTGTGCAGAAACTCCTTGAGGACACGACCGACATGCTGGTCAGGATCTCTGCTTCAGTGAGCCGGATTCTGATCGAAAATCCGCCGTCCGCTGTGAAGACATCCGAACTCGTGGCATCTTAGATCAACGAGTGATTCGGTCCGGGAGTACTGAAGCGGCTAACAACACGCGACTCGGGCAGACATCATCCGGAGAACGCTTTGCGTCGTACTTGTACTAAGGACATGCGAGTCGATTGACTCAATGTGCCGATGACATTAAAGCTCGTCCGCCGGAGTGCTCCTCCTGCTTTTCGACGTCCCTGTCGGCGTCCTCTCCAAACGCAGGGCTACTTAGAGGGGAACGGCCATGGCACCGCAAGGGACAAATCAGGGTTTATGGGTTGACATTGAGCAGGTGTTACGCGAAAGCGAGAGCCGTGCCGTCGCCGGCCAGTTCTCGGCCGCGATCATGCACGAGATCAATAACCCGCTGGAAACAATCTCCAATCTTGCCTACCTGGTGGAGCGAGAGGTCGACAGTCCCGCTAAAGTCCGCGAATATATCGCATTACTGCAAGCAGAAGTGGCAAACGTCATCCGCATTGCCAGACAGACACTGAGCTTTTACAAGCCCTCCGACGTTCGGCTGCCGGTTGACCTGGTCGAGGTAGCCGAATCGGCTCTCCGCGTCCATGAACGCAGGATCGCAGCGAAGAAAGTCAATCTCGTAAAGGATCTGGGGGAAGAAGTCAGGATCGAAGTTCATCCCGGTGAAATGCTACAGGTGTTCTCGAATCTTTTGGGGAACGCCCTGGATGCCCTTCCTGACAAAGGAACGCTGCACCTGAGATTTCGCAAGCGCGACGACCAGGTGCACGCTACGATTGCGGATAACGGCAGTGGAATACCACAAGAGATATTCTCTAAAGTTTTCGATCCGTTCTTCACAACCAAAAAAGAAAAGGGAACTGGTCTCGGCCTGCCCATCTCGAAATCGATCATTGAAGGGCACAAGGGCAGAATCAAACTTCGCAGCTGTACACGCCCCGACAGAAGCGGGACAGCATTTTGCATCTCTTTGCCCTTGAATCGAAGCTTTGCCTCTAACCGAAGCGGTTCGGAAGAAGCTAAACCTGTAAACTCGTCGACGACCGCTCCAGAATCCTCATGACCAATACCGGCCAAAAGCATGAGCAGAGTTGTCTGTGGGGATAACGGCATCCCTTTAAAATGCCTCGAACCGATTCATCCTCTTTTTCGTTTGGGCCATGCAAGGTGCAGTTCACGCGCTCGCCTGGGAATACTCGCTGGCGTGCCTGTAGCTTGGCGAATTAAGTGGGTTCATCCGTACATTTGGTGAAGCTCGTCCATGTCGAGGCGATGACGGCATAGAGCCTGTATTCAGGGCTTGTGGAGTACTCGAAGCCTGAGCAGATCGAAGCTGGCGCGGCCATACATCTGCCGTTTGATCAGTTTGAGTCGGTGGACCTGTCCTTCAACTGGGCCATTGCTCCACGGCAGATGTAAGGCGGCTTCGACGGCGTCCCGATCGCGTGTGAGTCCGGAGACGTAGCTCGGTGTGTTGGGCAGCTTCAAGCCAATTGGGCCACGCGGCAAGATCGCGACTGCGAACGATATGGAAGAACTCCTTTCCAAGTTGCGCGAGCTGGGCGATCTCGGGAGAAGCGCGATAGAGTTCATCGAGATACGGCGTTGTCGAAGCTGTTTCCTTCAGGATCTGCCACGCTGTATGCCGCGGTGAGCAATGCACCCGTGGCCTTCTTGACATCGCGACTGCATGGCGTTTGCCATCTCCTCGATGCTTCCTGATCCAGTACCAGACATTGCTGAGCTGCCCGCGATAACCCTGCTGTCTCAGTTCTCGCCAGAGCTGGCTGATGTTCCGGCATCCCTTCAGCAAACGTTGATCAAGATAGGCAGCATAGGGGTCGACCGAATGTGGGTAGCAACGAGGCGTCCTCTCAGGAAACACGCCAGCTTGTATCCATCGCTGCACCGTGCGAAGACTGATCCCGAGCTGGCGAGCAGCGTCGGATTGGCTCATACCACCATCGACCAGGACTTTCACTTGTTTATAGAGACCGTGTCTGCGCTCGCGATTCCTTTGTTTTGCTGTTGGGGTCGGAGTGGCCATAACCTGATCTGTCGTAAGCGGCTCTGTCAAATCAACCGCCTGGCTGGCTGTGGCCGCTTGCGTCATGACGCGGCGATGGGGTTCGAGAGCGGTTCTCAGTGCCTCAGTCAGGTTGCTCAACCAATGCCAGCGATCGGCGACCTGAACGGCTTCTGGAGCAGCTCTCCGTGCTGCATCTGCGTAAGCGCTGGCCCGGTCGCGACTGATGATCTGCGTTCCCGGATGCTCTCGCAGCCATGTAGCCACCGTCTCTGACTCCCGGTCGGGAAGAAGGTCGATAACCTTGCCCGCTTCGAGATCGCAAAGGATGGTTCCATAGCGATGACGTTTCTTCCACGCCCAATCGTCAATGCCGAGAACGCGTGGAGCCGACACTGTGCAGGGCTGAATGCGGCACCGCACCTGTCGCAGCAATGTTGATCCACTCGCCAGTAAACCCAGGCGACCTGCGAGACGAGCACCTGCCTGCCCACCGAGAGCTAACGTGATCCAGTTTAGAGCCTCAGTGCCCGAAGAGTCCGCCGGGCATAGCGTGATGCGACGCCTGGAAGCGGCTCCGTGAAGATGCGTCGCCGGCATCCATCGCCCGTGCAGAAGAATTTCCGGGTTGACAGCAGAATGCGAACCGGGAGCCGCTCCCAGGGCAAATCACCCAGACGACGCGTGTAGCGGCTATGAACTCGACCTGATGGAGTTCCACACAGCGGGCATGCGGAGAACGTACGGCAGGCTTGTAATTCCATCTGGATCGACCCATCCTTCGGACGAAGACAGATCAGCTCTACTTCAGAAAGGTTCCGTAGCAGCGTCCCTTGGGTCATCAAGAGCCTCCACAGCTACCTCCTTCTTACCCTTACCCAGACGCGCTGGAAAGAATCACCAAATGTACGGATGAACCCACTTAATTCCACAAACGACATAAATGAATACGGGCGTTATAGGTATTGGAATGCTATACCAGAAGGAGCCTATGCAGCGGAGGGTGCGACTGCATAGAATGGTAGCTGCTCCGTAAACTCCCTCTTTGCCTCCGCGGAAATTAAGAGACCTGCAAGATCGGGCTTGGCCGGGGAGGAGACATTTACCATGATCGCCACCCCTCCAAGGAATCACACATGATTGATCCACGAGAGCTTCCCGATCCACGCCTTGGCCAGCGCGGAATAGTGTTCCACCCTTTGAGCGCGAAACAGTGGCTCCGCCACCTGACGCTGCTGCTGTCCGTTGCCGCCGCAGGTACGCTTGGCGCTTCGGCTCAACTCACCACCGCAGACATCCTCGGCACCGTTACCGACCCAACAGGCGCCGTGATTCCGGGTGCCACGGTCACGCTGCTGAACCTGGGAACACATCAGACTCGGACCACGACGGCAAACGCCAGCGGCAACTACGACTTCAGCCTGCTTCCAGTAGGCACCTACTCTGTTACGGTCACGGAGTCTGGATTCAAAACCTCCACCAGCACCAACTTGTCGGTTGAAGCCGGCGACCGCGACCGTACCGACGTCAGCCTGCAGACCGGCGGCTCGAGTGAAACAGTTACTGTGGAGGCGCAGACACCTTTGCTCCAGGCCGACAATGCGACCGTCAGCTCAACCATTACGGCCCAGGCTGTACAGGATCTCCCCCTGAACGGACGCAACTTCGTGCAGCTGGTCCAGCTGGTGCCGGGTGCCAATGAAGGCCCGGGCAACGGCCTGACGAGCGGCGGCAGGCCTGACGATCGCCGGTCCACCAGCTCCTTCTCGGTGAACGGCCAGGACGATACCCTGAACAACTACACGGTCGATGGCCTGGACGACAACGAGCGCATCATCGGCACAATCGGGATCAAGCCCAACGTCTCCGCCATCAACGAGATCACGGTTGAAACCAACAGCTACTCGCCGGAGGCCGGCCGTACGGCAGGCGGTGTGGTCACGATCATTACCCGGTCAGGAACCAACAAGTTCCATGGTTCGTTGTTTGAGTACTTCCGCAACGACAAATTCGACGCCCGCAACGTTAACCAGACCACCGGCCGCGCGCCCGAACTGCGGCAGAACGACTTTGGCGGCGACATCGGGGGCCCGATCTTCAAGGACCGGACGTTCTTCTTCGGAGATTACGAGGGCTTCCGTCAGGTGAACGGAGTGACGGACACCAGCACAGTTCCCACACTGGCTGAATACAACAATATCAACAGCCTGAACGGCGGCTCTCCCCAGGCTCTGATCGCCCAGGGGAACGGGACTGCGGGTCTGCCCGTGGATCCCATCGCGCTGGCCTATCTGAAGCTCTTTCCGGCGCCGAACACCGGCGGTCCCGGGCAGTTGACCAGAAACTATGTGATCAGCCCCAAGCGGACCCAGTTTTCCAACAGCTTCGACGCTCGCATCGATCAGCACTTCAACGACAAAAACATCTTCTTCGGCCGTTACAGCTACAACAAGGTCAACACCTTTACGCCGCCGAATCTCGGCACCGTAGGCGGATTGCAGATTTCCGGAGGCCGTTACAATTTCGACGGTCCGGCCATCGACACCGCCCAGCAGTACGCGTTCGGCTTCACGCACATCTTTACCGATCGGCTGGTAGCTGATCTGCGCGCGGGCTACACCCGCATCAACAATCAGTCGCTGCCGCTCAACTACGGCAGCGACGCGGCCACGAAAATCGGATTCCCAGGCAACATCAACTACAACTCGCTGTCTTCGTTCCTCCCGCCGGTCGGCTTCGGACCTTTCTCTGATATCGGCGACGGCGCGTATGTGCCGATCTTCGACATCGACGGAACCTACCAATATCTAGCGAACATCAGCTACACGCGCGGAAATCACAATATAAAGTTTGGGGCAAGCTTTATCCGTCGCCAGGCACGCAATGTACAGAGCGCTTTCGCTGCCGGTCAGTTCGGCTTTGGGCTGCCGACGGACAACCTGTCTGCTGCGCAGGGTGGAAGCCCCTTGGTGAATCAGACCAATGTGCTTGCTTCCTCACTTGCCGGAGCCTTTAGGACAGAAAGTCGCAATGTGGACATTACCCCGCCCGACTACCGTACGTATGAGCCGAGCGCCTTTGTTCAGGACACTTGGAAGGTGACTCCCAAGCTCACCCTGATTTACGGTGTTCGCTACGACCTTTTCACGCCGTTCACTGAGGCACACAACCGCATTTCGAACTTCGACTTCTTCCAGGCGCTGGGCGACAACGCGTCCAACATCGACTCCGCCTTGAAGATCGCAAAGGTCAATGGGGTGGACGGGCACGCTGGCATTAAGACCGATTATTCGAACGTTGCGCCGCGCGTCGGCTTTGCGTTTTCCCCGACCGAAAAGCTCGTGATCCGGGGCGGGTACGGGCTGAGCTACTTCCCGAGCAATTACACGTCCAACACCGACCTGAAGAACGCACCCTTTACGTCGGTCTACAGCCCGAATTGCCAGTCCAGCCTCGCAGTACTAATTGAGAAGAAGTCGAAATTTGGTCCGGTTGCCGGTTCGGCCCCCGATTGCGCAACGATTTCTGGTGCGATTACAGCATTCGATCAGGGCCTGCCTTTGCCAACCACGCCCAACGTATCGAATTTGGCTGCCATCCCGGCGCTCTCGTTCACCGCCACCCAGACCTCGAACTTCCGCTCTGCGCGTATTCAGCAGTTCAACCTGCAGGTTGAGCAGCAGTTCGGCGCCAACGTGTTCACCATTGGTTATGTAGGGAACACCGGGCAGCATCTTCCGGAAGTGATCAACAACATCAACCAGCCCGCACCTTACAACCCGGCCAACCAGAGCGCGTCGACCGGAGTGGGGTTCAACCGGCTCCACGCTATCCTGCCCAACCTGAATGGGGTCGGACTCGTTCAGACGGAAGGAATTTCAAACTACAACGCCCTGCAAACCTCGTTGCAGCGCCGCTTCTCGCACGGGCTGGCGTTTGATGCGAACTACACCTGGGGCAAGGCTTTGGGCGATGTCACCGGCTTCTCGCAGGAAGGCGACTCGCAGGGTTACAGCAATGCCAATCCCTTCCAGATCGGCCAGATCGAATACGGCGTTCAGGAGAACGACATCGCCCACCGGGCCGCTCTTTCTCTCAACTATGCTCTTCCGTTCGGGCACGGCTTCACCGGTCTGAAAAAGCTGGCGCTGGGTGGGTATAACTTCAACACGATCGCAGTTTGGGAAACGGGCCATCCGTTTACTATCCTGAATGGCGGAGGCAACGCTGACGGTCCGTTCGGTAACCGAGCCGTCCCGAATGGTGGTGGAGGACGCGACCGGCCAAACCAGATTGGCAACCCCCACGGGAACCGGTCCAATGCGCAATTCTTCAACACGGCCGCGTTCGCTCCCCAGCCCATCGGCACCGTAGGTAACGTTCAGCGTAATTCGCTGTTCGGACCCCACTTCCGCCACGTGGACGCGTCGGTGTTCAAGGACTTCGCGATCACGGAGCGAGCCAATCTCCAGTTCCGCGTAGAGACCTTCAACATCACCAACACGCCCAGTTTCATCATCGGGGAGGGCAGCGGCAGCGCGGTCCTTGGCAATCCTAACTTCGGCAAGGTCGTGGATTACGATCCAAACTACAGGCCGCGCCAAATTCAGTTTGCAGCAAAGGTGCAGTTCTAGAGTTCTGGCGCAGATTTGGTGAAGCATCGTTCTGCAGATCTCGTTCAAGCCGTGTAGCGAAGCCCGTCAAGGCTGTGTGCTTGGGGACAGCTCAAGAAGGGGAATTTACGTAAGTTTAGATGACTGAGGGCCTTTGCCTGTCGCAAAGGAGGCTACCGTTAGTCGAAGGTTGATTTCAGGACGGCTTTTGAGGGTCCCGTCAGAATGTATGGTATGGGACGAGAGACATGTCTGCGCAAATGTATTCGGCCTTTTGGTGGAGGTTCGATCTCCTGGCGCTGAATCATCCCGGCAAGCGCATTTTATGAGTGGGAAAAAGCCGGAAAGCCGCCCAAACAGCCGTACGCGTTTGAACTGTCAAACGGTAATCCGCTTGGCTTTGCAGGTCTTTGGGACGCCTGGAAAGACAAGGATGGACATCGGCTGCAGTCGTTTGCCATTGTCACGACGGAAGCGAACGAGCTGATGGCACCGATTCATCCTCGTATGCCCGTCATCCTGATCCACGGGATTATGACCGCTGGCTCGACAGGGAAGAGACGGAGCGTCTGCCGATCGATCTGCTGCGCCCGTTCGAGTCGGATGAGATGGAAGCGTTCCTGGCGAATCCGAAAGTTGGGAACGTGCGCAACAATGGGCCGGAACTGATGAGAATCGCTGCCGCAGCGGCTGAAGACGGAAATCTCCCGCTTTGAAGATCACAGTTTGGTCATGGTCGAGATGGCTGGAACTGATTTCTACGCAGAACGAAGCTGCCTGAGTGTGCCTTCGTCCGGTTCGCCGCTGAAGTGCTTCTCTAACGCTTCCCGAAATACCGGAGCGTCAAACCCAAACTTTTCGGCCACTGCAGCGAACAGAGTGACTGAGGAATGGAATTCAGATCGTCCGGATACCCAAAGATCTCCTGGACTGATCGCGCTTGGACAGCATCGACGAGAGCCGTGCACTCTTCAAGCCGGCGTCCAAGGACTGGATGCTCCAAATAGGCCGCCCCCTCGTCAAGGTTAGAGATGGCGAACCGCTGAGCGGTCCGGCCGCAAGCTCTGCTCGCGCGATATCGAACGTGGATTCTTGAGCATTGAGAAAACGTTGGAGGTTGTAGGGGTCAGTGCCGATTTGCAAGAAGCCTCCTGAGGATTTGGATGCGCCTCCCTTTTGTGCGACCATTCAATCCCATTCACCGCCGTGTCATAAACCATCCCCAGGTGGGGTATAATTACGTCAGGTGACGTTATGGAATTGCAACTTACAGCTGCTCAGGCCTCTGCCGTGACTGGTCTTTCCCTGAAAGCGATTAATAAGGCGATAGATCGCGGTGCTATCCCGAGTACAGCAAAGGCGAACAACGGGGTTCGAAAGCGCTACGTTTCAGAGCTGGCTTTGGTCTGTCTGAAGCTCGAAGCGAAGGGTTTGGGTGAGCTGCCGTTGAGTTTCAGAAAAAGGATTTTCCATCTGGTGCTGACTCACCCAGAGATGGACGTGGTGCGTCCGGTCGAAGCGGTTCAAATCGACGTGCAGCAGGCGCACCGTGAGGTTCTGGAAAGCGTTGGGGATCTCAAACAAGCCGAGCAGATGGTTACCGTGGACGACGATGTGATGGGTGGTGCTCCGGTGATCGCAGGAACGCGGATTCCGGTTGCGACGTTAAGCGAGATGCTTGCTCAAGGCGCGACGGTAGAAGAGATTGCGGACGGCTACCCGTCCTTGAGCATTGAGCAGGTTCGTTTAGTGCCGATCTACGTTGCTGCTCATCCTCGCCGAGGTCGACCGGCATCCCGACCATGGGCAGAGAACGCGCTTGCGGTTAGAAACTCCTTGGTTCCGATCGGAGCGGCAAGGGCGAAATGACTTTTCTGATCGATGAGTGCCTTCACCCATCCCTCGTGGGCGTGGCGGAAGAGAGAGATCATCAAGCGCACTATCTTGTTGAGCAGATAGGGCTGAACTACCACCTCATTGTGCGACCGCAGGTGCATCCAACGACCCCAAGTTCTCACTCAAGCTTCAAATCTTCCCATAGACCGTCATAGTTGATGCCGATGATAAGGCGATAGGGCTTAAAAGCGGCAATCTCTTTCAGAATGTAAAGCCACATGGCGATGAGCGCGAATGCGCTGCCAATCAGCCACGCCGCTTCAAAGCGCAGACCGCCGTAGTAATGCAGCGCCGACGCGCAAGCGAAAACGAGGAGGAGCAGGCCCGCACGCTCAATAATTGCCCTCATACGTCCCACCACCGAAGCGAACCATATTGATTCTGGTAGTCCCACGCGCTGCTGACCTCGGCGTCAGAGTGATAGGTGAGGCCGGCGGCCGACAGAATTTCCTTCGCCTTCGTGTGTCTCTCATACGGATCGCCCTGCAATGCCCGGAAAAACTTATAGGGCAGCCTGAATAGCACAAGACCCTTGTCGCGGGTAGTATCGGGCCAGCAATATCTTTGCTCACGCGTCAGCAACCCCAGCTCGTAGCCTTCGCCTGTGCTTCGCATCTCGATCATGTCGGCAAGCTCCGTGCCGTGCTTGGACTCGCGCGTGCCATAGGCCGGAAGGTCAATATTTATCCCTAGAGCCTGTTAACGCCTTTTGCACCTTGTTAGGTTCTTTGCTGGGGTTTGTTTTTTGTTCAGCATGGGAGGATGGGCAAGGCAGCAAAGACGGGCATGAAGTTGATCGTGAGTTTAGCTCCAGTCTCATCGAGACTGAGTCTCTTGGCCAGCGTGATCGCGGCGACGCGGCAGCGCTGATCGAAAGCATAACGGTTGTGTTCAGTTACTTGAGATAGCACGCTGGCGGCGGGTTCTCCTCCATGCCGCGTACAAGCGCCTCGTAGGCATATACGCTACCTGCAGCAACGTCCACAACGGGCTGAAACGCCATGCTGAAAGGGAATGGCTGCACTATTCGGCCTTTGCATGTCTTGCATCTCAGCGGGGGGTAGTTCATTACAGACATAGCAATCCCTGAAAAATTGCGGTCTGAGTATCGAGACCAACTCCATTATTCGCAGCAAACCATGGCGCGAGCTACCTCGTGCCAGGATAACGTCTGTGCGACGAAGTGTTCGATTTTCACGCAGACTGATACCAGAGATGTTAGTCGTCTTTACACGATGGCGTAGTCTTCCTCCTGCACCACGAGGGTACGGAGCAAGGCGTTGATCTCTGTAGCGGCGGTTGAGGGGTTCTCGAGCGTATCCGGCAAGCTGAAGGCCGTGCAAGCAAGAGCCTCCTCTGCTGCAGCGCCGGCGAAAGCCATCGACCATTCCGGAAAGTCGCGTTCTGGCACAAACACGCTCTCCAGAACGGCGACCTCATCGTGCCTCATGTCACGTTGAATCCGCTCAAACGTTTGTTCAACGCTCTCCAGCGGCCCTTCGAGCACCTGAGCGAAGTATCCGGAATTATAAAGAAGAGCCCCGGTGATACCCAGCTTTGCATTGTTTGCACGCGAGTTTGCAAGGATCCTGTGGATCTCTTTCCGTTTGTCTTCTAAAGAACCCGGCATGATGTTTCGACTGCAGTAGAGAATCCGATAGATCTGTGCCATTGCTGAATCTCCTTAGGTGAATTACTGCTTGCAGGGTTGGTAACGCCATCAAGCATGGCTTTGAGAGCTTCCGGGGAAACCGCTTTACCAACAAAGCAGCCCTGCACGAAGGAGCAACCGTCTTGCTGAATTCGCTCCAGATGCTGCGGTGTGCTCACGCCTTCGGCAATCGTTGAAATACCGAGACTTGCTCCCAGTGCGACGATGGCGCGGACGATTGCCCGCTCCTTGATACCTGACCCGTTCTCTTCGACGAGAGAAGGTGCAATTTTGATCTTATCCAATGGGAAATCGACCATCTGGCTCAACGAGGCCATTCCTGTCCCGAAACTCTGCGCAGCAACACGCACCCCAAGCAAACGGAGACGTTCCAGCATGATCAGCACCGCTTTGCCATCGCGTAGCAGGATGCCTTCCGTGACTTCAAGCTCCAGCTTGGAACCTTCGATTCCTGCGGCCACCAGCGACTGCTTCACGGTTTCATAGAACTTTTCCGATTCAAAGAGAAGAGGCGAGACACTCAAGGCGCATGGAACATGCGCCGGCCAACGTGCGGCATCCCGGCACACCCTTCGAATAGTCCATTCTCCAATCGATCCAACCACGCCGATCTCTTCCGCAAGTGGAATAAACGCGGGTGCTTCCAGAAGGCCACGAGTTGGATGTTTCTATAACAGGACGGCTTCAACCCCGGTGACTCGCTTTGTGCTTACATCCATCTGCGGCCTGTATTGCAACACAAGTTGCTTCAGCGCCACAGCCTTGCGCAGAGCGATCTCAAGATCCCGCATTTCTTGTGCTTTCACCGCCATCGCCGACTCGAAGTGAGCAAAGCAGTTTCGACCTGCTAGCTTTGCTTGATAGAGCGCGAGATCGGCACATCGCATCAGCTCACCGCGTTCCCTAGCATCTTCGGGTGCACTGGAAACGCCGATACTGACTCCAATGTTGACGGGGCATCCGTCAATCAGATAGGTTCTTCGAATCAGCTCAATAAGACGGGCAGCGAGTTCTTCAGTTTGGAACTCCGAACTAGTCAAGATCCCAAACTCATCACCCCCGAGACGTGCGAAAACGTCATTTTTGCCCAGGATGCTGTTTACCCGTTGTGTTACAAGACACAAAAGCGTGTCGCCTATCGCATGGCCCAGGCTATCGTTTACCGCCTTGAATCGATCCAGATCGAGCAACAGAATCTTTGCTCCCCAAGGCGAGTTCCGCGGATCCAAGCAGTGTTCCAGTGCTCGCTCAAAAAAACGACGGTTCCAAATTCCAGTCAGATGATCCGTATAGCCCGGGTCATTAGCATGATCAGCGGCGGTTAGCCTCCCCAGGAGGTTTTCGGTGGTCATTCCAGTCCTTCCCTCATCTTGCTCAAAAATCCCATGCGCGGATCGGGGAACAGTCCCCAGCATGAGTTCCCAGCTGAGACTAGATCGCCCGGACCCTGACCGCAATGACTCGGAAGTGTCAGGCTGTATGAAGACAGTGAGGTGAAGGAAGTCTCTGACGCGGTGCTTACATCGCTCCGCTTCCCTTGAGTACGGCAGAGTCTGAGCGAGGATGATTACGTCGCCTAAGATGGACCATTCGTCGATGTACTCAAGGTCGAGCTCCATCCAGCGGTCGAAGGAGATATTGCTTCGACCTCGAACCTGCCAGAGGCATGTGAGACCCGGACGGACGCTGAAGCGCCGCAACGGCCATACCTCTTCGAAGCCGGCACTCCACTAACCGCCTCGGTCGCGATTCGGAAGCGCTGTTCGCTTTCCCGAAGAGCCTTGACGGCACTTTCGTCAAACACGATTTGCAACATTGAGTCCGATTCGTCCTCGACCCTAACCTTCATGCCTTGTAACCCCTGGGTTCGCACAACGGGGCCGCACGCGTGTCGCCCAATTGAACTCATCCATTTTATAGATTGTCCTGCATGATGCGTTTGGGAGTCGGACCCTGAACTCTGCGGTGATTTTCACGTAGGGTAGTTCTCCTGCGGCCCAGTTTTTAGCGATGTCCCGAAGAGCTTCGTGCGACCTCCGCAGGCTTTGGTCAGCGTATCTGCCGGCCACTCGCGGTGATCTTTGCGCAGCAGCTCTGCATAGACATAACGCCCGTCCAGCTTGGTTCCCCGCTCCTTTGCCGCCTGCCATGCTGCCCTGATGCGCTTGGAGATGGCTTTGCCTTTCTGCTCAGCACCCGCATCGCCGCGCTCCTGTCCTGGAACGTCGAACTTCCCACCCATACATGCAGTCGCTGGATAGTGCAGTAGGCGTCAGGTTAGCTGGCCTTTGTAGCCGTTAGAGCCTCGGCTTCAATTCGGTTTAGGCTGAACTGGATCTCCTGTACCGCTCGTTGGGCTGCAGGCCGCCAATCCTCATCCTTGATTTCGGTGGCGAATAGCACGACCTGGAGTTTGTTGCGTACAAGATCGTCAAGCGTATGCCGAATCTCGGTAGCAGCCTTTTTCCGTGCCTGTCGCTGCGCCGAACGCACCGCAAAGAAGATGATCCCATGGAGCACGCCGACGGCGAGCGCGGAGAGTGCCGCCGCCTTCCATGGGGCAACATCTCTGAAAAGCGCAAAGAAGATTGCAACCACTGCAACGCCTACACCGGTGAGGATAAGCTCCAAATGTTCCAGGAAGTTTTGCATACTTATAGCACCCCCTTTTGATATCCGTTGAGCGTGCGAGCATCCTGCTTGGAGCGCACGATGCGCTCACCTTTTGATTCTCAAGTGTATGCTCATCGCTGCCGCTAGCTGTTAGCTTTTCACGCATGATAATCGTCGATGGCCGCGGTATGGCCGCGGTGCGGCCGCACCTGAGTATGAGAAGGGTTCCTGTTGACTGGGAGCGTCGGTGCAGTGGAGACTGCAGGTACGAACAGGTAAAGGGTCGCGGACATATTGGTGGTTCGACCCCGAATGATAATCTGACCCGCCGGTGGCCCACGTACACCTGACTGGTGCCTCTCTGAGCCGTAGAACAATCTGCCCAACTCGCCGCCGGCTGCCTTGTCCGCACTGGAGGAGCAGATGATCGAGCGATTCTGGAGCGATGCGCCGGCATCGATGTCGGCAAGAAGTTCGTCGTGGTCTGCGTCATGATCGGCGGCGCA
>JAABUH010002839.1_pt1 | contig 15876 bp, 13 predicted proteins | sample 5559121 | NCBI WGS metagenome assembly JAABUH01 (sample SAMN10711871, study PRJNA513364) | rock metagenome | isolation source: Antarctica rocks | place: Antarctica: Victoria Land, Battleship Promontory nord | collected 2015-12-28
ATGCGCCACAAAACATGGGCCTGGAACCTCAGCTCAAAATGGATACAGTCAAGTTTGCTGACGCAGCTGTCATACAGGTTGGGAGTAATCTAAAGTCGAGCAGCAGCAGCCTGGATGCTCCTGGAAGCTCAGGCCTGCAGTTTGAGCTCAACAACCTGCGCAACGAGCTGCGAGCCAAGCAGCGGGAGCACTCAGAGACTGAAGAAGAGGTGTGCTCATGAGCCATGCAAATGCAAACACTACTCCTGACGGTGTTTCAGTGTCTGCTTTGCACATTACAAAGGTCCTCTTGCTACCTGTGGGTTTTGAATCATGGGTGCCAACCAGCAGGGTGTGATTAGTCATCTTCATGCATCATACCATCAGAACAATAACTGCCGTTTCAGTCTCCAAATTGGATGCGCTGCTCTTACCATGCATCATGACACTGCATGACGAACAAGGAGCCCTATCGTATTGTCTGTCTGTTTGTGAGTCATCTGTCTGTGTTTCTGCGACACACACTTCATCAAACTGACAATGCTGGTCTTGCAGGTGCGCACGCTGAAGGCAGCAGCAATCAGCAAGGACAAGGCATTGGCCAAGGGCGCGGCAGATCTGGCCCAGCAGCATGAAAGGGCTGCCAAGGCTGAACGTATGTGCTCTCTGTTTTGTTTTACCCAATTCTTTACCCAAATTTTCTCAGTTGCTGGAAAAGGATGGACTTCTTTCTTGAGAGTACAAAATCCTTGTTCAATCCGTCTTCCTGTAACCTAGCCTAGGGCAAGGACACAACACAGTGCAAAAATGATTGCTGTACATACGTGTGAGGTGCAAGCATGACCCATGGTCTGTCGTCCCCCTCCTGTATGCACCAGACCTGTCACACCTGCAAGAACCTCTGGTGAGACTTGCAGCGCAGATTCACACAATTGCACCAATCCGCACCAGGCTTGCATAGACATCCAAAACAACACGGTGGGCCACAAACAGCGATGCTGTTACTGACCTTCCTGCATTGGGCGCAAGCTGTTGATGACCAGGCAGGCACATACCAGGCTTTGCTGTGACTTGATGAGCATGCAGAGCAGCATTCAGACAGTGGGCCCATGCGTTGCAGAGGCATTGGCTGTGGCTGTCAAAGAGCTGAGGACCAGCGAGGAGGCACGTACCAAGGCAAACAGCAGTGCAGAGGCTGCCGCACGCCAGGCCGACAAGCTCACTCAGAAGCTGGCAAACATGCCCAAGGTATGCTACTGCTGTATCTGCTTTACACCAACTGTTGGCTGTGATTTGCATAGTCATCAGCCCAAGACTGATGCGTGCTTGCTTTGTGTTGGTCAACTCGATTTGCTGCACTGACATACTTAGTAAGGGCGCTGTCATTGCAGTTGATGTCATTGCATTCTGTTTTGCTGCATGGCGGTGTCCGATTATCACCCAGGATATACATGACGTGATCAGCACCATTTTTGCAAAGGAATGACAACACCAACCATGCGTGTCAAGGTTGACATATCTCCCAGCCAGCATACACATTGTACACACTGCTCTGAAAGTTTGCAGCTATGGGAACAATGCCTCAGGAGTTGGCTGTACATTGGGAGCGTTGAGCGGTAGTAGCTATAGCTGCGCACAGCTGCATTGCCATACAACCAGCGCTGCTCAGTGACTGCTGCAACACAGCTAATCTGGGATGTCTGATTGCCGCACAATCACCTTTGTCATGCTGAGCATGCAGAACTGCGAATTGTCTGCCCTGCCAACCTTTCTTGTCTTCAACCTTCAGTCAAGTCGAAACAGCACCAGTCTGACAACAGTTAGCACACACTTTGCCAACGGTTCTGCAGGACGCCAAGTTCTCTGCTCAGGTTGCCAGCCTAGAATCTGAAGTCAGGGCCTTGAAGGCAGACAACGCCGGCCTGAGCAAGGACAACAAGGCAGGCTGCAATCAGATCCGGGCCAAGGACAAGCAGCTGGACAGCGCAGCCAAGGAGGTGGAGCATGCGCGCCAGACCGAGCTGCACAACAAGGTGTGCCTGTTTCTCTAGAAAGGGAAAGAAGAGATTCTTCCTGTTTGGCATTGATAGGAGAGAAGCCTAAATGGTGAGGTGTGTTGGGCTTCCCTGTGGGGTGTTTGTGTTGTGACGCATGAGCAGACTTTGTTTGACTGCTTTTGAGCACCCTCTCTCCTGCCAGAGGATAAAGCAGGCGCAGCCTTCGCGCCAGATGCACCTGCACAACAAGGCCTGCCTGAGAACCCAGCTTCATGCTCTTGCAAAGGAACCGTGCTCTCACATCCTCACGGACCTGATGCATGCATGGCAGTCTTGGAACTAGCTCGAACAGGTTAACATGCTTGTGAAGGAGAGTATGAAATACCAAAAAAAAGAGTTTCACTAAAGCATCCTTGACAAACCATTACCAAATGTCTAGCAAAAGAGGATCGACACAAGCTTGACTGGGCTGCCGCACAACAGAGCCACACCTTGAGTTACTGCTTCTTGTTGTCCACTGCAACAATTCAGATGTCAATGGTCAAAAAGTGTTTTGCACGATCTCAATGGGTCGCATCATTAGATCAGGCACATCAGGCGCTTCTCTGCAGCAGCTGGCGTCATGAGTTCATGTCCTCATTCAACCATCCGTACATCCATCCACGCATTCATTCATTCATTCATTCATTCATTCATTCATTCATTCATTCATTCATTCATTCATTCTACAAAACATGTCTTCCCCTGGGATTAGGTAAATGCAGCCCTGAGTAGCCTTCTGTGCGAGGTCCTCTGTTGGCAGACACCAGCAATAGTGTGTAATGATGTGGTCTAAATCAGACTGAACAAGTTCATGCCAACTCAGTATCATCACTGTATGAGGTCAGAACCTGCTGTTTTTGAGAGGCATTGCCAGACATGCATCCACAAGCTACACTTCCTGGCCTGACACACTACCAGCAAACCACGTCTATCCAAATGATAGTGATAATAAAAATTAATGGTAACAAGCGGGCTTAGGCATCAGGTGCGTGCGGAAGTCAGCTCCCTCCAGACAGGCTTGTTCAGAGCATCGCAAATGCAGCGGTTCAACTGCAACACGTGAACATCAGACAACACAATATTGTTTACACCATGCAACAATGATGACAAGAGGCTGCTCCCCGTGTACAGGAGCTGCAGAACAGCATCCTGGATCTGAACAGGAGGCTGGATGAGGCCAAGGACAGGGAGAACACTTTGCTGGCAGTGGAGAGGCAGCACAAGGCAGACGCAGCAAGCATGACAGCCCAGATGACTGCTGCTGATCAGAGGGCAGATGCCACCGACTACAAGTTGGCTGTCATGTCCACAGACTTCAAGGTGGGCTGATTTGTCAGCAGGATTTGAATGCTCACCTGAAAGCTGCACATGCAAGTGCCCTGCCCTTGTCTAGTCAAGGGCTAAACGTGGGCAGCCCTCCTGAATTCAGCCTGTCTGCAGTATTTTAGCTCATTTTGAGAGGGCAAAATTGTCCCTAGGGCAAGGATGCCCCCTCACCTGGGCTACCCAAGTGCTTAAATGCCCTGTCAACTTTTGTGTGTCTATTCTGCTCCCTGTCTGCAGTCAGTCTGCTGCCATCTTGCACCTTCCCTTCCTAAATGCAACTACTCTGTGTTATCTCCTGTCACCAGCTGACGTTTCAGGGTATGAACCTGAAACTTGCACATCTGCTGGGTATGCGAGTCCTGTTCTTGCTGATCATTGGGATTCATGGCAGGCCAATCCAGGCAGACACATTGAGCTGGAGATGGGGGCACTGCTGTTGACTGACCTGTCTCTGGCATGGATGGATGGATGGATGGATGGATGGATGGATGAATAAATGGATGGATGGATGAATGAATGAATGGATGTATGGCAATGGCCAAGCTTGACAAGCACAACAGCAAGCTGTTAGCTGGCCAATCTTCTGGCCGTAAATGAGGTGCAGATCATCTGCTAGGTTTGTACAGGACGCATGCCGTCCATGCTCTGACAGCATGCTATGATGCTAGTGAGTTATGGAGACAGCGTCAGCCTTGCAACATGCCTGGAAAACATGTGTGCCTCAACTTGCCTGCCGCATAATGTTTCTGGTGATACCCAGCATGCCGCCCCAATGCGTCCTGGCTTCCCACCATCTGTGAACAACAGCAGCGCCTCTGGATATGGGCAGAGATGCAAATCCTAGATCAGGTCTGCAATGATGCACAGCTGCACAAGCAGTGTGCAGATGCTGGCAATAGATGCTGAGGAGTTGGAAACAGAAAAGCAGGTAGTTGAGCCATACCTAGCATAGCTTGAATTTGTTCTGAAGACAATCAGCAGGCCCACTGCAAAGGATGTCAGCAGAAGGGCTATGTAGTATCTCTGTGAGCGTACAGCATTCTGGTGTGTAAAGATTTTGGGTGCACCTGCATCCTGCATTCAAACCATCAAAACTCTGTCAAGAGATCTTCATAGTCTTCATCAAGATAGTGCGCTGCAATATCAAGCAGAACAGCCATTCTGAGCAGTTGACCATAAGACCTGTACACACCTCGGCCCACTGCGCGTATACAGAGACCACAAGAGACACTCCCACGTAGAAGAAGACAGGGTAGCCCAATGAGTGCAATACTCTGATGAACGCAAAGCCCTCTGGCAAATGGCGGCGCCAAGACCTGTGATAGATCCAGTCCTGTCTTGTGAAGCCCTGAGAAGGAGAAGAAGTCACTCATAAGTAAACAGACCAGATCAGAGCAGCATAGACATGTTACAAGTGCGCTGACCTTATCAATAAAGAGCTCCTCGTGGTGAAACCAGTCTCGGATGGCATCGATCTTGGGTACGGCATTTAGTTGCACACTATCCCGAGTATTCAGATGCCCATTGGCTGAGGACGACATGTTCATCACCGTGTCAGTCATGGCTGGCCCTGCTGAGTCTCTCGTGCAGACCTATCAACTGAAGCGACGAGCAACGGTGCATGGCATCTCCAGCAGGTCCAAGACCCAACCAGCGCTCTCGAGCTTGCATACTTTTCCTCGCATTACCAAGCCGTAGCATTTCCCTACAGCTGTAAATGGCTACGCGATGAGCTCTGAGCGCCAGCAATTGATGATCAGAGGCCCTGGCAGTCCATGACTCATGTCGCAACTCAAGGCCTGCATGCTGCGACTCTGGCTGCGACAAACCATTCCACCACCACTAAGCGCATGAGGGGTTGGTTGCTCAAGCTCAAAGCATCAATCACTCAAAACCGGTACAGGTGATTGGCGCTATAAACCCTTGCTGCCGATCAACGGGGTCATTTGGGTCAAAGTGATGGTCTGCTAAGGCATGTCTCAAGATCACCTCTTTGGCGTCTACGCTGGTAGAGGATTGGCCAGAACGCACCTCATGGTTGCGTATGAGCAATAGCATTTGAGCCATGGCCCTGACTCAGCATTGGTTCTACACACGGCACGGGAACGTGTGGATATACATCCCAAACTTGATTGGTAAGCTTCTCTCGGAATCGAACTTCTGCAAACAGTGCCTTGTCTGGCATTCTGAGTCAAATCAGACCTTGCTGCTCTGCTCGGCTACAGCCTCATCACACATTTTGTTCAGCTGACCTTGTCTTTGTAGGTTATGCAAGAATAGCCAGTACCCTTACAGCTTTCCTGTTGGCGCCACAATACCCATCTGTCTTTGTCATTTTATACTTTCTTGGGTGGGTGCTGGTAAATCTGACTTGGCTCAGCTACTGAGGCTGTTCATTGCTTTGCTGTAAGCACCGCTGCAGTTGTGAGGGATCTTGCTCTGGAGCAAGCGCTGCTGCTCCTGTAAACTCAACAAGTATGCTGTTTGCAGCTTTGTTGCTGATGAGACTGATGGCAGGCTTGCAAGGAAGTATAAGCAGACGTCAACACTGGGCGCAGTGCTAGACATGGTGACAGACAGGTATGCTTTTCTGTCAGGCTGGTTCGCTGCAAAGCACAGAACTGGTGCAGATGGTGCCGCCTCTGCATGCGATGACAAGTCTGGACTCGTCTAAAGAACTCGTGATGTGGCAATCATACTGTTGCATATTGTCACTTGACGTTTGCCATGAAGTCAGATTGTCAAGTCAGCTGGGTTCATAGTACGGCATGCATCTGCCAGTCAGAACAGAGGTCTGACATGCAAGGCAGATGTTAGGAATTCAGCTCCAGCTTGTCAATGGCCTGCAGGGTGTCTACAGCTGGTCTCCTGATGCTGCTGTGCAAGACGTATCCCAACATCTTCATCCTTTTCCTGTCACTTCTGATGCTAGACTTGTTCAGCCATTGGTTTCAGATGTACTCCACGTTAGTTGCCGGCAGCGCCACTCACAAGGTATTGCCTAGCTGCACATATTCACATGTCATCAGATGTGGAGCTCCTGTTAAAAGTTTCCCAGCTTGCCAATGAAAGTGTTGAGGTCACGTCTGAAACCTGCATGCATCATGTCTGTGCATATGATCCTGCTTGCAGACAAATCTTCAGCCTGCTAGGCAGTGCTTGAGCAAACTGACATTGTGCCACTCCTTGGCATGCTGTGCATCCCTCTAAACATAAAAATCTGACGCTGTGCTATGTCAAAAGAGGCTGTGCTAAGTCAAAAGAGGCTGTACTATGTCTGCTGTGTTTGCAGGATGTGCACAGCCATAGTTTTCTCGTACGTTTATACTATCAGAAACGCGTCTTTATGGGGTTCTGCTGTGTGTCTTGTGAGGTCCTATACCTTATGGTAAGCTTTGCTGCTGATGCACTCAAAACCAGAATATCCTGCAAGTATGCCTGACCATCTTGTACTGTTCACAGGTGCATGATGCTGATACTGTGCTTGGTATCATAGTGATGATGCACCTAGAGGCAATGCTTAAATCACACAGCTGAGTGTATGTTTACTTGTGTCATTACCTGTAACATGCTTGTGTGGTGTGCAGTGCTTTCTTTGCAGTCAGCCAAGGTACCAAAGTCTGGGCCTACTTCCTGTGCCACTACCACATCAGTTGGCACGTCTTTTGCCAGGTGAGCTTTTGGTAACTCCTGAAACCCATTTTTGCGCATTTGGGGTACAGCTGCCTGCAAGTGGTCTGTGTGATGCCTACAGTCAGTACATGAATGCCTGTGAACATGCAATCAGTGTTTCGTCAGACCTGTGGGCTTGCAACATAAATTGGCAGACATGAGTGCAGAATTACTGTTTGGTTCACGGGACATGCAAACAAGCGCTTTGCAACACGATGATTGTGCCTGCATCTCCCACCCTCACAAAGTGCTTGCATGTCTGTCTTTCTCATACACATCTTGCATGTCAACAGTGCTCTGCTTTACGTGAACCCCCTGTGACGGCTTTTGGGTAAACTTGCATTTGTGATATAGGCATGCAACAAGAAGGACAGATACCTGCAGTAGCCATGTTGGCTCTTACAGCTTTACCGGGAGTCTTGACCAAACAGTTTGTCAATTGTGTGCAGCTCAAGAATGCAATGGCGAGTCTCATTGCACATGATCAACGTCTGGGAGACACAGCAACAACCCCAAAGCTAGACTAGCACTTTGCTGCAATGTCACGCTGAACATATTACATCAAATGTAGGAAGAATTGACATGGCTGAATGCGAAATTGGCATGGCCTTAGTAGGTTTGTGCTGCCCGCTCGAGGCCCTCCGTATTTGCCTGACTCGATGTGCAATCTGCTGCTTTTCCTTGTCAGAATTGTCCAGTCAGGCAACTCTGGGGCTGCAACCTGCACCCTAATCCCCGGAAAGTGTCATACGCGGCCCCGATGCTATAGAAACATTCTTTGCTGAGTTCGAAACCCGGCATCTGTCTGAGCCTACCTTGACGCTTTGGGTCGCGTAACGGACCTCAGCGGTCTTGACCGGTGTAGTAAGGTTCACTCGCCCTTTGCCTAGCGGATTGTTACAGACAAACCCTCTGGCTGTGCACCGCTTAGCAGGTCCGACACACTTCTTGGATCGCACAAAAAAGACGCTGTCAGGAAGGCTGAAAGGTGCATCATCAGGTGAACAGAATATTCACATATTGCTGCTGAATACAAATACTGCGGTCCGCTTTGAGCAAGTCCGACAGCCCAGTTTTTGTTGTCTGTAGATGTTAACATCCCACTAGTCCTGCAAACTCGCAGCTGGCTTGAAACAGCCCCACAGTCTTCCGAGCGAGCTGTCTCGTTCCGTACGCACGCAGGCAACAGTCAAACAGTCCCAACCAGGTGGAGATCATAGACTTGACACTGCTGAGCTGTCTCACGGAGCACGGAGCCAGCCATGAGTGAGGAGTCAGCAACTGCTGGAGCAACACCTCCCAGGCAAGATTGCTTGATGATGCATGCAGCACCACTTCAGCTGGTATGACACAGAACAGCTGTGCTTTTTGAGCTTGCAAAGGCTGGAGCTGGTCTTTAGGCTAAACATTTGCACTAGCCAGTGTGGGCTCAACAGCTCAACATCTCATGTTTGACACTTGCTGCAGTGTCTTGAGGCAAGTCAACAACCTGAAAGCAAGCAGCAGTGGCAGTTTGACCCCCAGGTTGAGCAAGGGCACGTCACCCCTAGCCAAGACATTATCTGTCAGCACCCCAAGATCTCGACCCAGGACTCCAGTGAGCATAGCAATCATCAGTCTTGTTGCCATGGACTTCTGTATGTCTGTGCAAACAGCATTTTGTGTACATTTGCAGCAACATGTGCACAGCAGGGAAACTTTTTCTACAGAGTTGCATGATGATGCAGCGCAGCAGTCGCATCTGTCAGTCAGACTGTTCCATCTGCTGATGCATTGAGCTGTTTGCTTGTGCCCACTTGAATCCTCTCTCAGGGGAACTTGGCTTCCCATGATAAGCACTGATACCATTCAGTCCTGACCTGTTATTAGTTGCTGGCCGGCTGAGGCTGTTCACGCAATGATGCATGTCAGCAGTAATCTGGAAGGTCACAGCACAAGTGGGCAAAATGCGCCACAAAACATGGGCCTGGAACCTAAGCTCAAAATGACAATGTGGCTTGGATACAGTCAAGTTTGCTGACGCAGCTGTCATACAGGTTGGGAGTAATCTAAAGTCGAGCAGCAGCAGCCTGGATGCTCCTGGAAGCTCAGGCCTGCAGTTTGAGCTCAACAACCTGCGCAACGAGCTGCGAGCCAAGCAGCGGGAGCACTCAGAGACTGAAGAAGAGGTGTGCTCATGAGCCATGCAAATGCAAACACTACTCCTGACGGTGTTTCAGTGTCTGCTTTGCACATTACAAAGGTCCTCTTGCTACCTGTGGGTTTTGAATCATGGGTGCCAACCAGCAGGGTGTGATTAGTCATCTTCATGCATCATACCATCAGAACAATAACTGCCGTTTCAGTCTCCAAATTGGATGCGCTGCTCTTACCATGCATCATGACACTGCATGACGAACAAGGAGCCCTATCGTATTGTCTGTCTGTTTGTGAGTCATCTGTCTGTGTTTCTGCGACACACACTTCATCAAACTGACAATGCTGGTCTTGCAGGTGCGCACGCTGAAGGCAGCAGCAATCAGCAAGGACAAGGCATTGGCCAAGGGCGCGGCAGATCTGGCCCAGCAGCATGAAAGGGCTGCCAAGGCTGAACGTATGTGCTCTCTGTTTTGTTTTACCCAATTCTTTACCCAAATTTTCTCAGTTGCTGGAAAAGGATGGACTTCTTTCTTGAGAGTACAAAATCCTTGTTCAATCCGTCTTCCTGTAACCTAGCCTAGGGCAAGGACACAACACAGTGCAAAAATGATTGCTGTACATACGTGTGAGGTGCAAGCATGACCCATGGTCTGTCGTCCCCCTCCTGTATGCACCAGACCTGTCACACCTGCAAGAACCTCTGGTGAGACTTGCAGCGCAGATTCACACAATTGCACCAATCCGCACCAGGCTTGCATAGACATCCAAAACAACACGGTGGGCCACAAACAGCGATGCTGTTACTGACCTTCCTGCATTGGGCGCAAGCTGTTGATGACCAGGCAGGCACATACCAGGCTTTGCTGTGACTTGATGAGCATGCAGAGCAGCATTCAGACAGTGGGCCCATGCGTTGCAGAGGCATTGGCTGTGGCTGTCAAAGAGCTGAGGACCAGCGAGGAGGCACGTACCAAGGCAAACAGCAGTGCAGAGGCTGCCGCACGCCAGGCCGACAAGCTCACTCAGAAGCTGGCAAACATGCCCAAGGTATGCTACTGCTGTATCTGCTTTACACCAACTGTTGGCTGTGATTTGCATAGTCATCAGCCCAAGACTGATGCGTGCTTGCTTTGTGTTGGTCAACTCGATTTGCTGCACTGACATACTTAGTAAGGGCGCTGTCATTGCAGTTGATGTCATTGCATTCTGTTTTGCTGCATGGCGGTGTCCGATTATCACCCAGGATATACATGACGTGATCAGCACCATTTTTGCAAAGGAATGACAACACCAACCATGCGTGTCAAGGTTGACATATCTCCCAGCCAGCATACACATTGTACACACTGCTCTGAAAGTTTGCAGCTATGGGAACAATGCCTCAGGAGTTGGCTGTACATTGGGAGCGTTGAGCGGTAGTAGCTATAGCTGCGCACAGCTGCATTGCCATACAACCAGCGCTGCTCAGTGACTGCTGCAACACAGCTAATCTGGGATGTCTGATTGCCGCACAATCACCTTTGTCATGCTGAGCATGCAGAACTGCGAATTGTCTGCCCTGCCAACCTTTCTTGTCTTCAACCTTCAGTCAAGTCGAAACAGCACCAGTCTGACAACAGTTAGCACACACTTTGCCAACGGTTCTGCAGGACGCCAAGTTCTCTGCTCAGGTTGCCAGCCTAGAATCTGAAGTCAGGGCCTTGAAGGCAGACAACGCCGGCCTGAGCAAGGACAACAAGGCAGGCTGCAATCAGATCCGGGCCAAGGACAAGCAGCTGGACAGCGCAGCCAAGGAGGTGGAGCATGCGCGCCAGACCGAGCTGCACAACAAGGTGTGCCTGTTTCTCTAGAAAGGGAAAGAAGAGATTCTTCCTGTTTGGCATTGATAGGAGAGAAGCCTAAATGGTGAGGTGTGTTGGGCTTCCCTGTGGGGTGTTTGTGTTGTGACGCATGAGCAGACTTTGTTTGACTGCTTTTGAGCACCCTCTCTCCTGCCAGAGGATAAAGCAGGCGCAGCCTTCGCGCCAGATGCACCTGCACAACAAGGCCTGCCTGAGAACCCAGCTTCATGCTCTTGCAAAGGAACCGTGCTCTCACATCCTCACGGACCTGATGCATGCATGGCAGTCTTGGAACTAGCTCGAACAGGTTAACATGCTTGTGAAGGAGAGTATGAAATACCAAAAAAAAGAGTTTCACTAAAGCATCCTTGACAAACCATTACCAAATGTCTAGCAAAAGAGGATCGACACAAGCTTGACTGGGCTGCCGCACAACAGAGCCACACCTTGAGTTACTGCTTCTTGTTGTCCACTGCAACAATTCAGATGTCAATGGTCAAAAAGTGTTTTGCACGATCTCAATGGGTCGCATCATTAGATCAGGCACATCAGGCGCTTCTCTGCAGCAGCTGGCGTCATGAGTTCATGTCCTCATTCAACCATCCGTACATCCATCCACGCATTCATTCATTCATTCATTCATTCATTCATTCATTCATTCATTCATTCATTCATTCATTCTACAAAACATGTCTTCCCCTGGGATTAGGTAAATGCAGCCCTGAGTAGCCTTCTGTGCGAGGTCCTCTGTTGGCAGACACCAGCAATAGTGTGTAATGATGTGGTCTAAATCAGACTGAACAAGTTCATGCCAACTCAGTATCATCACTGTATGAGGTCAGAACCTGCTGTTTTTGAGAGGCATTGCCAGACATGCATCCACAAGCTACACTTCCTGGCCTGACACACTACCAGCAAACCACGTCTATCCAAATGATAGTGATAATAAAAATTAATGGTAACAAGCGGGCTTAGGCATCAGGTGCGTGCGGAAGTCAGCTCCCTCCAGACAGGCTTGTTCAGAGCATCGCAAATGCAGCGGTTCAACTGCAACACGTGAACATCAGACAACACAATATTGTTTACACCATGCAACAATGATGACAAGAGGCTGCTCCCCGTGTACAGGAGCTGCAGAACAGCATCCTGGATCTGAACAGGAGGCTGGATGAGGCCAAGGACAGGGAGAACACTTTGCTGGCAGTGGAGAGGCAGCACAAGGCAGACGCAGCAAGCATGACAGCCCAGATGACTGCTGCTGATCAGAGGGCAGATGCCACCGACTACAAGTTGGCTGTCATGTCCACAGACTTCAAGGTGGGCTGATTTGTCAGCAGGATTTGAATGCTCACCTGAAAGCTGCACATGCAAGTGCCCTGCCCTTGTCTAGTCAAGGGCTAAACGTGGGCAGCCCTCCTGAATTCAGCCTGTCTGCAGTATTTTAGCTCATTTTGAGAGGGCAAAATTGTCCCTAGGGCAAGGATGCCCCCTCACCTGGGCTACCCAAGTGCTTAAATGCCCTGTCAACTTTTGTGTGTCTATTCTGCTCCCTGTCTGCAGTCAGTCTGCTGCCATCTTGCACCTTCCCTTCCTAAATGCAACTACTCTGTGTTATCTCCTGTCACCAGCTGACGTTTCAGGGTATGAACCTGAAACTTGCACATCTGCTGGGTATGCGAGTCCTGTTCTTGCTGATCATTGGGATTCATGGCAGGCCAATCCAGGCAGACACATTGAGCTGGAGATGGGGGCACTGCTGTTGACTGACTTGTCTCTGGCATTGCACAGAGACAAATCCTGGCTGATGTTGACATCAGCCACTTACTGCGTCTGTCATTGTCCTGCAGGCAACTCAGGAAAGATGCAGAGAGCTGGAGACAGAGGCTGTGGTGCTGACTGATGAGCTGACTAGGACCAGTGCAGTAGCTGCTAGGGCAGCTGCCAGAGAAGTGGTGAATGGCAGCAAGGATGAGGGCGTGGTTCCTGTTACTCTTCATCTGGAGGAGGTAGGCCTAACCATGGCTGTATAATACATTTCTGCTAGGTCCACATGTGTCTGTCTGTCTGTCTGTCTGTCCATCCAAAGGTGGTGAGATTGACTCGGACCGTTTCAGTTGTTTTTGAGTCTGTCTGGGTCTGTCTGTTAGTCAGCCATCCGAGCCTTTAGTGTAGGACACCGCCAGGCATGGTACGCAAGGCAAAATGCTGCTGTCCATACTGTGATGATTTGGAGCTAAACATCAGCCGCCAACACAGCAGTGAGTGAAAGTGGCCACAGACGTTTGGTGGTTATGCACAGGTGCGGTACCTGCAAGGTGAGCATGAGAGGCTGCGAGAAAAGATGAAGCACATGGAGAGGAATTTGCAAGCCAGCCACCAAGTGCAGGTCTGTTTTTAGCAATGCTCATGCCGTGCCATCTTGCAGGAAGGTCATGGCAGCATCATGCAGTGTGGGTTGTTGTCTGAAATGCTGTGCTGTGCTGTGCTGTGCAGCGCTCATGAAGCACTGAAGCATTACACATATGTGAGCGCTTAGCAACCTCTTGGCGTTTGTTGAGAATTGAGATGAGCATGCATAATGATACTGACCACTGTGACTGTATGCTCTTAGCCATCTGCATACGGTAAGCTGTGTTTCATTGTTGCTGCTGCTGAAGCAGTATCAACCCCAGTGTCAATGAATGGAAGGTTCACATGTGAAATGTGTATCACTGCTGCAGGAACATTTGCAACAGCAGCTGGATGCCCAGAAGCGGTCGTCATCAAGACGCACCAGCAGTGCACAATAGTGCACCACCCACAAGTTCCTGACCGCCCTGCCAGCGCTCTGCTGCATTGCATTTGTCTGATGTTGAAGCTCAGCAACAACCCGTGTATGTGCGTCTAGCATCTTCCTGCAAGTGCTTTACTGTACATGCCTCATGCTCACAGTATACTGACCCCAGTAGCAAGTTTGTTTCCCAGATACTGTGTACATTTGCAACAGGCTTGGTGCCTCAATGAGTTTTTCAAAAGAATGCAATACAAGCAAAGGACTGCATGAGAACACAAATGATGCTGACACTATAACAGAGATATACTGGTTGTGTGCTTAATTCAGGCAGATAGGTTTTTAAAGCTGACAGAACTTGTTTTTTCATCTAGATTGGTCTGCACTCAGACACAACTTGCTCAGAGGCTCTGAGAGATCTAGCACCTGGGTGTAGAGCAATGGTGTGTCACTGAATTGTCAGAAGAATGCACCACAAGTTTAAAAGTCTATGAGAGCATGCACTTGCTAGAACTGTGACACATATCTCCTCAAGGTGTCCCCATTGAGCAGAAATGGCTTAGACAAAACTTGCAACAGTCAGAGACTAGTCAGCAGTCAGACAGAATTGACCTAGGCAGAAACTGGTTAGTATGTACTAATAAATATACCAGTACTATACACACTATAAGTAAGCTGGTATGTCAATGTCAGAATGGCCTGCTACAATCACAAGTTCCATGATTTTACATCAACAGCATTGACATTTTACAAAATTGTAGTCCGGATGTAGTTGAGTTCAAGCAGAAATGGGTTTTGAAAGCTCAGTCAAAGAGAACTTGCTTTATCAAGCAGAAAGGGGTTAAGGCTCAGACAGAACTGGTTTAAAGCTCAGACAGAACTGGTATAAAGCTCAGACAGAACTGGTATAAAGCTCAGACAGAACTGGGGCAAAGCCCAAGCAAAGCATGTTTCAAACAGTGATGTGATATGTATACAGCTGCAGCGGAACTGGCAACTACAGTGAAGCTTTCACTGAAGGGACACTGTCTATTCGTCAATGATACCATCAAGACATTGAGGGCATGTCCAAAAACCTGAAGCCTGGGGTTTGCTATACAAAGAGAGTTTCACTGAGCTGCTCACTGCACAAGGGGGTCAAATAGCTGCACACAGAATGCATCTGCACAAGTAGCAACAACGCTACAGTGCTAATCCAGTGAGCAGGCAGCCTGCAGCAGTTCCAAATGAAAGCAAATATCAAATGCTGAGCAGAATTTGGGCAGTCTAGACGTCAAAAGGGACACAGTCAAATAAAAGCGCCATGCATCACACTCCTATCCCTAGCAATAACACCAACAGACTGAACCTGCTGCACACAACAGAACCAGCAACTCAGCAGTAGCATCAAGTTGAAGAACATGAAGGTTGTAGAGGCTGCTGCTTAAGTGATGACGTCAAGCTATGAGAGCAGGCGCAACAAGCAAATGCCAACAGAACACATGCTGCCTCTCGAGGACTCCACAGTTGCTAGACAGGGCCAGAGGTCTGAATTTTGTTGTGTATGGTTAATTCTGAGACAGAAGAATTAGGGAGCAAGCTGATGCTGCTCAGTCGGGACTCTGTCGTACAGAGTCGTATTTCCAGCGACCAGGAATGGGCTGTTCCTTACTGACGTCAAAGTTCCATCTCTCTTTGAAGTCGTTTTCGCTCTGCGAACAGGTGTCCGTCAGCTCATGGTCAGAATAAAACGACTTTGTGGTTATGCTCAACTCAGCAGTGTACCAACACCTAGTCAAGCTCACAGCTGCTAACTCATGTTGCTGACCTGTTGCTTCTCTTGGCGAAAAAACACATCCAGCTGTGATCTGGATGGAGGGACCCCAAACAAGCTGCGCGACACGCCTTGAGCGTCTGTTGGCCCAACGTGATCTTTGGAGACGTTGTCCGGGTAGCGCAGCTGGCCACCATGCTGCAAGCTCGCAGAAGTCTGAATCTTCTTGAAAGCGTGCTCAGGGCGCTGCTCGGTTTTCCCTGGTGGTGAACTTGTGGCGTCGGCAAGCTGAGATGCCACCATCCTCGAATGAGCTGCCCTCCCACCCGTACATGTTTGTCGCTGTTCTGAGTGAAT
>JAABUH010002841.1_pt1 | contig 15872 bp, 28 predicted proteins | sample 5559121 | NCBI WGS metagenome assembly JAABUH01 (sample SAMN10711871, study PRJNA513364) | rock metagenome | isolation source: Antarctica rocks | place: Antarctica: Victoria Land, Battleship Promontory nord | collected 2015-12-28
CTCCCAGCAAAGACGCGCCAGAGGTTGGCAGTGTGCTGGCCGAGGACGATTTTGTCAGGCTGTTCTCCCAGGCGCAAGCTCGGCCTGCGGGTTTGGCGCGAGCTGCTGTGTAAGCGGAGTCCTGTGTGGAGTGTGTGTGTGTGCATGCACAGCGTGCGTGTCCGGTCTCGTATGAGGTTTGTGTGTGGGTGCCTGTGTTTGTGCGTTTGTGTGCGTGTGCTTTTAGTGCGTGCGTGTGCATATGTGCGCGCATGTGCATGTCTGAGGATGGTGGGTGTCACACAGTGACAATCACATTGTCGCTGTTATAATTTATGCAGGTGGTCATCCTCTGGACTGCCAGGCCGGGGTCTGGCGGTCACACTGTACACTTCACAGGCAGCGCAAGGCAGAAGCCAGACAGCGCTGCCCGGGCTAGGGGCGAGGCTGGGCCCAGCCCCGAAGCGACGATCCTGTTGTCTTAGCACATGCGTGCAGGTACGAAATAATATCAAAATTTGTCGATTTCGTGCTGTCGCCGGTCACCGCCAACCTTGTACTAACTTGCCTCGCACTAGCGCTTAGCGCTAGGACGCGACAGCTCCTTTACAAGCAGGCAACCAGCACGGCAGGTCCAGCAGAGCAGGCATCAGCAAATTCAGACGCTTACTGATGACCTGGGCAGGCAAACCGCAGAGCTCCACTGTGCGATAAAGCAATGTAGCTGCCTTTGCGCGCCTGTCTTCTTTGTGAAGCCAGAGATTTGTGCGGGCGATGGCTGCATCGGCGCTCCGCGCGGCCGTGGAGCACCTTGTGGGGCCCAACTACTATGGTGCGCGGCCTCCGCTTTCCAGCAGTGTTAACGAGCACCGAGCTGTAAGGAAGGCGTGAACGTGTGCGGCGTTGCAGACGTGCGCACGTCAAGCTGGCCGCTCACGCACTGGCGCACCGCAGCCGCGTTGACCATCTGCTGTGAGTCGCCCCGCTGTCAAGCACACAGGCTGCAAGCGCCGCTTGCAGCCGCGCGGACTGGCAGTACCGTGCAGATGTGCTGGGCGTGCACCTGGGGGTGAACTACATGCGCGGCCGCAAACCGGCCAAGATCGGCGCGCTGGTGCAAGTGCACAACCTCTTCATGACCCTGCTGAGCCTGTGGATGGTCGTGGAGACAGTCACGCAGGTGCGCTGGCCTCTTGTTAAATAGCAACTTTGCCACGGCCCAGGAGCATGACCCAGGCTCCTGTGGCGGGGCACAGTCCTGGCGCACGTTTGGCTGGGGCAGGCCTGGCGGCCACTTGTGGGGCAACCTGGCGGAGCAGGGCGAGTTCAGCGACAGCGGTCGGCGCCTGGCGGTGGTGATCTGGGTGCACTACCTGAGCAAGGTAGGAGCACGTGCGGGACCCGTGTCTCAAGACACGTACTCCCTCCCTACCGAACGCGCTCGCCGCATGTCACCCAGCCTTTGCGCATGCCAATGCTTGTTTGCAAATCTGAGTCTGCTTAGCAGATTATGGCATGCCACTGTCATGCGCATGCACAGCATACCTGCCTCCACCTGTGCAAGCATGCGAAGCGCTTGCTGGCAGCCTGCGGCGCCCGCCAGCTGCGGGCCACAGAGGCATGCGCTGTGATCTGTCTCAGTCCGAGGCGCCTCCCGCCTGTCGTCCTGGCTCAAGGGCCCACATGGGGCGGCCAGGCGCACAACTTCGTGAACATGGTCATCAATGGCGCTGCGCAAGAGGAAGCATCATGGCGCTGCCATCATGGAACAGCCATCATGGCGCTGCCATCATGAAGAAGCCATCATGGCGCTGCGCAAAAGCAACAGAGCGCGCTGCTGCCCACAGGCGTACGAGTTCGTGGACACGGCCATCATGGTGGCGCGCAAGAACAACCGGCAGATCACGCTGCTGCACGTCTACCACCATGCCTCCACCTTCTTCCCCTGCTGGTGGGCCGCCGTCAGCTTCGCGCCTGGCGGCGACGTCTGGTTCCTCTGCGCGCTCAACTCGGCCGTGCACGTCGCCATGCGCGCGCCCGCCGCCCGCCGCCCCTGGCCCGCGCAGACCGCGGAGCTTGCTCAGCTGGCAGTAGTGCGGCAACCACGAGGCAGGGAGCATGGCAACCACCAGGCGGCTGTGGCCCTCTCGCAGCGCCCTGAGGGCAGGGCCGCGCCGGGGACCGCCGGGCGTGCGACGCGCGCCGCACCCCGCATGCTGCGCCTGCGCACCAGGGCCTGACGCACGCGCCTGCGCCGCCAGGTACGGCTACTACTTTGCGAGCAGCGCCGGCGTGCGCGTGAGCCAGCGCGTCAAGAAGGCCGTCACGATCGCGCAGCTGGTCCAGGTGCGGCCGGGGCCGGGCCATCCCCTTGCTCTCCTCTTCCTGTTCTGTGAAGGGTGATCGCACGCGCGTGCGCACCCAGTCCTCTTCCTCTTCTGTGAAGGGTAATCGAACGCGCGCGCGCGCGCCCAGTCCTCTTCCTGTTCTGTTAAGGGTAAGCGCATGCGCGGGCGCGCCCCAGGGCCGCAGCCGACTCGCGCGCACGCGCGCGCGCGCAGTTCGCGCTGCTGGAGGCGCAGGCGCTGTACGGCGTGTTTGGCGCGCCCTACTACCGGCCGCGCATCGTCGTGGAGCTGGCCATCGTGCAGGCGGTCGTGTTCACGCTGCTGTTCGGCAGCTTCTACCGGTGCGGGCTTTGTTTCCACACCCCGCACCCGAGTATAGCCTTGCTGTCTGCTGCTGCATGTACGTGCAGGAGCAGCCAGCGCGTGGACCTTTCACGCATGAAAGGTCCACGGAATGTGCACTGGGGCGCATGCAGGAAGGCGTACATGGCGAAGAAGGAGCATCTGCCGTGAGGCACGCGAGCTGAGCAGCGCCGGCAGCACAGCAGTGGGGTCTGGGCAGGCGGCCCTTGCTTCTCAGGTGCCAGCTGGGCTGGGTCAGCACAACTGAGGCCGTGATGCGGAGCATGCACAGGGCGGGTCTCATGTGCAGAGCTAAAGGGTGGCGCCGCCGGAGGGAGGCTCTAGATGTTCACGTGCTGACGCTGTTGCAGGGTCCAGGCACCGCACTTGTTTGTGCCTGTATGTCAGGTTGATACATGCTACAGTGAATGCTTGTCAGCAGAGGGAAAAGGGATTGGGATAATATAGATGCTCGCATGACTCCATGATTTACAGGTCAGTAGCGATGCGCATGCGACTTGGGCGCGCTGCATGATGCTTGCAAGTACCGCCTAAGCTGATCATAACAGACAGAGCATTGTACTTCAGTGCTCATCGAGCGGTCGTCATGCCCCTTGGGCTGGCCAGCGAGCAACGAGCGACAGGACGGGCCTGGAGCGGGCAGGCACAGCGTAACCACCATCTTGCGCGCCCCGGCCAATGACCCCAGTTACAAAACCCCACAGCACCCACACAGACATCTATGGACTCAACATCACAGCCACACTGCGGCGCGGCGCCGGACTGGGGAGTCTGAAAGCAAAGCTAGTCCTGCGCCGGCCTGCAGACGGGCGGGCGGCGCGGGGGCGGGGAGTGCTGCTGCGCCTACTCCCGCAGCAGCCTCCGGCCCGCGGTGGCGGCGTTGACCGCGGCAGACGCCGCCGAGCCCAGCACCTTGCCCCAGGGGATGCCCGAGTCCTGCTGCTGCCCCCCGGCGCCCTGCCCAGTACCCTGCTGCGCGCTGTTCTGCTGCGCGCTGTTCGCCGTCGTCGCGCGGGTCTGCTGCCCGCCGGTGGCGTAGCCCTGCTGCGCCGCCTGCTGCTGGTTGGCGCCCGAGTAGGCGGCCTGCTGGCCGTAACCGGAGCCGGCGTTGGGGTTCTGGCTGTAGCCCTGCTGCGTGTTGCCCTGCGAGTACGGGTTCTGGCCGGGGTAGGACGCGCCCTGGCCGCTGTATGTCCCCAGCGCGCCCGGGTTGCTGGCGAACGGCGCGGTGGTCGGGATGGGCACGGCCTTGCCGTCGACGATAGTCTCCTTGGCCGCGTTCAGCGCCTGCGCCGCGTTGCCAGCCGCCTGCGCCGCCGTTGCCCGCCGCGCCTCAGAGCGCTCCTCGTGGAGTCACGCGGCCGGCCAGCGCATGACGAGCGCGCCGCAGTGCATGTCTTGGATGGCCGTGCGGTGCCCAGCGCACAGTGGCGGTGCCCAGGCTTACAGCAAAGCTGACTCAGCTCCGGTCCGGTCAGGAACAAGGGCTGCCGACGCGGGCGCGTCGCGCAACACAGGCGGCGTGCGATTGGCCCAGGGGTTGCCGCACGCGTGCGCCTGCGCGTTGCAGGTGCAGGTGCAGGCAGGGGCCGCGCCTGCGCGGCCTGGATGGCGCCGCTGATGCCGCCGATGAGGCCGCCGTTGCCGGTCGAGGCGGCGCTCTCCGCCGTGGACAGCGCCGTGCCCGCCTTCTGCAGCGCGCCGGCGGCGCTCAGGGCCGCCTGCGCCTTATCCGCGAAGGTCACGTTGGACTGCGGCGCGGGCGCGCGGGGCTGCGCGCGGCGCAGGCAGCCCAGTCAGCCACCCGCCACGCTCACATCGCGTCGTCCACACTGCAGCGAGCTTGCAGGCAGGTCGCTTCCTTGCGAGGAGGGGAGCGCGCGCGGCCGTGCCGCCCTGGAGACGGTCCATGCAGGGCTGGCCTGAGGACGCAGGGGCGCGAGCTGGGGAGCGCGCACCGCGCGCGGCGGCGGGCGCGGCGGCTGCACGGGCCGGCTGCGCTCCTGGTTGGGCGCGTCGCCCTGGTCGTTGCTCTGCAGCAGGGCGCGCGCAGTCAGCAGGGCGCTCTGTGCACACACACTGCTCAGCATACCACGCGGCGCAGGCGCGCCTGCAGCCTTTGCAGGGGTGAGTGCTGCAACACACATTGGCAGTGCATGCAGCGGAGCCAGCACACACTGCATGCGATTGATGTCAACAGAAGCAGCGGGCGGTATGCCAGAGGCTTGGTGGGGCGCGCCTGCGGCGGGCCGGGGCGCTGCGGCGGGCTGCCAGGGCGCTGCGGCAGCTGCCCCGTGCCGACCACCGCAGTCTGCGCAGCTGGCGCGGGCGCGGGCGCAGCGTCCTGCCCGTCGCTGCTCTCATCGCTGGCGCTGTCCGCGCCCGCATCGGGGCTGGGCGCCTCGGGGCTGGGCGCAGCGGCGGCAGGGCTGCTGCGGCTGGAAGCGTACGTCTCTGCATAGCTGACCGGTGCCGGGGCGGGCGCGAGCGGGAACGTGATGACGATCTGCGGGATGGTCGCCGCGGCGGGCGCCTGCCCCAGCGACAGCGTGTCCCAGTGGAATATGTTGGCCGGGTCCCGCCCGCCGGCCGGCGTCGCGCTGCCCGTCGCCGGCACCGCCTGCTGCCCCGCGGCTATGCCCAAGAGCGCGGCGAGCGCCAGCAGCGCGAGCGCGGCCACGCGGCTGCAGGGGCGTGCCATCGCAGCGCACGCGCGTGCCTGCGCGCGGGGGTCGCAGGCGGTCAGGTGGCGGGCATGCCTGCAAAACTAGCTCAGTGAAGCTCGCGCGCAGGCCGCTTTTTGGCTCAGTCCTACCACGCGCCAGCCGGCAGCAGCTGCAAGCTGTGGGACTGGCGGCCGCCCAGCAACTGCGGTAGCGCAGCGCAGCGCAGTATCTGCAGGCGCGATGAACCCACCAAAAATGCGCAGGACCAAGCTGCAAAGCAGCCCTTGCCGCGTTCGCCCACTGTTGCAGCATACAGAAGGCGGCCCCGGACGGCCATCGCAAACCTCCGGGTCCCACTCCTACAACCACCTCCTGCTACCCCGTTCCGTCAGCTGCGCTCGCCCTTGGACAGCGCTGTAAGCGCACAGGTCGTGCATCAGAGGCTGTGCTGCTGGCCACAAGGCCCCGCCGCGACGTGAGCAGCCGGCAGCTCTGAGCGTCATGATGCACTGTGGGCTTCTGCCAACCCCGGCACCTAGGCCCGGCGCTTGCCCCTACAACGACATCACTATCAAGCAGGTCGCCCAAGCAGCACGGGCGCTTGCCTTGCGATAGTCGAGTGGGCTACGTTCAATCAGCAGGTGAGCGCAGAGCAGCGGCTACGGCAGATGCCTTGTTGTGTACTTGAGTTGTGTGTACAAGCTTGTATGGATCGATCAGTGCGTTGGAGGTGGGAGACACTGATGTTAGAGTCGACACGCTCTCGGTGTTTCGACAGCCTCATAGGGTCTGCAACCCCGCTCATGGACAGTGAGAGAATTAACTTTTTTATACAAGCGTACCTGGCGCTCCCTGCACGCAGTGAGTAGTTCTTGTTCAGAGGTATTGGCTGTACAGCACACCTGTGAATATCCACCTGTATTGCTGATCTCTCATGCAGCCTAGCGCTGTCTCAAGCAGGCCTTCCTTATTGCGCTGTGCATTCTAGGAATGTCAGGCCTGTCCTTCACACCCTGGCACTTGCGTTAAGTGTGCATCAGGCTGCTATTGTGCTTTCCCAGCCACGCTGCGGCTCACTAAACCGCCTGCACTGCCTCCGCACTCTGACGAGCTTCGTTGCACGCTGCTATGGGGTCCGGACCTAGCCGCACGCTGCTGCTGAGCGCGGAGGAGGTGACCGACGGGCCATACGATCTGCGCGCTCTGCGGTGAGCACCGGCGCCTGCAACACGACTGATCACCACAGGCTGGACGCGAGGGGCATACGTCGTGCACGTGCAAGAGTGCGGCAGGCCACTGGAGAGCCAGGAGTCCAGTGGCGCCTCTCCTGCAGTGTGGGCGAGTGTGGCGGAGGCCTGTTTCCACCGCAAGCTTGGCTCCCTGTTGGCTGAATACGCAAGGCCTGCGCTGGCGTAGGCAGGATCTCTTGATTAGCTCCACTATTTGGCTGCCAGCAGAACTACGCTAGCGTGGGAGCTCTCCTTGGGGACTAGGCAGGCACCGGTCGCAGGACGCCGAAAACGAGCCACAGGTGACAGGGAGCACCTTGCACGGGGACGTGGCTGCTGAAATGCATTGCCAGCGTGCGCCAGCATGCATACGCTTATCTTATTCTGGCCCTAATTTGCGCGTGCAGGGCGCCGCGGCTGACAGGCTGGGCGCTGGCGTGCGTGACATGGCTGCTGGACTCCACGCCGCTCGCCGGCCCGCTGTGGGCCAAGTCCATGCGCGACAGCGGCATCCCGCAAGTGCTGCCTCGGTCGAGCACTGCTGCTGCCCTGCATTCTCTTTCCTAATTGCTTGCCCTTGGAAGTGCGCAGTAACGCCTACGCATTGCCAAGAATAGGCCGCTGGGTGTGGGCTGCCAAGCAACTTCAATACCAGGCGGCCCGTCCAGGTTCCATGCGCCCGTCCGCCCGTGCTTGATCGCCTTGCACAAGCAGGCGTCAACCCACCCTGTCGTCATCTTAGAGTAGCTCACACAGTCACACCCCCGTCACGGTGCCTGGGCGCCTAGTAACATCGACTTGAGACAGGGCGAGGGAATATGTGGCCGCCCGGCCAGGCCATGCGCGAGCTGGACCTGCCGGAGCCGCCCACGTTCCAGCCGCTGTGGCCGCCGCCCGCGCCCGGCGCCGCCGGCGCCGCGGGCGCCAGCGTAGGCGGCCTGGCGCCGCGCGAGCGCCTGGCGAAGGCCGCACAGGCAATCCCGGGTACGGCCCTGCCCCAGCACTTTGGCGCGCGGGGCGCCACCTGTTGAAGGCTCGGCGCGTGGGGCTGTGGCCAACGCGAGCGCCGTCGCGCAGCGCGCACGTGTGCCAGCTGCAGGCCGTCCCAGGGGCAGCCTGTGACAGCTGGCTTGCGTACGATAAGAGTGCACGGCGTGAGGGGCTGCACCGGTCAACTACTTTACCTGGGTGCGGCACGCCAGGGTTCGGCGACGCGCGGGCCCGGCGCGCCGGGGAGCGCGTCAGCGTCAGCAACCTGCACGCCGCCTACGTGTCCGGGGCGGCCACGCCCGCGGCCGTTGCGGAGGCCGCTCTGGCCGCGGTGGACGAAACCGAGGCGCGCAGGCCGCCGCTGCGCATGCTGATCGCGTGCGACCGCGCTGACGTGCGCCGGCAGGCCGCCGAGTCGGCGTCGCGGTGCGGCCCCTGCTGTACCCTCTCCAATGTCAGCGGTCGCAGGTGGGGACCACCGGACTTAAAGTGTGGCCAACATGTGACCAGGTCCACTGCATGCCCACAGGGCCTCGGAGTCTTTGCAAGGCTGTCACTACCCTGCCAGCATAAGTGTGCTTGAGGATGATTGCCCAGAAGATGTCAACACTGGCAGATGGCAGGTACAAGTCAGAAAACTGTTTGACTCCAGGACGCTCCCTGGTGCTCCTCGACTCTTGCGCCACGCCTCTGCATCGCTCGGGGTGTGCGCAGGTTCCGCGCAGGCGCGCCGCTGTCCGTGCTCGATGGGGTGCCATATGCAGTCATCGATGGCATCGATGCCCTGCCCTACCCTACAACTGCCGGCACGTCTTACGTGCGCATGCCCTGCCTGGACAGCCCCATCGATCGGCAGCTGTGCTGCTGGCGCAGACAGGGCATGCCAAGCACAGTGCACTGGCGGTGGTGCAGCCCTGCGTGGTGCTGTGTAGCGCGCCCATCGGTCAGCGGCGTGCCAGACATCTGTCCAAGCTGTGCACGGCGGCAGCTACCAGTTTGCACAAAAGTGCAGGATTGCTGTAGAGATAAAGCATCGTAAACTATCAAAAAGGGTTTGGTGCGACCGCAGCTGGGCACCGAGCGTGCGGTGCACGGGGACGCGCCCGCCGTCGCGGCGCTGCGCGCCGCTGGCGCGGTCCTGCTCGGCAAGGCCAACCTGCACGAGGTGGGCGTCGGCATGACGGGGCTCAACCTCGCGCACGGCACCGCGCGCAACCCGCACGACCCCGGCCGCTTCTGCGGCGGCTCGTCCAGCGGCTGCGCCGCCGCGGTCGCCGCGGGCGTGTGCACATTTGCGCTGGGTGCGCGGCCTACGCCACAGTGAATCAGCCGCACGAGGCTGTCAGAGTTGTGGCTGGCTCGCCGTGGCAGAAGAGCGCGCAGGCTGGCTGCCTGCTTTGCCCTGCCCATGCCCGTTGGCAGCTCCTCCTGCGGCTATGCTGCAGCAAGTGCGGCTGGCGTCCGTGTTTGCTGCGCCACTGACGCGTTGGACCCAGTCGCTTGCCTCGCGGCTGAGCCAGTGCGCTCGCGGAGCAGCGTGGGGCATTGCTGCCAGAGCGTCGCGGCCAGCATTCCTGTGGACGTTATGCAGCAGCCAGACGTGAGCTGGGAGTGGAGTGTGCGCGCATGGGCTATGATGGGTCAGCTGGAAGGCTGCTGTGCTGATCGAGGTAGTGGTCCGACCCCGAGCTTGTGTCGCCAGGCATCGATGGCGGCGGCTCAGTGCGCGTGCCGGCCGCGCTGTGCGGCGTGGCGGCGCTGCGGCCGACGGTGGGGCGCACCTCGCACGCGCACTGCCCGCCCAACGCGTTCAGCATCATGGCCGTCGGGCCGCTCGCGGGCTGCCTCGCGGACGCGCTGCTGGTGCACGCGGCCATCGGCAACGCCGGCGCGCCCCGCCACGCAGCCGGGCCGGCGTGCGTGTCGCACGCGCCGGGAAGGGCGGCGCCATCAGTGGCCTGTCCGCTGTAGGTGGCGTGCTTTTCGGGAGCCCTGCCCCGCTCCACTTCAAGATAAAGCACATCTTGCTCGGCTATGCGCAGAGGAGCAAAGACTGCCCGCTCTGCAGGCTTGTTCTGGCTGTGGTTCAGGGCCGGACGGTGGCAGCTGGTTGCGCTTGCGGCAGCCGCGAACGGCCGGCGTCACCGCCCCCGCTGCCGCCGCAGGCACGGGCGAGCAGGCGCTGCAGCCCGCGCCCGTCCGCGTGCCGCCGCGCCTGCCGCCGGCCGGCGCGGCGCCGCTCGCGGGCCGGCGGGTGGGCGTCTTCTGGCGCTGGTTCGAGGACGCGGATGCCGAGGTGGCGGCCGCCTGCCGCCATGCGCTGCGGCTCATGGAGGAGCGCGCGTGCGAGGTGCGCACTGGGGGGCGACCCGGCGCGCATGCGCCTCAGCCGCCCGCCATCCGGCCGACTCCCTAAGCGAGCGCGCTGTCCATTGAGTGCATGTGGTCGCGCGCGCTGAGCGCTGACGGCCGGCGTGATTCATTGAATCGGAGCGTGTGTTGGCCGCTGGGGTGTACTACGCCATGCGCGCCGTCGCGCGTGCCGCCCAAAGCGTGTGTCTGTTTTGAAGCGTAAACATCAAGCAACAAAGGTGCACCGGGGCCGTTGGGGCCTGCGCGGCGGCGCTCACCCTGGCGCATGCTGCACGCAGGTCGTCCCGGTGTGCATCCCCGAGCTGGAGCTGACGCGCGTGGCGCAGCTGGTGACCATCGGCGCCGAGCTGCGCCAGGCGCACGCGGGCGCGCTGCGCGGCGCCGCGCTGCGCCGGCGCCTGCAGCCCGACACGCGCGTGACGCTCGCGTGCGCCGCGCGCTTCACCGCCACCGACCTGCTCCAGGCGCGCTTTCCCTACCCTACCCTATCCTGGGGATGCCTGGGCACAAGACCTGCAGCCAGGCAACGCACTTTACCGCGCGGCAGCTGCTTGCCGGTTGCGAGCGGCATGCATATTGCAATCATCCGGAGGGCATGCAATGATGAGCGTGTGGAGCGCTCGGCATGTGTTTTGGTGATAACGATTTATCACAGGCTCCGTGCGTCTGCCCTCAGCCAGGCGCAAAAGGCGAGGACGCGCGCCTTGGTGCACGTGCGGCGCCTCTTCCGCGAGCGGCTCGTCGACTTTGTCGCCACGCCTACCGTGGCCGTCACCGCGCCGGAGATCATGTGTGCCCCTGTGCACCTCACATCGCATTTGTCTGGTCTGGTTAGTGCTCGGAAAATTTAGGCCAGGTGAGGGGTGCGCAGCGCTTGGGCTCAGCTCGCCAGCGCGTCACACTATAGGCTGCATGCTGTGCCGTGAGCTCGCCTGCCTGACTGTGCCGTGCAGCCTGTGAGCCTCCCGGCAGCCGACCTGTACCCTAGAGGTCCTGCAGGCACAGCGCTTGAGGACGGCCAACGCTGTCCGCCTGAGGCTCGGCGCTGTAAGAACTTGGCACAGGTCGGACGAGCGGGGATTTCTGGATTACCTGGATCTGGACGGCATGGGGCAGCCCGCATCATGGCGGCCTGCATGTTGGGAGGACGGACTCCGGACGCCGCCCACCCCCACCCTTCGCGCGCGTGCAGGCCCGGCGTCACGGCAGCAGGGGAGCTGGACCTGCGCCAGACCGGCAACCTGATGCGCTTCACCATTGCCGTCAACTTCTGCGGCCTGCCCGCCGTGTCCGTGCCCGTCGGCCACTCCTCCCAGGGTGCGCCCCGGCTCCTCCCAGGCTACGCCCCTGCTCACCCCAGGATGCGCCCCGCTTCTCCCAGGGTGCATCCCGGCTCTTGCCAGGGTGCGCCTCGGCTCCTCCCGGGGCGCGCCCCGGCACGGGATGCGCTGGGGCGCCGCGCGTGCGGGGCCAGCGTGACAGCTCATCGCATGCGTGATTTCGGCCCGCTGCGGCGCATGCGTATACCGCGCTCGACAGTCCACAGCCGTGTGAGCGCTTGCTGTAGGCACACGACTGCTGGTGCTGCTGGAGCGCACTCTGTCCTAGACGGCGCTGGCGTACAGCCGTGGGCCCGCATGCATTCTCCAGTATTCTATTTGCCGGTGAATACCAGGATGCCTTGTGCTGACTGCCGCGCTATGGCGTGTGTGCAGGGCTGCCCATCGGGCTGCAGCTGATGGGCCAGGCGTGGGCGGAGGCAGACCTGCTGGCGGCGGGCGCAGTCCTGGAGGCTGCAGTGCGCGCGCGCGTGCACCCCCCGCGCATCTACTTCGACCTGCTGCGGCCGTAGCTGGGTGCAGATGCAGTGTGAAGGAACGCCAGACACAGGGTGAGCCGTGTGCGCTTGGCTGGTTGGCACGCAGAGCGCAAAGGCAGTGTTGCCTCACTGACATCATCTCTTTACAATTGTCAACGGAGCTGGATATGTCAGATATCCATGTTCATTACTGCGCAGCCAGCTGCCGCACATGACGCGCTCTCGCCCGACACAGTTTATTGAACTGCCGCGGGTCAAGCCAGGGACTTTAACCGGCGCATCACAAAAGTATTTGGTCGCAGGCTGCATCCTGCATGACCCCCCGCACAAAGCAATCTCCTCAAGCGGGCAGGCTCGCTGCGTGTCGCAGCACAACAGGAGTGCGGCATCATCTCTGCTAATGGGTGGCGCGCTCAGGAGGCCCATGCAGGTCGCACGCGACTCGATGCGTGGCATGCTCTGCAAAGCACACATGTGGTCCAACGTGCCCGCGCGCATAGCCCAAACCCCTACTCAGGGCAGCCCCCGCTGCGGCGCGTGCCATGTTAGGCACCAGGTTTGGCCGGGCATGTGCTAGCGAGCGCTGTGGCGCAAGCATAGCCACAATGCCGTCTGGCCATTGGCCCAGAAAAGGCTCACCAGGCACCACCCTGCTGCAGGCATCAGCTGCATCCCGGGCAGGCGCGGCTACCGCTGCGGTGCAAGCATGCCATTCACGACGCCCGGCCGGCCCATCATGGGCACCCCGTTGGCCACCGGCAACATCCCTGCCTGGCCCATCACAGGCGCCGGCACCATGCCTGCGCCCCACAGGCTTGCTCAGTATCTAGGGACGTCCTGGGAGACCCACATGCAGCATTCTGTATGGACAGCCAAGAGCAGCAGTGCTGACACTAAATTGCCAGACTAAACAGTAATCAGCAACACAAAGACTGGCAAACCACACCAGCCCATGACCGTGCTACTCGCAGCTGCCTAGCCATGCGCTTCCATGGCGTCGCTCTTTCTTGCAGCCTCGGCACCTTGCCCAGGCATATTCCGTGCAACGTCCGTGCAAACCATGCAGCTTCACACGAGCAGGCGCCGCGCGCGGACGCGCCTGTCACGTCGCCATTGGACGGGCCGCCCGGGTGCGTGATGTCGTGGATGCTGGAGCGCCGCTTGTCCTTCTTGTTCAGCGAGTTCAGGCGGATGAAATACTTCTGCGCATGGCTGGCCACCTGCGCGCGCGGCCCCCGCATCGGCCGCCGCTCATCAGCTCGATGCTGTCCCGTGTGCACGTGGCAAGGTACACTGCTGCAAAAGCATGCATGCTTGGGCCCTTGCAGGCCGCACGAGCTGGCGCCCTATTGCGCCGCTCAGATGCTGGCGCGGCCTGCAAGGGTGGATGTCAACGGGGTTGGACTACAACCAGCCTTCACAACGTTTTTTAAGTAAAAACAAACTTGATAGAGGTGACGTGCAATGGCGGGTGGTGGCCTGCGCGCGCCTGGGTGGGCGTGCGCGAGATGACAAAGTTGCGCGAGATGCTGCGCCAGTCGCCCTTGCCGTACTTTTGCAGGCCCAGCAGGAACAGTCGGTGCTCGTCCTCGGTCCACGGGATGCCCTTGCGCCGCTCCTGGTCGCCCTTTCCCTTTGTCTGCGCGTCCGCACACGCTGGTGCTGGACGAGGCTCTCTTGTGATCCTCCTCAAGCACAGGACAGGGAGCGACCAAACGGTGTTCTCGTACTCTTTGTCGAATCCTCACTGGCTCAACCATCTCAAAGGCGGCACTGTGCTTTCTCAGAGCGAAGGTGCAAGTCAGCAAACAGAGGGGAAGAGCGACAGTGCGCACCGCAGTGGTGGTGACGCACAGCGGCTCGGGCGTGCCTAGGTACTTTGGCAGGGGCACGCAGCCTGCTTCAATATTTCGCACGTCCTCCTGCACAGGGCCAGAAGACCGCTGTTCAGGGCCTTGGGACCTGAGCCTACGCAGAGCCTTGCGGGAGCACTGAAGAGTGGGTTTGCTGCAGGTCGCACTGCGCTTTCAGGTTGCACTGCACTTTCGAAAGGGGCGCGCCTCGAGCAGCTGCAGGCGTACCCGCACGGCCTCCTTGGTCCGGCGCGGCAGCCGTTGTGCCACGCGGTCCAACCTGTGAGAACAAGACAGCGTTGTGGGTGGGCCCGCGGCCGAGGGCCGAGGCTCACACCAAGCACAATGCAAGTGACCGCTTGCCAGCTGCTCGGCCTGCCTCACCTGTTCTCCACGTCCCAGAACTCTGCAAGCGCCGTCTCCAGCAGCTTGTCCTCCTCCACGCTGTGCAGGGCGAACAGGTGCACGTCAGCAACAGTCAGACAAACATCCCTGTAGGCTGCCAGCAACAGAGCTGCAGCGCACGTCCAGTCGTTGATAGCCTTCACGCCAACCGGCATGGGCGGCCCGTGATGCGCGCTGCGCGCCACTGGCGCGTTTGCTATACGATTAAAGCCAGTTTGCTAGACAACCATAAAGGCACTTCCCTCGTCTTCTCTCATTCCTACACGGACAAGCACAGAAGTTTTGCACCTTGCTTTCACCTGAATAGTCTGAAGATGACACCTACCCCTAGCCCTGCTAACACCCTTCTTCTGTGAAGCCAGTGCACTGCAGGACCTGCAGTGCAGGTGCAGCCTGCAGTCTGTAGGAGATTGATGAATATGGCTGCCTGACGCCCTGCGCTGCTGTGCGCGAGTGCACCTACTTAGCTTACGACTGAACTGCGCAATGCACACAAGTGTGATGCCTGAGCTACGTTAGGACTGCGAGCGCTTTGTGAGCCGGAGCCATGGCTGTCTCCACCTATCGATCGGCGTCGGTGGGGTCGGGCCCGCTCACGCCCCCGGGCGGCGCGGGCGAGGCCAGCAAGAACGCCGAGCGCTTGTTCGAGACGCAGAGCATCCTCGAGATCCGCGAGGTAGCCATGTGATCTTTACGATCCGCGGGCCCTTGACGCAGCAGCGCCGCAACTTCTGATGGACGTGCGCAGGTGGAGACAAAGACGCGGCGGGACATTGAAGACAAGAAGAACCAACTGCGTCAGCTTGTAGGGAACTCGTACAGGCGCGCCGAGCTTTCGAGTGCTCACATGCAAATGTCTCTTTGTTGCGGACCTGCTGGCGACAGCGCGCTCAAAGTGGTCGCCTGAGGTCGGCAGTTTCTTGCAGGGACCTCATCTCCAGCGCTGACACCATCATGGAGATGGCGCAATGCTGCGACGCGGTCTGCTCAAACATCAGGGACATGCAGGCGCGCCAGACCCCCACTCCTAGCTGCTTCGCGCATGCGCCTCTTACAGCACATGACGAGTCACTCGGTGCACCGCAGGCGACCTTTCTGCGGTTGGAGCGTGCGGTGGCAGGCGAGCAGACCGCGCCCGGGCAGCGCGGGGAGAAGGGCGAGCAGCGCAAGGCCCTCTACGGTGCACACCCTCTCACCGTCCTGTGCAGCCTGCACAGGCACCTGCCATGGACAGCACTCGGTACCCCTGGTACCGCTGGTGCTCACTTGGCCTTGGTGCTTGGCACCGCCAACGTCGGCCGGTGAGTGCGTGTGCTTGACAGGCCAAAGCAGCAGAACCTGGCTGCTAAGGCGCGCATGCTGTGCCTGGCAAGGTCTCTTTAAGCGCGTCTTACGACAAAGGTGCTCAACATACGCGCCTGCAGGACAGCTGCCTGTGCTGGAAAAGTGCGTGCAGCGCCGGGCCTTTATACAGCATGCAGACGACCACACACCCTTCTGGGTGCATGCGGACCGCCGCTCGCACGCGTGCTCGCGCACTGTCTCGCTTGCGCGCAGCAGACGCGCAGCAGCCGCCATCAGGCCTGCGCCTGCCAAGCATGCAGCGCGCGGCGCGCAGCGCTGGGCGGGCGCATCCGCTACCTGGTGGACACGCCGGAGATGATCTGGGGCTGCCTGGACACCGGCCGCCTGCTGGACGGCGCGCGGCGGCTGCTGCGCGCGCGCGAGGTGCACCGACGCCTGCGGGCCGGGCGGCAGGGCGCCGAGGTCGCCGCGCGCTTCCCGCTGCTCGTGCCGCTCTGGCCCGGCGTGGAGAAGTTCCGGTGCGCCGCCGTGCCGGGGCGCGA
>JAABUH010002845.1_pt1 | contig 15863 bp, 13 predicted proteins | sample 5559121 | NCBI WGS metagenome assembly JAABUH01 (sample SAMN10711871, study PRJNA513364) | rock metagenome | isolation source: Antarctica rocks | place: Antarctica: Victoria Land, Battleship Promontory nord | collected 2015-12-28
AACCATTGTCCGGAAGGTGTTGGGGTTCGGTACTTTTTGGCGGAAGATGGACGCCATTGGGGGCTGCAAGGGAGCGCCGAAGTCAAGCTCGTTAAGACAGAGGAAGCCACGGTGAGGATTCATGTGGCGATAGTCATGCATCATGGCTGTCATGAAGCCAGCAGCAAAGGCATGACCAGGCAAGAGGGCTATGGTCGGCATGGGGTAGCTATATAAACAAGTCACATTCAATTAGCCGAATCCTCCCCACAGACACTGGATGCAAAGGAGCGACTTACGTCAATAGCCTCCGCCAAAGCGGATACAGGCTCTCGGAGAAAAAGGTGGGCGACTTGATGGCGCTTTGGTAGTCCAAGCCATTGCTGTAGAACTTTGCTATACTGGATGTGGTCACAACCACACCCTTAGGCAGTCTGTGATCTAGGATATCGAGCGCGAGTATGAAAGTAGCACAAAAGGAAGGGGTGATGCGATTGTCGGGTGGGGATTCGAAGCTGAGTAGGTAGATCCTTTCGGCGGGTTGGGTACAGGTCACGCGACCACTAGGGTGGATGGGGAGGGTGAAGAGAGGTGGTATCGGTGGCATAATGACTGCGGAGTTTTCAAGAGCGGAAATTCTAGGATAAGTTGTTGAAGGATGGGAGGCAAGAGGGGATTGTGCGGGAGGGCAGTTGCAATGGAGGGAGAGGGGAGATGATCGGTCCTCACATGTATGGACTTGGCGCTGTCCTCGATTGAAGATATGGAACCCATCAAAGCTGAGGCTGTCATATTGTTCACGTTTAGACGTCTCAATATTTCTCTAGCTTTTAACAGTATCAAAATATCCGACATATAGATGCATGTTTTCTGCATGTTTGTCATCTCATACGGAATATTTCACAGTATCCCAAGCAGAGTTCTTCTTTCAGAAACGAGAGCATCTGTACCTCGACTGTAACCAAGACAGGCCCGTAAATCATGATCATGATACCTACGGTGCCTTCACACATTTCCTACGCTGCACTCGCCGCAGTTGAAGCCTTCACACCGTTCGCTCTTGCCATGTTCTCCATTCCCAAGGTCGGCACAACCCCGACTCTCTCCTTCCCAAGGAGATCTTTCAGCAACGGGCTTGGCCTGTTGTCCCTGTTCGGCTGGAATGCGGCCTGGGTGTTCTTGTATCTTGCTACGCTTTCAAGATAGGTGTCAAATAGATAGGAAGAATCCAAGGGGCCACCCCGCGCTTCAGGGTGAAATTGGGTGCTGAAGATTGGTCGGGACTTATGAATGATGCCTTCGTCTGGCACAATTAGATGGGTTTATTGCGATGCCTTACTGCTGGAGTCGTTCAGATTCACAAAATACTCTTTGAAGTCGTTGGGTAAAGTTTGGACGTCCACGGCGTACCCGTGGTTTTGGCTGGCTGAAAGATGGTCAGTCATCGTGAGGCGTAGTAGGATCAAATAGCCTTACTGATATGACAACGTCCTGTGGTCAGGTCAAGAGCCGGAATGTTATGCGCCCTGTTGCCATCTTTACAAATTCGGTGTCAGCATTCCCTGGTGGATATTCATTGGAGAAGCCAATAGCTCTGGAGCGGTCCGAGGAGCATTGAAGTGTACATAAGGGAAGATGTAGCAAGAATTGATGACTTACATTTCAGTTTTATGGTTTTGGCGCCGACTGCGAGAGCAACACTAGCAGACTGAATTTAGCGTCTTCCCGGTTAGAGCACAAATTGGGTTTAATGATCTGGCAGAGGTTTTGAAAACAACAGTAGCAAGAGTAAAGGATGAGAACCCTGAAGTTTGTCTTACAGCTGATGACCAAGACAGATACCCATGATGGGAATTTGGCTTGAGTTCATGAGTTCTCGAAGTGCAATGACCGTTTCTTGGCTGTCAAATATTATTAGTACAATTCATGCCTTCCTGAACTCGAAAACTGCACCGCATCACACGGCTTACCAGTGAGTAGGGTCGCCAGGACCATTTGAAATGAAGACGCCATCAAAGTGATGAGCTACCTTCTGGATTGGATAGTCATAAGGAAGGCATGTAACCGAGCACCCTCTGCCCACCAAGGATCTGAGAATGTTCTCCTTAACGCCACAATCTAATCAGTGCTATGTATCAGCGAGAGTCTGTTATCTATGCAACTTGAGTCTCTTCAAGCTCGCAAGCGCCAGAAAGGGGTACTTAGGGGGAGAAATTAGTCTGAAATACATACCGATTACGGCTACATGCTTGTCCCCAGTGCTGGAGGATACGTGGAAGGGGCTCTTGGTCGAGACCTGCCTAACCTAAGAGCTGATAAGTTATCATCGACCCGAAAGGGATAGGAGAGTCTTACCAGATTGATTTGCTCTGGGTCGACGAAGGCCTAAATTTCAACCCCAAGTCAGTAGTCGCGTTGCAAAATGGGTATGACGTTTGGATTCTTGCACAACTATTTAAGCAGAAGCCTTCTTAATCAACGTACCTCGTCCTGTTCTTCGTCATATTCTTCTCCGACGGTAATCTTAGCAAGAGAGCTCCCTGAATCTCTCGTCAACAACAGCCCTCATTGTCTACCCCTTCAATGGCTCACCTTGCTCACGAAGATACGTGACTATAGCGCGGGTATCAACCCCTGAAATGGCAGGCACTCCTGTGATAATGTCTGCGTCAACGTCGCCGCTCTAGAAATGCAAGGGTAGTATGATTGTAGACGCAAAGCCGTCCCCACACCTCCAATGTATGTCTCGAGCCCCTGTGACAGAGTTAAGGGGATTAGGAGTGAACAAGGTACTCACCCTCTCGGGCGCACCACTCCGAAAGACTTTCAACCGCTGTCCAATGACTATACTGCTCCGATACGTCGGCAACGACCACGCCTGAAGCTTGAATATTGGGAGACTTTTACTCCAGAGAAGTAGTTAGTATAAATATCCTCTGATACGTTACAGATTGATTGATCGGCGTATTTACCTCGAAGTAGCGCAGCAAGCCGTTCTCATCACGAGCTGATGATGGAACCCCCTACTTCCGTCAGCCGGTGTATGTCCCAGGATATACAATTCCAGACGTCAAACGTACATAATTCCCAATGAGTGGTTGAGTGAAGACCAATATTTGCCCACGGCTAAACAATTATTTAGCAAGTACTTTCGAAGACAAATATGCCAATATTACTATGAGGGGTCCGTGAGTGACTCTGGGTAGCCCACTAGGGAAGTCGTGAAGACAGCCTCGCCGGATACATTTGATTTAGCACCGAAGGATTTGCCGGTAAACATAGGTCCACCCTACAAAATCTGTTAGCATCTCTCGCCATGTGAGGTTGGCTGTGTCATGAGACACACGAGTTTGCCTTGGCTTGGAAATTGGCATCTGTCGAGGCGTATTGCCTTCGACATTGGCAAAGGCTCGTTTCTGGAGTACTTGGAATCCTGGCCTCCTGGTCACGGTCGAAAGCCCCACTGTAGGCTTCTGCAAAAGCTGAGTCAACATTCTCGAGGATTTTTGGTATGTATGTAGTATTCGTGCAGATGCGTAAGTCTTAAATCGCTGAGGCTTTCCAGAGGTGGTCTATATATGGGTTGTCAGAGAGGTCGTATCTGTGTCATGGCTCTTGTGGACTTATACCAGAAATGTAATCCTGAGAAGTATAGACGGTGTGCGAACAACGCATAAGCGCGACAGTGCTCTAGCACTCGCTATGTGGGGTGACAGAGGCGTTGAGCGATTGTCGATGAGAGAAAAAGAGGCTTTCAATTGGGTTTCAAAATGTGCGGATGAATATACGTAGATCAGAGCTGCTTCAAATAACGCAACTGCAGTTGCAGTGGGTCAGAAAAGTGGCAGATATGTCAAAGTTCAACGAGGGAAAAGCAAAGAATTCGATGGGAAAGATTTTGGGGACGGGTGGAGCCCGCTAAGTTCATAGGGCTGACGACCCACCCATTCGAGCCCTTCTAACTTTGCCATTACCTCTTTCTCCATTATTGCTGATAATCACAGCATTGGTCTCACAAAGGCGTCACGTATAGAGGGCAAGATGACGAATGCCGTTCACAGTCATATCGAAAAACGCAGCGTGGGATTTGTCCAGTGTCACGAAGCTCTGGTACTTTTCTTCTATTCTGTTACTGTCTACTTAATATGCTAGAGGTACAGTCATGAATCTTTACGAAAGAGCTGACTCATTTATCTTGGACTACGTGGTCCACACTTGGCCTAAGAGTATTGATCTTCTTGGCTGCCTTTCTCGACGCTCCCAAAATACTTTGAACTATCTGCCCCAAGAACGGGATCTGGCATAATCGAGACGTCTAGAGGACTCTGGAGACTATGGACTGTATGCCAAGGAAATTGGCCTCGTCCTGGTCTCGGTCTCGACTGAAAAGTCCAGCAGCGGAAAGGGTTAATGGACGTGCCGTATTTCGAGCAAGCGCTGACATTCTTAAGCAAACGCCATTTCAAGCCTGGGTTTTCATCATGATTCCATTGGGTTCACGGGCTAATGGCTGCATGCAGGTTGTATTAAATAGAAATACGCACGGTAAGAGGTTTCCTGATATTTGGGGCAATTGGGTGAGGATTACGCTGTTACTAAACAGGGGATCCATTGCTTTGAGTTGATTTGGGTATGATGGGAAAAGATAATCTACGATCTTAGTGGTCGATGAGTCGGACTAATTTCTTCGATGCTTTTTCCTTCTTGTTTTGTTCTTAATTAGGCCGCAACGCGTACAGTACGACGAGGAGGAAGAGTAAATCAATTAGCCGTTTTAGACTGGAGACTGAATGTGACCTTTTGGAAAATTGTCCATAGCATTTTTGTTGCTCTCATTGCTCCTCGCCTTAAATTCTTAAGAAACAGAGGAGGAGAAGTGTAATTCAAGCTTGCATTGATCGTGGAAAGGAATTGCCTCAAAGCCAGGCAAGATTCCAGCCCCATGTTCCATCACCACATATCGTAATTCCCGGAGTCACTAGTCCAGAACGTCTATTTTCTCGCTAGATATAAAACGAACGAATCAAGTGATTTGGTCCTTTTAGAACAATAGATAGATAACACCAGCTTCTACGATTCCGCAGATGCTCAGAGCGCCTTGCATACTCGCTTTCAATGCCCTTCATGCAAAAAAGTACAACGCCCTCAATGCCGATATATTACAACTTCCCAGACTTCACCTTCTAGGTCGCTTACTGTCCGAGAAATTCCGCTCTCCCTGCCCTTCATCACCACCTCTACCCCTCTTCCTTCCACTTCCGCCCCCATCTCTTCGATCCCTATCGTCCCGTCGATCAGGACCGTCTCGCACGTCAGGCTCGCCACGGCGATCGCGGAATTGCCCGTCGTCTCTTCCAGGGCGTCTTGTGTCTCGTGGTGGTCCTCTGTCGCGTAAGTCTCGCTCAGGGGGCCCCCCACCGCCTCGAACATTGACTTCTAATTGTCCTGAGCCACCTCTAGTGTCTCTATTTGGTGGGCCTTCGTTGCCTCTTGGGCGATCCCTTGGCCCGTCTCTGCCTTGTAGCATCTCGTCCTCTCGCATTCGAGGAGGCGCTCCAGTTGATCTGTCTTTCCCAGCTGAATGACTTCGATGGCTCCCATTCCGTCGGTCTCCATCCCTTGGGCCATCCCTAGGACCACCCCTTCTGCCACCCCTACCATACGGAGCATCGTCTTCAGGTTGCTGAGAACCCATTGTTCCATTGAGACCCCCTGCGAACAGATCTTCCCGAAGCGGCTGATCTGGTCTTGGAAAACTCGGGGTGGGCGGAGCAGAATTCCCAGGTGAAGGTCCGTTAGCGTTATTCGCTCGACCGCCCCTGCCTCTGATGCTTGCACCTTGACCAGATCTCTCTGGTACTGTAGATCCTGATGCTTGTTGAAGCACAGTCTGTATACCAGTCAAGGTACGCTTGTCTCTGCCACTTCTATCGTTAGGCATCGCTGGGCCCGTTGGTGGTCCGCGATGGTTTGCTGGTGGCCCAACAGGACTGGGTAGCTGATTATTCATGGGCCCTCTGGGTGGCATTGCCACTGGATAGGGGCCTTGCCGTTGCCCTCCCCTGTTTTGGGGTAGATCCTCTGTCGTCACAGCTCCTGCACCTTGCAGCGCTCTCAATCGATCTGGGTGGATGCTGCCCGTATCAGGACTCTGAGTCACCGGTGTTGGAGGCGCGGAGGTATTCACAGGATGCTGCGAGAAGGGCGGTGGTTTTCGAGGCGATCCTCTCATGGATGGACCGCTTGGTGCTTGCCTGTCATGAACAGGGGTGGGAGGTCCTTGGTTTTGACCGGCCACCTGGGTATTAAGCCGAGGCTGAGGCGCACTGACGTTCCGACCACCATGTCCTGGTGTCGAGTGATTCCCATTAGGCATGCGTGGACCAGATGGAATATCGCTGTCTGAATTGAGCCGGCCGTATTGCGATTCACCTTGCCTATTAGGGAAGCTTGACTCGTGACTCAGTCGGCCGTGATTTGGATCAATCGGTGGTGCAACGGCTGAGGGTTTCATGGATTCCCTAAAGCGGTCGTTCGAATTGAATGAGCCCGCACCAGTGCTCGCTGGCCGACCTGTTCTTGGACCTGTCGGAGCGTGGGGCTCATCGAATCTTGGACGTGTTATGTCATCAGTAGGACGGCGCCCATGCATTGATGGAGGGTCTTCACGCCGGCCATCATAACGAGAAGGGTGACGATCATCACCTCGTGCCGGAGAAGGGGCCCGAGACGTACGCTCAGAACGTAGGGGATCATCGTAACGTGAAGTATCAGGCCGGCGATCCGGATGCATGCTACTCGGCTGACCTCTATCCTGGGTTGAGCCACCCTGTATAAGAGCGGCCCTCTCAGGGTTGATGGGATGTTGGGATATATTGGATCTCGGCGGAGGCATCACCACGTCTCTTGGTTGCTGCGGTGTAGCATCAACGTCTCGGCGGCTTTGGTGCGATTCGGAGAATTGTCTATCATCTGGCGGTCGTTCTTGTCTATCGTCGCGCGCTGAGTACCTCGAATCTCGCCCGTGTGATCCGTTGTGACGATCATCAACACTGGAGCGGCCTTGTGAAGTCCCAGCATTGTTCCAACGTTGGTCCATGCGGTCTCTCTCCATCGCCTGCGGTCGTTCAGCGCCATGAGCATACGGGCCAGATGCTGAGCGCTCAAGTCCTCGGTCTCGTAGAATATCTCTAGGCTCGACACGCTCAGGGTAGCGAGGCTCTCGCGGATGATCATGCGGGAGGCGCTCACCGGTCCTGGGAAGCATACGATGGTCGCCCGGTCTGTTTTGAGATGGTTCTGGCTTGCTAGGAAGATTATGCGGCGCACGTCCGTTGGTAAGGCCCAGAGATGGGGTTCGGCTCATATCTGGTCGTGGTGGAGGCCCTGAGGGAGCAGGCAATGTAGGCTTGTACTCGAGTCTGGAGGCCCTCGACGACATATCATCGACCATAGAGACCGGTGCGGGAGAGCCTTTATGCTGAAGGTTGGGCGCTTCTGATGGTGCCACAGATAGCGTTGATTCGGTAACTGCATTGGCAGTATCCATCGAAGTTTGATTGGAAGGCTGTACAGCGTCTGGAATGATACTGTCATCGACTGGAGCATCTGACATCTTTGCATCTTCAATTTCACCATCTTCGGCATCGATTTTGTCGGCGGATCCATCCATCTTGGAGACACCACTAATGCTGTAGACCGTCGTGTTAGCTGAATAGCTGTGACGTAATATTAGAGGTCGTAAGACTCACGATTGTCGAGGACTCGGTCGAAAGTCAGGAGCTTTGGGATTCAAAGCCTTAGTTGCATCACCGTCAGGCCGCGGTGTGGAAGGCTTCGCCGATGCAGACCGGGCTCCATTGATGATGGATGTACCATTTTCCATGGGTGCCTAAGTAGGATATTAGGGGAGTGTGTCATCATGTATTTGAATGCATAGTGCTTACCAGGTTGAAGGCTTGTGGGAGTACCCAGTCTTTTTCTCTCCTCTTGAGTGCCCCCATCAAAGACATGGCAGCGACTTTCAGATCCTCGCGAGATTCAGATTTACTAAGATCCGTGATACTGTTGAGTAGATTTTGACCCATCCAGTTGACGGCGGGAAAGAATTGATGGATGTTGTTGAGTACGTTCACGGCATTTCGAATGTGCATGTACTCACCACTGCTTATGCAAGTTTTAATTGCAGAGCTGATGTTTCGATGCCACTTGAGTAGGATTCGGCGGAAATCTTCGTAGTCCAAGAATGTGAATTGGGATTTATCAATCGACATCTTCAAGGTGAAGCCGGGGAGTTCTTTCTTCGTGCCAAAAGCCTCTTTTTCGAAGACAGTCTTGTCCGTATGCCATCTACTGAGTAACCGGAGGATCTCATTGAAGAAGCGACCGAGATTTTCGGCTTCTTTGGCTGAGCATAGGAACATCATCGACGTGAGCCTCTTTTCTCTAAAAAATTGGTCTAGTACACCCATGGTCCTAAAATTCGTCGCTCCATTCGAATGGAGGAATGTGAACATCTTGAATGTGTACAGGGCGTCCAATGGTGACATCACAATCCTGGGAAAGAAGCAATGCTCGATCAACGCGACATTAAGGGCGTCCCATTTACCCCATAGACCAGCAAACCAGTGGGTTTTTTCCTTCAGATTTCTGGCTCTCACTTTTTGGTAAAGATTTACTCGAGTCTGGGACTCTGCACGCAGACGATCTTGCAGATCGTTTATCGCTTCCTTCTCTTTTTCTTTTCTCTTCGTGCCAGCAATGCTGATGTCAGAGCGGTCGCTGTTAATCATTTGAATCTTCTTCGTCAGCCGAGTGAGTTCATCGGAATAGCTTGTCAATGGAGGCTGCAAGTCTGAAAGCGATAAATGCCAGAAGGTCACATAGAATGGGAGGCCTAGGATTTCCCAAGTCTCAGCCGGCAAAGCTGGACGTAAAACATCCATCACCCCTTGGAGGACCGGATGCCATAGCTGCTGCGCCGCCTCGACCAAGACCGGGGGATCAGTCACCACTGCCGGGACTTCTTTTGCGTCTTTTGTGTCGGCACCACCATTCTCTGTGCTTGAGGCCCCATCGATTGGTGCTATTGACATCTTCGTGTCATCCTCGGAATGGGTAGCTGTCGTAGCATCGGCAGCAGTACTTCCATTCCCTGTAGGTTCGATCTCTGATTTGGCAACTTCCTCGACTTTCTCTTTGGGTGGGGATTTTGTCGACTCTGAGTCACGCTTGATCGTCTTTGCATCATACTCCAGAACAGCAGCATTGATTGACGGACGACTAATCCAGAAAGCAATGCTCGGATCGAGACCAAATTCCGCAATTAGCCGAGAAACATCTGGCACGAAAGCGTCGAACTCCTTGACAGATAGGTTGCTTCTCAGAAGATCTAAATATTGTACGAGTATTCGGTGAAGCTGGTCAAACAGATTTCCAAGCAATTTAGGGTGAGCATTCTGTTCCTCGATCCTGAATATGCCGGTCTGCCGTTCTTGAGCCAGAGATACAACAATTTGTCCGGCGAGTTTGGAATCTGTCAAAGACCTCATGAGCCGCTTTGCCGTGTTTCTGGACTCGTGACGTCGGTCAAGCAACTGTAGCAGGGTTTGCGCTTGCAAAAGCTCGCCGCCAGCCATCGATAAGACCTGCGCTTCATTGAAATTTGTGTCCGAGATGATACCAGCCATGGATTTGGTGATCTCTTCGAGGATGATGAGGTCCGTCGAATTTCCTCGCCTAAGTTGATCGGCAACGTACTGGACGACTGGTGTGGGATTAAGGACAGAGTAGCGCTTGAATACTTTTCCGGCAAACAAAGACAAAGCTGCTAACCACTTGCTAGTTAGCATACCGTCCGCTTGAACCCTGTTTCTTCCAGTACCACCGAGGGCGCTCATAAGGGACCATGTGAGAACATCATAGGCCAGAAAAGTAAAGTACCTGGCACACTCGACCACTGCGTCAACTATGTTCTCGTATGACTCAAGCTGAGCAATTGCCACCGAAAACACAATGCCTGGATTTGCGTATGCTACTTTGGCTAAGGCACGGGCCATAGGCTTCAGAGTGGTCTTGCTGATGCGTTTCAGGACATCTTTTGTTTCGGCCTTTGCTTGTTCAAATGCTGCTTTCATGTCAGGCAACCGAGACGTCTGCCCTGAGTACCATTCTGCATAGATGGAATAGCGAATGGGTGTTGAGAATTTGTTAATCATCTCGAAGACCTCGTGGACCACTCCTGGGTTACATTTCGTAAACGATAACGCTGGCACAATAAGACGCTTTGAAAGATCGATCCACCGAGACATGTTGGAGTCTGATGCATCGTTAGCCAGTGAATGGCTTCCGATACGTGCCAGTTTAATCAACAAGGTTGTATCAAGGCCGATCTTGACTCCGGTGAAATTGAGCAAGGTCGAACACAAGGTGAACACATCATCGATTGTTTGACATACTGGCACGTTGTCGGCCCAATCATCCCAGTAGAACTTGAAATCGATGGCTTCATTGGTGTCCTCCTTATCCAATTGCGCCCAACGCATGGTCTTCCGGGCAGGGGCATCTATGAGCTTGACATGGCCCTTGCCAACTCCGGATTGGTCGGGGTCAAGTATGTTTTCCGAGATTCGCAAAGCCGACTGACTTTGAAGTGGCCTCAACGGTTCGTAAATCTTAGAGAGAGAGTGGTGCAAAATTCGATGGATGTGTTCAGGAAGCTCAGGAAATGCATCGGGGAGCCAGGGAAAGCGTCCTAACATGTAGAGTGCTTCTGGGAGAGCCCCGATGCACAGCAAGCTCTTCAGTAATTGGACTTTCTGTTCAGATGGCTCAGGGAGCTCCTCGGCCTTTTCCTCAGATTGGGCTACTGGTGTTGATCTTTCGGCAGGTTCGTCTCCTCTTGTCGCGTGCCTTCGGGCGGCTTCTAATTCTCGTTGTCTTGTAGCTTCTCTTGCTTTGCCTTCCAGAGTGTCGTCTGGCAAAGGTGCCGCAGCGAGTAGAGCATTCGTTGCCCCTCCTCCCGGACGATTCAATTTCTCACGTTCTGCCTTCTCTTTCATCTTCTCCTCTCGGACTCCTTCCATATCCGGATCAGCAGGCCAGATGTGAGGATAGAGATCTCGTAGGGAGATGAAGCCAACTTTGATAAGTAAAGCGGCCAGGTAGATGAGATTGACAGGGAGAACGTCTGCAGTGTCCCGTGATGAGGAGCTGTAGAAACGGAGCTTGAAGCCGAGGACCTGTGCCGCGACTTTGTTACCACGTGGTGGCAGCGTTTTTGTAATCTCGATCCATTTACGATCCTCTTCGTCCTGTAAGTAGTCTCCAGAGTTACTGTTGGTTGCTGCACTAAGAGCTGAAGCTTCAGCCCTTCGGCCCCCTATCTCAAAAAACGCGGCCATTCCAATGTCTTTACTCCTTTTCCAGAAAGCTTGATCTCGTTCCATTCTCCAAGTCACGACCTTGCCTGTCTCTTCGTCATCCAGTGGCCGACCCTGCGATCCTGGCAGCGCCCACTTTGGCAGTGGACCTAATGCTGACTCTTCCGAGACCTGCACGGCAGCCTTATCTTGCGGCCACCATGAACTTGCTCGTAGGTATTTCACGAAGAATCGATACTGCTTGACTAAGACAGCCGCAAATACATCGAGTGTGATATCGAGGACTCGTCCTACGTCGAGATCGAAGGCCCCAATCATACCTTTGACACGCTCAAAGGTTTCCTCGACAACCTCGCTTGTCGATGGTTCGTTGCTACTGGTCGTGAACAGCTCTGTCAACAACTTTGAGTATCCTTCTGTCTCTTCTCTGAGCAGATTGTAGTTCGATTGCCGGTAAAGTAAATTTGTCTGCTGACGAATGCCCATCCTGACGAATGTGCTGCGGATCATTCCGAGACTCTCCAACAGTGAGCTATCCAATTCACGGCGCATTTGTTGAGGAGGTATGCCGGTGGCGACCACCATGGTCCTCAATGATGGGGTAGCAGTCGAGCCTTCGATGAAAATCGAAAGGCAATCGAGGAACAATGAACTCGTATCGAATGTGACCTTATCGACTCTAGCATCGGTCGAGAGGTCAGGCTTTTCATCTTTTCCTCGAATCTCATGTATCGTATCTCCAGCATCCGTAGGATCCAACCGACCATCCATTCCAGATCTGATCAGCTCTTGGAATAGAAGACCCAACTGGACGGCATCCTCGCTGGCTCGAGCTTTGATACCATTGTTCACGACATCTTCTCTCCCAGATTCCTCCCATCGAGATAGTGTTTCATTGGTAATGTATTCATAGTCGTAAGGAACAATCTCAGTCTGAGCATGCTCTGAAGCCTGGGGAAGGGCAGAATTGGATGCTGTTGCTTGTGTTACAGCGTTGCTTTGGGGCTCCGGTATAGTTTTCGCTGTTGGAGGAAACGGCGGCGACCTAACGTTAGGAGAATGGTTGTTAGGATGTGGTTGGACCTGCATGGCATTGGGACTATTCATAGGACTGTGTTGAGGGCCCCCTCCCCGTCCTCCTCGGCTAGCTCTTCTCCTGCCTCCACCACGCTGATCATACTGATCTCTACCGTAGCTCTGCGATTGCTGGCCCTGCTGTTGATTACTCTGTTGGCCCAATGTCAGACTTCCTGGTCGGTGGGGTGAAGGTCTTGAGCCGTCGTCTCTGCCATCGCCCATGTATGTCCTGTCACCTCTCTTCCTCTTTCCTCCACCTCCAGGAGCCATACGAGTTACGCCCAAGTGGGCTGCTTCTTTGGCCCAGCAAGCACACCGGGTACCATGTGTTATCGACTGTATTGCTCTTGTCGATGATGAATCAGGCGGAGTTAGAGCTGAAAGGGTTTGCTGAGTTGCGTTTGTATAATGTCTAGATGATAGTCGACTATTGAGCTTCGAAAACTTGTCTGAAGGGCCAATATGGCTGTTCGTCAAAAAGTGTAGATGTTGTAAAGTGGGTGTCAAATGTTCATTGATTCTCAAAGAACTTCTTTCAAGACCCAAGGCGCGATCAACCTCATTGAACAGGGCTTAGCGCAAATCGATAAATTACCGCGATTATCGCGCATGCGCCTAAAAATGCCTTGCCAAGCAACCTCCTCCTGGCAGTGGCATGGGGAACCAGTCGCAAATGATCATTATTAATTTAACAGCGTGTTTGACAGAATCAGACCAGAGGATGCAGGACCGGAATGAAGAAGACATGATGATCTTGATAGTTCTCCGCGAAAATGTGATTCGCGGAGTATTGTCAGGGAACATTCACTCAAGTATTCAACAAATGATGAGGCAGATTTGCCAAAAGTGCAAGCGGCAGCATCTCAGAGCTTTCCTCCGTCTTGATCTCTATGAGCCGCTCCTTCTCGGAATTCACCAATGGTTGCGACATTTCTCGTGTACTCCTGTGAGCTCTAGTATCTTTGAGACTATGTCCGAAGTCACATTGACGTGGTGATGGCCTTGACATAATTGGTATCCGCCCGGGCTATCCGCCGCAGCAAACCTTTTCAATGCCCGAATATCGACCGCAGCAAGACAGAGCCTTCTCCGCCCTTCGCCCAGAACAGCCACAAGACTCGCCAATTCGATCTCAAAACAAGGATATCGATCAACGCACGCCAGTAAAGGACGTTGCAATCGCTCAACATCAGGACATCAATCCCCATCAAAACGATTACATGGCTCCCAGATCTATCAATGATACGCAGCACCCTGGCAATGTGATCGTCTCGAGGAGTATTCTCTTCACTTTCCGCCAGGGACTAGACTCCTTAACTGCTGCCATGGAAGCTACGAAACAATCTGCCGCAGCCGAAAGATGCAATCTCACCATGTTCGCCAACGACCATCACATTAGAATGAAGTACACCGGGGCAGCTGGAGGACAGACGACCGCAAGTAGCGATTACAACGTTCCGGACGGCCGCCAAATGCTACTTGAGTCTGCTGAAAAATTTCGGCGAATGGAAAACATCCTTGGCGGTGAGATTCAGAGGTTGAGGGATATGAAGTGGATTGTCAGCGCTCAGTTGGGAAACACTGGTGCTGCTCCTTAGCTCGGACTACGAGTATGCCAATGAGTCTTGATTGAAAAGGGTATATGGACATCGGTATGAGGACGGCAGCGGGGTGGAACCCCTATCCTCAACGAGAAATACTAATGTTCCGTCTTAGCTTCCACAACGAGTGAGGCAGTGAGTCTTGATTGAAAAGGGGAATATGGACATCGATTGGATGACTGCAGCGCGATTGAACGACTATTTACACGAAACCAGGAGCGCATAATTCTAGCTGGCAGCTCAAATAGCCCCTAGTTCTTTCAACTTAGCAATCATTCCGTCCACATCTTCCACCTTCCCACCCCCCTGCCTAGGCGGCGGTTCCTCCACCTTCACTGTCTTCAATCTCCTCCCCTCATCCACCCCATAGTCCTTTAACGTCTTCTTATCAATCTTCTTTTTCTTCGCTTTCATGATATTCGGCAGACTCGCATACCGCGGCTCGTTCAATCTCAAATCTGTCGTGATGATCATCGGCAACGGACTTCGTAACGTCTCTACACCTCCGTCTACCTCCCTCGTCACACTGACATTGTCCCCCTCGAACTCAATCTTCGCCGCCTGTGTAGCCTGCCCCCAGCCTAGAAGCCCCGCTAGCATTTGCCCCGTCTGATTCGAGTCATCATCGATACTTTGTTTCCCCAAAATCACCAGATTCGTCTTTTCCTCCGCCACGATCTTCGCCAATAGCTTAGCAACGCCCAATGGCTCCAGTTCCCCTGCCGCTTCTGTCGCTTCCACCTCGACATGTATGCTCCGGTCTGCACCCATTGCCATAGCCGTGCGGAGGACATCGACGCATTTGGCGGGACCGGCGGAAAAGGAGACAATTTCCGAGACATCTTTTTCCTTGCGCTCGCGCATTCGGACGGCGGCTTCTATGGAGAGTTCATCGAAGGGGTTCATACTGTGCTTTACGCCTTGGGTTTCTATGGCCGACCGGGCTTTGTTGACGCGGGGCTTGACCTGTCGGGATGGTCAAATGTGGAGTTTGGAAGGATTAGAGTACGCGGCGAGTAAATTGGGCGAAATTTTGGACTAGGCTAAGACTTACAGCATAATCAATGACCCGTTTGACGGGTACTAGTATCCTTAATGGTGTAGACATATTGTGTATGTGCTATTGACAATAGAATTGAAGTGCTGTAAATGACGTTCTACGGCGGAGATATCGGCTGTAGATATCGTACCTGTAAAAACTCTATTGTAGCGCGGTTTTTTCCCGTCGGCCCCGCAAACGCACACCAAAATTCGGGATTTCATATAATAATATAAGATAAAGGGTAATATACTATATAAAATATACTTAGAGGAGTCTAAGCTATAATTCGCACTTTTTAATTAAGCTTAATTACGGTTTTTCTTTTAATAAGTCTACTAGTAATATAATTTCGGTGGTTTTCTTTTTCTAAAATGCGGGCGCGGGCAGCGTAGGGTAGGGTTAAGTGTAGAAAAGGGTGCTAAGGAATCCCGATAAACTTATATGCTAATACGATAGATTGGGTTGCGGACTGTCCCGCCTCCTAGCACTACTAGAGTCTTGGCAAGATAGACAGTCCCACCTTTCCAAACCAGCATATCATTGTTGTCTCTTTCCATGAGCTTAAGCGCTGGAGGTAATACAGCTGAAATTCTTTGCCGTGCTTACTACATCATTCTTATTTTCTTTTAAGCTTCATCTTTTCATGTGACGGTGGTGTTCAACGTCATTTCACGCCCTTGGCTAGTGCATGGGCTCACAATGTTCATCATTGCTCACAATTGGAGTACCGCTGGCACATGAATCATTATGTCGGATTCATAGAGACAATGTTCGTTTGAATGC
>JAABUH010002846.1_pt1 | contig 15857 bp, 14 predicted proteins | sample 5559121 | NCBI WGS metagenome assembly JAABUH01 (sample SAMN10711871, study PRJNA513364) | rock metagenome | isolation source: Antarctica rocks | place: Antarctica: Victoria Land, Battleship Promontory nord | collected 2015-12-28
TCGCCCAGGCGTACGGTCAGGTCGCGCGCCGCCTCATAATCCACGGTCTTGAAGCTTCTACTCATGCCCCAACTGTACCATTTACACTCCGAGAGAAGCGGACGCCTCTCTCCGACAAACTGCTAGGAAGGTGTACTACGCTGCGCGGCCCGGCAGCAGGCGCAGCCGCCGGCGCGCTCGCGCCGGCGGCTCCAGGGGCGCGAAGCCCTCGCCCAGCACCGTCGTCGCCGCGGTCACGGTCATGAAGGCCAGCGGGTCCTCGGCCTGCACCAGCGCGCGCAGCGCGGGCTCCTGCGCGCGGTCGAGCACGCACATGACGACGGGGCGCTCCTCGCCCGTGTGGCCGCCGCGCCCCGCCAGCAGCGTCGCGCCGCGCCCGAGCTCGCGCGAGATGCGCCCGCCGATCGCCTCGCCCCCCCCGGCCCGCTGCGCGACGATCAAGGCCACGCGCTCGCCGGAGAGCCCCTCCAGCGCCCAGTCGATGGCCTTGCCGCTCACGAACAGGCTGATCAGGCCGTAGAGCGCAATCTGCGGGCCGAACACGAGCGCCGCCGCCCCGACCACCACCGCGTCGACGCCGAGCTGCGCGATCCCTGCGCTCAACCCCGTCGCCTTCTGCAGCAGCCGCGCCACGATCGTCGTGCCGCCCGTCGAGGCCCCCTGCCCGAACACCAGCCCGATCCCGACACCCGAGATGACGCCGCCGTAAAGCGTGGCCAGGAAAGCGTCGTGCGTGACCGGCCGCACGAAATGCTCCAGCGGGTCGACCGTCAGCGAGAAGATCGCCACCGAGGCGAGCGTGCGCGCGGTGAAGCGTACCCCGCCCAGGAACAGGTACCCGGCGACGAGCAGCGGCAGGTTCATCCCGAAGACGAGCAGGCCCGTGGGCAGCCCCCACAGGTAGTGCAGCACCACGGCCAGCCCGCTCACCCCGCCCGCCGCGATGCGCGCCGGCACGAGGAAAAGCGCATAGGCCACGCTGAGCAGCATCGTCCCGATGGTTAATATAGTATAGGTGCGCACGAGCGCGCGAGCCTGGGCCATGGCAGGCCTCCTTCCGATTGCCGAGTAAGAACGCGATGTGTGGAGAGAAGGCCACAGAGAAATAGCAACCTTTTCCTTGGCCTATTAACAGTATAACATTCGTCAATAGTTATATCAAGGGGAATATTATGCGGAAAAGAGGGCTTATTCGTGGATGACAGGGCTGTCGCAGACCGCATCGAGCGGGCCGTCGCGCGGCGCGCCTCCCTCACAGCTGACGAGGCGACGACGGCCTACCGCCTCGTCAACGGCGCGGGCGATGGACTGCCCGGCGTGACGGTCGACCGCTACGACGAGGCGCTCGTCGTAAACCTCTACGACGACAGGGCCGGCCAGCGCCCGCTCGTCGACGCGCTCGCCGCCCTGGCGGATACCCTTGGCGTCCGCTCTATCTACGTCAAGCAACGCCCGCGCAGCGCCGCCCGCCTCTCGGCCGCGCAGACGGCCGCGCTGGCCCCCGACAGCCCCGCCTGGGGCGAGCGCGTCGAGAGCCTCGCCGCCCGCGAGAATAACCTGTCCTACCTCATCCGCCCCGGCGGCGCCCTGAGCGCCGGGCTGTTCCTCGACATGCGCGAGACCCGCGCCCAGGTGCGCGCGCTCGCACGGGGCCGCGCCGTGCTCAACCTCTTCGCCTACACGTGCGCCTTCGGAGTCGCCGCCTCGGCCGGCGGCGCGGCGCGCGTACTCAACCTTGACGCCGCCCGCCCCGCCCTCGCCTGGGGCCGGGAGAACTACGCGCTCAACAGTCTCGCCGCCGACCCCTACGACTTCGTCCACGGCGACGCCTTCGACTGGCTCGACCGCCTGGCCCGCCGCGCGGCCCGGGATGGGCAAACCTTCGAGCTCGTCGTCGCCGACCCGCCGAGCTACTCGACCGTCAAGGGCAAGCGATTCGCAGTCTCGCGCGACTACAGGGCGCTCGCCGCCGCCTGCGCCCGCGTCGCCGCGCCCGGCGGCCACCTGCTCCTCTGCGCCAACGAGGCCCACCTGCCGCGCCAGGCCTTCCGGCGCGAGTGCCTGCGCGGCGTCGCCGAGGCTGGCCGCGCCGCTCACGTCCAGTCCTACGAGGGCGCCCCCGCGCTCGATTTCCCCGCCCCGCCCGCCGAAGAAGGCCACCTCAAGCTGCTGTGCCTGGAGCTCGCTTGACCGGGCGTCAACCCACCTATCACCGCCTTGCACGCGCGGCGCGCCGCGCCCCGCCTCGGCGTGGTGGATAAGACTTATCCAGGGTCTGTAAGAAGTCGACGACGCCCCGCTCGCCCCCTCCTCGCCCCCTCCTCGCCCCCTCTGCCCAGGGCTGACTGATCCCTCGGCTGCGGCCGAGGTTGGGGCGCACCTCCGAGGGAACCTGGGGAGATGGCTCCCCCCAGACCCCCGCCATCCACGGCGCGCGAAGGCAAACGGGCACAGGTAGGCATACGCAGGCATACGTGGGTACACGCGGGCACGCCTGCCCCAACAATTCACGAGCCCTGGGATAAGGCTTATCGCCCTCCATCGCCCGTACGCCTTATACTGTATGATATGAGGAAAAACTTGTGAGCGACGACGAACGACGACGCGGCGGCCGCAGGTCGCGCGGGCGAGGCGGGAGCCAACGACAAAATCCGCCGGCAGGGACAGGCCAGGCGACGGGCCAAACGCCCTCTGACACACCACGCCCGACGGACCAGCAACAGCGGCCCGACCAGCCGCAGCAGCCCGGACAGCAGCGGACGGGGCAGCGCCAGAGATCAGGGCAACAGCGGCGGACGGGGCAACAGCAGCCCGGACAGCAACAGCGGCCCGACCAGCAGCGGCAACGCGGAGGGCGGACGCCGTCCACGCTCAAGATCATCCCACTCGGCGGCGTCGGCGAGGTGGGCAAAAACTGTACACTGCTCGAGTACGGCGACGATCTCGTGCTCGTCGACGCGGGCGCGTCCTTCCCCGGCGCGGACGAGCCGGGCGTCGACCTGCTCGTCCCCGACGCCTCCTACGTGCGCGACAACGCCCACCGCCTGCGCGGCATCGTGCTGACCCACGGCCATGAGGACCACATCGGCGGTCTCGCCTTCGTGGCCCAGCAGATCGGCGCGCGCGGGCCCATCCCGCTCTACGGCTCGCCCCTGGCCCTCGGCTTCGCGCGCGGCCGCATCGAGGAGCGCAAGGCCACGCGTCTGTTCGACCCGCGCCCCATCGAGGCCGGCCAGCGCCTCTCCCTGGGCGGCCTGTCTATCGAGACCATACCGGTCGGCCACAGCATCCCCGACGCCATGGCCCTGGCCATCCACTCCTCGGTCGGGACCATCATCTACACCGGCGACTGGAAGTTCGCCGATATGCCCCTGGAGGGGCGCGGGCGGTTGGAGGAGCTCGGGCGCGAGGGCGTCGCCGCCGTGCTGGCCGACTGCGTGCGCATCGAGTCGCCCGGCCATACCCCCTCGGAGGAGGGCGTGGCCAGGGCCGTGGAGCGCCTGATGCGCGCTGCGCCCGGCCGCGTCATCGTCACCACCTTCGCCTCGAACGTGCAGCGCGTGGCCAACGCCATCAACGCGGCGCACCGGCTCGGCCGCGCCTGCGTGCTGATGGGCCGCTCCATGGAGCGCAACATCGGGGTGGCGCAGGAGATAGGGCGGCTCAAAGTACCGGAGGGCGCCCTGATCAGCGCCGAGCAGGCCAGGCGCTGGCCGGCGGACAAGCTGGTGCTGGTTACCACGGGCAGCCAGGGCGAGCCGGGCGCGGCCCTGGCGCGCATAGCCGCCGGGGAGCACCGCCAGATCAAGGCGCAGCGGGGCGACACCGTGATCATCGCCGCCTCGCCCATCCCCGGCAACGACGAGACGATCTCGCGTACCATCGACAACCTGTTCCGCCTGGGCGCCGACGTGCACTACTCGCGCATCACCCCGGACATCCACGTGTCGGGGCACGCCGCCTACGAAGACCACAAGGAGCTGCTGCAGATGCTGCGCCCCCGCTACGTGGCTCCCTTCCACGGCGAGTACCGCATGATGGTCCTGTATCAGCGCCTGGCCGCCTCGCTGGGCATCCCCGCCGAGCGCACGCTCGTGCCGGAGCTCGGCGGAATACTGGAGTTCGGGCGCGAGGGCGCGCGCCGCAAGGGCTCGGTGACCAGCGGGCAGATTCTCGTGGACGGCCTCACGGTGGGGGCGGTGACGAACGCGGTGCTGCGCGACCGGCGCTCGCTCGCCGACGAGGGCCTGCTCGTCGTCGCCGTGGCGCTCGACCGCGAAACGGGCCGGCTGGTGAGCCCGCCCGACCTGGTGTCCCGCGGCCTGCCCGGCGCGGACGACGGCTCGCTCATGTCCGAGGCGCGCGCCCGGGTGCAACGCGCGCTGGAGCGCCGCCGCGGCGCGGTCGAGCCGCGCCTGGCCCAGGACCTGATCAGGGATGCCGTGGGCTCCTACATCATGCGCGAGACCGGTCTGCGCCCCATGGTGCTCCCCGTCATCACCGAGGTGTAGCGCCACGGCTGCTCCCCCTAGCCTGTCAAGGCTGCAATAGACGGCTATCCGGCTTATCGTGTGGAATCGGCACGCTACAACGCGTCGCCTACCAGGCCAAAGAGAGCGCGCTCGCCGTCGTTATAAGGAGAAGAAAAGGACCTCGCCCGCTCGCGTCATCTATCCGCGCTATCCGGCGCCGCGGCTCAGGCAGCGTGGAGCACGCGCTGGCGGAGCAAGTCCAGCTTCATGCGGCCGAAGGCGGCGCGCTTGATCAGCTTGAGCGTGTTGATGTGCCCCTCGACGGGGCCGTTCGACCAAGGCAGCGCGAGGAATGCGTCAGAACTCAGAACACACACTATCTCCCACCTGTAATTCGTCCCAGAGCCAAGGCTAACAGCAGCCTAAACCCGAAGGAAAAACTACATTTTAGGCCACGCCAACGTCGGTTTGCACGGCCGAATTCTGAGTTCTGACACATTCCTCCCACAGAACCGCACCTCGTTACATAGAGCCAGTCAACGCCCGTTCCACTGCCTGACGATAGGGCAGAGGCGTCCGAGGCAGGAGCGTGCGTATCGGCGTGGGATCTCCGATCATATCGGCCTTCATGCCGTCCAGAAAGCCTTTGATCGCACCTTTTGGGGCCTTGGTCCTGCGTTCGACAAACGGCGCGAGCGCGCCTAGGAGTGCCTGCGGGATATGAATTTTCCTGGGATGATGGCGGCCCAGGATCTCTGCCGCCCTATCAACCATTTGGTCAGTCGTCAGGATGTCATCACTACCCACGTCGTAACATTGCCCATGCGCACGTGGATCGTTGAGGACGCCAACGAGATAGTAGACCAAATCATCAAGGGCGATGGTACGAAACTTTTGCCGACCGCTGCCCATCATCATAGCGGTCGACCTCTTGGCTTGACCCACCAGCATATTGAAGCCTTGTCCGCCCACTCCCACGATCTGGCCGGGCCGGATGACGGTCACATCGAGGCCGCTATGCAACAAGAACTGTTCTGCCTTCCAGCGCCCGCGTATCCACGCACTCGGTCCATCGGGCGCGGCCCCCAAGAATGTCACGTAAATCAGGCGACGCACGCCGTTCGTCCGGCACGCCGTCACGATGTTCTGCAATCCATTCATCTCGACGTCCATGAAGCCCTGACCCGCGGTCCCGGCCTGTTGGGGTGAGAGCGTATGGACGGAGATGTAGGCGGCGTCGATGGATCCCAGGGCATGCTGCATCGACGCAAGATCCGACATGTCACCTTGGACGACCTCGCAGCCAAGCGTGGCCAAATCCTGGATCTTCGCCGGGTTGCGTGCCACACAGCGGACGGTGTATCCGTCTGCACGCAGTGCTTGGGCGACATGCCTCCCGACAAAACCCGATGCCCCGATAACAAGAATCCTTTTCATATGCGACGTTGTTCTCCCTACGTGACCGCATGCGCGGCCCCGTGATTCTCACGATAGGCGATTGACGACATGGGGCGGCTCACCGAGCCACGCGCGCTCACAACGAGACCACCACCTTCTTGGCGGAGACGCCCTTCCTTTGGACGTCGAACCCGGTTTGCACGTACTCGAGACCCTTTCCGACGACGTAGGGATCGGGGGCGGCGACATAGCGGCCATCTGCGAGGGCCTGGGGCAGGAAATCCACGTAAATGACTGTACTAACCTCGTTGTCCATCAGAGAACTGCCGAAGATGAACTTCGTGCGGATGCGCCTCATCCGGGACTTCACCTGCAGCGACGCGTTGGACCACAGGAACTGGAGGATCAGCAGGGGGAGCCGGGGAGGCTTCTCGAAGGAGACGGCCGAGCTGGCCGTGGAGACGAACTTGTTGCCGGTGCAGGCGTGGACGACGTCCAGACAGGCCTCGGCCGACCCGCTTCCGATGGCGAGTGCCCCGGCGATCGTCTTACCTTTGAAAGCTTCGATGATGTCATCGACGACGGTCGTGCTGTTGTAATCGAAGACCTGGCTTGCGCCGAGCTTCGTGACATACTCGAAGTTCCGTGGGGATGACGTTGTGATGACCTCATAGCCGGCGGCGACGGCCAGCTGGATGGCATTGCTGCCGACGCTCGTCGAGCCTCCCCAGACGAGCAGGGTCTTGCCCGTCGGTCTCGGGGTCGCGGAGGGGTGTTGTAGCGCCAGATGATCCCTCTGGAAGAGGCCGCAGGCTGCGGTAGAGAGGGCCAGGGGAAGAACAGCGGCGTTTTCATACGCCATGGTGCGGGGGATGGGTGCGGCCATGTGGGCGAGGACGACCGTGTAGTCCTGGAAGGCGCCTTCCGCCGAACTGTTGCGCTTTTTGTCTGTTCCCACGGCTTGAGCGAGGACACGGTCGCCCACTTTGAATCGCGTGACGGCTGTGCCGACCTCCACCACATCTCCCGCGAGATCTTCGCCGAGGATGAATGGGTATTTGATCCAGGAAAAGATGAGGTTGCCGGCGACCTGTTTGATCCAATCGAGGGGGTTGATGGCCACGGCGTGATTCTTGATGACGATCTCGTTCTCCCGTGGGGGCGTGTAGGGCGCGGGCTTGACCTCAAGTTGGGCCTGCGTCGCTCCAAGCCATGCAGCTGTATTCGTTGGCATGCGGGCTCATCCTTTCTTGTCGGAACTGACGGTGTGGTGGTCGGTGCGAGGCGCTGTCCATCCGCGTGCGGTGGGAGAGGCCGTGGACAGAGGCGACAGGCAGGACGCCGACGGCGTCCTCCGCGGCCCCCCCGTTTGTATGTAATCAGCCACTAATAAAGCGGCGCAAAAAAAGCCGTCAGGTTCTGTGCATAGCGGCTATATCGCCCCATCCATCCTCTCCTTGGCCGACGAGGTGCGGCAGGTCGATCGCCGCGGCGACCGTGAGAAGCATCCCATACGCGAAGAATCGGCGCAGCGCCTCCTCGCCGGCGCCCGACCGCGCGGCGACCATGCGGTAGAGCGCGGCATAGCGGTCGTGCGCGACCGCCCGCACCTCCCGGTCGTTCGACGCGGCGAAGGCCTGGAGCAGCAGGAACAACTCGTCGCGCCCCGCGAGCGACGTCGCGTACGCGCGGCCCATCGCCTCCAGGACAGCGCCGTCCGTCGCGCCGGCCGCGGCGAGGAAGGTGGACGCGATGCGGTCGTAGACACGCTCCAGCGCGGCGAGGAACACCTCTTTCTTGGAGCCGAAGAGCCGGAAGATATACGGTTGCGAGATGCCGGCGCGCCGCGCGATAGTCTCAGTCGGGGTCCCGTGCAACCCGTACACAGCAAACTCGACGATGGCCGCGTCACGACGCGCGTCGGCGGTCTGGCGAGGCGCTGGCGGCACATCCGTTGTCTTCATATTGTTAGTGTATACTCACTATCTTGCCTTGTCAAGCAGACACCGGCACAGAGGTTCGACTATCGGTGAGCCCGTCTCGTCGGCTAAGGGATGGTCTATCAATGAGGTGCCTGTCTCAGGTGACGTGCGAGAGGATGGTGTCGTTCCACTCCCCGTGAAACGCGTCCAGCCGGAGATGGATCGTCGTCATCTCATCGTTGGACACCTTGGCCGTGGTCGGATACGTGGTGGTGTCCAGGTCGCTCTCGACGCTCATGCTGTCATTTGGCTCGGTATGTTGCACCGTTCTCCGGGAGAGTGCGTACTTGACGTTGGTGGACGATCGAGGAGACCTACACAGCCGCACACGGCGGGGCGGACAGGCGTGTATCGACGGGGAGATAGCGCCTGTGGCATCGTGCCGAGGTTTAGTGACGCAGCCTACCAACGTCAAGTACGCACTCTCCTGCTCACGAGAGTGCGTACTTGACGTTGGCGGGGTGCCGGCGCGTGTTTCCTCGTAGGCGAGGAAGCGGCTCAAGGCGAGATACTGAGGTATGACCCAAACGTATCCTTCGATCAATTACACCCCCTGTCAGATCCGGCAGGTCAATTTCTTGCCGCCCCTGATTCCCTGTGATCGGTGCGGTCAGGACGCCAGCCGCGTTGACGTTGCGACCCGTACCGCCATCGACATCGACCTGGAGCACCCCGCCTTGTTGTCCGTGCGCGTCAGCGTCCACTACTGCCCCGCCCGTCACCATGACGTGCGCGCGCAGCCTCCGTTCTTACGCCCGGATGCCATCTACACGCGGCGCGTGGTGCGCAAAGCCGTCGAGTCCGTGTACGTCGATGGCCTGGCCTTCCGCACCGTAGGCCAGCGCTTGGCGCGCGACTTCTGGGTGCAGCCCAGCGAGGCCATCATCCGCCGGTGGTGTCGAGCCTACCACACGGGCATCGCGCTCGACGACGCTTATCAGGCGTGGATCGTCGCCGCGTTCTCCGGCATCTTGTGCGTGGATGAACTCTATCAGCACGATCTGGCGCTCTTGCTGGCCGTGGATCCCGCCGCGCCGGAGGGCGACCGCGTGGTCGGCTACCAATTGGTGCGCGAGGGCGTCGACAGCGCGGTGATGAAGCAGTTTCTGACGCGCCTAGCCGCGGCCGGTATCCAGCCCGACGAGGTGATCACCGACGGCTCGACGCTCTATCCCGGCGTGCTGGCCGACGTGTGGCCGCAGGCGGCGCATCACCTCTGCCTGTTCCATGAGACGCGCCGCCTCACAACGGCGGCACAAGAGGTGATCCGCCAGGTCCGTCGGGCGCTGCCGCTACCTCCTCCTGCGGCGACGTATGGCTGGGGCGGCCCGATGCGTGCGCAGCCGCCAAGCGATAACCCAGCCGATCCCGCCGTCCAGCGTTGGCAGGCGCGGCAGGAAGCGCGCCGTGCCGGGATCGCCCAGGTTCAAGCCCTAGCCGGCCAGAGCCTCTCGCTGCGGGCCATCGCCCGGCACACGGGCCTCCATCGCCGCACGGTGCGCTCCTGACTACGCCCTGCGCCCCCTCCTACGGGCGGCCTTCACATCGTCGAGCCTGCGGCGTCCTCGCCCACGCGCGCGTACCACCGGCGGACGCCCGCTCTCGTTGCACACATCCAGCATCTCGCCGCGCTGGGACTCTCCTACGTCGAGATCGCGCGGCAGACGGGCGTCCACCGGGTCAACGTGTCTGCTTGGTTGCGGGAGTTTGACCAGCAGGGAGAGCACCCTCTCCCTCAACCCGTCGCTGCGGCGGACACGCTGACCGTACCGAGTCAGGACGCCCCCGGGACTGACATCCCTCCGGCCTCGGTGTTGCCGCCCGCACCCTGGACGAGTTGGGCGGAGGTGCGCCAAGTCCGGGAAGCGCTCAAGGAGCAGCGCGGCCTGTTGCTGCGGCGACCCGCGCACCTCGGCGCGACATAACAGGCCCAGGTGGAGGCGCTCTTGGTGAGCCCGGTGGGGCCGACCTTGACCGTGGCGCGCGCTTTCTTCACCGACTGGTACACCCTCTTCAAAGATGAGGAGGGACAGAAGCGGAGCCTGAACGAGGCCCAGGCACGCTATGCCCTATGGCGCCAGGACGAGCGCTACGCGGCACTGGCCCCGTTGCGTCGCGCGCTCACCCACATCACGCCTGAGCGCTTCGTCCATCTAAGCCAGTTCTTACGCCATCCGTCCTGGGAGGCAACGAACAATGGGGCGGAGCGGGCCGGCCGAGGCTTTCGACAGCGGCAAGGCCCACACTTCAACTTGCGTAGCATTGTGTCGATCGACGGCGCGCTAAAAGTACGCGCGTATCGCCGGAAGGACACCGCGGACACCATACCACCGCCCGTTGCCCGCTGTCGTCGCGAGCGGCGGCTGGATGGACGGGCCGAGGACCGCGTGGCCGCCTAATCGACGGAGGCTTGAAAGCCGTTGCCAACGTCAAGTACGCACTCTCCTGCTCACTGGTACAGTATCGCCCGACGGATGACACGGAACGCTCAGTGCGTGCCCGGTCCATCGCCACCGCCGTACATCCGGGCCGTCGAGGGTACGCGCGGTCGGCATATGACGATGACGTCGGGGTTGAGCGCAGGCGGCGCGGTCACAGCAGTGCTGGCGCCGCAGTGTCGCAGTGTCGGTGTTCCGGGCGCTCCGCCCTCCGGCGCTCGACGAGTTGGGCCTGCTCGCCGCGCTACGCGAGCAGGCGGCCCGCCAGGGCCAGGGTGAGTTGCGCGTGACGGTCGACGCGCCAGGGCAGCTGCCGCCGCTCCCCGCCGCCGTCGAGGTGGCGGCCTACCACATCGTGCGGGAAGCGTTGACCAACGTGACCCGCCACGCCGGCGCGCGCCACTGCGCCATCTCCCTACGGCTGGGCGACGGCCTGGACATCGCAGTCGTGGACGACGGATGCGGGGTGGCGGGGGCGCGGCCGGGGGTCGGCGCGACATCCATGCGCGAGCGCGCGGAGGAGGTGGGCGGCGCGTGCGCCATCGACACGCGACCGGGCGGCGGGACGCGGGTGCAGGCACGCCTCCCGCTGGACCTATCCGCGTTGAACGAACGAGGCGCACCGCGCGCGTCGGCGCCGAACGGGAGCGCCGGGTGGGCGGGGAGGTAGCGGGGATGCCGCGCATACGGGTCGTGGTGACCGACGACCATCCCATGTTTCGCTTCGGCATGGCGGCCTTGCTTGGATCGGTGGGCGATATCGAGGTTGTGGGCGAGGCGGGCAGCGGGGACGAGGCGGTCGCCCTGGCCGAGACGCTGCAACCGGACGTGATCCTGATGGACCTTACCATGCCCGGCATGGGCGGCATCGAGGCGACGCGGCGCATCGTGGCGACGGCCCCCGCCATCGCCATCTTGGTCGTGACCATGGTCGACGAGGACGATGCGGTGTTCGCGGCGATGCGGGTCGGGGCCCGCGGCTACCTCGTCAAGGGAGCGGACCAGGACGAGGTGTTGCGGGCCATCCGCGCCGTCGCCGGGGGCGAGGCCATCTTTGGTCATGCGGTCGCGCGGCGACTCGCCACCTTCTTCGCCGCCCCACGCGATGCGCGAGCCGCGGCCGCCTTCCCCGACCTCACAGCGCGCGAGCGCGAGATCCTGGACCTGATGGCGCAAGGCCGCAACAATGCACAGATCGCCCGGCGGCTCGCACTGAACGACAAGACCGTGCGCAATCACATCTCCAACATCTTCAACAAGCTGCAGGTCGCCGGTCGCGCGGAGGCGATCGTCCGCGCCCGCGAGGCGGGCTTGGGATAGCCGTGCCGCCGTCGGTACGGACAGAGAGCTGGGGCACGCGCCCATCCGTTGCTGGTAACCATGCCCGCACTGCATACCGCAGGGAAGACAACGTCGTATCCGTGCAAGCTATCGGCGCATAGCTCCTGCATAGCAATGCTAACTACTTATGGGTGATAGGCGACAGGCGCGATCGGTAGCCGAGCAATGCGGTCGTGGTCGACTGCATAGGTAGGCGCGTCCTTGCACAATGATGCAGGTTTCAGTGCTTGACAGCCTACTGCGGGCAGGCGCGGCGCGGGAGCGTGAGCGGGGCGACCGGCCGGGCCGCGGCGTCGAAGCTGCCCGTCATGTCGGGTCCCCGCGCGTCGCGGGCCGTCAGGGGCGCCAGCCCGAAGCGGCCCTCGACGAAGCGCAGGATCGAGGAGAACTCGTAGCCGGTGTGGTCTACATACCCGGCGCGGGCGTACGGCGAGATCACGAGCGTGGGCACGCGGTGGCCCAGCCCCCACGCGTCCAGGCGTGGCGGCGCGACGTGGTCGTAGAAGCCGCCGGGGTCGTCCCAGGTGAGGAAGATGGCGGTGCTCTTCCAGAACGGGCTGCGCATGATCGCGTTGATCTCGAAGACGGTGGTCTGCTCGCCCAGGCACGAGCTGGCGGGCGGGTGCTCGCTCTGGGGGAAGTCGGTGACGAGCCACGTCATCGGCGCGAGGCGGCCGGCCGCGACATCCCCCTCGAAGCGCCGCCACGGCACGACGTTTGTTGCCCACCGGGAGCCGTGGCGGACCTGCCGGATCGCGTCGAAACTGGACCACACGTAGCCGAGCTCGCCCTGCCCCGGGGCGTAGTACCGCCAGGGCACATGGCGCGCGTCGAGGCGGTCGGCCACGGTCGGGACGGCGAAGCAGGGGTAGGCGCCGCCACGCCTGCCCGCGGAGTCCACGGTGGCGACGGTCGTGCCGGCGGGGCTGTCGCAGCCCCAATTGAAGAGGGCGCCCGTGGGGTCTCCGACCGTGCCGGCCGACTGCGCGGCGATGGTGACGAGGTGGTTGGGGAAGCTGGGGCCGACGTTGCCCGCGAAGAAGTGGTCGTCCAACGTGTAGCGGCGGGCGTAGGCCCAGTAGTCGGGGATCAGCCCCGGCGACGCCTGAGTGTAGGCGTCGCGCGGCGCGAGCGCGTAGTGGTCCACGAAACCGTCGAAGGCGACCGGCGTCCCCGCCTTGTTCAGGCGCGTGAGGGCGGCCTGCAGCCCGGGGTAGTCGGGCGTGATCACGTTCGGCGCGGCGCGCAACGGGACGGCGCGGCCCGACGCGGAGGGCGCGGTTGTCGCGCCGTCGGCGCCGGGGAAGCGCCCGAAATAGTGGTCAAACGAGCGGTTCTCCTTAATGATGAACACAACATGGTCTATCTTGCCGTAGATCGGCGGGGCCGTCGCGGCCGTCGCGGCCGTCGCGGCCGTCGTGCGCGGGACGCGCGCAGCCGATCCGAGCAGCCCGAGCGCGACCAGCAGTGCTGTCGCGAGGCCGGCGTAGGCGAACGGTCGCGCACCCGCCCTTGTCCATCGTTCGCGTAGGACTATTCGCACCACGTACTCCCCTTTCCGCGCAGCCGTGACACTTCATACTATCTGCCACCGCACGGATTATACTACCGTCGCGCGCACCCAATCAGAACCGCGACAGATCGGTCGCCCTGCGCGACACCGGCGACTTCTACGGTCCCGCTATTCCACCGGTGGGCTCGATAAGGGGAGCGTGAACCAGAAGGTTGCCCCCTCATCGGGGACGCTCTCGACGCCGACCTGCCCGCCGTGCCGCTCGACGATCGTCCTGCTGATATACAGGCCCAGCCCCAGGCCCATGCTGGAGCCGTGCCGGTGCTCGATGCCCGCGACGCGATAGAAGCGGTCCCAGATACGCTCCTGCTCGCCCGGCGGTAGGCCAGGCCCCTCGTCGCGCACCCACACGCGCGCGCTGTCCCCGTCCGCGACGAGGCCGACCGTCACCGGACGCTCGGGCGGCGAGTAGCGGAGCGCGTTGGAGATGTAGTTCGTCAGGACCTGTCCGATGCGCCCGGGGTCGACGTTCACGGGCACGGGCACGACGCCGGCCTCGCCCTGCTGATCGATGGTGCGGTTGGCGGCGAGCTCGCGCTGCTCGTCCACGACCTCGCGAACGATGGCGGATAGGTCGGCCGGCTGCACGCTCATCGCCAGGTGACCCGCCTGGGTGCGCGACACGTCGAGCAGGTCATCCACCAACCTGTCCAGGCGGCCCGCCTGCGCCTCGCCGCGCGCGAGTAGGGCCTCGGCCTGGCGCAGCTCGTCGACGAGGACCCCGCCCTGGGAACGGTCACGCTCGGCCAGACGCGCGAGCCGGCGCCGGACCACCTGGATCGTGCCCTTGATCGTGGTAAGGGGGGTGCGCATCTCGTGGCCCGCTATGCCCAGGAACGTGTCCATGCGGCGGTTGGCCTCGCGCAACGCCGCCTCGCCGGCGCGCGCCTGCTCCCTCTCGCGCAGCAGACGGTCGCGCTCGATCACCAGCGCGCCGAGCTTGGCCACAGCCCGGGTTGTTAGGGCGAGCTCGTCCGGTGTGTAGGTGTGGACGACGCCACCGTGGTCGAGCGAGAGGACCCCGACGATGTCGCGGCCGACGCGCATCGGCGCGAGCAGCAGGGTCCGCACCTCGTATGGCAGGTGGCGTCCGGGCAAGTCCTCGGGGCCGACGACGAGGATGTCGTCGGCCATGAGGCGTTCCAGGCGCGCCAGGTCGAGGTACTCGCGCAGGGAAGCTCCCGACCGCCCCTCGCGCCACGCCCGCTCCTCCTCGGGCGTCACGCCGACGACGGCCAAGGGGTACGACGCGCCGGTGGCGGCGTCGTGCGCCGTGATGCTGACGCGCCGGCAGCCCACTACGCTGCGGGTTAGCTCGATCAATCGGTGCGCGACCGCCCACGTCGTATCGGGGAGCGCCTCGGCCGCGACATCGGTCTGCGCCGCGACATCGGTCTGCGCCGCGACATCGTCATCCGCCGGCGCCGAAACGAGCGACTGCGCCATCGCCAGTAACGCGGTGAGGGACTCCTGCGTGCGGCGCTCCAGCCGCTTGCGCGCTGTGATGTCGACGATGGCGGCCACGCCCCCCACGATCGCGCCCACATCGTCCCGGATCGGGGCAGCGGTGTTCAATATCGTCTTGCGCTCGCCGTCGAAGGTCTCGATCAGGATCTCCTCCCCCGCGCAAACCTCGCCGTCGCGCAGCGCCCGCGCCATCGCCCACTCCTCCGGCTCGACCGGCCGGCCTGTCTCAGGCCACCATCCCCGATAGGCTCTATACCCCTCTACCCCCTCCACCAGGGGGACCTCGCCCCACAACTCGCGCGCCGCCTCGTTCACCTGCGCCAGCGCCCCGCGCGCGTCCGCGATCACGACCGCCACCTGCAACACGTCCAGGACCGCGCTCAGGCGCGCCGTGGCCTGTCGCGAGGACTCCTCGGCCCGCCTACGCTCGGTGATGTCGTCGAGGACCGCGCAGGCCAGCCGCGGCGCCTCGCGCCCCGCCTCGTGCCCGGGGCCGAAGAGCGGCGTCGCGTCGACGCTGATCCAGCGGTAGGTCTCCTCCCGTGGATGGAAGACGCCCATGACCACGCCGCGCACCGGCAAGCCGGTGCGCAACGCGACCGTCGCCGGGTGGTCCTGGCCGGGGAAGTCCGACCCGTCCGCGCGGACCGCCTTCCAGCGCGGGTCGAAGGGTGTGCGCCCCTGCATCTGCTCGACCGTGAGGCCGAGGATGCGCTCGGCGGCGGGATTGGCGGCGACGATGCGCCCATCGGCGTCCTGGTACACGACGCCCTGAGCCATGGCGTCGAAGAGCGCGCGGTAGTGCCCGTCGGTCAACAATTCGATAGCCATTCGATAGTCAATCGCGCCTCCCCACGCGCGCCCTGTCCAGCGCCCTGTCCAGCGCCCCTGCCCAACGCGAAGCCCGTCCGCCATAGGGTACCGCGCCCGCCCCATCATGACTACCTCGCCGCCCCAGGGCACAGGGTCTGTGCATTGTCGGGCGGCCGCGCCTGTTCGCCCGCCCCTGTCGTGGATGGCGGGGGTCTGGGGGGAGCCATCTCCTGGGGTTCCCCCGGAGGCGCGCCCCAACGTCGGACCCGCGGTTAGGGTCCGGGGGACTAGTCAGCCAGGGGCGGAGGGGGCGAGCAGGGGCGAGAGGGGCGAGAGGGCACAGCCCTCCCTAATACCCCTCGTGGAGAGGGGT
>JAABUH010002852.1_pt1 | contig 15842 bp, 27 predicted proteins | sample 5559121 | NCBI WGS metagenome assembly JAABUH01 (sample SAMN10711871, study PRJNA513364) | rock metagenome | isolation source: Antarctica rocks | place: Antarctica: Victoria Land, Battleship Promontory nord | collected 2015-12-28
ATCGGACCAGCCATGCGGCAGCCAACCCAACCATGGTTCCATGGTTCACTTGTTTGCCCGGCGTTGCAGCTGGCGGAAAGATCAGCCTGGAGTAGGCGCCTGCGATGCCCCGGAGGCCTGGGGCGGGCGGGGACGGCCGCGGCGGTGCACCATCAGGCCGCGTGGCGCGGGGGGTCACCGCCAGCAGCTGTGCCGCATGCAGGCATGGCTGGGCGCGCTGTACAAAGTATGGTGCGGGCAGGGAGGCTCCTGCAAGGCATGTCCACAGGCTAGGCGTGTCGGGAGGCTGGCACACGGCGGCTGCATGCAGGCGCTGCCGGTGCTCGACAGCGCCAAACATCCAGGGGTGCCCAGCTGCCGGTCTTGCTGTGCTGCGCATGCAGCCCGGCAAGTCAGCGCGCTCGTGTTTTATGAGCCCCTCGCTGCGTGGCATCACGCGGCCTTTGCCCGTTTCCCGGGCGTCCGACCTTCTGCCGCCGCGTCCGCAGCGTCCCTGATGTGCGTGCCAGAAGCGTCCTTGTAGACCTGTGCGCACAGGGACTGCCAACTTGCCTGCCATTGAACTGGCGACAGACGTGCAAAGTATGGCCGGAGTGCCCTTTGCATGGATGCGCATGCATTGTCATGCGCCATGTGTAACACAGGCAGTCGGGCTGACACGCGTGACAGCAGCAAGTGTGCATTGTGAGGTGTTCACTGGACAGTGCTTCACTGCAGCAACCGCCCACTGCGTCGCATTTAAGGAACACGCGCCCGGTGTGCAGCAGCCAAGAGTGCATGCAGGTTCACGGGCAGACCGCCACCAGCTACGTCTGCTGTGTCCAGCGCGATTCCACTGCCGAGGCATGTGCGACATGCGCATCAACCAGCATGTGGTGTTCCGCAACCAGCACATGGGGCATGAAAAAGCACCAGACGTGTGCGCTCGGCACACGCCCGCGCGAGGCCTGCACCTGGATGAGCCGCCCGGCGGCCTGGAAGGCCGCGTTGTGCGTGACGGCCAGGACCTGGCGGGCGGCCGCGCCGGAGCCGCCCGCCAGCTGCTTCAGCAGCGCAGCCACGCGCGCCTGGTTGGGCTCATCCAGGGCGGCGTCGACCTCGTCCAGCAGCAGCACCCGCTGGCCGGCTCCGGCGCATGCGGCCTGGCGGCGATGCCCCAGGCGCATGCGGTGACTGGGGGGCTGCGACAGAGCACCCCGCGTGCGCCTGGAGGTTGCAGCACAGGCACACACACCCTGTTGGGGGCTGCGCCAGAGCATCTGCTTCCGCCTGTGAACTTCCCTTCGTTGCAGTGATCAAGGGCATAGACCCGAGGACTGATGGCAAAATACATGATGGACATACACACCATGATGTGCTGCCATGGTATCCGCGCTTGGGCGGCGCCGGGCCGCCGCAGAAGCAGGCGCGGAGGACACGCGACACGGAGGCGCGGGGAAGCTCACCGCCAGCATGAGCGCGAGGGCGACCAGCGTGCGCTCCCCGCCCGACAGCCGCCCCAGCGCCGTCTGCGCCGGCCCCGGCTGCTCCAGGCCGGCGCCCGCCGCGGCGGCCGCGCCGCCGCGCCCCAGGCGGAACTGCACGCCCTGGGCGGCGGTCCGCCCCGCCCTGACCAGGTCCAGGCTGTGCGCAGGGAGCAGGCCGCGCAGCAGCGCCTGGAACTCCGAGCGGATCGCTTCAAACGCCCGCTCGTTGGCCTGCTCGACCTGCGGGCGCGGCTCCTGCCCCGTAAGCAACATCCTGGCATATACCTCCCAGCCCACACAAGCTCACACCACCTTGTATGGGCCAGAATGCTGGACTTGGACATGCACCTTGGTTCGCGAGCCGCGCAGCCCCGCGTCCAGGATATTGACAGCGCTGCTGAGCGCCGCCGCCCGGTCCTTGACGGTGCGGAGCGTCTCCTTGCGCTCGCGGAAGGCGCTCTGCGCGTACGCATGCCCATCGCGTGCTGGGGTGAGACAGTGTCGCAGGACAGCGTCACGCGTCATGTGACACATGAAAAATGGGCACACCTGCAGGGCAGGCGGCAGCTCCTTGGCACTATTCCGGTCCAGCGCCAGCTGCGCGCCGCACCGCCGAGTCTGTGCATAGTCTGCAAGTCAGGCACTGAACGCAGGCTGGGCATGCGACGCAGGCCACCTTGAGCTTCACGCGCGCGGCCTGCATGCGCCGGATGTCTGCTGCGCCGCGCGCGTGGCTGCCGCCCCCCGCCGGCAGCGCCGGGCTGCTGGCCAGCAGCGGCGCGAGCTCGGGCGCCTCGCTCGCGAGCGCGTCTGCGGCGCTCGCGGCCCGCTGCAGCTCGTCCTGGACCTCCCACACGGCCTGCTGGGCCCCGCCAAGGCGCGCCTTCGCCTCGGCAACCTTCTCCTGCAGACCAACGGCACCGGAGTCAAAGCTTGTGGATTCGTTGAGAGCCATCGTGGGCACAGCAACCTACTAATGCACGGTGCAGCAACGAGGTACCAGATGCCATGAGAAGGCAGGTTGTGGTGGGAGTCCCGCTCGGGCAGCCATGCACCTCCAGGTGCGCCACCTCAGCGCGCAGCCGCGCGGCCGAGGCGCCCCGCTGCAGCGCATCAGCGGAGGCCTCGGCGGCCTCGGCCTGCGCGTCCCGCAGCGCCTGCTGCTCAGCGGACAGGCTCGCCCACGCGCTCGCTAGGCGGGCCTCAGCGTCCTCGGCGGAGAGGCCCTGGTCGGCGGCGCGCTCGCGCGCGCGCTCCGCGGCCTCCTCGAGCTCCTCCGCCTGCATGGCAAGAGACATGTCATCATGCGCCAGGGGGATGGCAACCCCTGGCGCATGCCAGGGTTCTTTTCACACGTAGTAACTTGCTGGGCTACATGGTGGGCCGCGTATGCAGGCGGGTCCTGCAGCATTGTCTGCCGCTGGTGTGTCTGCTGGTGGTCACCTTGGCGCTGTCTGCATCTGCCGCCAGCGCCAGCCGCTTCTCTTCCTCCCTGCAGGCACACGCCGACCGTGTTGGACACACTCACATGGTGCAGGGCGCGATGACGCACACTGGCGGTGTGTCGGTCAGCGCCCCACCGGAGGCGCTGCAGGTGGGCTTCAAGCAGCGGCGCGCTGCTGCGGCCCGCAGCCGCGGCAAGCGCCGCGTGCAGGCGGCGCTTCTGGCTGGCGTTTGCGGCGATGGCCGCCGACAGGTCGGCGGCATCGCGCGCAGCTTGCGCGAGCTGCTGGCCTTGCGCGCGCATGCCCGCCATGTCCTGACCACGCGACAGCGTCATGCGCGGTCGCCAACATGCACAGGGGCAGCCTGGAGATCATGAAACCTATGTGAACACTGCATTAACTTGGCACCTTCTTGCGCTGTGCGAGATCGCATGCGGCGTCCTCTTCGCGTGCCATGACAGCTTCCAGGTCTGCGCGGACCTTGCTGACCTTGGCGAGCTCCTGCGTTTTCTCTGAGAGCTTTTGGCGCAGTGTCGCGGCTTGCACCTGCGACCCAGGGCAAGCCAGCAGTTCATGTCACCAAGCGAAGTGCTCGCTCTGGCAGTCCGGTGGCAGCGCCCGGGCTTGCCACCTGCAGCATGTCAGCCTCCAGCTTGCGGGCCATCAGCGACTGCCGCCCTGCAGCGCCTGCACCCAGCGAGCCGCCCTGGAGCGAGCCAGGACGGCTGATGCGCCCCCCGAGCGTCACGGACGCCAGCCGGAATCTGGTGGCCAGCGCAGCGGCGACATCATCTGTGCAGGCGACGGGCATGCTGAAGGCGCGCAGCAGCACTGGCTGGAGACTTGGATCGTACGTCAGCAAGTCCGTGGGCATGATGACTTGCCCTACACGGACCAGAGCCACAACTCAGGCTGTCTCACAAATACAGGTACATGGGCATGTAAGTCAATGTAACAGCTCGAATTAATCCAGAGCTAGCCTGCAGGGAGCTGTGCTTGCGCCTCGCGCTGCCGGGCAGATTGGTTGCTCACAGAGAGCGCAGCAAGCGGCCAGATCCTGTACTGCCGCCTCTGCGGCGACGCCGCGAGCCAGCCCAGCAGCGCGCTCGCCTGTGCTGATGATTGCACGACCGCCACGCCCAGCTTTTCACCTGGCACAGACCGTCCTGTCACTCCATGCCGCCATGCATGTCTCATCCCATGTGTGCCTAAGAAAATGCAGATGTGCGTGCACACCGCAGAGGACGCTCAGCGCAGCCGCAGCAGACGCTGCCTGATCGTGCGCCTCCGCCTTGAACTGGAAGCACTGGTGGAGCATTTGGTAGGGGACCGGCGTGGGAGCCCCAGTCTGCCCAAGGCTGCCCAGAGCGCCTGTCGCATGCCGCAAGCGCGCAGCAGCGGTCTGCGCCTCCCGCTCGACAGCACTGCGGGACACGGTGCACTGCGCCTGGGCTGCAAGAGCGCCCTGCAGGCTTCGGCGCGCCGCAGCCGCTGTGAGCTGCAGCTCCTTCTGCTCCACTTCAAGCCTGCACGCAGCTTGGTCAGCACATGCAGTCCATGCAAGCGGTTGCATCAGGAGGGCAGCGAAGAAGGCAGGTGCGCATCGCGCAGGCGCAGACCTGGCGATCTCTGGCTCAGCAGCCCCAAGCCGCGCTTGCTGGTCGAGCGCTGCTTGCTGCGCGGCTTCTGCGCTGCCCTGCGCGTCATGCAGGCGCACTTCCAGGGCCTCAACCTCTTCCATGAGCGTATGGTGCACAGCTTGCTCGTCCCAGTCTGCACACGTCAGGCTCAGTGTCAGGCCTTCACGTCAATGGGAATTAAGAGCCTGCGGTCTGTTGAAAGTGGAAATGTGCAGCTGCCCCGAATGTCTATCCGGTTTAAAGTAGCACCTGGTTGCGCCGCTGCGGCCTGCAGCTTTGCCAGCACCGCTCGGTGGTCGTGCAGAGCTGCCGCGGACAGCCTTGCTTGCGTGCAGGCAGCCGTGCTCGCGCTCTGGGCCTTTGCCATCGCCTCTGCAGCCGCACATGCCGTGGCCAGGCGGTCCTCAAGCACTCTCACCTAACAACCGCCGGTTTTGGATCCTTTCAAGTCCCCAGTGGCCTATGCAAACGCGCCTCTGCTGCGCAGTAAACATGTCTTGCACTTGCAATGCGCAGTCAGCAGCATACCTCTTCCTCTTTCCCAGCAATGGAGTGCTCGAAAGCCAGCAACGCACTGCTGTCAATGCATGGGCCGGAACAGCCTGCCTCCCCAGCCTGCTCGGCCTTCTTTGCGCCAAGCTGGGTGGTCGCAGTCAGCAGAGCCGCCTGCAGCAGCCATAACATTGAGGCTAACAGGAGTTCGGGCAGTAGCAAGGCGCATGAAGCAAAGCGGGTGACAACCTGCAGGTCGTTAGCCACAGTCTGCAGGTCTGCTAGCTTGGTCCTGGCAGCATCGCGGGCAGCGACGATTGCTACTGCGAGCTGCTGGCTGGTGTCGGCCAGCTGCGCAGTCTGCTCTTCCAGAGCCGCCAGAGCGGCGCAGTTTGTCTGGTCTGTCACGACTGCGCCCTCCTGCCGGAGACCAACATGCATGTTTCTTGCATGTTGGCCCCCACACATGTGGCCCAGTTCTTACAAGGTAGCAACCTTGCCAGCCAGCACAGCTCCTGGCAAGCTCACCAGCCTGCGGACGTTGCTGGAGATGCTTGCCAGGGCTGCACGCGTTAGCTCCAGTTCAGTCACCGCTGCCGCGGCCTCGTCCTTCCAGTGGGCCAGCCCGGACACATCCTGGATGATTTGCGCTATCTGTGTGGGACCTGCGCGGCAAGGCATGCTGTGTGAGCGGTGTTTTTTGTTTTTTTAAGTAAGTGTGCATTTGCCCAGGTCAAGCGCGCCGCACATTTGCAGTCAGCGAGCGCCGTGACTTCGGCCTGCTTTATCACCGACGCGCGGTCCAGGAGGATGCCCCTGTCACGTAGGTACTCCTGCACCAGGTGTTGCTCAACAGCAGGGATAATAACTGAAAGCTTGCATGTAGGCCAAGGTGTGCAAGCTACCTTAACCTCCTTGCCAGTCTTGAGCGTGAGCTTCGTGAGCTTGCCTCCTAGTCGGAACGCACGCAAGCCGTCTGGCGTGAGTGCAGCGGCGACCCATGTGACCTTGCGGCCTTCAGCAACTGCAAGCTGCACCTCACACGCCTGCGCAGTGCAGAGGGGTGAGCACCGCGCGCCCTCTTGTCTCGCTGCTTGACGCGCACGGGAGTGACACAGGCGTGCCAAGCGCACCTCTTCACAGTCGGCATTGTGCAGGTCTGCGAGCCTGCCGACCCCCAGGCTTGTTGCGGGGCAGGCGGCAGCAAAGCGCAGGGCATCAAGCAAAGTGCTCTTGCCGCAGCCGTTTGCACCGACCAGGATGCTGAGGCCAGTGTGGAACTGCACCTCCAGCCAAGCGCTTCCCACAGACTTGAATGCTTTGACGCGAAGGCAACTGATGTGCGCCCCAGGCATGCCGTGTTTCACATGCTGATGGTCACGAGCCTGGTCGCAAGGCTGCTGGCAGGAGGCCGTGACGATGATGATGGCACTTGAGCCAAGTGGTTGCTCAGGCTTCCATCCCGAGGGATCTCCTGGGCCAGGCTACATCAGGCAGTTCGAAACTCGTGCTGGATGCTGTTTGATCAGATGTATAACTATATTTAGACTAGATTTAGTCTATACTATGTGTAGACTAGACTATTTTGGTGCTCATGTAGCTCACAATGAAGCACCAAGGAGGCGTCAGGCAACGCCGCACTTCAGTTCAGCTCCTACAGCTGTAATCATGATGCACGAAGTGCAGAGCAGCACCTCTGCGCTTTATGTCCTGAATGCAAGCTTGAGAAGCCCCAGCCGGGGCATGCAGGCTTGCACTGCAGCCTAAACCGTGCAAGCCTACCTAGCTAACAAGCTCTGCACAGTCACCCGGACAGCAGTCCTGCAATGTCAGGCAGTGCACCAACACACCAGACAATACTTCGTGTAGTATGGATGAGTCTCCACTCACTGCTCCAGAGCCTCGCAAGCGAGCCAGAGCGCGCTGGGGACGAAAACAGCTGTAGTGTGCAGCGCCTGTGCGCTGACCACTGGCGCCTGTGTGTGAGGACCTGTGGCCACGCGAAATGGCTGTCTTCAGTCCTGAAAGCCGCAAGGCTTGCAGATAGGGGCCTGGCAGGCGAGGCCATCTCGGAGCTAGCACAGCGCTGGTGCGGGTTGCTGCTACGCACTTTGCAGGGGTTCGTGCGCTTGTTTCTAACCCACTGCGTGTCCTCCACAGCGTGCTGTCTCGTGACATGTCAGACAACCTTGCTGCGTGCATCATCAAGGAGTGCTTCCCAGTTGTGTGTGACACGCCAGAGCGCATGCATGCCGCTGCCACTGAAATGGTCTACCAAGTGATTGCGCTTGCAGCCTCAGGCCAGGCCACCCCGGTACGTCTGCTGTGCAAAGAGCATGGCACGAGCTATGTGATACATGCGAACATCTGCAAGCTGACCTGATGCGCCAGCAAGCAGGCTGACCTCGTGCGCGAGGCATTCATATGGCGTGCAGTGCTTGACATCGCTCCTACAAGTCAGGCTGCCTGCGAGCAACTCTGCATGCTCCTGCTGCAAGGCACGCTGCAAAGCAAAGCACCTGCTTGCCAGGGGCTTGCATGGCTGCCGCCGTGACATGCATGGACATGCACGCAGGCTCAGACAGCAGGACCGGCGGCCTTGCCCCTGGCTCGCGCATGGCAGTGCTGTTGCGTGCCTGCACGCACGCGCCGACCGCCTGTGGCGCATCACGTGCAGCATGGGCTCACCTGGCTGCCCGGATGGCAACAGTGAATGCCTCCGCATGGAATCTGCTTGGACCTGACCTGGTGTCGCTAATGTCAAGCAACCATGCTCCGATGCCAGTGCGGTGCGCGGCGGCCGGGGGCATCTTCGACGGAGCCTTCATGAACGCCGACAGCATCGGTGATGAGGTCTGCCACCGAGCAGCTTCCTGCAGCCGCGCCCAGGCACCTTCCTCCTGCCACGAGGAGCAGGGCATGCGCAGGCCTGGAACGAGGTCTTGCAGATGCTGCGGAGCATGCTCGTCAACCCTCGGCAGCGCATCCCTCCGCTGCAGGAGCTGGTCATCGCGTCTGCTGGTCGCATGCTGCTGCATGACACAGTGTCCCAGGTGTGCGCATGCCACGCCTGGCCGCCAGGCTGTGATGCGGCGCGGTGGTGATCAGCAAGTTTGGAGTAGACAAACAGCAGCTAAGATACCAGGGCAGTGCAGGGCTGCGATGAGCAGCTGCTGGCTCTGCTACTCGAGATCTACGAGGAGACGGCTGTTGGAGGTGCCTGTGTCGCCAGCGCCATGCACTTGACGCTTTCAACGCTCGCGCGCTGGCCCATGACTGGCGAGGAGCGCATCATTGGTGCATGCGCGAGGCTGGTGATGCCCTTTTCAGGGCTGCAGGCGTCGTCGACCGCCATGCACTCAACCAGCACACATCTCTCTTTACTGCCCCGCCTGCACATGCAAGTCCTGTTTGCGGCGCTGCCTGCTCACGCATGTCCTCTTTCCGCTCTGCATGCACATGCATACACGTTCTCCGCAACGCAGGTATGTGCGGCCCTGGACAAGCGCGTGCTGTACATCAACATGCACGACCTGAGCCTGCATGCCACGTCCAGCGAGGAGCGCCTGCTGCGCCGCCAGCTGCGGCTGGCGGGCCGCTTGGTGAGGGAGGCCGCTTTTGCAGGCGCTGTCAGCCAGCGCGTCGCCATGCGCATGCAAGCAGCGGGGCTGCCCTGCCTCCAGCCAGATGCGGTGCAGGCCTGGCTAGACAGCGGAGACTGATGTGAGCACAGGTGGGGATGAGCCATGCTCTGGCTCCATGCATGCACTGACGGCGCACGCACTTTCGCCTGCGCTGGCAGCATGCACTCGCGGGCGGTGCGCCAGAATTTTCGACGGAGCTGCTCGTATGTGTGTTGCATGTACTCATGCATGTCTCTCCCTACTCCAGCCCGGCGTGGTGTCAGCTGGGCGGCCCGTAGGCCCGATGCATGCATCATACATGATGTATGCGGCGGGCTGGAAGTCCCTGCTCTCACTGTGGGCCCGCTTCTCCACTTTGCGCCTGGTGCGGCGAGCAGCTGCGTCTGGTTAGCGCAGGCGAGCCTGTGTCGAAGGCAACACCAGCGAGTATGGGGCTGGTCGCGTGCAAGCGCGCCTCCTTTGCCTGTAGCCAGGTTGTGCTGTACAGCCCTGCCACAGGCCTGTGCCCACTCCGTAGTGTGCAGGCAGACAACATGTAATAGAACGAGCGGTGAACTCAGCTAAAGCAAGGGCATGATTCATTAACGATTTTCGACCTCTAACATTTTGAACGCCAGCAGGCAGCTGTTTCCAAGGGCCCTCCCTACCCTTGCTGTCGTGCTCTGGTGTGTCCTTCCTCACGAGTCAGTAGCGTGTGCCACCGCGGTTTGTGGTGGTGATTGCTTGCTCTGGACCACTGTATCAAGGGCGCGCAGTGGCTGGAGCAGAGCGCACCAATGGTCGCTTGACGCGCTGAGCTCATCCTTGGTCAGGTTCATATTGAAGCGGGAGAGAAGAGCAACACCGCAAGCGGCGCCTGGCACGGCAGCGCACTGATGCCGCCCAGCTTCGCCCGGACGCTCACAGACGCCAAGCAGCGCCTGCTTCATGGGCGCCAGCCCCTGCGTTTCCAGTTGGAGCTCGTTCCGCATGCCGTTGGTGCGCCCCCAACAACTGTCCTTCAACCAGGGTAACGCACACAAGTGTGCACGCAACAATACATGGTCTGCGCAGTCTGGCTTTGGGTGTCTCAGTGCGGCTACGGTACCTTGCTTGCGATGGATCCACTGGTGCCTGCCCTTGGCCCCACGTGACGCGCCACCTATGCCCGCTATGGCGGACATAACGCGCCAGCTGTGCATGCGCAGATGGCCTGCCGCCGGGCGTGGAGCAGGTCAGCATCCTGTGGCAGCGCGGCGCCAAGCTGCAGTACAGCAAGCCCGCGCCTGTGTACGAGGGATGCGCGGAGTGGGAGGGGCAGGTCCTCAAGCAGGCGCGCCTGCCCGCTCCCTCCAGACCTCAGCTGCCTGGCCTCCTCCCAGCGCCGTGGTCACAGCATCCAAGGCTGCCGCGCTGCTGGGGCAGCCCTGACGTGAAGCTGACTGCTCGCTGCGCAGACGGCGACTATGTACCGGGACGGGCCCGCCTTCGTCGCCAAGCCCTACGTGCTCAAGGTGCAGGCGGCCGAGGGCGCGCGCGCGCGCGCGGCCACGGTCGCGCGCTGCACCGTCGACCTGGCGCGCCTGTGCGCGTGCAGCCCGGCCGGCGCGCGCAGCTCGCTCTGCCTGCCCCTCAAGTGCGCACCGTGCCCCCGAGCCCCATCGTCCCTCAAGTCGTGCAAAGCGCAGCCTTGTCAGCAAGGTGCAGCAACGGAATGGCTAGGCATCGCAGTGTTGTGCTGGGAAGCGTGTCGCTGTAAGTGAGGAGCGCGTCTGAATGAACTTCGTGAGATGATGATGTATTGGTTGAGCTGCGCTCCTGCCTAGGCTGGCGGGCCAGGAGAGCATGGGTGTGACCACGGGCTTGCTTTGCATCTGCTCAGCACACTGGTGAGTTGTGCTCTGTGCAGCCATGCATCTGCCACTCCATGTGTCGAGGCGCCACGCGCCGGCCGCCTGACACATCCGCAGCCTGGCTGCATGCGCCGTTCGGCTATGCGCGGCTGCAGGTGCAGCGTGCACAGCGCATGGGCACCCAGGCCGTCAGGTGACATCGGGGCCGCGGCGCAGGCCGGCGGGCACGCTGCGCATGGACGTGTCTGTGGCGTGGCTGCAGAACTGCGCGCCCGAGGACGACGCGCTGACCGAGATGAGCCGGCTGTCGCTGGGGCCGTCGGCGCCGTCGTCCGCCGGCGGCGACGAGCCCGGCGCCGTGCGCGCCGCGGAGGTCCTGCGCGGCGCCGACCAGGCACGCGGCTCGGCGACCTTGAGGCGGCACCACTGTGTGTAGAACAGGTCGTTTACTGACGGCAATCAGCTCTTGGCGGTCGACACTAGGCAATATCGAGCCTCCCGCGAGGTCGTCTCTGTCTGTGCTGGACTGCGAGCGCAACTCGTGCGCTTCGGGCTGCTGTGATTGCAGCGCAGCCTGGGCTGCAAGCCAAGGCCATGCAGGACCGTCTCCTGGAGTCGGAAGTTGAGCTCAGCGCGCGGCGGCAGGACCTGACCGGCTTTGACGATGGCGGGACGCTCAAGGCGCTCCATGGGCGCGCTGCGGCGCCGCGGCCCCCGCGCTCGCCGATGCGGGCGTCCGCCTCCCACCCCGACCCCGCCCCCACGCACTCCGTTGACCCGCCGCCCTTCATGCCCTGCCTGTCCAGCCCGCCCGACATCTCGCGCGCCGCGATACGCGGCGCGTGGGCGGCGCCGGCCAGCCAAGGGGGTCCGGACCCCAGCCCTGCCGCGCGGCCGGCCGCGCGCTCCGCGGAGGCGCCGCCCGCGGGCAGGTGGGCCCGCGCACGCTCGCCGGCGCCGCTGCAGGAGGGCTTTGAGGGCTTCTCCGTGCAGCCGCCAAATGAGGTGCGGGGGGTTGCTGTGGCTCAGCCTCTTGGTGATGGGTGCGTTGACATGTGCGGGCCAGCAGCACTGCTTGATGGTGTGCCCTGCGCCGCCTGGTGGGGCAGTTGGCGTGTCTCATCACACAATCTCTGCTGGCGATGTCACACAGCCATGCTGTTTGGCAGACCAGTCAGCGCACGTCGGCAGTGCCTGCCGTCGTGGCCTCGCTGTGGCGCTGGGCGTGCCAGGCAGCCGTTGCCCTTCACCGCTCTGCATGTGGCTCCGCCGCTTCATGGCTCGACGCACGCTCACTATTATGGTGCTACGCTTGCGCAGCGCGACCTGGCGACGCCCAGCCTGCAGCGGCCGGTGCGGCGCATGCCCACTCAACCGGAGGAGGCCGCTCGCGCGGAGGGCGCTGTTGCGGCGCGCCACCGCAGGTCTGCCCCCAGCATTGGGACATTGCATGGTCGGGGAGTGCAACGCGGGTGCTGGTCAATGCAGCTGTGCCAGCTGTTGTCCCTGTGCCCGAGGCGCGGCCCGCATGCTGATGAAAATACAGAGCAGCGGGCAGCGCACAGCCTGCTGTGGCCGCGCGGTGCTGCCTGCATTGCTCTGCGCTTCAAGCCTTTGCCGGCCCCAGCACAGTGGCCAGCTGCATTATGGAGAGGGAGCGTTGCCACCGCGCAAAGGCTGCAGCTCTGGCGGCGAGCGCCCCCCTCCGCGCAAGGGGTGGCCTGACGTGGCAAGGTCTGCAGCCGCCTGACGTCCTTGCGTACGGCCGCAACAGGACGGTCAGTGACCCGGCGTGCCTGGCTATGGCCCCGGGCGCGGACGGGGGCACGGCGCGGGGCAAGGCGGCGCACGCAGGCGCGCCTGCGTCGCCGGGTTCGCCGGCCTCGCCCGAGGACTTCAACCGCGTCGTGCAGGAGGCGCGCGCGGGCGCCCGTGTGCGTGTGTTTGCACTCATCAAGGCAGGGCTTTAGCGGTGTGGCTTGTGAGATGCCTTGCAGCCTGGCGCGCCCTGGGATGCGTGCAGCAGGTGCGGCCTCGGCCAGGCTCGTGCGCGCCCCTGGAGCTGCCTGGGCGGGCGGCTCCGAGAGGCGCATGCGCCCTGAAGGGGGCTGAACATGTCACTGCTCTGCTGTGAGGTCCGGGCGCAAAACCAGTAGTTGCTGTGAGCGGCAGTGCTATGAGACGCTGGCGTCGTCTGACAGCGAAGGCGAGGGTTCCGGCACGCTCGCCTCCGTGCGCCGCTGGTTCTCCGGCGCCCGGCGCCCGTCCGAGTGCGCGCGCCCCGCAGCCGGCTGCGCAGGATGCGTGTGCCGGGCCGCCGCGCGTCCGAGTGTGTGTGACGAGCGGTTGAATGGTCGATGCGGCGCGCGAGGGGACTTGGTTGCCGATGCATGCTTTTGAGGAGCTGTCTCGCATGGTTGCTACGGCTTGCTCACAGTGGCGCGCGGAGACCCGTCTGTGCTGGCACCGGTGTGGCAGCCTGCTGCGCTGTGCGTCGCCGCGGCCTAGCTTGCGGCGTCGCCGATGGCCGTGAAAGCAGGTGAGCCAGCTTGATGCATCGCCGCTGCCGCGGCGCTGCCGGCAGGTCGCAGCCGGGGAGCCCTGTGCGTGCATCGGACAGCGCGGACGCGGGCGCCCACACGCTGGCCGCATCTGTGGAAGCGCTGGACGCTGTGAACAGGCGCGCAGCGCAACCCGAGCCGCCAGCGCCTGCTGTCGTTGGCCGCGGCATGCAAGTTGCTGTTGCCACACATCCACTTGTGTGCATACCAGACTGTGTGTTTGCTTCGGCTCGGGTGCCAGCTGCGGGAGTGGGCGCCAGCGGGGGGCAGCGATGTCACAACAGTATCGTGTGCTTATCACAGCGCACAAGGGCCAGAGAGCGTGGCTGGCGGCCCCGTGCTCTTTTGGCCTTTGGTGCACCCCCTTGTAGCTGTTGCCAGCCAGTATGGGCGCCATCACGTGCCTGACTGCGCCGGTGGGCAGCGGCACGGATGTGTTGCGCGTGGAGGCATCCTGCGCGGAGGCCCTCTGCAAATAAGAATCTGATGCGCTCATACTGTCTGCTCCGAAGCACTGTGTGACGCCTGTGATGCGCAGGGAGGGCGATATCGAGGCGCTGCGGGAGCGGTGCAAGGCAGCGCTGCGGGCGATCGATGCGGAGCGGCTGGCGCGCGGCCAGGCCGAGCGCCGTGCCGCCCGCCTGGCCCACGACGCGGAGAGCCTGCGTGCGCCCCGAGGGTCTTGCCTTGGGCCGGAGCCTGTGTCATGGGGCGCCCGGAGTGTGGCGTCCCCGCTCATGTGCGGCCAAGGGCCGGCCACATGATTTGGCTGTGAAGCTTGAAGTGTACTTAAAAGCTTGTGTAGGGCCGTGGGTCTGGTAAAATCATAAAGGCTCGGGTATATAGAGTGTGGGACACTGGAGGGCCGATGTGCAAGCGCTGCACAATGCTGCGCCTGCCTCCTCGGCTGTCCGGGCCTGTGGGCGCCGCCGCAGCGCGCCGCCGCGGTGCCGGCAGGCCGGGGCCGAGCGCGCGGGCCGCGCGCGCAGGCTGCGCCAAGGGCAACCTGGCGGCGCGGCTGGATGCAGGCGGAGGGCCACCGAGTGCTGCGTTTCAAGTCGGGCCTCAGTGCGCGGGCCGCGCGCGCAGGGTGCGCCAAGAGCAACCTGGCGGCGCGGCTGGAGCAGGCGGAGGGCCACCTGATGGCGCTGCTGCGTGGCCGCGAGGGCAGCATCGGCGAGGTGGTCGAGGCCAAGCTCGCGCTTGCGCAGGCGGAGTTCGAGCGCCTGCGCGTGCAGGCGCGCGGCCCGGACCCTGCTCTGTCCCGCGAGGCTCTGCTCCGCCCCCGGCAGCTGTGATTGCGGTGCGGTTTCCGTCTCGTGCGAGCACCAGGCGCGGGCGAGCTGAGCGCGCGCGCTGCGGCGGCGCCCTGCGCTGCTGTTCTGCCTGGCCGGCGTGTGGATCAGAGGGACGCGTGAGTGGCACTTTGCTTCGCGTCACGTCCGCCGCCGCATGCTCCTTCCGCGGCAGGCGTTTTACTGCTGTCAGCCTATATGCAGATACATGAACAGGGATTTTGGAAGGAGCGCCTGCAGACGGAGCCGCCCCTCCATGCTTAGCGGAGTGGCTTGACCATTGCCCCGCGCCGCGCGCAGGGCGAGCTGAACCAGGAGCGCGCCAAGACGCGGCTGGTGCAGGCGCGCCTGACGAGCACCGAGGCCGCGTACCACGAGGCGCTCAACCGCCACCTGCCGCCGCCGGCGCAGCTGGACGGCCCGCCGACGCCAGGCTCGTCGCCGAGCCTGGAGGCCGGTCCGGCGTCGCCGCGCGGCGGCGCGAGCTGCGCTGGGCCGGAGCGCGCGCACTGGCTGCCATCGGCGGTGTCTGCGCCGGCGACAGTGGCGGGCAGGTGACGTGAGCTGTGATCCACAACGGGGCCGGCTATCCCCGCGGCTGGTGTTCACGCCTACTGGCTTCGCCAACGCTGCGCGGCGGCCCCGTGCGGCGCGCGATAAAGCGCGCAGTGGCTCCATGTTAATGGCGGCAGTCGTGTCCTGCACTGCCCAGGGTGGCGAGCTGGATGTGGTTCGTGACTGAGGCATTTTGGACCGCCTGCTGCCGACCTGCTGCCCGCTCAACCTGGCGTGGTAGGTGCCAAGCTGTGGGCAGCATACGTGTCCCGATGTAGATAGCCTTTTGCAAGCAACGAAGTGTTTAGCGTGCGTTGGTACAAAGAGTGAAAATCCGCAAGGCACCTAGAGAGTTAGAAGCAGGCAGCTTGCTAGCGCGTGGCCCGTGCACGTGGTGTTTCAGTGGGTCTTAGGCAAGTCGCAGCGTAGGGCGTGTGTCGACCCCTATGTTGTCTGTGTAGTTGCAGCTCTGGCCTTGCCTACAGAGGCAGCCGTTCTTGCAGTAGTGGCGATCGACAAGCGTTGGAAGTGCGCGTATGGCGCGCTACAAGCTTGCCAACGCTCGAGGTCTGTAACGGAACGCTCAGCTCAAATGCGTCCTTCCTGCTCCGATAACAAAGGTGCCTTCATGGAAGCCAGCTGCAGCTGTTGATTTCATATATTATGTATACATTGTACGTACAATGTTCACATGAGCCTTAGTAAGGCAGCCTTACGAAGGAGGAAAAAGAAGAACACAGGCATTTTGAAGGTTGCTCGCTGAGCCCTTGCCCGCCGTTTAGCTCGCTATTCAGCTTGAAGTGACGGCGAGGTACATATATGTAGTCAGAGCACGACAGGGGTGTATCTGCGTAGCCACAGGCAGGCGTTGGGCACGGTCCGTGGTCAACAAGAATCTCCCAAAATAGCCTG
>JAABUH010002855.1_pt1 | contig 15824 bp, 29 predicted proteins | sample 5559121 | NCBI WGS metagenome assembly JAABUH01 (sample SAMN10711871, study PRJNA513364) | rock metagenome | isolation source: Antarctica rocks | place: Antarctica: Victoria Land, Battleship Promontory nord | collected 2015-12-28
CCCCATTGCCCCCGCTTGTTTCCCTTCTCTCTGGCTTTATCTACCTCCATCACCCGTCCCCCTTCCTCCCTCTCTAACTCCATAAGTCTCACCTCCTTTCCCTCCCGATCCTTGAATGTAATCAGCCTGGATCTGCGCGCCCTGAAGCTTCCACTCAACGAAGCTGATGACACCAAGATCGTTCCTTGCTCAAATCGTAGGGGTAAGTAAGCCGAAAAGGTGCAGAGCTATAAAATCACAGCTCTTCTATGCGACCTTTGACCCGAAACTCGGTCCTATCGTCCTCCACCAAGTCCCAGAAAATCTCATAACCTCCTCCTCAACATCCGACGAATCCCGCTCAACCTCTCGTTCCCGTTCCCGATCTCGTGTTCCTTCCCCCTCCCCAATCTCTGCACTACTAGACTTCTCTCCGATATCCGAATATATCATACCCAAGAAAGACCTTCAAGGGAAACTTATCACACTACTCACGACCGGATATGAAGAAGATGAGGAAGAAGATATTGGTCATGAAGAAGGAGAATGGAGGACGGAGTATCGGGTGATGGGATTTCCAAGCTTGATCGCTGGTGAAGGAGGACGATATGATCGGAATGAATTCATGTGGAATTTGTGTTTTGTCTTCGAGAAGGGGAGTAGTTTCGAGGCTTTTGAGCCGGTTGTTAGGAAATGTGGGAGGATATTGAGGAGTGCCGAGGTGAGTGGCTTTGACGGACCGTATCGTTTGGACTGTTGCAAGGGGAAGGTGTCGTGTCGTACCGAGTCGTGCTGAATGGCGTATAGCTTGACTCGGCATATCTCTCCTCCCCGAGTCCCGAACATACCTCCCTCCACGCAGTCCTTGAACAGCTCTTCGAAGACCTAAACTCGTATTCCGAGACATCAATCCCGCTAGACGGCTTCAATTCTCTCGAACTCAAGCTCTTCCCTTTCTTTCGTAAGTCCCCCAACATCTGTCTCAAGCTGACGACCAGCCAATCCACCCGATTGCGAAGACTGGCACGTCCCGATCGCTCTGGTCGATTTGAACGCGCTGAAGGACGATAATTGGGATATCACAGCTGCTAGGGTTGCTGGGCATATCGATGGGGTGAACCATGTGCGACGAATCGCGGGGTTGGCAGATGCGGATCCCGCTCTGACTAGAGAGACTCTGCGACACATGCTGTAGGTTAGCCCCGAGACGGCCTGAGCTGATGGAAAGGTACTATCAGGTCGTGATGATGGTCGATATCTTCCAATATTCAAACATGTACACGCTCAAACCTTCCATCACCCGCTTGGCAGCAGACGAGACGATCATTACCGAGTGTGGGACTTATGTCACTCGTCGAGGTTTCACTCCTCCGCCTTGGCCGACCTTACTTGGACTCTACAGTAGACTCCTACCAGCTGTGACGATACATGAATGGCTTGAGGGAAATGAAGTGCTGAATCTCGGTATCGATCCAAGACGATTCGTCAGTTTTGGGATCATCAAAGGGTTCTTGAGGAGGGTTCATCGATGGCCTGTGATGCTTGAACGAGGATCGCCTCTGATCGAACAACCGGAACATTCCCGACGTCGCGTGGAGTTTGATAAAACCGCTCGGATCGGATCTGGAGCGACTCTCTCGACCAAACCTGGGACGACTGGTGATTCGTCGACTGGTTTGTTGACGAGACACGGTGAATCGACTTTCACGCTGCGTTCGATGGGTTCGAACGCTTCTCTCCGGGTCTCACCGAGCCAGACCCCACCTCATGCCAAACGACCTCTTGGATTCACTTCACTCGCCCTCTCACTCGGTTCAGCAGGTGAATCGAGTCGGAGGACACATGGGACGTTACGATCGGGAACGTTGAGGGTTAGAGAGGAACAGAGTAGAGCGATGGAGGAGGATCTGATGAAATATCTCGATGGGAAGCATCACTCGGATGAGATTCAGGTCAGGTTCGGGATGGGTTGGGCGAAGTTGGAGAGGGTTCTGGGTGTTGAGGAGATTAAGGATGGGAGGGGGAGGAAGGGTGTGGCGATGGTTTATCGGTGAGGCCGCGGATGGGAATGGGCAATGGGGAAGCTGTGTGGTAGATCTATGGAGTATACATCTGGACCCTCGGAGACGGTCGTGAGTGTGTACTATGGTGCTGCTGTTAAGTGTAAAGCCATTTAACCTTCTTCGTGGCGAGAACGGAGACCACAGAGAAGGGAGACGAATGCCACGACGTCATCCGCGCTTACTTCGAAACGTAAACAAAAGCTTTTACTTCTCACTTACTGTACTTTCGGCAAGTTTTACTTCTCACTTACTTTCCCTCGCTCAACCGACCTAAAGCGTTTCTTCGTCCCTAACCATGGCACCTAAACTCCGAGTGATGATCTCAACCTCCGAAGCCTACCCACCCACAACGGAATGTACCGTCAATTCCCCAACACCGACACCTATAAAAACATCTTTATTCGAAGGTGACGTCTCGGTCTGGATCAAGGATTTCGTCGGGGAGAAGAAAGGTGGTGAGGGAGGGGAATACTTTGGGAAGAGGGTTGGGATGACTTATGGGATTGTTGTCAGAGGTAGGTTGGCTCTGCTTTCGGTTATCTCCAAAAGCAGATGGGCTATTGGGGAAGAGTGTTGGCTGATTAAGTGGAAAACCGGTCGTAGGGAAATTCCGGGAAGAGGTGGATAGCGATGAAGTGGTGTTTGGGAACATATTCGAGACGAGTATCAAGAATTCATTACCTTGGGGTACAGCAGTCGCTCTAAAGTTCATCAAGTGAGTCGGCCACCCCTCACCGCCAATTGCATCATCTGAAACGTGAGGGTATTCGAGTTCCTGCTGAAGAAGATTTCCGCCGTAGTTATGTTGAACCGACGATGCAACTCGACCTGTATTGCGAGAAACCGTGGGCTCTATGTCCTGCTTTGGCTAGTATGAACTTCATCTCACTCTCTCATGAGTCACTTCCGGAAGGTCCTGGTTTGATCACGGAGGATTCGTTGAAAACCCTGAAGGAGCTGTACAATGGAGGTGAGAGAAAGATCCTGCTATTCTTGAAACATTCTTGATGCAGATTCCGTGAAGCTGATTAGACGTTGTCTGGTAGATATGCCCCCTCCAGACGCTGCTGAAGGTAGCGGGGAGAAAGCTGCGAGGAGGAAATGGATGCATGAGAAGGAGCATCGGACGGGGGTGCGGATCCCTACGGATCTTAACGTTGGAATGGAATTTTGTAATGGTTATCTCGGTACGTCCTCCCTCCTTAAACCGAAACACATCGCTGATCATCATTTCCTCCTTACTCACGCTCTTCCTCCCTTCGTTTGCACCCTTCCTCCCTTCCCTCGCACTCTTCACTCCCCGCTCGAACCCTTCCTCTCCTCACCCGCACTCTTCCTCTCCTCGCTCGTACTCTTCCTCGCCTCGCTTGAGCTCGGCTCCTCTCTCAGACTTCAACACCCTCTCCGCAACCATCCCACCCCCATTTCACCTCTCCGTCCCACTCCTGAAATACTGGGACGGTCAACCCGTCACGTACGTCTGTCGAAAGAGGAGCCAACATCCGGTCAGTAAAGAGGGGATCTATTGGAGTGTCGCTTTTGAGATTGTTGATGAGGACGCGAAAAGGAGTTTGGAGTCAAGAGGTGGAAAAGCTGTCGGGCCTACTGATGAGGAGGGGCTTGATGGGAAGGCGGGAAAGAGTGATGTGGAAGTGGAAGAGGTTGATGAGGAGAAGAAGAAGAAGACCGAGGCGGGAGCTGGGAAGGCTGTAGTGCCCGATGATAAGGTGGACAGTAGAGACGAGAAAGATCTGGCGGATGATGTAGATTGATGCAGTTGTATCCTGGACTTGAGATGCCTGGCTCGAACGTAGCTGCATATTGCAACAGACCTAGTTGCGCCTACTCTACCTTCCCCTTCCCCGCCTCCTTCGCCTTCTTCCTCAACGCCCTCTGCCTTGTCGCCCGTTGCATGCTGTGGACCACGTTGATCCCCATCATCTCGCTAAAGTACCCAAACAAGCCCGTAAAGTAATCCTGCGCAGCATGTGACCAGTACGGAGTCATCTCATGGGGTCGACCTTGTGCACCGCGGGGAAGACCAATGGATGAGAGGGTGGACTGAACGAATGCGGGAGCGGAGCAAACGAAGAGAGATGTTCGACTGATTTTCGACATCTTTGTAGTCTGCGAGGTTGGGACTTATCAGTCTTAAGCATCGCGATAGGGGTGGAGTCGACGCACCACGAATCCAGGCAAAACCGTGTACACCTCCACACCCTGCTCCTTCACCTCCTGTCCCAGCGCTCTCGACCAAGTCATCAGACCGCCTTTCGTGCAACCATACGTGGCGCTAAGAGGGGGAGGAATTCTACCATTCAACGAGCCGATATTCAGGATGAGGGATTGGTCTTTGCGACGGATGAGCCCAGGGAGAAGGACTCGAGAGAGCTGGAGTGTCCATAGCAGGTTCTGATTACGTCAGTCAGAAGAGTCGAGTTCAGGGATTGAGAAAGGGACATACGGTCTGGAGTATGACATCAATATCCTCTGTATCCTCCTCGGCGAATGGTGTTGGCATCTCTGTGGTTTGACCAACGTTGTTGACTGCTCTCAGCGGGATTCGGGTTTTGGTAACATACCTAAGACGCCTAGGTCGAGTTTTTTAGTCATTGACTCGATTTGTGATAACGCAGCAGGTCGAGCTTCAGGTTTGCAGACGTCAACGGTGACATGTTTGACCTGGACCGAGTATTTTGATCCTGAGAGATCAGCCACGCGCGTTGCATGAGATGGGCATCACTGACGAAGCTCTGATGCGACTTCCTCTAGAGCTGATTCACGTCGTCCAAGGATGATGATGCTGAAACCCTTCTTCGCGAGTTGTCGAGCAAATTCGAGGCCGATACCGCTCGTCGCACCGGTGACCATCGCCCAGGTCCCACCATTTCGTGACTGGAACTTCCGGACCTGAATCTCAATCAGCTGGAGCCCCTTCTGGCAAGGATGGAGTTTCGCTCACATCGGTTCCCGGGATGACAGTGAGCTCGAGAATGAAGCGGAGGATGGAATAGGTAGTTCGGAGGAGGAAGAGTGCACCAATCGTGGAGAACACAAGGGCGGAGCCGAAGAACACTGTCGCGATCAATCCTGCTGGAAGCTCGATATCTGCAGCCTCATCAGTGGATTTTCCCATCTGACTTATACCCATCAAGGATCTATGACTGACCGAGATTGCGACCAAGAAACGTCCCATGCGCTCGCAATGCTTCATGATGTTCCGAATGTATGGTATCTGCAACCATTTCAAAGCGAGTAAAACCCTTTGCAAGCGAGTAAAAGGTTGTCAAGGAAGAACCGACCCTCTCCAAACTATGAGGAAGTAAAGCTGACCTGGCGGGTTCCTGAGAGTGTACGTATTATGTAGTTGACGTCAACTCGGCGTGTTTCGGATTTACTGAAACGTTTTATGCAGCATGACGACAGACCTTTATTCCGAATTCTTCCTCTCTTCTTCCTCGTTTCTTCCTGGTAACCTTTTCTACTTCTGCCCTCCGGAGATTTTGCATGGCGATCATTCCGTCCATTAATCGCATCCTCGTCGTTTCCACCTCGGGCTTTAGGGGTTCTGACGGTCGTATTTACAATACACAGCATGTCCGGTCGGAATCGTGTGCGCAATACTACCACTCCGTCAAGTACAAGCGATTCTCTTCCCGTCAGGAGTTCTGGTCGGATCTCTGCGAAGAAATCGAAGCCGGATACGATGGATGGTAGTGATGATGAGCCGGTCCTGCTACCGAAAGAAGGGCGGAAAAGTAACTCACAGGCGAATAGAAGTGAGTTTTTGCTTCGGTGCTGCGCTGACAGCAGGTTCCTCCTTTGCAGAGCTGGAGATACCCGATGAGGACTTGGACCTATACATCGCCTTGCTGCCTCTCTCGAACAGGAAGCCATGATGTCCAAACCCCTTCCTATGCGGTCGTCTATGCCGCCTTCCCCAGCATCAAGCGTTAAGGAAGGTCGCAAAGGTTGGAAGGGAGATTTCGAGCTACTCAAGTCCAGGTGGGGTACGGAAGGAGTCATTGAAGGGTATGCAGAGATGGTGGCGACTAGTGAATGTGAGTTTGTCTTGGCTGACGATAGGGTTCGAATGAGGAGACGCTGCGGACTCGGTCAAATTCCAGCTCACATACGATGACTCCGAGGGCAACGAGGTAATAATGCATCCCGAAATGGCTTTTTGAGGGTTTTGTGGGTGAGTAAAGCAGTCTGCTCAGCTGACGCAAGACGTCGTGATGTATCCCTCGAGCTACGCCGTCCTCCTCTTCGCCGATGGTGAACTCCATCGTCGTGCCCAGACCATCTTCACCCGCTTTCAAGCGATATACGATCTCAGCCTGAGCTGTCTCATCCAAAAAATCGTCAAGTCACTTCAAGGCGACGACGAAGCCAACAGCGGATCACCTGCTGAGGAAGATGTCTTTGAAGACGGGGATGTTGGACCGGAGTGGCCGCTTGTTGATGATGCTCCGGGACGAGGGTTTGAGGTTGCTCAGGGCGGTACGGGCGATCTTGGAAAGGCTGGTCACGTTGAAGGAGTGAGGCTCGTGCCTCGACATAGCTGATGTCAGGCATTTCCGAACAGGGCAAATCTATGGGGTACCGACCTGGACTCACTAGGGGATCAGACTTCTGGGTGAGTAGGTGAGATCAACCGGGCTGATCCCAGGTCCTATCCTATTTCATACCGCTCAAGAACCTCCCCATTGATCAACTGTTCTCGGAATGTGGGATGACGGACTGGTCGCGGCTTGGAAGGCGGAACAGCGGTTAACCCTTCTCGTCGGGGTTGAACGACTACCCACCGCACTTGGATCGGTGCAGATATTGGCTTGGCTCCCATCCGAGCTGTGAGTGAGACGTTCCTACGGCGCTGATGCTAGACAAACCGCCTCACGATGTCATTGTCGCTACCACCCGCGGTCACGGTCTATCCGGTTTCTATATGTCTGCTCCGATTCTCAGCTATTTAAAGTCGTTCCCCGGTCGCAAGAGGCAGTCGAGGCGTTTAAGTGGGTCGCTATTTGCTCATGTAGGTGCAATACCGCGAATCAGGCCTGACAAATTGGGATGGGAAGTACCGAAGGATTTCGATAAAGTGGGTAAATTCTGTAGCCGAACGCTGACAGGAGATGGCACGTTGAGCCAGAGACAAACGAACTGAAACGACCGCGCCATGGTTGATGACCCGAACGACGAGCATGCAATGTATGCGAGACCTGTAGAAGGTGACAATTTTAATGCCTATCTCTGTAGCCATAAAATCTTCTCGTACCATGGATGTTGATACCTGTGTTCCTGTAAAAGTTAGAACGGTGACCCGCCAGGGAAGGGCCGAGGTTCGCAAGGGCCGAGGTTTTTTTTTAATTTTTCCCCCCCGCTACGGACACCTTATGTCGTCGAATTCTGCGGTCAACTGGCTTCTACGTCTATCCGCGTTTATATCCCAACTGAAAAGCGACGCGAGAATACTTGGAGCGAGTCGACGAGATGGGCAAGTACTACTGCGAATGAGTTGATCCTCTTTAACCCGCAGTGCCAGCTGACATTGCCCCCTCCTCTTCGCTGTTGGGATCGATCCTCTACTTATTGCGACATGTGAGTTGATCCTCTGATCCTCTCCCAATCCTCAGAGAAGTATGCTGATGTCCTTTCCATAGCTACCTGTACGCTTCCCAATCTCCGTTGATCCCCTCCCAGAGTCTCGCTAACTCTCAACAGGACCCACGACTCGATGAACGCCCGAAAAGCCCACAACACCGGTCGTAACCACGTCGCCAACGTCCGAGATTACTTTGCCTCTTTGGGCCACGATACCGCTCAGAACATCATCGACGCGATCATCCAACAACATGAGAGTGGTGGGAGGGCTCAGATGTTGGCTGCTCCTAGTATGAGGTTGGGTGCTGGGTTCATGAACCCTATGGCTCCGCCTATGAGTGGGTCGTCGTGCTTCCTTCACTCATCGACACCGATGTAGATGCGGCACAGCCCCCACGCATATGTTCTCATTCGCTTTGGGATGCTGGGAGAGAGGTGTCCAGTGCTGAGGAAAAACCCAGATTATCCCCCCTTCCCCGCTACAGCGCCGGGACAGTATCCACCTCAAGGCCCACCCCCCTTCAGACCACCTTTCCCACCAACAGCTTCTCCCCTCCCTTCATTCCCAGCTTCGGCATCACCAAACCCTATGCCGAATGGAATGCCACCTTTCCCGATCTCACCTCAACAGCAACAACAACCACAAGCGAATGGAGGTCCAATGGGGAACCCGCCGCCTAGTTTCACACCGGCTGCTGGACCACCCGAGGGTGGAAACCCTGGTATTCATCCGGATAGGCTGAGGATGATGGGGAGGTAGACTGGGACTCCATGGACATGGACGTGATGTATGATTTCGTTCAATCTCATACTGGCTAGAATTGTACCCCAAACCGCCGTCATCTTTGATTCCTGTCTTCAGTGTCTTGGGTTTCCGAATGACGCGCAGGTGATATCGCCGCTATCCTCCGGCTACATCGATTGGGATTCATAGTTTTTTAAATGAGTTCTGCCCCATTTTACGGTCATTATCCGGCTGCGATCTGGAGGGTGAATGTTTGCCATCACCCTGTGAAGTGTGAATCACACCCCTCTCCATCCATTTGGAGCTCGTCTCTCCCCCACAAACAAAAAAGATGGGTGCTCCGCCCAAAGTACGGCGTTGTTGAGCCGTTAACCTGTGGCCGAACAGTACATATAGCTTCCTTTCCGACCTAATTACTGGTGGCTGCTTAGGGAGTCTTCCGATTTTGACTACAGCTGGACTGAACGGAATGGTGAGAGATCTACTTGTCAACATGCTATGCTGCGATGTGTCCCCGCTTACTCCATCTCCCCCTCCCCTCCAACCACTTGACTCCTCCCCTTCTTCTCCTTCCATTTCCGATTCACCTCATCCGGAGTCTCCCCTCGTGACCTCTCCATGACCTGTTGATACCGCCCAGTGACCAGCATCTCCCCACCTCCAATCGGATGTGAGACCAGCCCTTCTTTCCGATGCCCTACCTCCTCAGAAGGCCCAAACACATCTCGTAACCTCCGCAACCCACCTCCGACTTGCCAAGCTCGAATTTCCGCTTCCTGCCTCGCTTCTTCCAATTGCCGTTCAAGCGATTCCCTCATTCCACCTTCCTCCGGAACGATTCTACCCCTCTCCTCGACCGAAAGCGAGGAGAAAAAGCCATCGTAACCCGATATCCTCCAATCCAACTCTTCATCCTCATAAGAACACTCATATAGAGTAAGAGGTAAAGGATGAGCCAAGACGAAATTCGGTTTACCAGGGTTCCTCTCAACGTCAAGTAATTCCGAGATGATTGATGGTGGTTCGATTCCTGAACCGACGAGGAAGAGTACCCCCATGATATGTCTTACTTGATGCCAGAGGAAAGCCGTCCCGATCAAGTTGAAAACCACCACACCACCATTCGATTCTTCGATTGAGGTCGTATCGAAGGAAGTGGAGAGGACACGTCTGGAATGGTTGAAGATCTGTTTTGATCCGTCCAATCGACAGAAATTGCGGAAATCGTGTTCACCTACGAGGAGGTTTGCCGCTTCATACATGAGGAGGAGGTTGAGTGGTTTGAGAGAAGGTGAAGGTTTGAGATGGAATGTGTATTTGTAGTGTCTGGATTGGCAGGAGAATCGGGAGTTGAAAGAGGGGGAGAGTGGGGACCAAGCTAAGATCCGGATCGAAGGGGGTAGGATGGAATTTAGGATTCGAGGGTAAGGGAGTTCTTCGGCCATTTTGACTTTGGACGGTTTCGTCGGTGGCGGAGGAAGGGGAGGGGGAAGTGAATCGTTCCCATTCTGGGCTGGTTCATTTTCGGCTGGGTCAGGGGGTTTTGGTCGTGATGGTTCAATCGGTGCTCTCCAGCTCCCTTCAACCAGATCTACACCCCCATCTCCAGTTCGACGGGTCGATCGTACCCAAAGATCGACGACTTGACCTTCCCCACTGACTCCTCGATCGGTCCTCCCACATCGACTGTATCCACACCCTTCCCATCCTTTCCCTTCTTCGATGAGTTTCGCTCGTTCTAGAGCTTTGAGCAGCTCGCCTTCGACTGTATTCGGTTCTTTTGATGATGATGATGGTGACGAGGAGGTTGAAGGAGGGGCAATTTGGAGAGCTAAACCAGAGTATGGCCATCCGTGGTACGCTATCAGGAGAGCTATATGTCGAGTCGGATGCGAAGGGAAATGAAAGGGTTTAGGTGATTTCTTCGGTTTCGTCGGTTGTTTGGACAAAGAGGAAGGAAGTGTGGAAGGTCCGGCTTCTGGTGTCGAGTCGAGAGCTTCGAGTCTTCCGATGAGTTCCTCCCTAGTGAGATCCACGTAACGGCTCATCCTCCTGCTTTGGGAACGAACTACCTTGTTAGATATCAGCATGCTCATGCGACATTCAATGTTCCAACCTGATCCAAAACATTGATCGACGTGATGACGTCAGCATACTCGTGTCAGTCGTACTCTACTCGTACTGTCCGCTCGTCCCATCCTATCCTCCTTCGCCCATCCGCTCCGTCGGCTCTCCCACAACCAAAGTCTTGCCTCCTTCCCCTGCTCAAGCTCCTTATTGGCTACTTGAGGAGCGATGGCAACATCGAAGGAGAACTTCACGAACGGCGCAGCTGTCGCGAATGCAAAGTTGAGCCACGGTACGACCAAGACGAGGAAGAGTCACGTCGATCCGGATATAGGGCATACACCTTGGACATCTTGGCTATGGCTCATACCGATATTCTCAATCGTCCCATACCTCTTATCGAGATTACATTACGCTTTACCTCGACCTCTTCCCCCGACGTGAGTCTATATCCAAATATCTCGTACCTTGGCTCTGCTTTGACTATTGGTTGTAGCGATGTAAATGGGAGAGCACAACCTTCGGAGCGGAATGTTCTTTCTCACATCAATGAGCTCGAGAAGATCGGGTTTCGGAGTGTTGGGACACCTCAAGCTATACGAGGAGAGGAATACATTATCGACCAAGTACGATTGCATGAGTCGCGGTGTATGGCTGGAGGGGTATTGAATTGCGAAGTCTGGGTTCAGAAAGGTTCGGGGTACCATGCGTGAGTCTCGATCTTGTAGCCCAACTTGAGCTAATGTAACTGGGAAAGGTTCAATATCATGGATCACGAGGTACTCAAAGTCTATTCTGGGATCACCAACGTCATTCTCCGAATCTCGTCTCTCAAGAAGGTCAAGACCATAGAGACAGACGCAATCTTATTAGGAGCACATATCGATTCTACTATCCCTTCACCAGGAGCTGCGGAGTGAGTCGAGATGTCGGCTGTGTAGCTGGGTACTGCGCTGATGAAGTGGGTGGGGTTTTTAGCGATGGAATAGGATGTGGAGTGATGTTGGAGGTTGCTAGGGTTTTGGTGGATCGGAATGCGGATATCGATGGGACTATCATCTTCAGTGGGTCCAGCAGTCTGCCGGGATGGTCGAGCAGCTGCTGATATGGAACAGTGTGGAATGGAGGAGAAGGTGCGCTCGACGGTCTGGCCGTTTGCTGACGGCGTAGAAACCCTGCAGGATGGTTCGCACCTTTATTCGACCCAGCACGAGACAGCCAAAACGTACATCCTTGCAAACCTACCCTTCTGAATGAGAGCTGATCCCCTCTGCAGAGTTCGAGGAATGATCAACCTGGAAGGTACGCTCCAAGCCGGGTTTGGACTCATTGTACTCATATGCGTTTTGCAGCTGCCGGATCGACGGGAGGTGCTTTGCTGTTTCAAGCGACAAGCGCGGAGATGATCGAAGCGTTTTCACATTCACCCCAGTACGTCTCATTGCTCGAATCAGGCTGATGGCAGTCCTCGAGGCTCAGTCGCCGCAGCCGACGTATTCGCTTCCGGTATCATCTTGTCGGAGTGAGCAGTCTTGGGCTAAAAATTTGATTGAGCTGAGCGAATTAGCACCGATTTTGGGCAGTTTGAGCGGTATTTGAAGGTCTCTGGTCTAGATGTGAGTACCGCCGCCCCCGTCATTGGTATTTGGCTGAAGCACTCACAGATGGCGATAGTCGGACATAGGTGATGCTTCCCTTCGCTTCCTAGACGACGCGACTGACTTTTCAGCTATTTCTATCATACTCAGAAGTGAGTCCGTCTTGATTTCTGTCGCTAATTGTAGGGATTCGCTCGTCTACATCGAACCCGGATCAGCACAACATTTCGCAGACAATATCATGAGCATCGTTGACTACCTGATGTCACCCTCGTCGCCCTTGCTCAAGACCATAGAGTGGTCCCCTCCCAGTATCGTCTACCTCTCGGTATACGATCAGTTCTTCATTTCGTGGAACATGGCGACTGCGGACAAGGTGTACACGGCTCTGGCGGCTCTGGCGGTAGCGGTCACGGCGGCAAGTGGCGTCTGGAGGACGTGGAAGTCGTTCGCCATGGCACTCTTTGGTGCGCCGATGGGATTCCTGGTTGGACTGGTATGCGCGCTCGTAGTTGCGGGAATCATGATTTTGCTGGACAAGCAATTGACTTGGTGCGTTCATTAACCTGGACTAGCTGACGTCAGGTTCCGACACGAACACATCTCGCTGCTCCTCTACATGCCCCCCACCTACCTCGGCTTCTTCGCTACCCAATTTTTCTTATCCGGTTTCCTCTCGCCGTTCCATAGAACATTGCTCGAGCACGCGCACCTTCACGCCCAGCTGATGTTCTCGACATCGTATATGCTCCTCATTCAGGCGTACCAGATCCGTTCGGCATACATCTTCGCAGTGATCATGGGCATTCTCCTATTTACTTGTCTTTGGAACGAGGCGAAGCGCTTGACGAACCGGTCAGGCGGGCGAGTGCATTTCTTCGGAGCTTACGTGGTTCCGCTATTGGGGGCGATGGTCTTGGCTGTGGAAGCTGTTACAGCGGTGAGTGTGACATTGCGAGACTCGCTGATTTAAGTCTCTCGATATCTTCACACCTCTCACCGGACGGTGAGCGCTTCTATCCGTCGCCGGTCAAAAGCTGACGATTCCAGAATGGGCAAGGTACGCTGCATCGCCAACATCGCTAACTCCAGGACGCACCATCCGAAATCATCATCGCGGTGATATCGGCCGGAGTCGGACTCGTCTTTTTCCCAACACTCATTCCCCTCTTCCATCGCCTATCCCGCCGAGCCCAATGGCGAGTGATCATGGCTTTCGCCATCTGTACCGTAGGCACTGTCGTCTTCTTCGCCGGACCTTGGTGGGCGACCTACGATCCGATGCACCCGAAGCGGACAGGTATACAGTACACCTACAACGTAAGTGACCTTGTCCTAGGCAGAGCTAAGAAGCAGCACACGAATGGTGAATGCACGATGCACATCGCATTCATGGATAGAGGGACGGAGCTTGATTTCGTCGAGGCAATACATGAAAGATACGGTTCCGGACCAATCGAACATACCAGTCTAGGGGACCACGATCCGGATTGGGATATCATCTACCCCGTCTCCTCCTTCCTCGATACCTACCGCTTCCCTTTACCTCGAATACCGTTCGAGTGGCCGATTCTCAGGTACAAGGTTCAAGAAAATGAATCGGACGGAGATCGGCGGATCCAGCTGAGCCTCGATTTTGTGAGTTCAATTCCGCGTGCAGTCGAGTTGAAGATAGACCGGTATGGTTTGGCCGATACTGGCGTTCGATGCGGAGATTTTGGATTGGTCATTTGACTTTGATCCTCCGAAAGGGCGGAAGAGGCATCATATCAAGATCGCTACGTCGATTGATGCGGTGAATGTTGATCTCGAGCTGGCGGTGCGGGATGAGGGACCGTTAAATATTCACTGGACCGCTATTGGTGCGTAATATTTGTAAACTACCTTTCTGTTGCTGACAGACGTCCCGCAGATCTCAAGCAGATGGTTCCTGGTACCGCATCGACGATGGGACCGGACATGCCGGCTTCAAAGATGTTGATGGATCTGAATGAGTGGGGCAAGGAGAGATGGGGAGGAAGCGTTGATATGCTGTTGTACGGAAACGTTGCTGGGAACATCGAGATATAGCGATAAGTCATGGTCATGCTGAAATGAGTGTCTGAACGGGTCGCTGATGGCTGGTCACATGGATGCATGAAACGAAAAGAATGTAACTCGCCGTCCTTCCCTTCTTCCCACTTCAGACTCCATCCTTCATCAGCTCATCCCCATCCCGCTCCACCTCCTGGATGTCCTCACGACGTCAAGGCTAACGAAAATATCAGTTCCAATTCATAGTTCGCTCACTTTCGTTCATTCACAGAAGTTAACGTTCCTCCGCGGTCTCCGCGACGACGTTCTCCTCAGTGTTCCGGGGACCACCGGCGCCGTCGACGGACCAGCGACGGGGAAGGAGTGGGAAGAAGGCGAGGGGGAGGGCGAGTGCGAGGGACTGAGGTTGGGCGCTGCGGTCTGAGCCCGACGGAAGTCGCGCTGTCGAGCCCGGGCGCGCTTGTAAGCCGCCTGGCCTTTCTCTGGTACCGGCCAACGGACAGACCGGCACCACTCGCCTCCCGCTGTCCGTCGATGTCAGTATAGGCACATGGAAAATGAGTGGTACACACGGAATCGGAATAGGTCGTCTGCTGATGTTAGCACAATACTGGAGCAGGATTAATGTACTCACAGAGCTTAAGCAGCTCTACGACCTCCTCTTCATCCCATACCTCCACTATCGGTACACCCTCCTCCTCCACCACCTGTCCAGCCGTCCCTTGGATGTCCTCGAAAAGATCGACGAGCTGCCACCCTTTGGGGAAGCCGGCGAGGAGGCGGTGGTGGAGCCGGAGAGCGACGAAGGCGACGAGGGGGAGGCGGCGGAGGCGGCGGAGTCAGCCGGCGGAGAGCTGGCGGAGTCGACGAGGAGGAGGCTGACTCCCGTCCCTTTCTAGGGTAGCGAGCCGAGGTTTGACCCTCGTCCCGACGACCCCTTGGCGCGAAAAGGGACGGGAGCTGCGAAGGCGATGGGGAGGGGGAGGATCGATCGATCCGGAGGCCATGGCGCCAGCGACAATGGCGGCGGCTCCGAGGACGCGCCACTCGGGAGGCGCTTGATCCACTATGTTGCGCGAGCGCAATGACAACAAGTTAGCCACATTCCAAACAGAGTTGACTAGGTTTGCCTCCACGATCCAAGCCCTGACCGCCTCATCGCCACCTGCTCCTTCACCACCTCCTCTCTCTCGTCCACCAGCTCGCCGATCCCCTCGGTCGAGCCCACCGCGATGAGCCGATGGGCCGCCGCCCCTCCCACCTCTCCCACCCCCTCTCCAACCCCCTCTCCCACCCCCCTCTCCAAACCCCCTGCCCTGTCCGGCCCATGCCATCCAGGGCCATCCCACCAACCGTTTTTCCACCTCGGATCCTCATTCTCATCATCTCTTTGTCTTTTAGACATATTGTATATCAGTTTGATGAGATGAAGAAGAGGGAACCATTCCTTTTATCCCGCGCAACTAAACAACTAAACGCTTTTACTACCGTTCTGACCAATGCCATAAAACCTCCCCCCATTTGAAATATTTCTACTGTACTCGAGTACGGGTAACGTCATTCCCCTACTTCTGGGACACCCCCCTTTATGGGACACCTCTTACATGTCGATCAATATTCATCTCCGAAGCTGTCTAGACCATGCACGTCATAGTCTAAAAGCCCCAGGACGGTGTGGACATCATCAAGGGTGTGTTGGGTACCCACTGGTACCGCTCTTTCCTTCCCTTTTGT
>JAABUH010002858.1_pt1 | contig 15786 bp, 24 predicted proteins | sample 5559121 | NCBI WGS metagenome assembly JAABUH01 (sample SAMN10711871, study PRJNA513364) | rock metagenome | isolation source: Antarctica rocks | place: Antarctica: Victoria Land, Battleship Promontory nord | collected 2015-12-28
CCGAGTCGGGCAAGAAGGGTGGACGTGGACTCACTTGGAAACTCCAATCGTCTTCGCGTACCCCGATTTATACAACTCCTCCATCTGCTTCCAATACCCCTTGATATCACCCCTACAGTGTCGAGGCGAGTGGATAAGGTACAGATCGACGTATTCCAGCCCAAGCTTGGCCAAGCTCTCCTCGATGGACTCGCGGGGCTGCTTCTCGTCGGTGCGAGACCATTTCGTGGTCACCCAGATCTCCTTGCGGGAGAGACCGGTCTCTTTGATCCCCTGACCAACCTCTTTCTCGTTGCCGTACGCTGCGGACAATCACGATCAGCGGGGAGGGGCAAGGAGAGGAAGGGAAGATGTGTGAGGAAGTACGGTGGTAGTAGATGTGGGTGCGGGTCAATTGAGTGGGGCTTACATTGCGCGGTATCGATGTGCTCGAAACCGAGGTCGATGGCCTGGTCGATCTGGCTGGGGGTTTCTTCGAGAGAGATACCGGACGAGCCGTAGCCGATCGCCGGGATCAGGCTGCCGTCGTTGAGCGGGATGTGTTCAAAGGGCATGGTGTACCGAGATTCTTCTTTCTGAGGTGAGGTGTATTTGGGTTGATTAGAGGAGAAATTGGGCTATAAATGAAGAGATCGCGGGACCCTTCGGCCTGGTCCGTCATTTTCGCCGTACTCCGCAGTCCCAGACATGGACTCATTAGCTCCTGCCAAGGCACGGTTGGCTTTAGATACGGAGGACGGAGGAGAGATCATGGAAGTTTCCTGCATGGCGTCTTCGAGCGCAATATTGTGATGTATTATAAGGAAATCCTATCCTCATCCTCCCTCCTCCCTTCACCGGTCTTCCCTCACACACCATGACACCATCCGGCATCCTCCCCCCACCAGTCCTTTGTCCGATGGCGATGAACACTTTCTTCTCACCCCTAGGCCTACACCATGGGACCGGCCAGACTGTCTCCCCTTCGCGTCGCCAGCCCACCGAGGAGGATGATAAAGATGAAAACGGCCGTGAAGATGATCCACTCGATCCAAGCGAAAGCCTCGGCCGCGACCAGCTGGCTGCAATAGGTGATCGAGTCCGTGTCACAGCGCTTGCCACCGCCAAGTGCCGCGGTGTATGACGCAGCGCCCGCGAGCCAGAAGATCCAACTGTGTCACCCGGTCAGTTGAGGGTATACAAGGAAAGGTGAGCAAGACGTACGTGAGGGCGAACCAGATTCCGTGAGAAGCGATGGAGACGATAAAGCTCAATTTGTTGATGAGGAAGAAGACGAGGAAGAGTGCCGTAAAGACGACGGTCCACCATGAGGTGAAGACGAGGAAGCGGAGACGATCGCGGTAAGAGTGGTTGGGGTAGTCGTTCTTCCTACATCGGGTGTGAGCCACTGTCAGTCACGACGGGGCCAAGCTTGAGGGGAGGAAGGCGGAAGTGTTGACATGGTGGGGCAAACGTGGGAGGGATTGCTTGTATGGGGGGAGGCGAATAGCCTCACTTGTTATACTCCGTCACTAAACCCTCATCAATATACCATTCCAGCCACACGAGAGGGAGAATGGACTCACCAAGCCAAGCGGTGATACATCCCTCGATGATGGCGAAGAAACACAACACTCCCATGAACACCGGGTGTCCCCGACGTACTTGCGTATCCTGCGGAGGGGGCGGGTAAGCTTCTCGACCAAACCTTGACAAGCTGGCCAGTCCCTACATACCATGATGTGGGGTGAAAACGTCTCTGTTCTGTTTTGGAGGTGTGCTAAGAGCTTGGCGATTGAAGGTGTATTATCGATAGGACAAAGGTTGTTTGTAATGTTTGCAAAAATCAAGTGTACAGCGGATCGTGCGAGCCGGAGGTATGGCGGGAAGGACTGTGACGTATTTCCTCGCCAAACTCATACCGGAACGGAAGCGGAAGAATTCTCCCCTTTATTTTCCCCCCTGGACCCCCTAAAGCAATCCCGGCTCTCGATTACGGCAGCAAACAAAGTAAAAATCCCCAAGCTAGTCTTGTTCCGTCGGGCATATGCAAAGCTGATATGTACGAGATGTCTACCTCATAATGCTCCTGACGACCAAAGCACTGTACCTCCTGACGCATCCTCTTCACTCTCCCTCAAGAAACCCTTGACTACTCCCACTCGATGCAGATAATCCCGCACAGCCAAACGCATCTCCATGGCGACTTCCTTTGTGAGGATGTCGGTGACTAATGGGTAGAGAGTGGGGATGTGGGTCTCGAACTGATGAGACGCCATGTAAGTATGTGCTGTAGCGGTTCCAAGGAAGGATGACTCACAGCGGCCTCTTCGAAACCGATGCAACCTAGCAGAATGTCGGTGACTACAGGCGTCCAGGCTGTAACATTCCGAGGCTGAGTTTCCGGATCGACCGCAATGAAGTCCTTGATCACCTCGGTCCCGAGCCTGAGCGCGGCGTGATGAACATTGTTGCCAAGGCGGCAAATGGAAGCACTCACGGGACTAATCGCTCGAGCACCCCATTCCGCGTAGCCCGGTGAGCTTCCCGCGGATCCCGATACATCCGCAATAACACGTTGATCAGCGTCGCCGCAGAGCTCGACTCCTGCTTCAACAAATTCGGCAATTGCTTCATGAACCCTGCGGCAGTCACCAACCTGACTCCTTTGGTCAGAGCTCGACTTCACGTACCGACTTTCCATAACCGCATCCTCAACTCCTTATCCGCGTTGAACATCCTCGCAAACCGCCAAGAATCGTCAAGAACACCCATGAACCGCAAAAGATGCTCTGCAGGAATAGTATTGTACACATCGTCGTTTTCGAGGAGCTCGTGAGTCGTCTCGATGAGGAGGAGTTGCAGAACGCATTTCACGATGATCTGCTTGAAGATCCGGCGTTGCTCGGCGTAGGTAAGAGTTGGAGGGAGAGAAGGGGTGGAGGTGGAGGCGGGTTCAAGTGGGGCAGGGGCGACGAACTTCTGGAACGGAGCTATGATAGATCGTCAGAACCGATGGAAATGCAAGCTTGAGCGGTCCTCACCATCCTCATCGATGTTACCGGTTGGTTCGACCTCGGCATGCAGAGCGGGATCGAAGAGTTGCCCAGCGGTAGTCGTCTTGAACAGCTCAACGAAGGCGCTGACGATGAGCTCCCACTTCTCCGGACTAAGCTTCCGAACGTTGCTCTCAAGCAGCTGCTGCAAGCATGATGTGCCTATCCGCGCGAGAGTGTCGTTCTCTGATAGGCACTTGAATGAGCTCGATCCTTCTTATTGATAACGGTAGCAAATACCCTGGCAGATACAAGCAACGAGGATGTCGAGCAGTCCATCCAGGTACAGCTGTAGCACCTCGAAGTAGAACGCGAAGAGGTCGATCGTATCCCGCAATGCCGAGATCAGTGTCGTTGAAAGCCATACCGACATATCTTCAGGACTTCGGAAGCGGACGTCTGACTTGGCACGGAGGATGGCGAAGATGGGAAAGAGAACCTCATTGCAAACTGTATTCCAGAAATGAGGGGTGAAGCCTTTACCATGTGCCTTCAGGGTTTCGAACAGGCAGTCCAGCGCTCTGAGTCTCGCTCAGCTGAGTCACCTAGAGGAAAGAAAGAAACCGCTTACAATCTTCGCACTTCAAGATCCTCCCCAGTCATGATGATCTCGTAGAAGCTATGCAAGACAGGCAACCAATATTTGACCATCGGTTCCTCCTGACCCTGCGGTTTCCCTTCTTCGCCCGCAGCAGGCAGGAGACATTCCGGACATTGGAGCATCTTCGGCACCATTCCTCGCATCATCTCGATCGCTTGAAGACTGATCTTCTGGAACTTTGAGACCCTGCAGAAATCGGTGATGCAGATTGCGAGGTCGGCGAACGAGCCGTAGCGGACAACAAGGGCGAAATGCTCCCGGTAGACAAGTGAGACGAGCTCGAAGGCGTAATTGGCCACCCGTTCCGTCAGGACCTTGGAAGCGGCGGAGAAGACACCAAACATGGTTCGCCAGCCGGATCGCAGATTTTGCACACGGGCTTGGATCATCTGTTGAAAGCATTGCAGGACCTGATGCGACTGTCAGACAAGCCTTTGCACAGAATCGAGTATCTCACCATTTCCCGGGCATCCGAGTTCTTGTTGTGTACCATCGTATACTCGAATGGCCGGAGGAAATCTTTCTGGAAGCGGAAATGCGACAACTCCTCCTTCTCCAAGAAGTTCATGGCGAGCTGTCGAAGCGCATCTAGGGCGAAGAAGCTGACGTTCGGGTTGTTATGACAGCACACCTAGGCCCAGCCTTAGCATTCCGTATTTAGACGATAAGGGAGTTGATCTACCTGGTTGAAGTGCTCGCCGAGGATCAGCCAAATATTCGACCACTCCAGCCGTATTCGACCCATGTTGTAATATGAGATCTCGACTAGCTTCTGCAGGCTGAACAACCGAGGCCGCGTCGAGGTGCCCGAAGTCTGGATCTCCTCCCATGAGACTTCGCTTAGAGCTTGAACGAAGTCGACGATCGCAGACTGAGCCGCATTACTTCTGTCCGAAATCAGAGCCGTGTGGGATGACTTACACCTGACAGGTTCTTGCTCATCGAGAAAACCATATCCGCAGCGACTGTCACTTGAGACGAGCGCGACTCCTCCGCAACCTCTTCTGCCGGTTTCCGCCGTGCGCTGGACTGTCGCTTATTAGGCGGCGCGACCATACTGTTCCCACGTCAGCGCGGCAGAGAATGTTTTCTCGTCAGGCTCACTCTCTACGATTCAAGTCCGGCACATCCATCCCGCTCGAAATGAGCTGCATCCTCTCCAACTGGCTCACGCAAGTCAAGACGTCCTTCCAGCTCGCCTTGAGCGTGTTCCCATCCGTCACCGCGATCTCGAGGAGGGACTTGATCGCCTCGACATTCTTCGGCTTCATCTCAGCGAGGTTATTGAGGAATGTGAACTTCGCCAGGGTCGTGACGAAAGCGTTTCGCTCAAGCTCCATGTCGAACAGGCAGACTATCCGGATGGCGCTCCGTAATCCCTCCAGGCAGAGGTTGACCATATCGAGATCGTCCGTCTCCTGTAGAGGCGCGGAGATACCGGCGAGAAAGGGCATCCATGCGACTTCGAACATGAAGCGGACGTGCTCCAATCGTGAAGCACTGAAGAACTGGTCGGTTGGGCGGACAACGCCACGCTTTTGTTGCCGGACCATCGCCTTGAGAAGCGCCTCGGTCTTGCTCGCCATGTTCTCCGATTGAGCATGGTATGCCTCGCGCTGCATATCCCTCCCGACACTCGCCAGGCCACCAGGGGGTGCGGGACCAATGTCCTGCACCTCGTCCTTCATCTTGATCTCGTTGCTCTGGATTCCATCGTAAACCTCTCCTAAGAAGTCCTCAGGCAAGTCCTTGCCGTCATTGATCCCACGGTTGTTCTTCACGAATTCCGCCTTGGTCATGCGCTTCTGCTTGAGGTTCTTGTTATGCGCGTCGGTATTCAGCATGATGACCGAGAATGCAAGGATGTAGGCGGTATCGGCATTGGCGAAGAGAGTTCCAGGATTCCCGCCCATATACCGTTCGGCAAATTTGAGCATGAAGCGATCGATCTTCTGAGCCTCCCCAGGAAGTCTGAAGGACTGAAGATACATCCTCAGCGCATCTGTGAATCGCATTTCGGCAAACTCGAGCATGTTGACAAAAGCGTGCATCGTTGCAACATTGGCGTACTCACTTTTGTCAGCTCAAGCTAGCAGGCGTCGACTTACCCTTCTCCGAGATATTCTCCAACCATAGCCTTACTCAGTCCATCGTTGCCAAGCAAGAATCGTGCGATGTCATGTGGGCTCTTGCTCCGGATGAAGCCATGCTCAACGAGATATTCAATTCCCCGCTTAGGCTTGAAGTTGAACTTCTTGATGCCTTCCTGCAACGTTGTTTTCCGTTGTTTGGCATTCTCGAATCGTTCGACATCGTCAGTGCCTATGTCGGGCGTGCTGACACCGTTCGATGCGATACCCGAAACCGAGTTTCGCGATGCGATATCCGTCGGCCACGAAGGTGTCGGTGCGGCGAGGTCTAGATTCGATCCAGCAGCGGAGTCCGTTGTATGATTTCGGCCAAGCCCATCCACGCTAGACCGAGGAACATCGTCTGCCCCCCCACCTCTCGTATTGGAGGTGATTGCAGACCAAGCGACCAAGGACTTGAGCGCCGCAACCAGGCATTCGAGGGATTGCCGTCGGAGCTTGACCTCTAGTGCCAGACCCGCGTAATGTGGTGAATCGACATTCAAAGCGGCAGTGCTCAATGACGGCGGTATGGACGGTCCGCCGGCAGATCCGCTCGCATGCTTTGATGAACCATTTTGTCCTAGTTCCTCCTTGCTCGGCGGCGCGAAATGGGTTTGTCCGATCTTCGATACGATATTCATCAGCCGCTCGTAGATGTTCTCAAGTGCTGCTCGGTCGCAGTCATAATTGATGTAGATCTCAACGAGAGCTTGCGAGTCCTGACACAGCCGGATGAAGACACCGAGTATGAGGGATTTTTGCCGGATGGTGAAATGACGCATCTCGAGAATGGGTAAGAAGATCTCGTTGAGCAATAGCTCGATCTCTTTCTGCAAAGCCATCAGCCATGGTACCCTATACACTGACACACCTTCATTTGCGCCCGCATGGACTTGAGCATGCACCAGAAGATCTCCACGCTCAGCTCAAACACCTGATTGACCGGGCTGACGGCGTTACGCGAAAGACTCAGGCAGAGATACTGCTTGGTGGCTTGAAGGAAGGGTGTCATCTCGAGAGAAGAGTTGGATGGGATGGATACGAGGGGATTGGTGAAGAGGTCGGCATGGGATTTGAGGATCGTCAGAACAAGGTGGAGGGAGAGGAGTTTGCTCCGCATCGCATGCGAACGGAGATCCCGCTCGCTGTACGACATCAGTACGAGACATCTCGAAAGGGGAGCGACGGACCTCTCCGTGACTAGAGGTTCCTTGCTGAGCTTGCACAACGCCCTGAAGACCAGGAATGCGTCCTTCACAAACAGATCCTCGGTAGGAATGGGCCTGCCTAAAGCGTCTAAGTTGCCCTCGCTCTCGTCCATAGGAGGCGGCCCTGCCGGCGCCCCATTTTCGACCAGAGCCGCGGAAGGCGCGCCACTCGGCTCCGGTATATCAAGCGCGTCGCCGTTGGGGACGGGAATGGAGATGGTGGATGTCGGCAGGTGTGGAGGGGATGAGGAAGAAGCAAGAGGTGAGCTGACGCCTTCGGCAATCGGAGGGGGAGCGGTAGGAATAGAATCGTTCGGATTGGGCTCCGCAAATGATGCCCTGCAGATGATAAGAATCATACTGATGAGGCGTGCTCTGTACTCACAGAGTCAATTTTTTTTCCGTCTCCGTGCCATTGGGCTGCGGTGGGTCCGGCGCTGCATCACCCTCCACGTTAAATCCATTCTCCGAATGGTCCTCATGACTCTCTGCCTCCTCCGAGGCTGCGCGCTCAGCCGCTGTTCTCCGTGCCTCGTTTTCTCCCACACTATTCTGTCTCCCGCTGACCGATGCCGGCTGCACCTCCGGTCGCACCACTCTGCTGAACACGTGATGAGCCATCTGCGTCAATCCTCCTTGAGCGACCACCTGATTGGCAGCATCGGTTGACAGCAGGAAGACATTGTACACCGTCCGAACCGCTTTGAGGAGGGAGGATTGATGGACCAGCATCCCCTTATCCGTTGACAGGACGATCGCCATGAGTGCCTTGACGACCTGCAATGCGACCTGGGGTGGGGATGTCTCGGAGTATGAGAGGCTGATGGTATGAGTGATGAGATCGGGTAGCGGTGACATGCCGCGCGGAGGTCCATCGGGTTCCGAGAAGAAGGAGTGGGATATGAGCTTTGAGAGTAGGTCGAGGGAGGTGATGAGAATAGGTACTGAGGTTGTTTGAGGGTTTGAGATGGCCAGACGGAGGGGTTCGAAGATTTCACGAGGATGGAGATACGCGGAGTTTGACGGGCCCTCTCCTGCTTGGCATAGGTCGAGCGCTCGCTGAGCGGCGGCGGCAAAGGAAGGGGATTTCCGAGCTTCCTTCGAGTTCACCAGGACCTGAAGAGGTGGTGTTATCAGGACAGAGGAGAGTTGGGGACCGGGTGCGGATGGGTTTTGGGAGGTGAGAGAGAGCGTCGTGGCCGTTGATGATTGACGCGAATGATTCATTGGCATTCGCGGACGTGTGGACATCGGTCGTGACGGCGATTGCACCGAGGATGTTATCGAGTGCAAGGAGGAAACCGATGTCGATGCCGGATTTGAGGGCCGTCTCGGTCCATCGCTAGCCCTTCCTGACGCCCGTTCCACCGGGGTACCCGCTCGACTCAGACTCAGCTCGACATCCTGCATACTCTCTTTAGTTCGAGCTTGAGCAGGTGTCCCTGTCCTCGATAGCGGCTGCGGCTTTCCTCGTGAAGGTGATCTCTCAGGCTTTGGAGGTGGAGGAGGGGGTGGGGTCCCGTTGATAGCTTCGGTGTTGACCGTGATCTTTGGAGGAGGTGTCGCCATCGAATCCCGACTGGACAATGGTGCAGGAGGGAGCTCCTTATCAGGTGTAGCGAGTCCATTGGTGATACCCAAGCCCACAACTTCCGGTATCTTTGTCGCAGCTGCGGTATCGACCGATATCTCCTCCGTCGTGTCCTCGTCTAAGGGGGTCGCTGGCATTGGAGGCTCCGCACCTTCCTCGACGATGACCATCGCAGCTCACAGAATGCCGGATCGACCACGGTATTAGTTGAAGGGGATAGGTATTTTCCGACGAAATCCTTGATATTATCGATACGCTTCGTATTAGGACGTGTCTCCAGCTGCGGCTCACGAGTGTGGCACTTTACCTTCACAGCTTGGCAACAGATTGCAGCCCCGCGTTTGCCTCTCAATACATGATGAGGAGATCAATGGAGCTGCCTCAGGACTCGGGAAGCCCTCGAAGGCGAAACAACTTTGCATTTCAGTCAAGGACCGGAGACTGGCCGGCCCGTAGATTCATGAAGTCCCGAGCGGAGCTTCCCTTCCTCTCTTCTGCGAGGAATGAGAAGGCGCGCTCGATCTCCATCTTCCTGGTAGTCCTTGTTACTAGTGCTAATCGTTACCACTATGCTCGTGAGAGAAGGGTGTGACAAAAGAATTTCTCCGGGGCAACGCAGTCCAATGCGCTTCCTACCTGTTCCCTGCCATGTCAATTTTACCTCGATAACGAATATCCTCTAAATCACCTGGGTCAAGGAGACTTCATCGTAAAGGTATTCGTATTCTTCTTCACTTGTAGACACAATACTGGCTGCGAGACAAGTACTTCATCGAAGCTGTCCAGTCGTCTCGCGGATCTCTAAAATACCCCGAGAACGCAGCCTAGTGATGTTTGCCCGAAGCGGGGGATCGAGCCATTTTGAACACGTGGTTCTTGTTTCCCTTCAGACCCTCGTACCTGTCCCGCACTGCGGACTGCCGCATATATTCTATTCACCCATGTCCATCCCTGATTAGCTTACCATCTAAGTACGGACTTCCTCCCTTTGGAGGCGGCATATTGTCGGTCCGCCGGCGCTGTGCTTGTTTGACGCCATCGCCTTCTTCTCTCAAAACCTAATCAACCATTCTATAACGACGCTTCCGGCCTCCTATCTATGTTTGCCGTCCTCGTATAATACTCGACTGTTCATCATCGCTCAACTTCACTCCCCGGCACATCCAAAAGGTGATCTGCACTTCGCAGATCATCACCTGATACACACATCTCACCATCCGCGCCGGCTCTCCTCGGCCCGGCACCGCCTGCCAAGCACGGCTCCCACGGTTTAGCTTAGTCGCGCCGCATCATAAACCTGCTTTCATCGAAAAAAAAAAGAATCTTGAACCCGCCGATCTTACAACACCCTTTTCAGCATTCAGACATCGCAAGTGGCCCCGACAAGATGGCGTTATTCGCTCACCAGTTACAACCCTGGGAGGAGGTGAGTGCTGTCTATGTCTGGCGTCCTTTAGATTCACTCGCTTCTGGGACTCTGCTTGCCCTGATCTTGATGGTACGGAACGCGGTCCCAGCGTTTGCATACCGTCTAGTGATCAGTATGATCACGCCTCTTCTGATCGCCCAGTCCCCGCCCTCCCTTTGTCCTCTCCTCCTTGCCTCTCCGTTTTTCGCATGATGAGGCAATCTTCGCTCCCTTCTTCCCCTAATTTATGAACCATTTCGCTGTCATGCTGTTGCCTTGATTTGCTCCTCCATGACCGTTTGTGTGCGGGCATGGGTCTCGTCTACTTTGTCATGCGACTCACCGCGAACATCCTCTTTCGAGCATATGTGCGCAGTTCGCAGTACCCTTTCTCAAGCCTCGGCTGCACGTTAGTTTTGGCGAGGCTGACTCGAACCCAGAATCAATCCCCGTCTCCTGTCGACGAGATCGACAACCCCTATGACCTCACCCTCTCTCGCTCGACCTCTCCCCAGCGTTCCAACAAACCATCTTCACCCATCAGCACCACCAATAACCTGCATCGTCGTCTCTCATCCGCACAACAATCCACACCCGAGTCTCCTCCACCAGCCTGGAATCGTCGGAACTCGACCTCGTCAAAGGGGAATCGGAGTCCTATCGGGACGAGTCCGCTCCCTCAACCACCAGTCGATCAGGCGCCCATCAATGCAGCCCCGCCGTCCCGTCGCCATCCCAATCTCAGCATGACGACCACTCGTCCCTTGATCCCTGGTCAGACCTTGACAGAGGATTCACCGAGCGGATCAATGACATCCTTCGAAGATCCGACACTCCCTCTTCCACAAGCTCCTTTCCGCAGGCGGCCGGGCAGTACCTCAAATAGATCATCCTTCCCCGGTCTGGACTTGAGCACTCTGACCAGCGAAGAATTGTGGACCCTCGAGCAAGAAGGTGTCTTGCCGGACATGAGCAATCCTACACGCCATGCAGCGGAGAGACCACTGGACACGGTCAGACGGATCAGTATGAGGATGGAGCACTCTCAGTTCTTCCACAACGGACTGCCGGGAGATGTCATTTGTGAGCTTTTGACATGCTGATGTAGTGTGCAGGCTAAACTAGCTTAGGGCCGTCCGCACCACCTCCCGAGGACATGTTCGCCCCGCCAGTCAAGTCAAAGTCCGTTAACAACATCGCATATTTGACGGGCAACCCGACCAAGCGCATGTCTCGACGGCGGACGTCACGGCAGACGTCTCTGGAGATACCACCTAGTGCGATGCCACCCATGCCAGGCAAGACCGTGGACCATATGACGCCGTACATGACCGCCAAGTCGATGCCGACCTCTCCTATCGGGAACCCGCCTCGAAAGGACATATTGATCTCCTCGACTCACTCCTCTACCACTTCGCTAGCTTCTCAAAACATAACACCGAACAAGTCGACGCCTGCTCTAGGCAATCGTCCGCCTTCGGCTTATTATTCTCGCGACTTCCTAACCAGCTTGGCGCCGAGAGAAGGAGGTTACGCGGTCGCTGCGCAGATGAGCATTCCGCTGGCGTCGACCCCGGTGAACATCGATGAAAGACGAAGGAGCGCTGTGACCGAAGACATGCGATCGCGTGCATCGTCACGAGCGCCCATGGCGAAAAGTGCCGGAATGGGTCGGTGGAGTCTAGACGGAGGAGAGGTAAGCTTCCAAGCTGAGAGCCGAATCTGATCTTTTCGTAGCATTATGGTGCCAGGCCTTATGGGACTCCTTCCGCATCGACCACGGCCTCAAACCTCTCCGCACCCCCCATCAACTCGCCCGATCCATCACCACCCGCTGATGACCATTCCTCACACGGCTCCTTCTTGCCTGACGGAGCATTCCTGCCTCAACAGCAACCGCTCGAAAACGCGGTCCCGGTACCCGACGCGAGTTCCACTTCCGTCCTATCCAACCGTGATCCTAGCACCGAGCCTTCCATGCGAAGCTCGGTGTCGGTGCCTGCTGCACCTGCATTGACGTCGAAGAAATCACAAAAGATGCTGGCGAAGGAGGCTAAAGCAGCTGAGAAAGCTGCCGAGAAGCTGGAGGCGCAGAAGGTGGCTAGACAGCGAGCAGAAACAGCGAGAGAGGCGACGATGGAAAAGCAGGCGCATCGAGATGCTGAAGCCAAGGCCAAGGAGGAGACGAAGTCGAAGGAGAAGGAGGAGAAAGCAAAGATGAAGGCGGACAAGGCGAAGAGCAAGCTCAAGTCCTCATCGAACCTCACTCTTCCCTTGTCACTCAAGAAGGCCAAACCCACCGAAGCCCCACCGGTCCCACCGATACCTGCCGTCCTGCCGGACCCGTCCAGTCCAGCATCGTCCTTCCCGGTAACACCCAGCCAGCGAAGCGACCTACAAGATATGGCGTCGGACTCCCCCTCAGACTCTCGACAGCGTAGAGCGTCGATGCCAATGAACGCGTTGTCTGGGTCGAGTCAGAAGCAGTCGCAATCGAGATTAGCGGAGCAACGCATGCCTAGCCGATCGAAGATTGGGATGCTTGGGACGATCAAGAAGCGTTTGTCGGTGTTTGGAAATGACAGTCGTTCGTCAGAGACCCCCAGTCCCGCCAGCGTATCACCTGTACGATCCACTCTTGTTCCCCACGCACCGCCTTCGCCGTTACCATCGAGAGATGACGAGCCTGTGGTGGTCATCGATAGCCGGGAACACTCAACGTCAAACGCGTATGGTGAGCAAGTGGGAGTCTGGGCAGCCGTTTCCGGAAACAATCCAGAGTCGAACGGGGATGTGACGGCAACTGAGGTACCATCAACGATGACGCCTATGCAAGCGGAATCGTCTGTGTCGCAGTTACCGGCAATACAGCCTGGCGACTCGCTCAGTAGTACACCTCTTCGGTCCTCGTCTCGAACTCCCCCGTTGTCTTCGGTACCTTTCGTCGGTGCAGGACTAGCTCCGGCCCTCTCGCATGCCTCTCCCGGCGCTTTCATTCAGCCTCAGCACCACGAGACTCCTCCACCTGTCCCTGACGAGACAGACATTTATTCGAGCCCGACTTTTCCTCGAGCTAGCTCTCACCAAAGTGGCTCGTCCGGTCCCGTAATCGGCCCTGTCTTGTCGAAAACTGTCTCCCACGAATATCAACCCACTTCTGACTCCCCCGTCTCCCCTAGCCGATTGCGATCCCCGTCTATCCGGGGTCCGCATGTCTCGCCAAGCGCACCTCGATCCCGGCCCACATCTATCACCACCAGCCCTTCCGAAGCTCAGTCTGCTGTCATGCCATCTGGATATCCACTGAGTTCCCGTAGTGATGTCGCCAGTCCCGCCACGTCGGGGGAATCATCTCTCTTCTCGTATGGTAATCGCGGAGCAGATCACATGTCGCCCTTCACCAGCGAGGGCAGCAGAAATTCGAGCATGACGAGCCAGGCGTTTGACTCCAAGCAGATGATTCATGGTGAACGCGGCATCCCACCGCCGGGAAGGGAAGATTCGAGGAACTCGAATGAGACCATTCATGCGGATCTGATTGGAGCGGCGACGAACTTTTGAATTTGTATATACCCGGACATTTCGGACCTCAGTCCATCATAGCTTCTGGGACCTGGACATTGTTGGAGGAGAAGGAGATCGATGCGCATACGAGGTAGCATAACGCAGATTGCATGACACAGGATGATTTCGGACGAGCGAGAAAGTTACCGAGATGTTGGTGTTCCGGATTTCTGGCTTCTTCCCCACTCAACGACTTCCAGTCTATCTATGTCGGCTTCTGAGCAAAGCGTGAGGCCAAGACAGCATAGCGAACCAGAAGCGAAAGACGTGTCCTTCTCGGTCAACGAGGCTCTGCACCCTTCTGGAAGCCGCAAGTACCCCCGTGGACAGAACCCAAAGCTGCGGTATATCAAGCCATACTGGTGGCCCTACAAGACCTTCGTCAAGGAGCGGTCAGTCCTCCCCACCCAATCTCTACTTCTGGTTGACCTTGAGGAATCTAGATGGATAGGGCGACAGCTGCTCGAGGTGGTGAGCACCGAATTTCGAGATCGCACGGTCGAATACTATGTCCGCAACACCCTCCCACAAGCAATGCCCAGCTGATGAGAAGCAGAGACATGCGTTGGAGAGTGGAGTCACTCGGGTGAACGGGGCTGTCGCGTATCCCGAGCTAGTCCTTCGCAATGGAGACCGCATCGAGTGAGTGATCCCGTTACCTAGACCTTCCGTCGCTAATGGAGGGGCAGTAACACCGTCCACCGGCATGAACCGCCGATAACGACCCAGCCAATCGCCATCCTGCATAAAGACGATGCCAAGCAATTCATAGTCATCTCCAAACCGGGCAGTATCGTACGCCCATCCCACCCCATCCTGTCCTGGGGATAGCTGAGAGGGGAATAGCCAGTGCATGCGACGGGTCGGTATTTCCGGCATACGGTCTTGGAGCTCATGGAGGCTGATCATGGGATCAAATGCTACGGTCCGTCTCTCCTCCATCACTGGTATAGGAATGACGGGTTGAGGGTAGCGGTGAACAGGCTAGACAGGCTGACATCGGGGTTGATGATCATGGCCTTGTCCAGACCCGCCTCGCGCGATCTCGCACAGGAGTTCGTGGAGGGGAAAGTGAGGAAGGAGTATGCCGCGCGTGTCAGGGGACGGTTTCCAGAGTATGTCCTTATTATGGACGAGGTACGGGAGACTGAGGTGTGGTGACAGCGGGGAGATCGACGTGGACAAACCACTTTTGACGGTAGATCGGCAGATGGGGCTGGTAATTGTTACGCCAGAGGGAAAGGTAGGTTCAGTGAAGTTGGGTCTAGGTTTCTGGTAGATGGCTGTGTGCGGCGCAGGAAGCGAGGACGATCTTCAAGCGGATGTCGTATGATGCGGAGAGGGATCAGAGTGTTGTGCACTGTGAGCATATGCTCAAGATGGGATTACTTCATGTCTAATGAGACACGCTACTCAGGTCGACCGATGACAGGCAGAAGTCAGCTTCCTCCTTGAATACCTTGCTTCGATGCTGATAGATCTCAGCACACCAGATCCGCGTTCACCTCCAATACCTCGGTCATCCCATAGCCAACGACCCGCTCTACTCGCACGAGAATATATGGGGCTCCAACCTAGGTCGAGGCGGAGTCGACTTAGTTGTCCTGAACGGTGAATCGTCCCGAGCCGCAGCGTTAGCTTCTCGGGTACAAGATCGAGCCAGCGACGAGTACCTGACGAATCGAGAATCGTCAAATATCGATATCATCAGTCCGATTCGACTGAGTGCGCAGGCGAGGGAGGTCATTGCGAAGCTCCGACGCATGAAGGATGAGCAGGAAGATTGGGTCAAGTAGGTTTCGGCTGATCCATAGAGGACCCCACTGATACTGCGAAAGATGGAAGGAAGTCGTCTTCGCCACCAAACAAGCGCAAAATGCTCTCGAACCAGCATCGACCCATGCTCCAGCATCGCGCGCCGACATCCCACATCCCCGAACGATCCAAATGCAGACCCGTGGCAGAGCCGCTTTACCCGACGCCTTGCCAGACGACCACGCTTCGCCCCTCAGACGACCCGACTTTGTCCCCGAGGGGTTTTGCGAAACGTGTTTCGTACCCGTCGCGAATGACCCGGATCCAGAGACGCTGTTCATCTACCTACACGCCTTACGGTATACTACGGAGGCGCTGGGAATCTGGGAGACACCATTGCCAAAATGGGCTGGGGAGCGGTGGGATGGGGATTGGCGAGGGTGGACGGATGTTTAGCAGATCGGGCCGGATTGCATTGACCGATGGATCACC
>JAABUH010002859.1_pt1 | contig 15785 bp, 14 predicted proteins | sample 5559121 | NCBI WGS metagenome assembly JAABUH01 (sample SAMN10711871, study PRJNA513364) | rock metagenome | isolation source: Antarctica rocks | place: Antarctica: Victoria Land, Battleship Promontory nord | collected 2015-12-28
CTGCAACATCCAGCGAGTTCTTCTGCCTCGTTTGCTTAGGTGGGTTGAGAAAACGTATGTGGTTTAACGATATCACGGGGGTATATCTTATTTGTCTCTTCTGTTTTTTGCAGTCTATGAGTTTTGCCCTTTCTTTCGTGCCCTGCGACGTTTCCGGTTTCAATGTAGAAAACCCCGGTCGCATACTTTTGTGTATTATCCATTATAGAAGTCGCACGCATGGCCATTTCAAAATGTGTACATGGTTTTCAATTCCTGCAGATTTCCATTGTTGCAAGGGCAATGTAGGTAAGCAGTACTGCACAGCAGAGCACAGATCGTGTCTTGCGCAGCCAATTTGGCATTGTCAAACAGCCTCGCGGAATTATGCAGCATGGCTTGAGAAAAGTGTCACGAGTTGTGGCTTGCTGATACTATGATTGGAACATCATGCAGCAGCTCTGCATTATGACGATCATATTGTGAACAGGATGCAAGTGGGTGTGAACTGTGCCACGAAGAGGGACAAAGGCTACGCGGGCTGTGCCTATCGCAGCGGTTAGCTGTTCAAGGCTGTCCTACCCCCTACTTCGTGCGATGGATGCCCTCAAATAGAGGATCCGACTCCGCAATTTCATTTCCTATCACCATCTTCCAATCAGTTGTAACAACTGTCGTTCTCATCGATATTTTTCTTTCTGCACGCTATTAACCGCGATGGGCCTCGAAGTGAAGTCGGTCTGGGATCCTTACGTGGTATTGGACCTTGATCCAGATGTCAGAAACACTTGCGTTGGCCGTGCCCCCTCAAAGGGCAACGCTCCATGCCGGTTGCCAGTGTGTCTGGCAGACAGAAAGCTTGCATGCAACGCCCTGAACGCCATGGCAAGGAGCCGGTCGAAAATTACCCCAAAATCACTCGAGAAACTTGCATGTCTCCTATTATGCAAGCGCTACCATCAATACCAAATATCAGAAGTGGTGGAGGACTGGACCGAGCGAATCAATGATTCCCAGGATCTGGACCAGGACACGAAGAGATGGGTCTCACAAATCAACCAGCTTCAAGACCAACTTGAGAAGGCTAATATACAGGCCAAAGAGGATCGCCAGGAGAGCAAGACTGCCAGAGAACTGCTGTCGGACCTGGCGCAACGAGATCAAGAAGCTGAGAAGCTGCGAAAGCAATTGAGCAAGGCCCGGAAGGCTGAAGAGGAGGCCCTACGAGCAAAGGCGGGGGCGGAACAGGTGTCCCAAGATCTTTCGACACAATTGGACGATTGGAAACGCTCGGCTAGAAAATCTGCAAACCGAGCCCTAAAGCTACTTTCAGAGAAAGAAATTCTTGAAGACAAATTGTGTTCTCGAGAGCGAGACCTTACCGATGCCAAGAAGTCCGAAGAGAAGCTGACCGAGGAGCTGGCACTTGTACGGGATCAGTTGGGTGAGATGCTGTATAACCCGCCACCTGGCGAACCTTGGTGGGCCATCAACTGCGAGCTATCCTTCGAATCAACCTACAACATAACCGCCAAAGTTCGCAAATCGTTCGCGGACATACAATCCACAGTCGAAGCTGCTCAACGACACCTATCTATCAAGGAGACAGACAACTCCACTCTCCAAAATACCCTTGCTTCCGCTCAAGCAGAAATTGAGACCACCAAAAAGCGACTGTCCGCCAAAGAAATAGCCTACACCACCCTCCAACAACACCTCGCCTCCGCCCACGCAAGACTAAACACCCGGAACCAACAGCTCGCCCTCACAGAAGAAACGATTTCCAAAGCACGACAAGAACTCACCTCCATTCAAGAAGTCGTGAGAACCACAAAGCAGCAGCTTACACATCAGATCCACGTTGATCTTCAGAATCAGGTCGAGGCCTCGAGTACGATTGCGGAGTTGGGCGAGGTTATGCGAGTGCTTCATAGGAGGAGGGAAGAAGCGGAGAGGAGGATAGCAGCTGACGATGAATTATTTAGTGCTTTGAAACTGGGCGGGATCAGGGTTGTGATTTGGGTGTTGGTCGTGGGGGCTTTGCAGATGCTTGGTAGGCGTTAAGGATTGCTGAGGTGCCCGGTCGTTAGGAGTCTTTGATTTTTGTTTATATTAAGAGCGAAGCGGGGCAATGAGATGAGAAATTTGAACATGCTAGTTATACATGATAATGACGACATATGCTGAGGATTGTTTCATGAAAACTACAATTCCTGATTCACTTCAAGACAAAATTAAAAGAAATTCATTACCGATGTTGTTGTTGTATAGGTAACATGCCTCGAGGAACCTCCTGTAACAACGTCATACAAACCATTCATGTGTTTGTTTTCTCAACAATCTGGGCAGTTGGTAGATATAACCATTTGTAAAAAAAAAAGGCTCTCACACACACGAAACATTTTGGATCGAAGCAGAGATGTTTACGGACAGATAGTGCTTGAAACAGTCAGTCTCCTTCTGAAGTCTGGGATTTGCCTTTCGGAAGAATCATGTCGTTTTGTTCGGAGAGAGAAGACAATAGGTAGCGCTGCCTGCATCGGTCGGTAAATTTTTTATATCCTTTCACTCTTACTATCTCGAATGTTTTCCACATGTCTCGAAAGAGTTTTCTGACTAACTCGTGGTTTTCGATATCAGATTTTCCATAATTTTTAGATGTATCGGAACTGCGCTAGACTGACCCGATATTCCTCTGAGGCAGCGCATCTCAGAGATGGGCTCATGATATATATATATTATATACACCCCGAACTTAGGATTGAAGATTGCCATTTTGGTTCGGGAACGGGAGCAGGGCCGCTTTAGAGGGAGCATCGAGGGAGCAGGGGGCGCAGCAAGGGAGCACTGAGGGAGCACTAAGGGAGCAGGGGGGAGCACCGAGGGAGCAAGGGGGAGCACCGGGGGAGCAGGGGGGAGCAAGGGGGAGCAGAAGGGAGCAGTGAGGGAGCAAGAGGGAGCACTAAAGGAGCAGAGGGGGCTATCGAGAGAACCTGTTCTGACTCCTTGTATATCGGCTATGATTCCCTATCTGTGTAGACTGCTATTCAACGATGATAGGTCAACGATGTCCATATTGTCATCATCATCATCGACATCATCGTCTAGCTCAGGGAGATTAAACCTTTTATTACCGTAATCGAAGCTCTTGATTTTCTCGAGGTCGCGAAACGTGTTTAGGCTCACGTCCCGCCTCTCTTTGTCTTTGATGGGAGTGATGAATGACGAGGAAAGAATCGCCGACCGTATGACAAGGCGTAAGTATGAGACAATCCTTGAGCCGTCGCCACCTTTCCAATCTAGCTTGCGACTACGTGTGAGCTAATAAATTGATTTAGCAAACCACTACTCGATAGAAAGAAGTTGATTCAATTACTCATCTCGCTTGAGTTATTCAGACGTCAAAACTGAAACTCGTTGTCGTCTGTGCTTAGTTCATACACAAGCTTGTTCTGCTTGTCTTGACTCTCTCTTGTGCGATGCACAATATCTGTACGTAAATCAATAACAATACAGTGATATAAGTCGAAGAAAACACGATAGATTACTTGCTCATATATGCTACTAGTTGATCATTCGTCATAGAGAGCATGCCTTCTCTTTTCGCCTCGATAAGAATCAAATTCGTTCTCATAGATTCGTCTTTGTCATATCAGAGCGAATAGTCTGCAATACTCTGCAGTACGCGCTTTTTCTTTCAATAAGTCACAAGACGATTGAGCTTGATTTTGAATTGCAAGAGAAGAGAAGCTGAATCGAAAGACGAAGTTGTAGAATGAACAAGTAATTGCGTTGACGACGTCGCGTTAGATTGATTATACTCTCGAAGAGCAAGTCGCTTCTCTTCATCGATACAGATTATGAGAATGTCATTAATCTGTAATCGCGCGATAGCTTCATTTGTCAACGATTCTTCTGTGACAAACAGATACTCATTCTTGATAGCGACTGCAGAAAATTAGTATCAATCAGATCAACACAGAATATAATATCTAAAAGGGCAGATATTTCGCATAGTTCATTATTCGCTAGCGCTCACGCATCAAAGAGCTGATTATATCTTAAGTCAAATATCTTGATGACATCTTTCAGATCAAGACTGCTGATCGGAAGCTTGAATTGATATCAGTCATTGATACACGAATGATAATAGTCAAAAGTCATAATAGCTCACAGAAGTCAACAGCTGCTTCAATTCATCAAGCATAGTCTCAAGATTCTGTCTGAGAGTGTCATCTAGCTTAGATAGAATATGCTGTTCAAGTCACTCAATTGAGACAGTCTTCGACTTTGTTGTGAGCATATTGAGAAGTAAGAGTGAGATTGATGCTTGCAACTTTGATTGAAGACGAAGATGTGAAGGCTGAAGAGAGTCGAAGATGCAAATCTGTCAGCGCGATCTCGCTAACTTAATGCGACGCTACTAGTCTAGTCTATAACAAAGCTCAGCTACATTCTTTACGTAGTAGTCTGTGCTATCTTAGAATTTTCAATTCACGATGAAGACTGAACATATATATACTACGATATCAGGCGAAAGTTATGATAGTACGCGCTAGGAAAAAAAGTCGGTTTGACTTTAGACTCTCTTCATTTTAGCTATTCTAATATCGTGTATACTCGCTCTGCGCATCAATTACAGCTTCACATCTGCTATTCATTTCGATCAACAGATCACGAAGAAAATCTGGCGTAATTGACTCTCAAGCCTCATATATCGCAGCTCTTGATTGATTATATATTATCTTCTCTGAAAAGATCGTCGCGATGTAATCTTTCATTTTGTTTCATATTGTCTTAATCGAGTTCAGATCAGATGAATATGAGAGTCAATCAATCAGAACAATCTCTCGTTTACGCAGTTTCTTCAAAGTTCATTTCTCGTTATGATCAGATGTATGATTCTGCATCAGATGAAGGTTCGAATTGAGACGTAGTCACTCATGAATCAGAGAAACAATGCGCTTAGAATAGATAATCTGATTGATTGAATCTCATTCTTTTTCCCAGAATAGACATGAATCTTTCGTGATATTATTAAATTCTTCTCATAACATTTATTCTATTCGTCTTTAAACTTTTTCTTTCACACATGTAGAGTCTAGCTCTTTCTCTTTTCGGCGAGTCACTCATACTCGAATATGACGTTCCTCAGTAACTCAGATTTCATCGATTCAAAAAATCGAAGCTCATTGCGCATATGTTCAATTGCGATACTTCAGAGCTCATTCGAGCCTTTTGCGCTTATTTTCTTCGAAAGCGATGATTTTGTACGAGTCACATATCGTTTGAAATCAGCTTTGCGCAGAGCGAATCTGATTGCATATGCTTCAACATCTCATCGATTGAAAATGCAGCTTAGCTGTAAGTAGAAATATCGACGATCGTCTTTGATAATGAATTCGATTAATTCTTCTTGTTGTGATTGACTAAGTTTCATCGATCGTTCGCTGCGATTTTTGAGGGTAAATCGAGAGGTCTGACACGTGTGTTGAACCTGTCGCTGAGTGCAATCGAGCCTTTGCGCGATGACAGCGTAGATGAGGTCTGCATTATGCAGAGTAGATCGCGCGGTAAATTGGGTGATCTTTTGAGGGTGGAAGAATTGTTCATGGGCGATGATATTCGTGATGATGATGGTAAATAAAAGTTGTCAATAGAAGACGGCAGATATTATGAGAAGTCGCTACATCTGATAGCGTTTAGCTGCTGCCAAGCCTGCTAGCGTATACTAACATAACTTTCGCCTGATATCGTAGTATATTATATACATCCCGAACTTAGCATCAGAGGTTGACGTTTTCGATCGGGAAAGGGAGCAGGATCGCTTTAGAAGGAGCACTGGGGGAACAAGGAGGCGCAATAAGGGAGCACCGAGAGAGCATAGGGGAACACAGGAGAGCAGAGAGGGGGCAAAAGCACGAAGTGGGCCCTAGCGCGGGAGCAATACGGCGGTGCCGTATATTTGAAACTCGAGGATACTATATATATATTATATACACCCCGAACTTAGGATTGGAAATTGCCGTTTCCGTCCGGGAAAGGGAGCAGGGCCGCTTTAGAGGGAGCAGCGAGGGAGCACCGGGGGAGCAAGGGGGAGCAAGGGGGAGCGGGAGCAGTGAGGGAGCAAAAGGGACCACTATGAGGCAGTGCAGGGGCGCGGTAGGTGGGAGCCTGAGGTGAGTTCCCCAGCCTTCGGCTCAAGCTGCCCTTGTCGTTTTTCAGCAATTGAAGCATCGCCTGCTGCCTATCCGGATATCACATAGCCGCTTCATCAAGTTGATCCCTCAGATCTTGTACCGCAGCCTTCCGTACAACGACTCACATATCATCGCCACCGCGTTCGCGACGCCAAACCAATTACTGTTAAAGCCAATAGGGAACCCCAACATAATGACGGCAACGATGCTGGCCAGCACACTGTTTCCCAAGGTCTTCATCCGTTCGGTGCTTTTGTCAGTTGCTTCAATGTTCAGTAGGCTCGTGCTCGTTTTTAGTTGTCCATGTTGCGTCTTCAACCAGCTCGTGAACCATCCTCTCACTTCTGTTGTATATATGTAGTCGGAAATATTGTCTATCGCGAATCCAGAAGTCTGCTCTGTAATCGTGTCGCCAGCCAAGGTATACGCCCCAAGCAGTGGTAGGCATTCGGTGTAGCGTGAGCGTACAAGCTGGCCGAGGGATCGGTCCATTGCGTCGGCCCCGAGGAGGGTAATGAGACCTAGGGCATCAACACGAAAAGGCTGCTAGGCCAGGCCCGGCCCGGTCTGGGTGAAGGGGTATAAAGTCGATAGCCCGGCGGAGATGAACAAGAGGAACAATTCGACGTGCGATGCCTAAGGTGTTAGTCAACGATATTTCAGGCGGGCTATGGTCCAAAGAAAAAGTTGGATATTGAAAGATTTGCTCGATTCTCCAAAGAATAATCGTAGAAGTTGCAGGATTATCTACACTTCAGGGAAAGCAAAGAAATACCCAATCTTTAAGAGTTTCGCTTATAACAATTATCATGAAATCATGACGCACTGTTCATGTGTTATGTAGACTTGCTCGTACAGCATCGATGATAGCCAGTAGTTTTTGCGCAGCTTGGGTTGGCGAGAGGTGTGTGATGTCAAGATAGATTTCTTCGCTGACTTTGAATCTGAAGAGTTCACACCTATGACGCAAGTCCTGTAGAATTTCCGCGGAATGAAGCTTTCCAGTGCCGCTGTTGACTCGCTCTGATGTGTCAACCCTGCGCTTATTCTCGTCAACATCGCAAGCAATGATGACGGGCAAGAATAGTCGACCACTTGCCAACGATGAAGATTGGTATTCTCTGGCAACGCTGCGGCCGAGCTCATTACCTGACTGGAAATCTGTTTATCCGCTCTTTGTTAGAGGTTTCCTCTTGATGATTTTGCACATAGCGTTATCCAAAGACATTCATAGCTCTTTGCAACATCTTTTGGAATGACTTGAAGTGTAAATCGGCCATCAGTGGCTTACCGGTGAAGATGATGATTTGAGAAGCCCTTTCCGGGTTAGAGACGTATTCCTTAAAGACCTTCTCCCGCTGCAGTTGCCGTTGTCGTTGATACGCGGGATGTTCTCTGGGAGTTGTCGCTTCTACTGGATCAATCATTTGATGATTGTCTATGAGCACAGCCCGATTGACTCCTAAGAGCTCGGTAAGTACCCGCATCACTGTCAGTTTGCCTGAGCCAGGAAAGCCGTTAACCCAGAGAAGAGGTGCCGACATGGCCACATGGAGTAATTGGATCTTGGATCTTGGATCTTGGGTGACAGTGAGAAGTTCGAGGATGTCACGAATTCTCAAGAATTCACATGGGCTGGGAGACTTGCATCGCAAGGCCTGTGGTCCAACTGCGGCAAATGATCACCGAAAGCTTGCATATTTTGCAGATCAAGAACTTTTTTATGGATGCAACTAAGCTTCAGGAATCAACGCCCGATTACTGAGTGCGACCAATTACGTGTCAAGATTAGAGTCGGCTGATGTGACGCACTTTTGTATAGGTGCAGAGCGTTTAAAGCTGGCAGACTGTGTGTGCCTCCTGTATTCGGACTGGACTGGGTTCACGGACTTTAATTGGTCATTATTAATTAATTCACGACACCACCTTATTGCGAGTACTCCGACAGAGACAACTACTAGTGGCCCAGGTAAGGAAACGCAAGGGAGACAAGGCGGACAAGGCGTCACCGCATCCATTTGCAGTAAGAGATGAGAGACGAGGCTGAAAAATGAGTAGAATTTAAGGCATCCCCCTTTCTTTCTCATACAGCCAGAACATCCATTCCAGAAGTCCTGAGCTGTAATCTCACCTTCTTACATTCTCTTTTTTCTTCCACCATCATACCTTCCTGATCTTGTAGCTTTTGCTAGAGACAGAGACGGAACCTCAGCCTTATCTCAATCTCGAAATTAGGCCGAGATTACTCGACAGACCCTATTTTATCAGCAATCGGCAATTGGCATGCCTACGACCGACTGGTCTATCGTGCTCCACGGTGGATGCGCAGACACAAACCCTGACCTTGACCACCAAAATGATGTGAGGCGACAACTTCGAACAATCATCGGAATAGCTTCTATCAGCGCAAGGGAAGGTAAGAGAGCAAAAGATATTGTCGTAGAGATCGTCGCAGCTCTCGAAGACTGCCCCTTATTCAACGCCGGTAGAGGCGCTGTTCTGACCAAAGACGGAGCACATGAGGTAAGATTGAGCACGGGGCCAGGACTTGCCTCTACTATGTACACTGAGGTTGACAGCATTGATTGTGTAGCTTGAGGCAGGCATAGTCGATGGCCAATCTGGCCTGTACGGCGCCGTCGCCTGCATCTCTGAGACAAAGAACCCCATCGTCGCTGCTAACGCCCTACTCGAAGAGGGTGCACATTGTATGTTAGTCGGCCAACCTGCGGATGACATGTCCAAGAGGCGTGGAATCGAAATCGTCGCAAATGAGCATTTCACAACAGCATTACGCCGGAAATATTGGGAACAGAACAAACGAGGACCGGATCTGGACAAGGACGGTGACTTCGGTACGGTCGGAGCCGTCGTCCTTGACCGTTACGGAAATTTAGCCGCTGGAGGTTCAACCGGGGGTACCAGTGGCAAGTCAAGAGGCAGAATCGGGGATACGGCAATCCTAGGCGCTGGCTTGTACGCAGACTCGAAAGTGGCTGTAGTCTGGTGAGCGAATACCTCGTCCTTTGAATTTCCTTTGACATGTCCCTTGACACATCCTTTGTCTTTGAATACTAAATCTTTCTCCGGGATCTAAACTTTGCATCTGACATCTACGCAGTAGTGGCGCAGGAGATCAGATCTTTCGTCACTTGGTCGCCACAAAGGTGGCAAATTATCACACGTCCGGCTTTGAACTCGGCAGAGCCGCTCATCGGGCTATGATGGACTTTTCACAGTCTAACAAGACATGTGCTATACTTGCAATGGACTCGGCAGGAAAGATCTCAATATCTTCGACAGCCCGAGTATTCTACACTGCATCAGGCTCATCAGACCGTCCCATTCAAGCCAATCTGCAACTTGCAACCCACCCAATTCTTCGTCATCATGTATTCCATGATGGGCTCCAAACCACTGCCGGTCTCTCGCGATTTCCAAATATGAAAGGACATACCCATGTTGTCCTTCGCAGAGCGAAGGACGACCTCTTCTCCCTCGACCTAGACGAGTACATGCGCGCGATGATGGAAATTTACGAGGTAGCTGGAGTCCTGCGTGACTACTATGATGTGGCTCGCTGCGCGCTTGTGGCTGATGGCGGTAACATTCTGTCTATAATTCCGCTCCATGGCTTGAAAAAAGATTGGGAGCGAATTAATAGTCCCAAGAAAGAGTTCCACGAGTCCTTCCCTGGCTACATCTCCTCGATGGATGGACCTCAAATGAACGCATCTCGGTTAGGGGATATCTGTGTAAAGATTCAGAAAGCCTCGGGCATATCTGCAACTTACAATTATCGATTCGACGGCGAACAATCCGACCAGAATCTCTTCGCGCGCATTGTTCGAGGAGAACTTCCACAATCAAGAGTTTGGGAAGACGAGCAGCACGTCGCTTTTCTAACACCCTTTGCCAACACCCCTGGTTTTACTGTCCTTGTAGCCAGAGCCCACCTTCCAAGTGACATCTTCAGTTTAGAATTTAGGGATTACTCCAGCCTAGTACGTTCAGCGTACAGCGTCGCCCAAACTTTGAAGTCGTCCTTGGGACTACGTCGTTGCGGGATGATATTTGAAGGGTTGGAGATCGACTATGCCCACGTCAAGTTGATTCCAATACACGAAAAGGAAGAAGTCCAAGAACTATCGAAAGTTGGCAGCCCAATAACTCAGTCAGTCTATGAAAAGAAGTACACTGGACATGTAACTTCTCAGAATGGGCCTTTGACGAATGATGCTGAATCTCTTTCAATCGATGCTATGAATATTCGTAGCATCAAAAAAGTCCAACGCGTCGAAGCGCCAAGATCCTGGAAAACGCCGTCTAACCACTGCACGCGTGTTCTCCAGGAACCGTGGTATAGTAAGGTCCTAGCAGTGGAAGATACTGTTTTCCATGCGACCGTTCGACTGTTCAAGAATGGCCTAGGGTACAAATACGGCTTATTACCTGCTACTACGGATGCAATCAGCTCGCCTATGGGACTAGGATCCGATTCCCAGCCTGTACCCATATCTCTTTTGGGACAACGTACACATCTTGCAGACTCAATGCAATTCGCGCTTGAATACTTTCTTCGAATCGAAGAAGGGTTACCTGGGGTATATTATGTAGGCTGCTCTTTCCGCGGTGAAGATCCCGACAAAATGCACCTCAATCAGTTCTATCACGTGGAATGCGAGCTTCTTGGCGACTTTGCAAAAGGGATTTCCGTTGCGGAGCAGTATCTCTTCGTTCTTGTGTCTACGCTTGTTGAAGAACAGTCAGATTCTATCCAAGCTGCGGCCGGCGGAATTGCTCATTTGAAGGCCTTTCTGGACGATTACCGCTCTAATGATGGCCGGCTTCCTCAGATCACCTTGGATCAGGCGTTAAAGCTACCTGGAATGGGTGACAATACTTGGGAGTACGCTGTTCTTTCTCAGCCGGAGAAAGGGCGATGTGTTACACGAGCCGGGGAACGTCAGCTCATCAAACACTTTGGAGGCGCCGTTTGGCTCACTGAAATGGACCACCTCAGCGTGCCTTTCTATCAAGCATTCACAGATGAAACGCGTACCAAGGGCCGATGCGCGGACCTCTTACTCGGCAATGGAGAGGTCTTGGGACTTGGCGAGCGCCATCTACGCCCAGCAGATGTTTCTGAGGCGCTAAGACAGCACGTGGTCCCTGCCGAGCCCTATACATGGTATATGCAGATGAAGCAGACGAAGGAAATCCAAACGACCGGGTGGGGCATGGGTGTTGAGCGCTTCATGGCTTGGGTTTTTCAACACGATGATATTCGAGATCTGGCGATCATCCCTCGCATGAAAGGATACAAATTTACTCCATGAAGGGTCAGAGAGTCTGCGTCGTCCTAAGTATTGATGGCATGACAAAGTTCTGCTGCTAGTACCCTTTCTGGACGATCAGGGGTGTCGCAAAAATGAGCATCAGTACGGAATGGAACGCCATGTTATTGCACTCGACGCTTGCATATCTGCAACATGACATATCTCCAGTACTTAGCTAAATGGAACTTTTTGATCTAAATAGATAGTTTTCCCCGTGATTGTGTGAAAGCAGAGGCCTTCCTCTCGTTTATCACTCCAATCAATCCGGCCAACATGTTTGATTCGTCTATATTCTTTTATCAATATTGTGCCCAAAATCGCTGGTTGTTGGAAATGACTAGGAGATGATTTGAAATCGGCTCAAAACGAATGCATGGCTCGAATAAACTTACAGCCCCCAAAAAGCACGGGACCCGTATAGACCGAGGAGAGAAGGAAGTTGTAATATAAGGAGTAAATATAAGATTAGAACGTAGGCAATAGCGCGTTTAGTATGTAGACGAGCTGCCGCAGGTAAACAGAACTACAGGAAAAGTAAAAAAGGAAAAAAGCAGATATCGTAATGTGAAGTCCCCTCTCTTATAAAATCCCAATACCAGCTACCTTCATTAGATCCTATCGCTTAAACTTGCAAGAACGCAATAACGAGAGCAAACAGCTACAAAGTAGGAAAAGGTCGAGGGGAGCACGGGAGAGCAGCGAGGGAGCAGATAAATAAACCGGGCCTTAGCGCGCGAGCAAAGTGGCGATATTATGAGTCAATAGATAGTCACGTGCAATTCAGTTTAGAGATTACTATATATATATTATATACACCCCGAACTTAGGATTAGAGATTGCCGTTTTAGTTTGGGAGAGGGAGCATAGCCGCTTTAGAGGGAGCATTGAGGGAGCAGAGGGCAAGCATGGGAGAGCACGAGGGAGCACAGAGGAAGCATAGGAGAGTAGAGAGGAAGCACTATGGTGCAAGCCTAAAATGGGTCCCTTAGCCTTCGGCTTGAGCTGCCCTCGCCTTAAATCCCGCCTGCTGCCTAGATTTCGCCACTCCCACAGGATCCTTTGACAGTTGAACTTTGTCAAACAGGGCAAACCCCACCAATGCCAAGAATCCTCCATGATAGATTGAATCTAACTCCGAGCTGCGCTCTATTGAATATATATTTATACCCTCACCTCAGCTGTGATGGCAGCCGTCTGCAAACTATGTGCTCCGTGCAAGGAGACTTTCCGGGGAATATCGCGGGAATACCTACTATCACCTGAAGCTTACGAGTATAGAGCTCATCATCAGTCTCTGCGCAGCTTCCTCGAAGCCGTAGAGCAAAAATGTTTCATTTGTTCTTGGATCTGGAGATATATTGACGAAGAGTATAGAGCTGCCTATTTGAAGGACCATACACTCTCACTTTCGATCACCTATCGTCTATACATAAGCAAGTCGGAGGAAAATAGTGTAGTAAGACTTGGGGTGCGCCACTATAGTCCCATCCTGTCAGAGACGCAAGACATAAAATTCTGCCTGATCCCATGTAAAGGTTTGTCCATACTTTGTTCCACGCAGCAACGATAGCTTTGTCATATCCTCTATGCTCAAATGTTCCGGTCGGTCTCGCATCTTATGATCTATAGTGGAGCAGCTCGTTGTGTCTCTATGTTAGGCAAATCATGACAGGGCTAGAGGAGTCATATTCAAAAATTTCCGAAGCGGCGATGAATCTGGGCTGATCGGCATAGCACGAGAAAACAGGAGTGAAACCATTTCTGAAGATAGTCTATCACACACATCAGCTCCCTTGACTCTCGCCTTGGCATACCAGTGGTACATTTCCTGTCGCGGCTGTCACAAACGCTGCAACCGGATGTCAGGGCGACCAAGGTGGTATCCCAAGCGCTTGCTTGATATTGGCGTTCAGGGTGATACAGAATGGAAGCTTATTGATACCTCAAGCTGTAGTCCAGCATCGCCCAGTTACATGACATTGAGCTATCGATGGGGTTCTTTACCAGCTTTAAAGTTAACACGCTCAACTGCGCAGGCATTTCATTGCGGGATGCCCTTTCTGAATCTTCCTCAAGTATACAAGGATACTGTAAAGGTTGCGCATTGGTTTTCAGTACGATATCTTTGGATTGACTCCCTTTGTATTTTCCAGGACTCATATGAAGATTGGGAGAAGGAGTCATCGGTCATGCAGGATATTTACGCGAATTCGGCATGTAATATAGCTGCTACGGCCTCTATGAATCCGGAAGGAGGCCTCTTTCGAAGACGCCGACTTGAAGATGTTCAACCAAGATATCTGAGAGCGACTCTCATATGTTCAGACGAGGAAAATTATTGCATATTTGACGCATCATATTGGGATCGTCAAGTAGCAACCAGCCCGCTTCATCGACGTGGATGGGTTTTCCAAGAATGTCTTCTTGCCCCGAGGGTCCTTCACTTTGGTGAAGATCAAATTCTGTGGGAGTGCTCTATGGATCGAAAGTGCGAAGCGTTTCCACGGGGTGTGCCCCTTCTTCGGTCATTGAGAAATTCCGGAATGTTCTCTCGTTCCGTCGATCTAGATCTTCAAACAACGTCATCGCTATCGCGACATGCTTTTGAATTCTGGAACAAGATCATAGAGAGCTATTCGCTGTGCGAATTGACAAAACCAAGCGACAAGCTCGTTGCACTATCGGGACTTGCTCATCTCTTTCAAGCTGCAACTGGGCAAGAATACGTTGCTGGGGTATGGAAATCTCGCCTTCAAGAATTCTTGGATTGGCGCGTTTACAAACCCCGAGCCAAGGTTTCCACATATTGTGCACCTTCCTGGTCTTGGGCCTCTATCGGTGGGCCAGTGCAACCTTGTGGGATTACAAATGGAAGCATTTATTTGCTCAGTGTTCTTGACGTGAACGTCTCACATTCTATGATTGATCCGCTTGGTCGGGTTCTTAGTGGCTCTATTGTCGTTAAAGGACTTGTGATCGAAATCTCTTATCACACTTCAGATCATGAGGGAAGTTTACGCAGAATCGAGGCAGATGGTAAGAGTTTCTTGGCTCACATTTACGGCGATACCTTAAATACTCATTTCGAAGATGAGACTCGCGTTTACTGCCTGGCTTTGAAGTGCTATCCTGTTCACAAGGGAAATTTCTTCCATGATCTCGCGCTAATGGGACTGCTTCTTCATCGAGAGTCACAGACGGCGAGCGAGTTTTCTCGGATTGGGCACTTTCACTTGATGGGAACGGATTCAATTGAGAAATTTGGGATTCGTATCAGCAGAGAGAAAGGATCGCCGCCAGGTTACTCAACAGTCGATTCTTCCGTCATTAAAATTATTTGAGAAGGATGGCAGCAATCCTCGGAATATGAAGAGACAGTCTTTCATATACATTCAAGAACTGGAGATTTCTGACCTGCTCAGATAGGCCGGATTTGGGGATTTAGGTGCTTGATGTTGACTCCTCGATAGCTTCGGTGAGTAGCAAGCTGGACACGATCCGATCCGAACTTTTTGATCGGTTCGAAAACGCCGCCAAGCCCATGAACGTTCTCTTTTCCTAAAGTGTTAGGCGTGCTATATCCTGTTTTCAGTCAGACACTGTTTAAAATCGGTGTTGCCCTCATACTGCCAACTGTATCAGTAAGTACTCTTATTGCAGTTTTCTATACCCCTCCCCCTTCAGGCAGCTGAAGCTGGTGCTGATGGAGCCATTTTAGGCACCCGCGTGCTGCACCTCTAAATTGCCCTACGGAAGCCTAGGCCGGCTCCCTTCCTGCTCGTTCGCTGCTCCCACGTGCTCCCTCCCTGCTCCCTCTTAAAGCGGAGATGCAGGGAGGGAGCATGCAGGGAGCACGGGGGAGCATGGGGGAGCACGGGGGAGCACGGGGTAGCAGGGGGGAGCAGAGAGGGAGCAGAGAGGGAGCAGAGAGGGAGCAAGACGACGAAATAGGCTTTAGCGCGAGAGCGAAGCGGCCACCCCTTACTTAGCGAGAAGTTACATGGAAGCTTCAGTCTGGGGGATGCTATATATATACACCCCGAACTTAGGATTGGAGATTACCATTTTCGTTCTCGGGAGGGAGCAAGGCCGCTTTAGAGGGAGCAGGGAGGGAGCAAGGGGGAGCAAGGGGGAGCAAGGGGGAGCACGGGGGCGCAGCACAAGGGGCGCAGCGCAGGGGAGCCTGAATTGGCTGCCTCGTAACCGGCTATAGCTGCCCGCGTTATTAATAACAACATGGATCAACACTGTTGCCTGGCTCAGCCTC